>JACCDJ011288092.1_pt1 | contig 20616 bp, 19 predicted proteins | sample 7444481 | NCBI WGS metagenome assembly JACCDJ01 (sample SAMN15323435, study PRJNA562643) | freshwater metagenome | isolation source: river surface water | place: USA:Blue River Watershed | collected 2017-08-15 | reverse complement strand
CATAGAAATCTTTTTTTCTCCATTTTCGTTGATCACAATGCTGTTTTTCAATTTACCTTCAGCAGTGTAAATTTTTGCTGTGACTTCAGCAACTCTGGTGTGATAATCGTGAGCAATATAGTACACAATTTCGTTTGATTCAGGTAAGACTTCGCCAGACATGATTTTAACTTTCTTAGGCTTTACATTATCTACAGCCATGTCAAAATCTGATACATCGCCAGATTTAGCATCAATGATACACACTGTAGGCACCTTTTTAACAGCACCCGCAATATACACATTTGAGCCATTTGCAAGCATATTGTGTTTATTCAATGAGCTCTTGAGCATATTTGAATACCCAATTTTAAATTTCTCAATGAAAGTTCCTGAAACATCTGTAATTTTCTCAGTTGGAAGATTAAATGTCAATAAAATAAATTCAGGTCTAGTAATTCCATTGATTAACAACACATGAATATTTTCTTGATTTTGAACCACTTGGAAAACATTCATTTTCTTAGGATAATTGAACTGTTGAGTTGATTTTTCGCGGAGCGTTACATCATATAGAATAAAGCGAAATGTGCGTTCTCCATTGCTCGCCTTTTCTGTACGCGATGTTTGCACCAATCCATTTTTTCCAAAGTAAAATGTTTGCTCCTCCGTATATCCATCCTTTAATGGGATTTCAATACGGTGTGTTGTTTTCATTTGGGCAATTGCTAAATTGAAACTTAGAAAAGTTATCAATAGCGAAAATAAAATCTTTTTCATTTTAGGTCTTTAAATTAAACACAAAAGTATTAAAAATAAATATAGGAAAAATTAAAAAAAAAGAGAAGCATAAGCTTCTCTTTTTTAACGTTTTTATTAAAACCTATTGTATAAAATCAAATATTATTTTTCTTTCTCAATAACTGCTTTTAAATCTGAAAAACGTTTATCTGTAATTCCAGACGTTTTCATCAATTGCTCAGCTGTTGCAATGATAGATAAAGCATCAACATATTTTTTATTTTGATACAATTTAAACGCATCATTGTAATATGTATCTAATTTAGACTTTGCATCTGTAGACGTAGTTGAACCAGTTTTGCCATCAGTTGATCCTGTTGTTTTACCATCAGTTGAACCTGTTTTGCCAGAATTTCCAGATGTTCCAGTTGACCCAGTTGTTCCATTGTTTTTGCTTTTTTGCATTGCAACTGCTTCTTCTTTCAACTTTGCAAAACGCGGATCGGTTACACCTGTGTTTTTCATGATCGCTTCCGCGTTATAGATGATTTGTAATGCAGCATCAGGATTTCCACCCTTTAATTTACTTGCAGCCTCTTGGTACATCGCATCTAATTTGTATTTCGTATCGACACCACTTGCAGTTCCACCAGCAGTTGTAGATCCTTTAGTTGATCCTTTACCATCTCCAGTGGTTGTGGTGGTATTTGTTTTTGCTTTTTGAGCAGCATAAATTTCATCACGCAATTTTGCAAACCTTACATCTGTGGTATTTTGCGCTTTTAATAGTCCCTCAGCCTCTGAAATCATAGACAAAGCAGCGTCAAAACTGCCAGCCTTATATTTGCTGTACGCTTGTTGATACAATGACTCAACTTTTGCCTTAACATCGGTTGTGCTTGTAGATGCAGAAGAACCTGAAGTACTAGAACCTGTTGTTTTATCTTGTGAATAAACCACCTGAAACGATAAACCAACACACATTGAAAGTAAAATTATCTTTTTCATATTTTTTATGCAACAAAAATACAATCAATTCATTTACAATGGTTTAGAATAAATTCTAAACCTTATACAACTCATGATAAAAACGATGTCAGTCAATTGGTTAATAGGAAAATCAATCAAATAAACTGAAGCATTATTATTGATGCTTTTATGGAATCATGAAGGGCCATTGATTGTCGAGATTTCATAGAACTCAAAATGAGTAAAGTGCGTTGGGCTAGAAATCTCGCATTGTTAAACATGAGTTTATTTGACGCTGCCATTTGCTGTTGGGATGCGAAATATGATTATTTCAACCCACGTCCCTCACAAATGAACCCTAATTGTAAAACCTTAACGGGATTGCCAAATTTCCCTGCTTATACGAGTGGACATAGTACCTTTAGTGGCGCAGCAGCAACCATTTTAGGGCACATCAATGCCAAACGGGCAGATGATTACCAAAACATGGCCAATGAAGCGAGTCTAAGCAGATTATATGGCGCAATTCACTATCGAAGCGACATAGAAGTAGGCATGCAAATGGGGAAAGCCATTGGCAAGAAAGCAATTATGCGAGCTAAGACAGATGGTGCTGAGTAATATCAGTTCCTATTTGAAACCAAAATCATCGACTTCTAACCACATAAAAACGCAACTTTTCATTTTCAAATTTGGTCTTTTTGCTACTTTGGTTAAACATCAACATCCTTTGATATTGAATATCCATTGAATCTAAAATAATCGTATTTTTATCTAAATCTTTAATGGTTAAAAACACTTCGTCTTTAGTTGATTTTTCTGGATCGTTTAAAGAAGCTACCACCAATGTTGAATATTCTTTTCCAAACAATGGAAATTTTTGATTCCAATTGACTAACTTTTTCTGATACCAAATTGGAATAATATTGTTGTTACTCGCCAAATGATGTGAATGATAGCCAACAATATATTTAACATTGTATTTGCTTTTAAAATTTGATAATTGAGTACTAAGTTCAGAAAGTTGATGGGTTTTTGAACGAAAAATATAGGTGCTCATACAATTAACCAAAACAATGTAAAAAATTGCATACGTTGGTTTTGAAGAAATTACAAAAATGCCAAAGCCAATGGCTGATAATACTGCAAAAGCAAACAAAGGCATATGAAAAATAGAACCCGAATTGAACATATCAATAGCCTGATTGCAAAAAATTATAATTGTAATGATAGCGCCAAAAATCTTCCATCGTTTGGTTGAATACCATGAATCTTCAATATTCCGGAGGGCAAGTCCAACCCCAAAAAACAATATTGGAATTTGAGCCACAACTCTCCTATCAAAACCAGTTTGACCAATGATTAATAGAAAAAACCAATAAGTAAAAAATAACAGAGCGAAAACAGCAAAATGTCTATGATTAGCCCAATATTGTATTGATTTAAATTCTTTAAATCGGTAATTTATTTTCGACAACCCACTCTTTATTGACCAAACGAAAATCATTAAAATTAACAATCCACTAGTGTATTTTAATATGCCAATGATATTGGTTGTCCAAAACAAAGGATTTAATGTTTCAGAAAACAGATCAATAAACCCTTTCTTAAAATTCAGATTCCATTTAATCAATTGTTTGAATTGAGAGTGTTCAATTGGATAATTAGATTTTAAAACCATTTGTATCAGTGTGTAGCTGATATATAATAAGACAGCAGAAATAATGACATAAATCAAAATGGTCTTTTTAGACTTTTGTTTAAGTACAGCAAAATCAAAAACCATTTGAAAAACAAAAACACCAATTAGATAAATTGATGTTGACTTCGACAATATATTGAGTAAAATAATGATAGCGGCTACCAAAATGTTTTTAAAATTGATCAAAGGATGATTAACCACCCAGTACAAATAAACAATTGAAAACAACCATTCTAAAGTAATTGGACTGCACCAAGCACCATATAATTTTGTTTCTGGTAGTGACAAAAACAACACCACTAATAAACTTGAATAAACAGTATGTTTCATTGTTTTTTACAACAACAACCACAACAAACAAACTGAGAATAAAATAACCAGGATAGAAAACAATCTAGCATAATACAATGTTGCTCCAAATATTTTCACGAACCCCGTAAGTAAGAAAGTGAATAGAGGTGCCCCAAAATATCCTTGAGCTTGGTCATCTGTTAAAAACAAACCATGCTTCACCTTGTTGAATGCATTTTGAATCCAATAACCTTCATCGCCATAATCTCCATGTCTTCTTAAAACACTTAAATCTCCATCTACATTCGAAAAGATTAAAAATATCGATAGGAATGCCAAAGCCCATAAAAGAATAGATTGAATTGTTGATTTTGAAAAACTCATAATTGCAAATATAATGAATTAAGCGAACCTAAAAATCCGTTGATTCACATGTAACAATACCAATTTATTTTAAAACCAAGCGATAACTAAATAGCGTTATTTTCAGAGTCACAAATACCTGTAAAAGAACACTTGACAAAAAATTAACAATCTATAAATCAAGAATAATAATGAGGTAATCTTAAGTTTACATAGGAAAATATTCTTTGTAAAAAAAGAAAGATGTTAAACATAGCTATTATAGACGACAAAGAATATATCGAAGTATTGGGATATATTTTGGTAAATGGTGAATGGATTAAAATGTAATCCTAAATAATCTCATTAAAATTACGAAACCTTCAATTTGTTTTTGATGAAAATCAAACAAATGATGTAAATGGCTAACCACAAAGTTCCAAGTGGTATCATCCAAATAATGAACGCAACATTCAACTGTCGCGAACTTACATTTTTTATACCCTGGCGTTCGAGAAATTTCAAAAAGCGTTTTTTCATCAATCAAATTTAGGTGGTGTTTTTACCAATTTAAGTTAAGATGACATAAACACATGGTTAATTATTTTGACAGTCATTAAAACCTCGGATTGTGCAATAACACCATCACCGTATTAAGCTCCGTACAGCCTTCAAAATATACATTGTACAGATTTCTACTTTCAGAACCACTCAACATAAGTAAAAAAGTCCCTCAATAATGAGAGACTTTTTAGTGGGCCCACTTGGAATCGAACCAAGCACCTACTGATTATGAGTCAGTTGCTCTAACCGAATGAGCTATAGGCCCGTTTTGTGGTGCAAATATACTAAATTCAATCAAATTCAACCTTATCGAAATCAAACAATTTATAGATGTAAAAAAAAGCCCCAAAAATTGGGGCTTCTATATTTTACTCTTCATTAAATCGATATCCTAATGTTATTGCAAACATATTTTGCAATACACTCTCTTTATCAACAGGCTTGTGAATGTGATTCGTTAGACCATAATTATAAGAAGCAACAATATGAAACTTTTCTATTTCATAACCGATCCCAAATCCTAAACTCAAATCCAACGTTTTAAAATCATTGGTATCTGAGCTTCCAAATGAAACCTTGTTATCATACGATGTGGTACCTGTATTTCCCAAATATGTCATTTTAGTTTCACCCTTGAAATTCCCATTTAAACCAATCCCCAATTTTGGCCCTAAGTAAATATTTAATTTGCCATCTCCAACTTCTGCAGAATACCTAAAATTAATTGGAATATCTATATAATTTAAGTTCATTACCCCTTCAGATGAAATTTGAATTGGATCAGTCTCACTCATGGAAAAATTAGTACCCCTTAAAGTAAACAATAAGGAAGCCTCAACTCCCATGTTATCACCTAATGCCAAATCGGCACCTCCACCAATTTGAAATCCAACCTTCGAAGTGAATGAATTGTCTTGAGTACCATCACCCTTTATGTAATTTATGTTTGATACATTCATCCCCCCTCTAGCAAAAAAAGTTTGAGCGCTTGAACCTTGTGCAAACAACGCCACACAAGATACTAATGTGATTTTTAGTAATTTTCTTTTCATAATGATTAATATTTGTTAAATCAAACATAAACAATCATTTGTAAAAAATCAATACTAAAGTATTTTTTAGTTTACATAAAATCTAAAACGCAATTAACTCCATATTTTTGATGCTTTTTGAGGGATATCCCTACGGATGTATATCCCTTTGTAAAACAAATATATCGATGACCCAAACTTGGCACCCCATCGTCGATTAACAATTGCAACACAATAGTAAGTCCATCATTCACGCCATAAGAAATGCATTCACCCGCAAATAATTCATCACATTTCTTCTTGGTTTTTGGATTCTTACTTCTCGTATGACCTACAAATCCCAACTCCCCAGAAACAATGGCATGACATTCAGCAGATATAAATAAATCTTTATTAGGCAATAAAGTACCCATTGGTTTTAACGACATCATTGTTTCCACCAAACTATTTTCATATGAATTATTCTTATTCCAATTTGGAATTACAAACTTCTCACAAAATTCCTTAGGCCTTGTTCTGGCATAATTCAGATAATTGTATACATCTTTCTCAATATCACTGGCAAACTTACACTTCATAATTAAAACTGAATCTGCCCTAAATTTCAAATATGGAATTTTACTCTTATCGTTTGCAATTTTTAACTTTAGCTGATTTTTTAATCCTGCCAGTGAATCAGTTAAATTTTTATGTTGCTTTTTAAAAGAGACCACCTCATTTTTAACAGTTATATTTTGCTCCTTCAATGTGTTGAGTTCATCACGTTTTTCCTCAACCATTTTTTGAGTCACACAGCTATTTAAAGCCAAAATCAAAATTATAAACCACCTCATACCAAATTAAATTTTAGGCTCCAACAAACGCTTATAATAAGCAAGACTATCTTTGATTACTTTATTCTTGTTATTTTCTTGATGCCATTTTTTGACGATGCTCAAAGACTTTTTCTTTTCCGCTAAAATATCGGCTTCAATGCCCTTCAATTCATAATAATTCCGAATACCACATGAAGTGCAATTCATTGAAATTAAAAACAATATCAAAGGAAAAAGCTTTCGCATATAATTTCATAACGAAAGTAACCTTTAGTTTATTGTATAAAAAAAGTGGCCTAAGCCACTCTTTTAAAAAATCTTATCTTCATGCATTAATTAAAAGAAATAGTTCAGACCAACTGAGAATGATCCTAAATCTATAGGAGCGAATGAAAAATCAACTGACTTATTTGTTTGTGGATCAGCAACACCTTCGGTTTTAATCTCCATATCTGATGAAGTCAATGCCGCCAAATTTCCAATTCCTAAATCTAAACCCCAATTTTTACTCAACATATAAGTGAAACCACCACCAACAATTAATCCTAGATCTGTTGATTTCATGGTCTGTTTTGGTCCAGGGTTATTTGACAAATCTTCATTTTCACCTGACCCCATCATTAAACCAATCTGTGGATTTACATAAAACCTTAACTTGTGGTCGTTATTTGAATAAATTCTAGAACCAACCACAAATCCCATACCTGAGGTTTTGGATTTTGATTTACCCCAAGACGACTCCATTTCATTTGTTGAATTCATTATAACAACCCCTAAACCCAATGAAATATTGTTATTGAAAAAATAATTAAACTGAGGAAGCAATTGCATTTCTGAACTTTTCCTATTATTGATCGAACTAGAACCGCCAGAAACATCTTCAAAAGAATTGTACGACATATTCAAGCCAATCATTTTTCTTCCAGCTTCAAACTGTGCATTTACATTCACTGCAGCACTAAAGAATAATGCGCAGATTGCCATGGTCATTAAATTTTGCTTTTTCATATTTTGATTATTTTGTTATTGCAATTTATTCCAATTCTCAACAAAACGGTTACGGAATAATCAAAAAACTTCAGAAAAGATTTGCAATTATCGCAAAAAAACAAAATTTAATTTTCAAACACCGCCAACCATCCCTCAAATAAATGAATTCATCTATTTTAAAGGTTCTTTAAAACAACCCTGCAAATCGATTGTTTATCTTTGCAACATGGAAGCAATCCAACATCTTAAATGGCGCTATGCCACCAAAAAATACACAAGTCAACAAATTGAAAATGATCATTTAGACGTAATTTTAGAATCAATTCGTTTATCGCCAACTTCTTTGGGCTTGCAATCTTTCAAGGTATTTGTGATTGGAAACAACAGTGAATTAAGAAGCCAAATCCTTCCTATTGCCTACAATCAAACTCAAATCACCGACGCTTCACACTTATTGATTTTCACTGCTTACAACAATGTAAATCAACAACATATTGAAAATTATTTAAATAACATTGCTGCAACCCGACAAGTTCCTGTTGAATCTTTAAGCGGTTTCAAAAAAAGTATTGAAGGATTTACTTCAAGCAAAAATGAAGAACAAACTGCCGAATGGGCATCACGCCAATGTTACATTGCTCTGGGAATTGCCATGGCAACCGCAGCCGCTTTAAAAGTAGACACCACTCCAATGGAAGGTTTTAATCATGAGGGACTCGATACGGTTCTTGGCCTTAAAGCACAAGGATTAACAAGCTCTGTGATTCTTGCAGTGGGTCATCGCGATCCAGAAAACGACAGACTGGCAAATGCTGCTAAAGTCCGCAAATCAAGCGAAGAAATGTTTGAGTTTATTTAACACTGGCATCATTCTCAGGTAATAATACTGCCTTAATTTATGCTTTAGTTGTTCTTAAATTAACATATTGGTTAAGACTGCTTTAAATCAAAACATTCACTTTGTGTTGATTTAAACCAAATGAAAAAGCATTTAAAATTACTCTTAATGATTTGTCTTGGGCTCGCAGCGCAAGACAAACTCTCGGCACAAAATCCTGGGTTAGTCATCTCAGAATTTTTTGTAAATCCCTCTGGAACAGATTCTTGCAAAGAATTTGTAGAACTCGTAGCCACACAAGATATTGATTTCTCCAAAAATCCATACACCGTAATTGTTGCCAACAATGGAACAGCGACTGTTAAAGGTTGGAAAGAAGGCAAGGCAATTACTTACGCCTTCGAAATCAATAGTGGATCTGTTAAAATTGGAGACATTGTTTACGTAGGCGGCTCATGCATGAAAATAAATGGTTTAAAAATAAAAACCATTAATAACATGACAACCGGCGGTGATGGTGGCATTGGAAATATCAATGCTACAGGTGTTTTTGGTAACGGTGGATCTAGTGCAGACGCAATTGCAGTTTTTGCGAAAAGCGTTTCTACGATCGACTCAGCTTCAGTTCCAGCAGATGCAATTTTCTATGGAGTAGGATTTGGAACAGCCATCAATTCATCTGGTGCTGCAGGTTATCAATTGCCGGTGAACGATTTATACAACGGAGGTAAATTAAGTTCAACATCTTTTTTATGTGGTGATCCAGGCGGAAATTATATTGTTGCGACCGGTAAATACAACACTGTTTCAAACAGTTTCAAATCTGCCCGCACATTTACAAATACCAATATTACTGCATCAGATGGAAGCACATCAATTACTTTTGAAGGAGCTGCCGATACTGTTGCACCAGTTGCTTCTTTTGTCCCTCAAAATAACGACACTGCAGTTTATTCGAACGCAACATTAAAAATTTCTTTTTCTGAAAAAGCATTTTTACCCGGATCTGTTGCTTTGGATCAGACAAATATTGATACCTGTGTATTTCTAAAACTAGCAAACGGAAATAACGTTAGTTTTGATGCTACAGTATCTAACAATATCATTACGATAACTCCAAGTATTGAATTGTTGAAAAACACTGCCTATACTTTTGGTATCTTTTCAGGCAAATTAGCCGATAGCAGTGGAAATAAAATCACCAAAAATTTATCAGTAAACTTTAGAACTTTACCAGAACAAACTGCATTTAAACCCGCAGACATTTCAGTCATTGCATACAGAATGAATGCGCTTACAACTGATGATGAATTCGATTTTGTAACGTTTGTAGACATCTTACCTTTTACAAGAATTCAGTTTACCGATGCTAAATTTACTACAAATTCAACGGCGCAATGTGCTGGAGGTCTTACTTGGATTGCTCCATCAACCGGTGTAGCAGCAGGGAGTATTGTTCAAATTAAAAATGATTTACCTTCAACCAACATTGGAACTATTACCGGAACTAAATTTGGATTGAGCAGTGGTGGAGATCAAGTTATTGCTTATACTGGTTCAAATACAAATCCTACTTTCATTACTGCATTTAGCTCTAACAATTGGCTAACAGCAAATACATCTTGTACAGGAAGTAACTCTATGTTGCCAAGTTCGTTAAGCAATGCATTAAATGCAATTCAACATGCAGGAACTAAAGGGAACGTATCTGGAAATACAGCGAATGCTTTCTACAATGGCCCAACTACAGGTACAATTGCACAATTAAAATTACTTATTCACGATACTGCAAATTGGAATGGTTCAGCGTCTGGTACAGCTGCTCAAGTTTTTCCAAATTGGATATTCCCTGGCTCTCCTACCGTAGTAAAAGCCGAATTAATTTCTGCAAATTCTTTGCGCGTTATATTTAGTAGGGACATGGACTCTATGAGTGTAACTGACCTTACCAAATACACAGGCATTAACAATTTAAGTGGTATTAACGTAACTAAAAATGGAATTTTAGCAGACACAGTTACTTTAACCTATTCTGTTGCTTTCCAAAACAACAACACTTATACTTTAACTGTTGCAAATGTTATTGATAAAGAACTTCGTAAATTATTTACACCTTTTGTTTTCAATTTCAATTTCAACACCACCATTACATTCGATACTCGATTTGTAACTGTGAGCGAAGGAACAAAAACTATCACCGTGAAGCTTTCTGTTAAATTCCCAAGCTCAGGTTCGTTTTCAATTGAAGCCTTACCTTCTTTATGGAATACTGCTACATCAAACGATATCAATATCAGCAATACTTCATTTACTTTTGATCAAACAACTTCTAAACTCTCCTTAATATTAAACATTAACGACGATTCTGAGATTGAACAAGACGAATATTTCGTTGTTGGCATTAAAAATATCAATGGTTTCAATGTTGTTGGGAATGATTTCTTCACAATTTACATTAACGACAATGATAGAATTGCACCAGCACCGAGTAAATCAATAGAATTGGTTCATTTAAACAGTTATGATCCCAATCCAACACTCGGAAGTACTTGCGAAATATCTGCTTATGATTCAGCCTCTAAAAGACTCTTTATGACAAGTGCAATTCAAAAGAGAATGGATATCGCTGACATATCAAATCCATCCAGTATTTCATTGGTTAAATCGATAGATATGAAGCCTTATGGTGGAATCACAAGTATTGCAATTAAAAATGGCATTGTTGCCATTGCATCGCCGGATTCGATTGAACAAAACCCGGGAAGTGTATTGTTCTTTAATACCAATGGTGATTTCTTGAAAAAAGTGACAGTAGGTGCGTTACCAGATCATATTGGATTCAGTCCTAATGGTAATTTTGTTGTAACTGCAGATGAAGGACAACCAAATTTAGACTATACAAATGATCCTGAAGGATCAGTATCTATGGTCGACATTTCTGGAGGAATCGCTAACTTAAGTCAATCGAATGTAACCATTATTGACTTCAAGAGCTTCAATACTCAAGAAACGAGTTTATTGAATCAAGGTGTTAGAAAACTCTATAAACCAAGCACTTTTGCACAAGATTTTGAACCAGAGTATGTAACAATCTCTGCTGACAATAAACTTGGTTGGGTTTCTCTGCAAGAAAATAATGCTATTGCAGAAATAGACTTTACCACCAAAAAGGCGACCAAAATATGGTCATTAGGCACAAAGGAATTTAAAACTTTTGGCAATGGCTTTGATGCAAGTGATAAAAGTGGGTCTGTTTTAATTTCCAATTGGAATGTAAAAGCGTTTACTACTCCTGACCAAATTGCTAATTTTACCGCAAATAACAAAACGTATTTAGTGACTGCCAATGAAGGCGATGAAAAAGAATACACGCCATTGAATGAAAGAACTACCGTAAATGCCGTCGTGTTAGATTCAGCTACTTTCCCCAACCGCAAAATGCTTATGGAAGATCATTCCTTAGGCCGTTTGAGAATCACTAATCTCCATGGCGATAATGATGCAGATGGCGATTACGACGAACTGTATATGGTAGGCCCTAGATCTTTCTCAATTTATGATCTATCAAACAACTCAATGGTTTACAATAGCGGTGATGCATTTGAATTAATCACTTCACAACATCCAGCATTGGGAAGAATTTTCAATGCCGACAATGAAGCTTCAAACACTTTAAAGTCGAGAAGTAGATCTAAAGGTCCTGAACCAGAAGGTGTTACTGTTGCTTCTATCAATGATAAAACGTATGCATTTATAACTTTGGAAAGAATTGGTGGTGTTATGGTTTATGACATTACAAACCCTACAAATCCTATTTATGTAGACTACAAAAACACTAGAAGTAATACGATTTTTGGTGGCGATAATGGACCTGAAGGAATTGTTTTCATTCACGCAAATCAAAGTCCTACAGGCAAACCTATGGTCATAGTATCGAATGAAATTAGCGGAACAATCACAATCTTTGAAGTTAAAAATAATGTTTTGTCTAACACTCAAAAAATTGAAACATCAAATGGCAATTCATTGCTTACCCGAATCCAAATTCAGGTATTTTAAACACAAATATGATAGGGAATTACACCCTCTATAATCAATTAGGACAATTGATTTATCAAGTAAATCAAACAAACAAATTAGATATCTCAAATCTAAACGCTGGAATTTATTTTCTGAAAAACGAGTTTAATCAAACTCAAAAAATCGTTTTACAAAAATAAAAAAATCTAATCCATAATAAAGGAGCTTCAATTTTGAGGCTCCTTTTTTTGTTTTTTCGTATTTTTTGCAAATCATTCTACTCAAATATTCAATACTCTTTCACACATTCAACAAATTATTAAATGAAAAGAACGAAATTTGCAGTCCGAAACTCGTGAATTATTGATTTTGAACAAGCTCATCATTTTTTCTGCCCCTTCTGGATCCGGTAAAACCACTGTGGTGAAACACCTCCTAGACGTCATGTCGTCTAAACTTGCATTCTCTGTGAGTGCAACTACCAGAAGTCCTAGACCTGGCGAAGTTTCCGGACGTGAATACCACTTTTTACAACTCGAAGATTTCCAAAATAAAATTAAAAACAATGAATTTTTAGAGCACGAGGAAGTTTATGCAGGCATTCTATACGGAACACTTTGGAGTGAAGTTCAAAAAATTTGGGCGGAGGGTAAAGCAGTGGTTTTTGATGTTGATGTTAAAGGCGGTTTGGCTTTAAAACGACAATTTGGAGAGCAAGCGCTTGCCGTTTTCTTGAGACCTCCAAGTGTTGAAATCCTCTTAGAACGCTTAACAAAAAGAAGCACCGAAGTGGAACATCAATTAAAAGAAAGAATTGCAAAAGCAAACTTCGAGTTGAGCTTCGAAAACCAATACGATGTTGTGGTTGTGAACGATATCCTCGAAGAAACCTTCGAAAATTGCGAAAATCTAGTCAATGAGTTTCTCAGTAAATAATGGCTAGAATTGGACTATATTTTGGATCATTTAACCCCATTCACATTGGGCACATCCAAGTAGCAATTCTCATTTGGGAAAAAGCCAATTTCGATGAAATTTGGTTTGTTCCTTCACCCTTAAATCCTCATAAAAGCGAAGAAACACTCATACCAGCCGACATTCGTTTAAAATGGGTGCAACTGGCATTACAACACCAAGATCATATGAAGTGCTGCGACATTGAATTCACACTTCCCAAGCCTTCTTACACACATAAAACCGTTGCCAACATTTACCAACAGTTTCCCGATCATCAGTTTGAACTCATTATGGGCGCCGACAATTTACATAGCTTTCACAGCTGGCAACACGCCGAAGAATTGGCTAAAATGTGTCCTTTAAACGTTTACCCTAGACCCGGTTACCCCAAACCTCAAGAGCCCATTCCTTTCAATGCAAAATGGTTCGATGCACCATTGCTCGACATCAGTGCAACTCAAATTAGAGATTTATTGTGGAACGTTGACTTAACAAACCACAACACCGAAGAGCTACTACAAACACTTGTCCCTCAAGAAATTATAGAAGATTTAACTGCGTTTTTTCAAACGATAAAGCCTTAAACGCACAAGTATCCAGGCCACAAAAAAGGTCACAAAAAAAGAATACAACGCATAAACCAAGGCTGGTTTTTCCATTGCGCTGATTCCCAATTTTTGACTCGCAATTAACAATGCCAATGCCGTATTATGCAAGCCAACTTCAACAGATATGGTGATTCTATTCTTGAACGACAATCCAAAGGGTGTTCCAATTAAATACCCTAAAAACATACTCAAAACATTCAACCCTATAACAATGGGTGTCAATTGAATAATATCCATTTTTGTTACAGATGCACCACCAGATTGTGTGCCTGCCAAAAATTTGAAGGTGAATACAAGCAATAATAAAACGGGAAGTGCAATATTAATCCCTTTTTGCAACTCCAAAATTCGCTTGCCCAATCTATACCGCAACAACATTCCAATGCCTGCAGGCACAATTGTAATGGCAAATATTTCAACCATGGTGCTTAAAAATGGCAAATGAACTACATTTTGAATATCACTTCCCTTCATGAAATACCGAATGAAAACATTAATCATTAACGGAATTGAAAATAATGATAGAAAGGCATTTGAAACTGTTAACGATACCGCCAAAGCCACGTTTCCCTTGACAAAATAGCTCACCAAATTTGAGGTAATTCCTCCAGGGCAAACCGAAAGAATCATCACGCCAACTTTTAATTCAGGTGCTAAATTGGATTGATAAACTAGGTAAAAAGCAATCAATGGAAGCAATAACATTTGTGCTGTTAAACCAATGGCCAATGGTTTGGGTTGATCAAACAATTGTTTAAAATCTTCTTTGCGTAAACTAATGCCCAGTCCAAGCATAATCATGGCCAACACAATGTTCAAAATAAGATTGATATGTTGACCAATAAAATCCATTTACTTAACCTGTGAAATGGTCGTTTCTACGATGAGTTTGATAAAATTATAGAGGTAATAGGCCCCTAAACCTGTTAATATGATGCCAAAATAACGGTTCACAAAGAAGTACATCCTATGGCTTAATTTTTTGCCTAAATAATCGCTTAAATAGACCTTCCCCATATCCAATGAGAAAACGGTGATGAGCGTAGCCACAATTTGCACCAAAATTGTATACCGCCCTTCAAACGAATCGTCGTGTCCAACGCTCATCGCCCCAGTTAAAGTTACCCAAAGCAATATCACAAAAGGATTGAGCAGGTTCATCACAAATCCTTTTAAGAGATTTGTATTTTTTTCTATGGGGGACTGAAGGTTTTTAATAAATTTTTTGTAACCAACGGCAATGCCCTTTACGCCAATAAAAATAATTCCAAAGGCAGCGAAACCCGCAAACCCAATTTGAAACTCAGGCATTGTAAAAAATCCAGAAAGGCCAAAAAAGCAAGCCAATGCAACGAACAAATCGCTTAAAAATATGCCCAATGCCATGAGAAAACCTGCCATTTTCCCACCTTGCATTCCCACTTTGATTAAAGCAAAAAATGAAGGTCCAAAACTGAGAAGCCCAAGAAGCAAACCGCCTCCAATTCCCTTTAATATGGCTAAGATCCAAGGCATGGTATCGCAAAATAAGTCCTATTCCTTAGAAGTCCAAGGATTTTAGAGACTCAATAAAAAATACAGTGTTAAATCTTTAATTTCAAACTAAAATTTGGAGTTCTTTCATGAAATCTTCATAAATAGATTCACTCGAAGCTACAATTTCATTCTTGAAAATCACATCGCCATGCTGTGAAAAATCAGACACAATTCCACCCGCCTCTTCAACAAGTAAAATTCCTGCGGCAATGTCCCAAGGACTCAAATTCATTTCAAAGAATGCATCAAAACGACCACAAGCTGTGTAAGCCAAATCTATTGCAGCAGAGCCCATTCTTCTTAAACCATGGGTTGATTTCATTAAATGACTTAAAACAACCAAATATTGATCCACTTTTTCAAATTGATAGTATGGAAATCCTGTTGCAATTAATGTGTCTTTAAGGAATTGATTTTGAGCAACATAAATCCTTACTCCGTTCAAATATGAACCTTGATTTTTTAGGGCAGTGAAAGATTCATTTAAGGCTGGGCAATAAACAACCCCTAAAATGGGTGTTCCATTGTTTAGCAATGCAATGCTAATGCTAAAAACTGGCAAACCATGCAAAAAGTTTGTGGTGCCATCAAGAGGATCAATGATCCAAGTGTATTCTGTAATTGTACGGTTTTCTGGTGCTTTTTCTTCACCAATAAACGTTGAATTCGGAAGTATTTGAGAAAGCGAATCAACCAATTGCTGCTCACTTTGTTGATCTACAAAACTCACAAGCTGATTCAGCCCTTTATCTTCAATTGAGTCTTGCTTAACTTTATTCCAATGCAAAAGTTGAAACTCACCAACATTTTTGGCAATGGCTTCAACTTTTGCAAGAAAATCTCTATTGATCTCAGACATTCACTGAGAAAATTAACAATGTTGTTGGTAAGCACCCATCAAATTGTCGGCAACCATATCGGCTGTTCTTCCTTCAATCATGTGACGCTCAACCATATGCACAACTTCTCCGTTTTTGAATAAAGCTACCGCAGGAGATGATGGAGGAAAAGGCAACATGAATTCACGTGCTTTTGAAACCGCATCTAAATCTTGACCCGCAAATACCGTCAAAAGTTTTGCAGGTTTTTTATCCCCAATTAAACTTTTTAAAATTCCTGGACGTGCACTACCTGCAGCACAACCACACACAGAATTGATGACAACCAATGTAGTATCATCGTTTCCATTCATTGCATTTTCAACTTCTTCTGCAGTTTTCAACTCTGTAAAACCTTTACTGGTTAACTCTGCACGCATTGGCGCGACTAACATTTCTGGATATGGCATAAATTTGGTTATTTAGAATACTTCAAAATTACAAAATTCCTTCGAGATAATAAAGTTTATACTCGATCTCCACCAACAAAAACACGATCAACGTGATTCTGACCCAAGAAGTATGGAATTCCTTTAACCGCATCTAAAGTTTTGGTAGTGAAAAAATCGGCCCTCATGCCAACTGCCAAACTACCCACTTCATTTTCCAATCGCAAGGCTCTTGCCGCATTGCATGTAATTCCATGAAATGCCTCCGTTGGCATCATTTTCATTTGAGTGCATGCCAGCGCCCAGATGGTTTGAAGAGAGCAAATAGGACTAGAACCAGGATTGAAATCTGTTGCAAGGGCAACAGGCAAGTCATTTCCAATAAAATTGCGAATTGGAGCATACGGAATCCCTAAAAAGTAAGAAGTTCCAGGTAAAGCAACAGGCATTGTCCCCCCATAATTTTGTGAAAATCCTTTTTGCAAAGCGGCAATTTCATTTTCCTCACAATGCTCAAGGTGATCGGCGCTCCAAGCTTGATGTTCCACGGCGGTTTGAACGCCACCGGTAAGTCCCAATTCATTGGCATGAATCTTTGCAGGAATGCCCTTTTCGGCAGCTGCTGCCAAAATCACTGAAGTCTGTTCCACGCTAAAAAAACCTTTGTCGCAAAACACATCAATATGATCTGCCAACTGCTCAGAAATTACAATGGGTAACATTTCATTGAGCACCAAATCTATATATCCTTGTTGGTTGTTTTTATATTCCGTTGGGAACGCATGTGCCCCTAAAAATGTAGATTTTATGGTGCATTTAAAGTGCTCTTTCAATCTTTTTACAACCCTCAATATTTTAATTTCGGCATCAACAGTTAGTCCGTAACCACTTTTAATTTCAATGGTTGTTGTGCCATGAGCCAACATTAAGGCAACCCTTTTAGAAGCCTGGATGTACAATTCGTCTTCCGACATGGCTTGAAGCTTTTTTGCAGAATTTAAGATTCCACCGCCATTTTCAGCAATTTCCTCATACGTCGCGCCCTGAATTCTGAGTGCAAATTCTTCATGTCGTGGTGCCGCAAACACAATGTGCGTGTGGCTATCTACAAAACCAGGCAACACTTCCATTCCCTCTAAATCAATCGATTCTGTAGATTGCAATTTCAAAGATTCTATTTCTTTTTCGGAGGGATTTTGGCCTAAGCCAATAATTGTTTCGTTTTCAACAAGCATCCATGCGTTTTCGAGTGTTTTTAACTGCTGCATTTCTAACCCTTTTTTAAAGGTTCCACGCTCGTTGGCACCGTATAACTTTGCAATGTTGTAAAACAATTTTTTCATCCCTCACAAAAAAACAACATGTGTTGCAATGAAACCTAATTTTTAAAAGATATTTTGTTATTTCGAGTCACTTTTCTGAAACTTTACAAGAATTTATATCCCATGAAACTCATCGATCAACTCAAAACCCCAATTCAAAAGAAAGAAACCACCTTCATTGCACCCAACGCAACAGCAGTTGGAAAGGTCATTTTAGGCGAAGAAACGAGCGTTTGGTTTGGTGCTGTTTTACGAGGTGATACCGATCTGATTTCTGTTGGCGACAGAACCAATGTTCAAGACAATGCAGTCTTGCATGCCGATCCAGGTTCGCCATGTATCATTGCAAATGATTGTGTGATAGGACATTCAGCCATTGTTCATGGTGCAAAATTGAGCCACCATGTTTTGGTAGGCATGCATGCCACAGTTTTGAACGATGTTGAAATTGGTGAGTATTCAATCATTGGGGCAAATGCGATGGTGCCGCAAGGCATGAAAATCCCCCCCTATTCAATGGTCTTAGGGATTCCTGCAAAAATTGTCAAAACTTTAGGCCCAGAAATTGAGGCTAAAATCACTGAAAACGTTCAAGAATACGTTGAACGTGCAAAGGTTTATATGGAATATTATTCCGAAAAATAACCACATCATTGCCCTATTTCGGCTTGATTTTCGTATAATTGTATGAAATCAGCATGCCACGTACCAAATATTTTTTCAATCCTAAAAGCTTAAGCTTTGAAAAAGTATCCGATCACCGGGGGTATATGCGTTGGCGTATCTTTGGTCTTTCAGCACTTATCATTGTGTCTGTCATTTCGTTGTCCCTCCTCTTTAGTCGATTCATGAAAACACCAATGGAACTTTCCATTCAAAAGGAAAACACATTGATTCAAAAGGAATTAGACCAGATGGAGCGACAAACCATTGAACTAGAGAATCAATTAAACGAATTGAGAAATCGCGACATTGAAATTTACCGTGCAATGTATGGGGTTGCTCCTCCCAAGCCTATTAATTACAAAGGTTCCGACTATTCTGAGTTACTGAAAATGTCACATGGAAAATTCGTGAAACGTCTACGTGAAAAAATGGACCAGATGGATCAACTTGCCAAGCAGCAGGAAGTTTCGTATGTCAATTTAGAAAAACTCATTAGCAAACGAGAGGAAATGGTGAATTCCATTCCAGCCATCATGCCCGTTGCAAATAAAGAACTCCGAAGGATGGCCAGCGGATTTGGTTACAGAATGGATCCATTTTACCACACTGCTTCATTCCATGCTGGAATGGACTTTACCGCCGACGTAGGAACAGAGGTTTATGCAACCGGAAATGGCGTTGTCACCGAAGTTAAAAACGATGGTTGGGGTTATGGAAACCATATCATTGTCAACCATGGTTTTGGATATTCATCCCTCTATGGTCATTTAAGCCGTTTTGCCGTAAAACCAGGAACCAAAGTCAAGCGTGGCCAACTCATTGGTTACGTAGGAAATACCGGAAGATCTACCGGACCACATTTGCATTACGAAGTTAGAAAAAATAATAACCCTTTAAATCCAGCGTTCTTTTACCGAAACGATTTATCGGATATCGAATACCAAAAAATGTTAGAAATGTCGCAGCGTGAAGCGAATCGATTTGACTAAAACTTATGAGCGAACAAGAAACAATTACCAAAAAGTACTTTAAAATTGGCGAAGCTGCCGAAATCATTGGTGTGCCTGCATCAACTTTGAGATTCTGGGAAAAGAATTTCCCTCAAATTAAGCCTATGAAAAATAAAAAGGGCGACAGAATCTACTCATCAAAGGACATTGAAATTTTGAAGGAAATTCATTATCTTTCTCATAACAAGGGAGTAAGATTAGCAAACGTATCTAAAAAAGTGAGCCGAAACGCAGTACAGACGGACGCTCGCGTGTTTTTGATCCAACAGCTAAGAGACTTCAAAGAAAAACTTTTAAAACTTAAAGAACAGCTGGAATGAGGTACTTGACATTGATGGGATTTGCAATTTGTCGTTTTTCTTTTGCACAAATCGCAACTTCTCCAATGTCACTTTCAAATGCAGCAACAACCTTTCTGCCACAACATTTGAACACGCAGCCTGTTCAAATGAATGCCACCCAAGGTACAATAATGTCCCTCGCCAATGAATGGATGGTCACCGGCACAGATTTAAGGAATACTCAAATTTCATTTGCCAAACAATTTCAAACTTCTAAAATCACTGCCTATTTCAATCATGAAGGCAGTTCCGATTTATCAAACAATGCTTTAGCAATTCATTTGGCAAAGAAAATTTCTTCCCAAATGATTCTTGGTGTTGGTTTCGATGGACAAAAAACACAAAGTATCATCGACCAAAATTTACAGATAGGTTATTCACTTTTTGGGTCCTTCCAACTCAGTAAAACTGCAACCATTTGTTTATGGCACCAGCAATTTGGCGCAAAAACATATCAATCAATGGCTTATAATTTCATTTCAAACAACACCATGATTTCAGGTGCCATTGCGGTTACAGAAAATACGCCAGTGTTAGAAATTGGCTCCAATTACAAAATGAATCACAATCTCATTTTAGGAGCCATGTTAAGTAATGGTCCTTACCCTATTGGTGGCAGTATCAATT
>JACCDJ011028339.1_pt1 | contig 20634 bp, 22 predicted proteins | sample 7444481 | NCBI WGS metagenome assembly JACCDJ01 (sample SAMN15323435, study PRJNA562643) | freshwater metagenome | isolation source: river surface water | place: USA:Blue River Watershed | collected 2017-08-15 | reverse complement strand
CGCTCGATGCAGACCGCGATTGCCGCCTCATCTGTGACATCCAGGCTCATCACACCCACGGGTGCACCGCAGGGAATGTCGGCGAGCGCGCGGTCGGCGGCAAAAACCCGCATGCCGCGCTCGCGCAATTTGGCGACCGCTGCACGACCGAGACCACCGGCTGCGCCCGTCACGAGCGCAACCGGTGATCCAGGAACGACGGCTTTCGAATTCAAGACGACTCAGGCCGCCTTGCGCGCGAGCACGCTCGCGTAGATACCATCGAGCATGGAGTAACGCATCTCGGCCGACGCGCGTACTGCTGCGATCGCACGAGTCTGAATCTCCGGTGACGTGGCGTAACGCGCGGTCAACTCGAGACCCACATGGGCATGCTCCGTGTCGCCTTCGATGTGGACATGGAAAAACTCCATGTCGTCTTCCGTGAAGCCCATCTTGCGCATGGCTTCGACGTACTTCGGATACAGGGTCGGCAGTTGGCCCTCGAGCGCAACCATGATGCCCGCGCAAGATTCGCTCAGGTGACGGATGCTCGAGAGCTCCCAGATCCAGGCGCGCATGGCGCGGGTCGTCGGCAGAATTTCGCCATTCTCCTCGGCACGCAGAATGCGCTCGTCACTGATTCCGCAGGAGCGCGCAAACTTGCGCAGCAAGTCCGGGTGACGCTTTTCCGGGCAAGCGGGCATTTCTTCGCCGAGCAAATTTTCAAGCAGATGCTGCCGTGCATCGAGATCCGGCAATCGCGCATACAACTGTGCGAATTGCTGCGGGATGGGATCGATGTAGTAGAAGTGCTGGATAGCCCACTCGCCGAGCTGCGCTCGCGAGAGCTCACCGGCAGCCCAGGCACGACTGAAGGCATGGCCACCGCCATGCTTCGGCATGCGTGCCGCTTCCAGGGCTGCGAAAAATTCAGTTTGGTTCATCATCTTTGACATCGTCATTACACTCCAACCAGATACGTGTTCATTTCAAATCGTCGGCCAGCGAGTCGAATCGCCACCCGATAACCAATCAGCGACTTTTCGTCGCACTTCATCAGGTACCGTCGCCACGACCGGATAGCCCGGCGTGCGCGTCGCATCGATACCAACCTTCGGGGTCGTCGAGACACCTTCCGGTAACACTGGATCGAGCGACGACCCGGAGAGGCCCTCTACCGTGATCACGTCGCGCGACCACAACACACGAGTCGCTAGCGCCCAGAGCATCGCATCGGGTGAGAACAGATCGACGTCCTCTTCGACGGCGATGACCGTTTTGACGCGCCGATACGCCATCGCTGCCAGCAAAGCATCGCGTACTTCGCCCGGCCCCGGATTCTTGAACTGGAGATACGCGTGGAATCGTCGCCCCTCGGTCGGCACGTGCACGTTGACGAGTGCGGGCGCCACGGCTTTGACGAGCGAGTACAACTTGCCCTCCATCGCCATGTTGTCGGGCACCAGCATATCGGTGAGACCCGATGCGTAATCGTGGTAGATCGCATCGTGACGCCGCGTGATGCACTCGATCTCGACCAAAGGCGCCGTCACTTCGCCGCCTAAGTAACCGGTGTATTCACCGAAAGGACCATCGGGCGAAACCACGCCAGGTCGCGCCCAGCCCTCGATGACGATCTCCGCATCTGCGGGCACCATGATGCGCTCGCCATGCAGTACCGAGGGAACGAGTCGCAACGGTGCGCCGAGTACGCCGCCCGCCGCCTCCCAATGACTTTCCGGATATTTGAGCTTTGCCTGGGTACCGAGCAGCACTGCCGGATGGTGCCCAATCCAGAACGCGACGGGACACGCCTCGCCGCGCGCATGAAACTTACGCAGGTTGCGTGCGTTATGACTCGACGGGTACGGAAACCAGGTCATCTGACGCGCGGACTTCACCCAACAACGCTGGATCGCCGTGTTGTCGATGCCGGAATCCGGGTCGAAGGTCGTGGCGTGTGCGGCAGTGAGATACGGACCGGGCTCCAATTCGTGCTGGGTCAACACCGGTAGGTCGAACAAGCTCGCCTGCTCGCCACGCCGGACGAGCTGCTGAACGGGAGCGTGCTCACGCGCGATGATCGAAGGTGCGATACCCGCCTGGGTGCGCGAGGCAAACCACTGCGCCGTGCGTCGATGATCCGGAATACCGAGCGCCCGTGCGGTGAGCTCACGGCTCGCCGTCAAATTGGTCACGACCGACACATCGCTGCGGTCACCAGCAAGGTTTCGTACCCGCTTGGCATGCAGGATGGGATACTGATGCCGTTCGTCGAGCAAGTGCTGCAACGCAGTGAGCTCATGAACAAGCGACACGTCGCCGGGTAACTCCCAGACGGACTCGCTGTGCTCGGTGAGGAATTGACGAAGATCGGCCACGTGCAAACCGGTGGTTTAAGTCGTTATAGTCACATGATGACAGGTCGTTTGCCGAATCGGTAGCAGCCTGCAACGGGAAGGAGCCACACCATGGTCAGAAGCGTCACCCACGACATGCTGCCGCAAGCCACGGCCGATGAAGTCTCGCGCCAGCAGTTCATCGTGGCCCTGAAGCAAGGGCTCAATCGGGGCCTCCGCAGCACCCAAGGCGAGTTGTTCGAACGTGTCGTGGCGCCTGCGTACGAGGCCGAGCATGGCCATCCGCCCGCCCAACGCGAGGAGATTCGTGCGGCGATGCAAGCCGAGCCTGCCTACCAAGCCTGGTCAGCCCTCGCCCGGGCCGCGCAGGAACAAATGTGGGTCGCCGTCGGCGATAGCGTATTTCGCGATCGATTCCGGATGGCGCGCCGCGCAGCGGAACTCGATGCCTCACCGCAACGATTGGGATCATTGACGCTGAACCCCAATTTCGAACCGCCCCGAGGGGTGACCGCGGTCGATATCCATTTGCAGACCGGTGGCTATGCACTCGATCTCGGTGGGTACGACTGTTCTGCCGGCGCGCTCTACGAGGTGGGCGGCAATCTGTACGCCTTCGGCCAGGGAATCAGCCGCACGGACAGCAAGTCCGCCCACGTGCAACGTTTCATCGCCGAACGTTTCCCACAGCTGAAACCCAAACGAATTCTGGATATGGGCTGTTCGGCAGGCTCGGCGAGTGTGCCCTACGCGCTGGCCTTCCCCGAGGCCGAGGTTCACGCCATCGACGTGGGTGCAGGCATGCTGCGCTACGCGCATGCGCGAGCCGAGGCGCTGGGTGCCGCCGTGCATTTCCATCAAATGGATGTCGCGGCAACGAGCTTCCCAGATCAATACTTTGATCTCATCGTGTCGCACAACGTCATGCACGAGATTTCCGACGCGACGCGACGCGGCATGTTCCGCGAGAGTCGTCGCCTGCTGCGCCCAGGTGGCGTTTGCATCCACCAAGACGTCCCGCTGCGCTTCGGCGGTCTGTCGGAATTCAAGAAGTTCGAACTCTCCTGGGATACGCGCCACAACAACGAGCCGTACTGGGAGGTTTACGCGAACTGCGACCCGAAACCGGAACTCGAAGCGGCCGGGTTCGCCCAAGATTGTATTCACGTCGGAAGCCTGTCGGCCGCAGCCGGCTCGCTGCCTTGGTTCGTTGCCTGCGGATGGATTTCAGCATGAGTCTCGAGATTACCCGTCGTTTCAATGTCGTCGATACGGTCACCAGTCTGATCGATGGACAACGTGTGCCCGCGCGATCTGGCACCCATCGCATTCCGATCATCAACCCGACCAATGAACAGGTGCTCGCGCATCTGCAGGAGGCCGATGCCGCCGAAGTCAACGAGGCGGTCGTTTCGGCTCGCCGCGCCTTCGATCAAGGCCCGTGGCCGCGGATGGACATCACCGAACGTAATGACATCCTCTATTCGATCCGCGACCACCTTCGCAAGAATGCCGAAGAGCTCGCCTATCTCGAATGTCTGAATACGGGTCTACCGCTGCTCAGCGTGCGTCGGCATGTCGATCGTATGGCTCGCAACTTCGAGTTCTTCGCCGAGGTGGCGAGCACCACTCACGGCGAAACCTATACACAAAGCAAGGGCTACGTAACCTACGTTACACGCGAGCCGCGTGGCGTCGCCGGTTGCATCGCCCCATGGAATGCACCGCTGTCGCTCGCCTCCATGCGCGTGGCGACCTGCATCCCCTTCGGCAACACCTGCGTGCTGAAGCCCTCTGAATACACGCCGCTCTCGATGCTGCGCATGGTCGAGATTTTTCACGAGGCGGGTCTACCGCCCGGTGTCGTGAACCTCGTCAACGGTCGTGGTCAAATCACCGGTGATGCCCTCGTCAACCATGTGGGTGTCGACATGATCGGCTTCACCGGCGGCACCAGCACGGGTCGCGCGATTGCAGCCACCGCCGGACGCAATCTCAAACCGGTGGCGCTCGAGCTCGGCGGTAAGTCAGCCAACATCATCTGTGACACCGCTGATGTCGAACGCGCGCTCGATGGCGCCCTCGCTGGCATCTACGGCAACAACGGCCAAGCCTGTCTCGCAGGCTCGCGCATCCTAGTGCAGCGCGGCATTGCCGACGCTTTCATTGAGCGCTTCGTGGCCCGCAGCCGGAAAATCAAGATCGGTGATCCGATGCTGCCCTCCACCGAGATCGGGCCGCTGGCGTTCGAGCAGCACATGCAACGCGTTCTCTCCTACGTCGATGTCGCCAAGGCCGACGGCGCGACGTTGCTGACGGGCGGCCGTCGCTCACCCGCGCACGACAAAGGCTGGTTCATCGAACCGACAGCCGTGCTGGCACCCGGTAACGACGCACGCGTTTGTCAGGAGGAAATCTTCGGTCCGTTTGCGACCTTCCTGATCTTCGATACCGTCGATGAGGCGGTTGCCATCGCGAATGCCTCCAAGTTCGGACTCGTGAGCTATGTGTGGACAGAGGATCTATCCACCGCGATGCGCTGCGCGCGCGACATCCGCGCCGGTACGGTGTGGGTCAACACGGCGATGATCCGCGACTTGCGAGCCCCGTTCGGCGGCTACAAAGAATCGGGTATCGGTCGTGACGGTCCGCAGGCGAGCCTCGAGTTCTTCACCGAACTCAAGGCCACCATCATTCCGATCGATCCGGTCAAGGGGCACCGCTACGGCGCCGCTTGAGACCGGGAAAGCGATTCGAAATCCCGACCGAGCCACCTTTGATGTTCTGGATGAAATTGACGAGAACCCCATTCGGGTCGCGCAGCGTCATTTCCTTCGACAGTACGCCGTGGGCCGCGATCTCAAGCATCGTCGGCGGACAGAGCACGGGCAAACGCAGTGCGCGGGCGCCTCGATAAATGCGATCCACGTCGGGCGAGTGGAAGACGAGACACGCTTCACCTTGGTTGGCACGGCTCGGATCTCGATGCCGATCGATCGGTGGCGAAGGCCGCTTGAGTTCGAACAAACCCACCATGCCCCAATCGACGTCCTCGGATTGCAGGATGATCCAGCGCGTGGTGCAAGGTGGAGCGCCAAGCAGTTGGTACAACTCGGGCAGTTCCTTGCCCGCCTCGCCTGAAATCCAAACTTTGAGCCCGAGCAGGTCGCGCCAGAAACGCAGACTGCGATCCATGTTCTTGACGATGATGGCGGTTCGCTTCAGCGGCGTGACGAGCGGCCCACGAGAACGACGAACTTTTTTCATGACTCTCTCCTGCAGGATGGTCCCATGATAGATCTACACACGGTGGCAACCGCCAATGGTTACAAGGCCTCGATCATGCTCGAGGAAGTCGGCGTACCTTACACGGTCCGAGAATACGATCTCGTCAAAGGCGAGAATTTCACACCCGAATTTCTGAGTTTGAACCCCGTGGGACGACTGCCGGCCATCGTGGATCATGACGTCAGCGGCGATACCGACGGCAAACCCCTCTCGGTGTATGGCTCGGCGGCGATCCTGATTTATCTCGCCGAAAAAACAGGACAGCTGTTGCCACGCACGACTCGGGCTCGCGCAAAGACATTCGAGTGGGTCGGCATCGTCTCGGGTGATGTCGGCCCCGCCTACAGCGGACAGTTCGTCTTCAACGTGGTGGCACAAGAGAAAATCCCGTACGCCATCGAACTCTACAACCGCCTTTGTCTGCGCATGGTCGCAACGCTCGAACAGCAACTCGCGAAGACCGCTTACCTCGTGGGCGACGAATACACGATCGCCGACGTCATCGCCTATCCCGTCGCTACGGTGTCGATGAAACGCTTCCCCGGCAACCTCGATGCGCATCCGAATCTCGCGCGCTGGGCGACCGAAATCGGCGCTCGCCCCGCCGTGCAGCGCGGCATGAAGGTGCCTCGATGAAACGGCGAGGCTAGTTCACCACGCCTCAGCCAAAGGTCGGCTTGGCGAGACCGACGAACGCGGCGACCAACAAGAGAAACCAGATCCCGAGTATGAACGGTCTCGTTCGATCGAAACCTCGCACGAGTTCGGCTTCGAGCTCGGGCGAGGAACCGTCACTGAGAATTTTGCGCAGCGCAGGACCGATCGGCTTTCCGCGCATGCGGATCATGATGCCGCAGAAGACCAACACGCCAAACAGCGCCACCTTGATCGAAATCCAGTCGGTCACGAGCGGCCCCTGACCCACGAGACCGGCGACGCCCGTCGCCAACAGAATCGCCACCAGCGCAAAACGCCACACGAGATCGATGCTCCGCAAGCGCTCGGCGAGCGGTGTGCCTTGGTGATGGTGGATCGCCCACACGAACCACAACCAGCCTGCGCCGATGAGCCAAGTCATGAGCGCTGCAAATGCGGGCAAGGCAATCACCCCCGTCGCGACACCGAGTGTCGTTCCGACCGGCAGCATCAACACCAGCGAGTAGCGCGGCAACTGATCGACCCAGCCCATGATGCGCAGCGCCGTTCGACGCGATTCGAGCGTCAGCGTCGTGTCCTGAACGTAGCGAGCGGAATAGAAAACGCCAATATCGGCACCGAGCCAATAGACGAACAACAATAGGTGCATCAGCACCAGGAGCGCGTAGATCTCACCGGACATGATCGAGTAATCCCCCTGCACATTTCGTAGAATCGACGGCATGGAACATACCATCTGGGTCTTCATCCATGTGATGCTGCTCGTCTACTGGCTGGGCGGCGATCTCGGCGTCTTCCTGCTGGCCAAGGCAGCTAAGCGACCCGACCTGTCGTTCGCGGAGCGCGCGTTCGCACTGAAGATGGCGGTGCAGATCGATCTGATACCGCGTTTATGTTTCACCTTGATGTTCCCGGTTGGATTGCAACTGAGCGCATCCGGCGGATTCGCGCCGATTCCGAGCTGGGCGCTGACGCTCGCTTGGATCGCGAGCGCCGCCTGGATCGCACTGCTATTTGCCATCGGTCGAGCCGAAGGCACGCCGCGAGCCCACACACTCAATCAGTGGCATTTAGCGTGGCAGGCCCTACTGCTGCTTGGTCTCGGCACCGTGGGTGTACTCGCCCTACTCGGCCTCGGCCCACTACCCGGCGGTTGGTACGGGCTCAAGATCCTGCTGTTCGCGCTGATCTTTGCGATGGGTATCGGGATCGACGTGGCGTTTCGTCCAATTGGCCCGGCGTTCATGCGACTCGCCACCGAAGGTAGCCAACCCGATATCGAACAAGCGATCAGCACCGCCGTTGATGGAGCGATTCGCTACGTGCTTGGTTTGTACGCGCTGCTGATCGTCATCGCTTTCATCGGCATCACCAAGCTGGTCTTTTGACATTCAACCGCAAGGAACTCTTATGCCCATTGCACGCATCAACGACCACGACATGTATTACGAAGTGCTCGGCCAAGGCGAGCCGGTGCTCTGCATGGGTGGCTGGGGGACGTTCTGTCGTGACAACCACCATCATCTGGCTCGCGGCCTGACCGATCGCTATCAAGTGATCCTGTTCGACTACCGCGGCATCGGCGAGTCGACTGACGATCTCGCACGTCCATCGACGATGGGATTACATGCCGATGATGCGATCGGCTTGCTCGATCACTTGGGCCTCAAGAATGTCCATCTGGTTGGCTTGGTAGGCATGGGCGCCTGCGTTGCCCAAGAAATCGCGATCAAGCGTCCGGATCTTGCCCGCAGCATGCTCAACACGGGCGCTTGGTGCGAAGTCGACGATTTTCTGCGCGATCAGCTCAACATGTTCCGCGAGATCCACCGCGACGCCGGGTTTTTCGCCTTCCAGAAGGTCGTAACGCTGTTGTCCTTCACGCCTGAGTACTACAACGCGAACCATTCGAAGTTGCTCGGTCCCCAAGGTGGCTGGAAAGAATTGAACGGACGGTTCGAAGCCCACTCGCGTCTTGTTGAAGCCTGTGTGAACTTCGAATCTCGCAGCCGACTCGGTCAGGTAAAATGTCCGACACTCGTGATTCATGCGGCGCTCGATGTCGTCACGAGTCCGCGCACCACCATTCCGATCGAGAAAGCGATTCCGGGTGCCATCGGTGAAACCTGGGACGATCTGGCGCACGTGGTCGCCGGCAAAGAGCAGAAAATCCGCTTCTGCAATCGTCTATTCGACTGGCTCGACACGCACTGATCATGTTCGGCGCACTGCAACCGATGACTCGGTTTCTGTTGATCGCGAATGTCGCGATCTTCGGCGCGCAGTGGCTGTGGCCCTCTTTGATCGACACCTTCGCCCTGTGGCCAATCGGTGGCGGTTTCGAACCGTGGCAGATCGTGAGCTATGCGTTCCTGCACGGCAGTCTGGCGCACATCGGCTTCAACATGATCGGCCTACTGAGCTTCGGTAACGAGCTCGAGGCATGGTGGGGTCCGAAGCGCTTCTTGCAGTTCTATCTCGCCAGCGTGATCGCCGCCGCGCTCATGCAACTGGCGGTGACCATGTCGCTCGGGCAGATCGCACCCACCGTTGGTGCCTCGGGTGGAATCTTCGGCTTGCTGCTCGGCTTCGCGATGATGTTCCCGCGTCGCAAAATCGTGCCTTTGATACCGCCGATCCCGATGCCGGCCTGGGTCTTCGTCACCCTTTACGGCGCGCTTGAGCTCTACCTCGGCGTAACGGGCACGGCGAGTGGCATCGCCCACTTTGCGCATCTGGGCGGCATGATCGGCGGATGGATCATGCTGCGGCGGTGGCGCGCCGAGCGGGTCTAGTCACTGATCGCCCCGCCATAGATCGATCTGCTGCCACCGATTGCTGCGCCAGCGTCGATACATCACGACGCCGAGCACCATGGCGTAGCTCATCAAGGCGAGCCATCCACCGAGTGCGCCGAGTCCGGCCTGCGGAAGACCGGGGATCCACGCCTGTGACGCATCGAAAATCAGCGTATGCGCGAGCGGCACGAAGAAGCCCCAGGACAACACCAACGCAGTCATGGCGGGAACGCGTGTATCACCGGCTGCACGCAGACAGAAACTGGAGCCGAAATAGAGACCGTCAAAGAGCTGATACGCCGCTGCCGGCATCAACAAAATCAATGCCGTCGACACCACCAGTGGCGCACTGACATCACCGCTCGCGACGAACAAGGGTAACAACCAAGGGCCGATCAACAGCAGTAGCATCGCTACGGCGAACATGAAGCCCGAGCAACTACGCGCGATCACCGTGCCGAGGTGTGCCGCCCACTCGCGGTTGCCGGCACCGATGGCCTGGCCGGTGACCGTCGTCCCCGCCGTAGCCAGACCGAGCGCGGGCATGTAGGCGAGTGAGGTGAGCATCATGACGATCTGCGTCGCGGCCGCACCCACATTACCGACTTGGGTCACCATCAACTGCATCAGAGCCACGCCAAGTACGTCGGCACCGTACATCACACCGATCGGCAAACCCACCGCCAGTTGCCGGCGCACCATGACCCAACGAGGTCGCCATGTGAGACGAGTCCGATAGCGAACGGCGAGCTTCGGCCCCAGCATGATCGCGAGCCCCGCAATCAAGCCACACAACTGCGCGACGTTGGTGCCCCACGCGGCGCCGGCCATCCCCCAGCCGAGTTCGAACATGAAGTATTCGTTGGCGGGAACGTTCGCCACCGTCGTGATCAGTGCAACCGCCAACGTCGCCCGCGTTTGGCCGATTCCATTGAAGAAGCTCATCAAGCCCCAGGTCATCGCCCCGAGGAACGCTCCGCCGATGCGCGGCTCCCAATAATCGATCGCCAAGAGGCGCAAGCTCTCGTCCAGACGAAACCACGCAAGCACACCGTTGCCGAGATAAGCCGCCAAAAGAAACAACGGGATGGCGACAATCGACCCCCACAAGCCATTCCACGCCGACTGCGAGGCTCGGGTACGGCGACCAGCGCCATCGGCCTGCGACACGAACGACTGTGTTGCGAGTCCAACGCCGCCGAGCACGAGGATCACGCAGGTCATGAGCCAGTAGATGGCGCCGATCGCGGCGACGGCATCCGTCGAGAGACGCCCGATGAACCAGACGTCCGTGAGATTGAGCACCGCCTGAATGGCATTGGTGATCATCAGGGGCGCTGCGATCGTCAGCAGTGCGCGCCAATCGATACGGCGCCTCCCGGCAGCATCCAGACGCGCTGCCGGTAGAGTCTCCTGCACGGAATTCATCGATCGTTGGTTCCGCTGTCGCGCTCGTGCCGACCGAACACGCCACCGAGCCATACAGCCACGACCAACATGACCAGACTCACACCACTCAACACCCACGACACTCCGACGAGACCGAGTCCCGCCACCAGCGGATAGGCCAACTGGCTGATGCTGTCACCGCCACGTTGCAGCAACGTGTCGATCAAGCTCTTGCTCTTGAATTTGCTCTCCGGGTTCAGCACCGTGAAGAGCATCTCGCGGGTCGGTTTGAACATGCCGTAATCGATCGCTCGACGAAACACCTGCGTAGCGATGAGCACGGTACCGACCGGCACGAGAGCCAGCAGCACCAGTGAACCAATCAGCATCATCGGCACCAGACCGAGCGCGATGCGCACGCCGCCCTTCGCAGCGACCCAACCTACGACGCCACCTTGAAAGACCAGCGCCAACACACTGACCGCAAGATCGATACGCGCAAACAAGGCGGCACGATCGGCGAGCGTCGTGTACTCAGCCTCTACGTACTTGGCCTGCTCCTGATACATGAAGCCGCCCAGGATTTGACCGCCGATGATCAGGCCGGCAATGGCGAGTAGATAAGGAGAAGTCACCAAACGTTTGAGATCGTCGATGGCGCGTCCACCCACGGGCATCGCCAGACGTACATCCGGATCGAGGCCGGCGCCATCGGTTTGCGCCTCGAGTTGCTGCGCTCGGCGCCCGAGCACGATCGCGAGCGCGATGAAGCAACACGCGACCAGGATGGTCGTCGTCGGACCAATACTCTGTACGAACAATGCATTGAATAGCGGTCCCGCAATCGCACCGGCACTGCCGCCTGCAGCGATGAAGCCGAACAAACGCTTCGCGGCATCGGACCGCCAGGCGTCGACCATCACACTCCAGAACACCGACACGATGAAGAGATTGAGCGAGGTGACCGCGACGAAGTACACGGCGGCCAACGTCTTGTTGCCAGGTTGGCCCGACATCCCGAGCGCCAGCGACGCGAACAACACCACGACGCCGGCGTAGATAACCGGAAACAACTGGCGACGCGGCAAGCGCGCCACGAGATACCAGTAGAGAGGAAGTACCGCCATCATCACGAAGAACGTGATGTAGAACAGCGTGGCGATGTAGTCGCGCCCTACTTCGAGCGCAAACGCCTCTCGCAGACTGCGCAGCATGTAGTAGCCGGCGAGCAGCAAAAAATAGGCGCCTGCCGCCGCAAACAAGGCCCGACCTTCACCGGGCGCCACCAACCAGCGCAAACGCGCTGTTGTGCTGGCAGTGGTCATAGTCATCGACTGAGCTCGTTGATCACGAGACTTTTGAGTCCGTCTTGTCCGACTTTGTAGGGGATGCTGCCGATCGGATCACCGGCGCGCGGCGTCGCGACACCATCCTTGGACCATTTGGCCGACACTTCGACCGCCTGTCCCGCTTGAATCTCAAGACCCGGAACCATGCTGTCCCGCGCGGTCAACTCGAGTGTGACCGGCAAATCGACCGAAACGCGCTTCACCGCGAGCGGCGGGCCCGGCTGGCCCGGCACGCGCACGAACACGAACAACACACCACCGCGCTGAATGCGTTGCTTCATCGCCGTCGATGCGGACACCTCCACCTGCACTCGTGCGGCACCGCCAACGCCCTGATCCGTCGCGGCGACGGGCGTGGTGCTTGAATCTGCTGCGGCAGCATCCGTGGCGGGCGGCGGTGCCCCTTTCAGACTCGCGACTTGCTGCTCGAGGATGGTGCGCACTTCAGGCGGTGGTGACATCGCGAGCATGGTTTCGAATCTTTGGATGGCAAGTGCCGTCTCGCCACGTTTTTGAGCAGCGACCGCGGAGAAGAACAACGCCTTTTCCGACTGCGGCGCGAGTACAAGCGCCATCTCGAACAAGCGACCAGAACGCTCGTCGACCTCGCCGTCCGCTTGCAACACCATCGCCTCGGCCATGCCGAGCAGTGCTTCTGGGTTGCGCCCTTCCTCGAGACGATCTGCGCGTCGGAACGCTCGTTGTGCGAGCGGATACTGCCCGATCGCCAATTGTGATCGTCCGAGCATCAACCAACCTTCGACATCGTCGGGGTTCTTCTCCAGTCGGCGCGCGAGACGCCCCACCATCGCCGACTGTTCCGCTGCCTCCGCCGCCTGAGTTCGATCCCAGTTCGACCATTCGCGATACAGCAAGATGCTCCCGAGCGCGACGGCGACCGCCACGACGATAGCAGCACCTCGCTGCGTCCGCTCACGCGCCAGCGGCCAAACGAGAGCGGCAATGGAAGCCGCCAGAAGTACGATCGCTCCGATCCAAAAAAGCGTCACCGCCCAGCCCCCTCGTTATCGTTATCGTCGGCTTGATCAACCATCGCGGCCCGTTGTCGCACGATACGTACGGCGACAAACAAACCGAGCGCGAGTAGCAAGGCAGGTGTCAACCAAAGCCAAGCGGTTCGCCACGACCATCGCGGTCGAAAAAGAATGAAATCGCCGTAGCGCGCGCTCAGATGATCGCGGATTTCGGCATCGGTCTTGCCGGCCTCCAGCAGCTCGCGAACCTCACGACGAAGATCGCCCGCGAGTCCCACCGGAGAATCGGCAATCGATTGGTTCTGGCACTGCATACAACGCAGCTCGTGCGTCAAACTGCGATAGCGCTCTTGCAAAGCCGGATCAGCCAACTCGATCGGATCGATGGCGAATACGGAAGTCATCGATAGACCCAGCAGCAGACTCCACAAAACAGCAAGCCAACGCGGCGACCCGATCCTCATTTGACACCTCGGATCCGCGGCAGGAACTCGTTCTGCCAAGCGAGTGGATGCAAAGCGCCGACATGCTTGTAGCGCACGATGCCGCGATCATCGACTAGGAAAGTCTCCGGCGCGCCGTAGACACCCCAATCGATCGCTACGCGACCTTCGCGATCCGCCGGGATGACTGCGTAGGGATTACCGAGCTGCTCCAACCATTGTTGTGCCGCAGCAGGATCGTCCTTCCAATTGAGACCGACGATCGGGATTTCGCCGCCACTGGCGATCTCGAGCAGCATGTCGTGTTCGCGACGGCACTCGGCGCACCAAGTTCCCCAAACGTTGAGCAGATACCAACGCCCGCGCATGGATTCGTTCGCGAACGTCTCGGCCGAGCCGAGTACGGGCAACTCGAACTGCGGTGCCGGCTTGTCGATCAACGGCGAGGCGATCACCGACTTGTTGGGCGCACGCTGAATGCCGACATACAACAGTGCGACCAACGCGGCAAAAATGCCCGCAGGCAGCAGAAACCGATTCATGTCGCCTCACCACGCTTGCGATAGCGACGATCAAGCGCGGCGATGACGCCACCGATCGCCATCAACAACGCCGCCAACCAAACGTAGTTGACCAGCGGCCGAACTTGCGCCCGCACGCTCCAGCGGCCTGCACCCAGATCCTCGCCCAAGGCCGCAAACACATCGCGCGACCACTGCATGTCGATGCCGGCCTCGGTCATCTGCTGACGTTGCACCCAGTAGTTGCGCTTCTCCGGATGCAGCACGCTGATGGGCTTACCGTTTTCACTGACGGCGACCTCGCCGCGCAACGCGTCGTAGTTCGGACCCTCGACGAGCTCGAGCGATCGCAATTCGTATTTGAACTCACCGACGGTGCCCGACTCACCAACCGCGAGCGCGATGTCACGCTCACGTGTATAGCTCTCGACGGCAGTCACCGAGATGACGAAAAAGCCCAACGAAGCATGCGCAATGGTCATGCCGATGATGGCAGGCGTCATCGATAGGCGACGCCGCCAGCGATCGATCGGATCGACCAACGCCGAAAACAGCAACCAACCACCGACGAGGAATCCGATCGGCGTCAGGACCTTCGCGCCTTCCCACACGGCCAGCACCAGTACCGCGGTGAGCAATGCAGCAGCCACGAGCGCCACGAGGATGCCGGTGCGACGCTCCCGCAATCGCCCCTTCTTCCACAGCGAGTGACTACCGACCGCCGCAAGCGCGATCAAGGGCAACGTCGGCAACAGGAACACGGGATCGAAATACTGTCGACCGACGGAGAGAGTGCCGAGACCTAGCGAGTCGGCGATCAACGGTGCCATCGTGCCCGCGAATACGGCTGCCGTCGCGACGACGAGCAAGATGTTGTTGAAAAGCAGGAATGACTCACGTGAGGTGAACTCGAAACCCGCATTGCTCTTGAGCACGGGAGCCCGCCAAGCGTAGAGCGTCAGTGCACCGCCGATGACGATAACGAGAAACGCGAGAATGAAGAGACCGCGCGTCGGATCCGCAGCGAACGAATGGACCGACACCAAGACACCCGAACGAACCAGGAAGGTGCCCAGGAGCGAAAGAGAGAACGCCAAGATCGCAAGCAACAACGTCCAGCTTTTGAAGAGCCCGCGCTTCTCGGTGACTGCCAGCGAGTGGATCAACGCCGTGCCGATCAACCAGGGCATGAAGGACGCGTTCTCGACCGGATCCCAGAACCAGTAGCCACCCCAACCGAGCTCGTAATAAGCCCACCAACTGCCGAGGCCGATTCCGACCGTCAGGAATGCCCAAGCGATCGTCGTCCAAGGTCGCATCCACCTCGCCCATTGCTGATCGAGCTTGCCTTCGATCATCGCAGCGCAAGCGAAGGCAAAGGCGACCGCAAACCCGACATAGCCCGCGTACAACATGGGCGGATGCGCGGCGAGCGCCGGATCCTGGAGCAAGGGATTGAGGTCACGCCCATCGGGCGGGGCTGGCCAGAGTCGCTCGAACGGATTCGAGGTCGCGAGCGTAAACAGCAGGAAGCCCACCGAGATCAGACCCATCACACCGAGTACGCGGGCCGCGAACTCGACCGGCAAGGAACGCGAGAGCAAGGCCACGGCGAGCGCCCATCCCACGAGGATCCACGCCCACAGCAACAACGAACCTTCGTGTGCGCCCCACACCGCCGACACTCGGTACAAGAGCGGCAACGCCGAGTTCGAATTCGAGGCGACGTAGAGCACCGAGAAATCGTTCTGGACGAACGCGTAGACGAGCGCAGCCAGCGCCACGCTGGTCAGCACAAATTGCGCATAGACCGCCGGCCTGACTGCCGCCATCCAACTGGCCTGACCCTTCGCGGGCCCCACCAAACCGAAGAACGACTGCGAGAGCGCCGCCAGCAAAGCCAACACCAGCGCAAAATGTCCAAGTTCGACGATCACGTTTGACCTCAGGTTTCTGGTTTGGCTTTGCGCGGATCGGGATCGACCGGCATTACGCCACCATGCTTGCTCTTGATGGCTTCGGCCACCTCGGGCGGCATGTAGTTCTCATCGTGTTTAGCGAGGATTTCGTCGGCGACGAAGATCCCGTCGCTACCAAGCCGACCGTGCGCGACGACGCCTTGATTCTCGCGGAAGAGATCCGGCACGACGCCCGTGTAAACCACTTTCACATCGCGCTGGAAATCGGTCACCACGAAGCTCATGTCGAGGCTACCCGCCTCGCGCTCCACGGTTCCCGGGCGAACCATCCCACCTAAGCGAAAACGCTTGTCGATCGGGGCCTCACCTGCCGCGACCTGCGAAGGATCAAAGAAAAACATCACGTTTTCGCGAAATGCGCTCAGCGCGAGCAAACCCGCCACCGACACACCGGCCAGGATGCCGACCACCAGCGCGATACGACGTTGGCGTGGCGTCATGACGGCACCTCGGTCGAATCGCGATCGAGTCGACGCAATGCCTCGGCACGGGCGGTTGCATGCGCTCTGCGTGCGATGACGATATTCGCCACGATGGCCACGAAGGTGATCAGATAAGACGGCCAGAGAAATGCCGCGTAACCGTCCATCGCGAAGAACTCACTCATCGCAAAGCCTCCCGTATCCAACTCGCGCTGCGTTCACGACGCAGAATCTCCGCGCGCAGACGCACCAACATCACGGCTGCAAAATAGAGTGTGAAACCCAGGAACATCAGCAATAGAGGGGCCAACATCTCCATCGGCATGGACGGTTTCTCCATCTTCATGACCGAGGGCGCTTGATGGATCGAGTTCCACCACTCGACCGAATAACGAATGATGGGGATGTTCACGACGCCAACGAGCGCGAGTACGGCGCTCGCCCGATCGGCACGGCCGAGATCGTCGATACCCGAGCGCAGGCCGATGTAGCCCAAATAAAGGAATAACAAAACCAACTGCGCCGTGAGTCGTGGATCCCACACCCAATAGGTTCCCCACATCGGCTTGCCCCAGAGCATGCCGGTCACGAGGGAGACGACGGTGAACCACGCACCGATGCCAGCGCAACTGGCTGCAGCCGCGTGCGCCACCTTCATGCGCCAAATGAGACCGATACCGGCGGCGGTGGCCATCACGGCATAGATCATCACCGACAGCCAAGCCGATGGGGCGTGCACGTAGATGATGCGAAAGCCTTCACCCTGCTGGTAATCCGGCGGTGCGAGCACCAGCCCGCCATACAGCGCGGCGAGGATAGACAGCGCCGCCGGCCAGGCGAACCACGGCGTCAGCAGACCCGCGAGACGGTAGACGTGCGGCGGCGATCCGAAACGATGAAACCAAGCCCAGTTCGTCCCCATCCCCTACTCCAACCCCTATTCCAAACCGATGCGCACGGCGGCGGCGGCGGCCAACGGCGCCAGGGTCAAACCCAGCACCGCCAGCGAACCGAGAAGATACAGCGCTCCTGTCGGACTGTCGCCGATGATCGCAAGTTCCGTCGCCCGCGCGCCGAACACCAACACCGGTACTGCGAGCGGGAGCGTCAACAGCGACAAGAGCACCCCACCGCGACGCACACCCAGTGTCAGACCCGCACCGATCGATCCCAACAGACTGAGCGTCCAGGTGCCGAGCGCCAGAGCCCCCATGACTCCGGTCGCTGACGTCAACGGCACGCCGAGCGCCACGCCGAGCCACGGCGCCATCAAAGTGAGCGGCAACCCGGTCAGCAACCAGTGCGCAATCGTCTTCGCCAACAGAAGCCAAGTGAGCGACTGCCCAGAGAGAACGTACTGCTCAAGCGTTCCGTCGCTGGCGTCTTCGCGAAAGAGATGCTCGAGCGCGAGCAGGGACGCCAGCAACGCGCCGACCCACAGCACGCCTGGGGCGATTGCACGCAACTTCGCCAGTTCAGGCGTGTATCCCAACGGGAACATCGCCGTGACGACGGCGAAAAAGGCCAATGGCTGCAGCACTTGCGCAGGGCGGCGGACCGCCAGCAACCACTCACGCTGCAATACGATCCGCGCGGCCTGCCAGCTGCCGGCTGCGGTACCCGCGCTCACGCCGGCACTCCGCCGAGTACCAGCGAATCGCAAAGTGATGGATCGAGCCCCAACGGCTGATGGGTCGCCGCCAACAGCATGCCGCCGCCAGCCAAATGACGACTCAGTAAGGTGTGCACGAGACTTTCACCGGCACGATCGAGATTTGTGACCGGTTCGTCGAGAACCCACAGCGCTGCGCCCATCAACCCGAGCGCGGCAAAGGCGATTCGTCGACGCTGCCCAGCCGACAGCGTACGAACCGCGCGATCGGCGAACGAACGGGCCTGCATCTGTTCGAGAGCAGCATCGACGTCATGTTTGTCGACGATGCGACGCAGACCGACGAGTCCGCGAAGATTCTCGCGTCCCGTCAGGTCCATCTTGAGCGGAGCCTCGTGACCGAGGTAGGCGAGATCGGCGTGGTACTGCGGGTCTCGGAACGAGAGCCGCTCCGCACGCCAGCGCAACTCTCCGTCCTCTGGCTCAACCAGTCCGCACAGCGTGCGCAGCAAGGTGGTCTTGCCGGCGCCATTCGGCCCCGTCACCACGAGCGCGCGCCCTGCGCCCAGTTCGAAAGAAATTCGAGACAGGATGGCTCGCTCGCCGCGGTAGACAGTCAGGTTGTTGACGACGAGTGGTGACATGCAAAGCTATGGTGCCCCGGGCCGGAATCGAACCGGCACGGCCTTGCGGCCAACGGATTTTAAGTCCGTTGCGTCTACCAGTTCCGCCACCGGGGCCGCCAAATGGAGGCTGTGCAAGACTACCATGTCGGCGCTGTCATCGGAGACCCGAGGCCTAGAACATGACCATTGTGATTCGCGTGCTCATCTTGCTGGGGGCGTTTGCCCTCACCGCCTGCACAACCTCGCCGACCCAATCGACGCTGCCAACCGCAGACGATGCGGCACTGCGTCAACTCGACAGCGGCGCGATACGCGGCTTCGTCAATTCAGCCGGTGGCCATAGTTGGCTTGGCATCCCTTACGCAGCGCCCCCGGTCGGTGAACGCCGTTGGCGCGCCCCGATCGCACCGGCGCGCTGGACAGAGCGGCGCGATGCACTACGCGCCGGCTCGCCGTGTATTCAATACGGCTCTCCTTTGGGTGGCGTGGGCACAGCCGGTACGCGGCAAGGTGCCGAAGATTGCCTCTACCTCAACGTGTACTCGCCGCGCCTGGACCCCGCTCGCGTTCGTAGCGCGCGCTTGCCGGTGATGGTGTGGATACACGGCGGCGGTAACACCATCGGTCATGCCGCATTCTGGGACGGGAGCGTTCTCGCCCAACGAGAAAACGCGATCGTCGTGATGATCAACTATCGCTTGGGACCGTTCGGCTGGTTCAAGCCGCCCGCGCAAGATAATGATTCGGCAGAAGATCGCTCGGGAAATTACGGCACACTCGATACGATCGAAGCGTTGCGCTGGGTCGCGCGAAACGCGGCCGCATTCGGCGGTGATCCGGGCAATGTCACCGTGTTTGGCGAATCGGCCGGCGGCACCAATGCGCTCGCGCTGCTGATCGCGCCACAGGCAAGCGGTCTTTTCCACCGCATGATCATCCAAAGCTTGGGCTTCGGTTTTGCGCGTCAGGATGAACCGGCGGCCCTGCGCGCAACGGAGCGCGCGCTGCATTTGGCGTTGCAGCGCTCGGGACGTGCCGCCGACGCTGACAGCGCCGCGCGTGTCGCCGCATCGCTCTCGAGCGCAGAACAAGCGGCGATGCTCCGTGAACTCGACCCCTGGGATCTGTATTCGACCTACGAGCGCGCCGCTAGCGAGTGGGATCGCATCCCCACCGTCTTCCAAGACGGGCACGTGCTGCGCAGCGGTGCGATCCTCGAACTACTGGCCGACCCGAGCCAACACCATGATGTTCCAGTGATCCTCGGTACCAATCGCGATGAACCGAAGATCTTCATGGCTTTTGATCCGCGGCACGTTCGCACCGCGCTCGGCTTGCCGATTTCTTTGAAAGATCCGGCCCGTTACGATCAGGAAGCCCGCTATCGATCTCTACTGTGGAAAGCCGACGGTGTGGACTCTCTGGCGAGTGTGCTCTCGCAACACGGCGCACCGGCCTGGGGCTACCGCTGGGACTGGGACGAGCAAGGTCGTGCTTTCGGTCTCGTCGATATCTCTCGGATCGTCGGCGCTGCCCACGGGCTCGAGATCCCCTTTGTGCTCGGTCAGTTCGATGTCGGACCACAGAGCGACTTGCTGTTCCACTCGCGCAACGAGGCCGCACGCCTACATTTAAGCGAACGGATGATGGGTTACTGGGCGGAGTTCGCGCGTCGGGGCGATCCGGGTCGCGGCGGCCGGCCGGACGGCACAGCCTGGCTGCCCTGGCCGAGCGATGCAGCAACGAGCGGCCAACCGCGTGACCGCTTGCTGATTTTCGACACGCCCAAAGACGGCGGTATTCGAATGGCCGACATCCGTGTCGATCGCGATGCGGTCGTGCAGTTGATGGAGCGCGAAATCGGCGCCGCCAGCGACCGATGCGAGGCGTTCCGCGCCACCTTCCGCAATCGGGTCGACGAGTGGGCAGATCGCGTATGGCTCGACTTCAGCCGTCGCTCGAACTGTTCTGGAGCGCGCGTACGCGATAGATGACGCCAGCGTAGTCATCAGAGACGTAGATCGCGCCATCGCCGCCCTCGACGACGTCCACCGGCCGACCGATCAACCCATCGCCACCGCGGAAGCCATCGAGAAAGGGTCTCTCGGTGATTCGGCCGCTCTCGTCGAAATCGAGTGCGACAACGGCGTAGCCAGCTGGCGTGCTGCGATTCCAGGACCCGTGCAAGGCCACGAGTGCGGTGCGTGCATAGG
>JACCDJ011349473.1_pt1 | contig 20640 bp, 21 predicted proteins | sample 7444481 | NCBI WGS metagenome assembly JACCDJ01 (sample SAMN15323435, study PRJNA562643) | freshwater metagenome | isolation source: river surface water | place: USA:Blue River Watershed | collected 2017-08-15 | reverse complement strand
TTTTTGATTACTCATAATTAGCCCCTGACTATTTCTTGCAATCGCCTGAAATGCAATGCCCTTATTGAATTGAGAAAAAGCTGCAGTATTAATAGAAATAAAAATCATCAAAATTAAAACTTTCATTGCATAAGTATTTTTTGTGTCTTGATCCAAAATGGATTTATAGGTGAAATGTTTTCTGGTAGATAAAAAACCTGAATAAAATATATTCCAGTAGATTGGTTTGAGAGGGGAATAAAAATAGAAAGATGACTGCTTGAAATTTTTGTTTTACACTTATAAATTAGGGCGCCAGAAAAATTAAAAACTTGTACGCCGTAAATTATTAATTCTGATTCTTGAGCGGATAATTGAATGCATTGGGTAAGTACATTATAATGAATTAAAATTTTTGGCTCATAGTCGATTGGCTTTATGTTATGTTGGTGTCGATAAATAGTAGGCTGAATAAAACCTGCAGTAAAAAAATAACCTGGAGCCTTGTTAAGTTCAATCGTTGAATTACCCAAGTCTAATTGCCAATCTAATTGAACGATAGTATGTTTTGATATTCCAAAATAGGTGGATGATTGCGTAAAAGATTGCAAAGCAAATGATTGCCCCCAAGCCTTTAAATGAATCGTATTGAGAATCAATAAAATCAATACAATTTGCCTGGTTATATTTAATAAATGCATGCTTAAATATAAGAGGCCATCTTTGGTCAAATCTTGGTATTTATACTGTCAAAAATCTTACAAATGCTGGTTTAGGGCCCACTATGTATAAGAAATTTTCCTATCTTTATTTTTCAAAATCTACCAATGAAGTTGTTGAAACACCTACTTTTTATTACGATACTTAGTGTAAGTCTAATTGCTTGTAGCAAGGGAGGGGATGCTCCTGCGCCTCCAACGCCTCAGCCACCTGTTGCGGTTGAGCCAAGCTTAACGGCCGCGAATGCAGTGGTGGTAGATATTGATCCTGGGGCGACCAATATTTTTGCAGTTGTTGGTACTTCTCAAAGAATTGAAGTAAGATTGGCTGCTATGCCTGAATCAGGTGTTTCAATCGTTACAAAATTGATCAAACTAGCCGATAATACGACTTCGTTTACCAATGAAATTGCGGTAACTAAAAACTTATCGAATCCGGTTACAATCACTGGTTTAGTTCCAGGCGTTTTATATAACCTAGAAGTTCTAGTCACTTCAATTAAGACTTCTACTAATGCTAAAAAAATAGAGTTCAAAATGGCTGCTAAATAAAACCAACCATTTAAATAATATTGATCCCTTATCTTTTTGATAGGGGATTTTTTTTGTAACTTATTTTCGAATTATCATTTCCATCCTTCATCAAAATAGAAATCTATGTTAGACCGATTATTAAAAAAAGTAATTGCGTTCATTTGTTTGATCGCAATTTCATTGCCTACTCTTGCTCAAAAAAAATATTCTGAAAAAGATTTAGCCACCATGAAGCAGTCGCTAATGCAGGCTGTTGCTGGAAAATCTAAGGAAGTACAAGTGATGGTAGACCAAATTTTCAGCTTTGCTGAATTAGGCTTTCAAGAAGTAGAAACCTCAAAATATATTACTTCTGTGTTGAATAAAAACGGATTTAAAGTTGAGCAAGGCATTTCAAATGTACCAACAGCGTGGATGGCTAAATGGGGTAGTGGCTCACCTGTTATTGCACTTGGAAGTGATGTGGACTGTATTCCAAAAGCATCTCAAAAACCAGGGGTGGCTTATAAAGCACCAATTGTGGAAGGGGCACCTGGCCACGGAGAAGGACATAATTCTGGGCAGGCTGTCATCATTTACGCAGCAATTGCAATGAAAGAATTAATGGAGCGTGAAAAATTACCAGGTACGATTCTAATTTGGCCGGGTATTGCAGAAGAATTAGTTGGGACAAAAGCATGGTATGTACGTGATGGCTATTTTAAAAATGTAGATGCCTGTATTTTTACCCATGTTAGTGGTGACTTCACTTCTAGTTATGGTGACAATGGAGGCAATGGTCTTGTAAGTGTTCGTTTTGATTTTGAAGGGGAAGCCGCTCATGCTGCAGGACAACCTTGGAGAGCAAAAAGCGCATTGGATGCAGTAGAATTAATGAACGTGGGCTGGAATTTTAAGAGAGAGCATTTAAAACCTACCAATAGATCACATTATGTGATTGTGGATGGTGGTGATCAGCCAAATGTGGTACCAAGTAAAGCGAGTGTTTGGTATTATTTTAGAGAGCGTACTTATGAGGATATTAAAATGAACTATGAATCTGGTATTAAAATTGCAGAAGGCGCAGCAATGATGACCAATACAAAAATGACGCATCAAATGTTAGGTACTGCGTGGCCAGGTCATTTTAATAAGCCACTTGCCGAAGCAATGTATGCGAATATTAAAAAAGTAGGCATGCCTATTTGGGATGAAAAAGATATTGCATTGGCAAAGGGCGTACAAAAATTAGTAGAAGCGCCTAAGAAAGACCAACAAGGCAATCCAATTGATGGATTAAAAAATAATATTGATACCTTAAAAGGATCTGTTGCTTTTTCTTGGGGAGGTGGTTCGGATGATATCGCAGATATTTCATGGAACTTACCAACTATCGTATTAAGGTATCCTGCGAATATTCCTGGTACAAAAGGACATCATTGGGCGGACGCAATTGCAATGGCTACGCCTATTGCACATAAGGGATCCTTGGTGGGCGCCGAAGCAACAGCAATGACACTTTTAGATTTATTTACCAAACCGCAATTAGTAGCAGACGCTAAAAAATATTTCAAAGAAGTACAAACAAAAGATGTGCAGTATATTCCTTTCATTACAAAGAATGACCCACCTGCCATTCATTTAAATAAAGAAATACAAGGTACTTATAGACCCCAACTTGAAAAATTCTATTATGATCCTAGTAAGTATGGAACCTATCTAGAGCAATTGGGTATTACTTATCCAACGATTAAGTAAAAGCATTCAATCTAATAAAAAAATAGGGCGCAAAATTTGCGCCCTATTTTTTTATTAGACCCTCTGATTAACAATCCAAAATCGGTGCTAAATCCAACGCTTCTTCTTCTGTGAACAATCTAGAGTGAACCATAAATCTATAGCCCAATGGAATCTCTAATGAAAAGCTAGAACCTCTCCCAGGAGTGATATCAATGGTTAGTTGTGTATGTTGCCAATAAGCATATTGATCTCTACTCATATAAAAACCACAACCTTCGATTTCGCCTAATTGAATATCGCTACTTCCTAATTTAAATTCACCCTCTTCAAAACACATAGGTTGTGAGCCATCACAACAACCTCCGCTTTGATGAAACATCAATGGGCCATGTTTTTCTTTTAAGGTCTCAATTAATTTGGCTGCAGCTTCTGTAACGAGTACTCTTTTTGTCATAATGGTCATGTTGTATAAAACAAAGGACCTTCAAAAAACAAGAAGGCCCTTTGTTTATTAAAATTAGAAATTTCTACTAAAAGAATCCTAACTTATTTTTGTCATAAGAGATCAACATATTTTTTGTTTGTCTATAATGACTCAACATCATTTTATGTGTTTCTCTTCCGAATCCAGATTTTTTGTAACCACCAAATGGCGCGTGCGCTGGATATGCGTGGTAACAGTTTACCCAAACGCGACCCGCTTGAATACCTCTTGGTACTTGGTATAATTCATGCGCATCTCTCGTCCATACACCAGCACCCAAACCATATAAAGTGTCATTTGCAATTGCTAAAGCTTCTTCCGTTGTCTTGAAAGTAGTTACACTTGTTACAGGTCCAAAAATTTCTTCTTGGAAAATGCGCATCTTATTATGGCCTTTGAATATTGTTGGTTGAATATAATATCCACCTTCTAATTCTCCGTCTAATTTATTTGCAGCGCCTCCGCATAAAACTTCTGCTCCCTCTTCTTTACCAATTTTTAAATAAGATAAAATCTTTTCAAATTGGTCATTAGACGCTTGTGCACCCATCATAACAGAACCGTCCAAAGGATGACCAACTTTGATGGCGTTCGTTCTTTCTACTACACGCTTCATGAATTTTTCATAAATATTTTCGTGCACTAAAATTCTAGAAGGACAAGTACAAACTTCTCCTTGGTTCAAAGCAAACATTACAGCACCTTCTACTGCTTTATCAAAAAATTCATCGTCCGCATCGCCTACTGATTCAAAGAAAATATTAGGAGACTTGCCACCTAATTCCATGGTAACTGGAATTAAATTTTCAGAAGCATATTGCATAATTAATCTTCCGGTAGTGGTCTCACCAGTAAATGAAACTTTGGCAATTCTTGACGAAGTAGCTAAGGGCTTTCCAGCTTCTGGACCAAAACCAGTCACCACGTTTAATACACCCGCCGGTAAAATATCTGCAATTAATTCTAAGAAACACATAATTGATGTAGGTGTTTGCTCTGCAGGTTTTACCACTGTACAACAACCAGAGGCTAAAGCTGGTGCAATTTTCCAAGTAGCCATTAGTAATGGGAAATTCCAAGGAATAATCTGACCTACAACACCAATCGGTTCATGTAGGACTATACTAACTGTAGTTTCATCGTGTTCTGCTATAGTGCCCTCCTCACCTCTAATGACACCAGCAAAATAACGGAAGTGGTCTATACATAATGGTAAATCTGCCGCTCTAGTTTCTCTTAAAGCTTTACCATTATCGATTGTTTCAACAGTGGCTAAGTACTCTAAGTTATCCTCCATTACTTGCGCAATCTTTAATAATAAATTGCTTCGGTATGTAGAAGAGGTTTTGCTCCAGGTTACAAATGCTTTTTCGGCAGCATCTAATGCCAAATCAATATCTTCTTTGCCAGATCGAGCGGCTTTGGTGAAGACTTTACCATCAATAGGTGAAACATTATCAAAATATTCACCTTTTACAGGAGGTACAAATTTACCTCCAATGAAGTTGTCGTACTTCTCTTTAAAAGTAGGACGAGATACAATTGTTGACATAGCTTTTATCGTTTTAGGTTGTAATAGTATTTAGTTTTGTTTAAAAATTATAGTATATTTAAGTCAGTTTATAGCACAAAATGGACAGCCAGTTTGTAATACAAATCATAATCTATTGTTATTCAATATTTTAATATAACGACCGATGGGGCACAGAAGACAACTTAATCCAGTAAGCTTTACCCAAGAAAAGTCACTAAAAACTTTAGTGGAAAATAGGACAGCTTATACCTTGGAAAAATGTGAACTTAATGTCTTTGAAACCCATCAAGCAACAGCATCTGTTCCGCTAACATTTAATGATTTTGTAGTGACTTCTATGTTAAGAGGAAAAAAAGTGATGCATTTGTTTGACAATGAAGGTTTTGATTATTTGCCAGGAGAAACTGTTTTAGTACCTAGTGGCGTTACCATGAAGATTGATTTTCCAGAAGCGACAAAAGATAATCCTACGCAATGTATTGCCCTCGCGATTGATCATCAAAAAATCGAAAATACTTTGGCATTTTTAAATGACAAGTATCCACGTATGGGGGACGACTATTGGAATTTTAGTAAAAACAATTATCATTTTCAAAATAGTATTGAAATTGCCAACCTATTGAATAAGATTATAAATATTTGTTCAAGTAGTCTGCCTTTGAAAGATGTATTAGCAGATTTAAATTTACAAGAATTAATAGTTAATATTATTCAATCCCAAAACAGGCTTGAGTTAGACAGAATGGGAGAAATAAAGGGATCCACTAATGCAAATCCGCTATCCTACATAACTGGCTTTATAAAATCAAATATTACTGAAGATATAAAGCTTGGAGTTTTGAGCGAAAAAGCATGTATGAGTAAGGCAACCTTTTATAGATCTTTTAAGAAAGAATTTGGCATTAGTCCATTAGAATATATTATTTCAGAGAAAATAAAGTTGGCAAAAACCTTGTTAGCCAATCCAAAGAATACACTTAAGTCTGTCGCATTCGAATGCGGATTTCATGATGTCAATTATTTTGTTCGATTGTTTAAAAAGATGGAATCTATTACCCCTGGACAATATCAACAACTGATCAACTCAAATCAAAGTAAATCCTAGTTCCTTTACACTGGCATTTCAGTACTTCATTTAAAAATTTATTAAAAGTCTATCAAAATAGTAGACTTTTAATAAATTTTCCCTACTTTTGTCCTATCGTCATGTGGCCGAAGGGATAGGCAAGGGTCAGCAAAACCCTTTACGATGGTTCAACTCCATCCATGACAACTATTGGACTTTCAGGGTCCATTAATAAGCAAGCAATCCTGAATAAAGGCGGTATTTCTATACCGCCTTTCCTTTTCTGTCCTAATGCATACATATATTTAGTAAATTAGATTTCTATTTAAAATTAAATTTTGCCAGCTATGAAGAAGCAACTGTTATTATCCATTTTTTCTTTTCTAATGACCAGCTTGGTATTTGCACAAGTGCCAAATGATGTATACAAAATGGAATCTGTATCGAGACCAAAAATATCCCCAGAAGGAAGCTGGATTTTATATAGTCAATCAAAAATCGATGTGGCAAAAGATAGAGCTGTTTCAAAATTGTATATGATGAGTGCCGATGGTAAAGAAACGGTGACCCTTACAGAACAAACAAAAGGGGTAGGTAATTACCAGTGGAGTCCTGATGGAAAATATATTTCCTATTTATCCAAAGGCAAAGATGAAGACAATGGCGCACAGTTGTTTTTAATGGATCGTCGAGGCGGAGAGGGTATTCAGGTTTCAGATATTAAAGGAGAAATAGAAGATTATATTTGGTTTAATAATGGTAAGAAAGTGGTAATGGTGATTAAAGATTTTAATTATGCAGATACGGCCAAATCAAAAATCAGAACACCTTATGAAATTAGTCGCTACAAATTCAAACAAGATTATGAAGGATATTTAGACAATCGTAAAACCCACCTTTATACTTTCGATATTACAACTAAAAAATTAGACACATTAACAACAGGTAATTATAATGAGTCTGATGTGTCTATAAGTTCTGATGATAAAATGATTGCTTATACAAGCAATGTGACTACCAATCCAGATAAAAATTCCAATACAGATATCTTCTTGTTAAACCTTGCTAAAGGCGCTATACCACTACAGTTAACGAATTTTAAAGGAGCTAATTCAAGTCCAGTATTTAGTCCTGATAATTCAAGGATTGCATTTTTACAATCTAGTTCTGAAAGAAATTATGACATGTATGACCTTGCGCAATTAGGCATCTATGATTTAAAAACAAAAACATCAACGGTTGTCTCAAAAAATTATGATCGTGCATTCTCTTCTATTTTTTGGAGTAAAGACGGTCAATCAATTTTGTCTTTAATTGAAGATGATAGAAAACAAAATCTTGTTCAATTCAATCTTCAATCACAAAAATCTGAATTATTAACCAATGAGATGGGCGTATATAGTTCAATGGATATGAATGAGAAAGGGGATATCGTTTTCTTATTTAGTAATTTAGAAACACCAAATGAAGTATATAGTTTTCAAAATAAAACCTCAAAAAGATTAACCCATTTACAAGATGCATTTATATCAAAATTAAAAAAGGGCTATCATAAAGGTTTTCAATCTACTTCATCTGATGGCACGCTTGTTTCTGGTATTTTACATTTGCCGGATAGTGGTGCCAAAAATTTACCATTGATTTTATTTATTCATGGTGGTCCAGTTGCACAAGATGATTATGCTTTCGATATGACATCAAGAATTTATGCTGAAGCTGGTTATGCTGTTGCGACAGTCAATTATAGAGGAAGTAGCGGAAGAGGAGCAGCATTTACAAATGCGATTTATGCAGATTGGGGTAATAAAGAAGTGAAGGATATTGTTGGCGCTGCAGATTATTTAATAAAAGAAGGGGTGGCAGATCCAAACAGATTAGGAATAGCAGGTTGGAGTTATGGCGGCATTTTATCTAATTATACTATTGCAACAGATAAAAGATTTAAAGCAGCTGTGAGCGGCGCCGGAAGTTCACTAATGATGTCTGTGTATGGCTCTGATCAATATATTGCACAATACGAAGAAGAAATTGGTAAGCCTTGGGAAAATCCAAAGAAATGGGAGGCATTGTCTTATCCTTTCTATAAAGTAAAGGAAATTAAAGCGCCAACTTTATTCATGGCAAGTCAAGCTGATTTTAATGTGCCTGTCATTGGGGCAGAACAAATGTACCAAGCATTTAAATCAGAAGGTATTCCAACTGAATTAATCATCTACCCGAATCAGAACCACGGCGTTAGAGTGCCAAGTTATATTGTACATCGTCATAATGCACATATTAACTGGTTCAATAAATATTTAAAATGAAAATAATTTTTACCTGGTTACTTTTTATTGGGGTGATTGCTGTGAATGCATTGGCGAATATTCTTCCAATTAATGGAATGAATACAGGACAAATTTCAAGTTTCTACCCAAATGCTTTTGTACCAGCTGGATTTACATTTTCAATTTGGGGTGTGATCTATTTATTATTGTTTTCTTATACTATTGGATTTACATTTTATACCATAAAGAAAAAGCAATATGAAAATGCCTATTCGTTTATTCAAAAAATAAACAGTCAGTTCTGGATCACGTGTATTTTAAACATGGCTTGGATTATAGCATGGCATTATTTGCAGATTGAATTGTCTGTGGCCATCATGTTATTGTTTCTAGGCACACTTATTCATTTGTTTCTAAAATCACAATCGGAACTTCATCAACTATCTACAGGCCAAAAGTGGATATTATATGTTCCATTCATGGTTTATTTAGGTTGGATTTCGGTTGCTACGATTGCAAATATCACTGCATTATTCGTTGCTTATAAATGGACAGCATTTGGAATAACACCAATTTATTGGTCAGCATGCATGATTTCTATTGCAATAATCCTTGCTTGGTATATGATTTATCAATTCAAAAATATTCCATTTGCTTTAGTTGTTGCCTGGGCACTATGGGGTATTTATAATAGTCAAGGACCTAGTTCAATTCTATTAACAAGACTCGCCGCAGCAGGTATTGGATTTCTTTGCACATCGGCTCTTTTTACTTTCATTCAAATGCGAAGAAAAAATAAAATGGCGTAAATTGCAGTATGATAACGAAGCCAGAATTAAAAGTACTTTTTCCCAATTTAGAAGAAGGATTATATGATGCCATCATTGAAAATGCTGAAATTAAAGAAGTGCCTGCAGGAACGCCTTTATTGAAAGTGGGACAAAATATTCGTTCAACCATGATGGTGATTGACGGTACGGTTAAATTGTACCAAGAGGATGAAGAAGGGGATGAATATTTTATGTACTATATCTCACCTGGTCAAGCTTGTGCCGTATCGATGGTTTGTAGCTTTCAAGCAGAACAAAGTCAAGTACTAGCTAAAGCAATGACAGATGTGACCTTAATTTCAATTCCTATAAAATTTATGGATAAATGGTTGAGTGAATTTAAGAGCTGGCATTATTTTGTCATTAAAACTTATCGTACTCGATACGAGGAGCTTTTAAAAACAGTTAATGAGGTAGCTTTTAAAAATATGGATGAGCGGCTAGAATTTTATTTAAAAAAGCAAGTAGATAAGTTTGGTTCTACAATTAAATTAACCCACCAAGAAATTGCTTCTGATTTAAATAGTTCGCGTGAAGTGATAAGTCGATTAATGAAGAAAATGGAAAACAATGGCTGGCTTATACTCCACAGAAATAGTTTTGAATGGATCAAGAAATAAAAAAGGCCTCGTTTAACGAGGCCATTTTTATTTTGAAAATTTGAAAAATTATTTTTTAGTGCGGTAATTTTTCTTTGAAATAACCATAGGTCCAAGTGCCAGCGATGGCACTTAAGATCACTACTAAGATTGCATAAAATCCTGCACCTATATGTGCGAATAAAGGTCCTGGACAAGCACCCGTTAACGCCCAGCCAAATCCAAACAGCAAACCACCATAAATTTGGCCCTTGTTAAATGTTTTATCTGCAATTTTTATTTCCTCTCCGTGTATGGTCTTGATCTTGAATTTCTTAATCAAGAAAACGGAAATAGCGCCTACTACTACTGCAGTGCCAATTACGCCAAACATATGGAAGCTTTGTAAGCGAAACATTTCTTGAATGCGGAACCAAGAAATAATTTCTGCTTTTACAAATACAATACCGAATAATATACCTACAATGGTATACTTTAAATTATACCAACCTGGATGTGTTTGCTCAGATGCGTTTACGCAGGCGGTGTTGTTGTCTATATTTTGTACTCTTTCGTTATTCATTCTTTAATTTTTTATAAGGATAAAATCCAAGGTAAAACAATATTGGCCATAAAGAAGCCGCCAGCCATAAAACAAATGGTTGCTACAAGAGAAGGCCATTGTAAATTACTTAAGCCCATGATTGCATGGCCTGAAGTACATCCACCTGCATACCTTGTGCCAAAGCCTACTAAAAAGCCTCCAACAACCATCATAATAAATCCACGTAAAGTGAACAATGCATCGAAGCTAAAAAGCTCAGCTGGTAACATGTAGTTATAGTTGTTGATTCCATATTGAGCTAATTCTGATTGCAAAGCAGGATTTACTTCAATGGGTGCGTTGGTCATTAAATAATAATTGGCTAAAAAAGCCCCTAAAAAAATCCCTCCAACAAAAAAGAAATTCCAGATTTCTTTTTTCCAATCGTATTTAAAAAATTTAATGTCTGCAGGAAAACATGCAGCACATACGTGTCTCAGGTTAGAGGAAATCCCAAAAGTTTTATTGCCTAAAATAAGCAATGCCGGAACGATGAGTCCGATAATGACACCGGCTACATACCAAGGCCAGGGTTGTTGAATTTGTTCGATCATATTGTGTGGTTTTTATTTACTATAGAATTTTTTAATGGGCTTATAAGGTCCATATTTATGTTGTGTTTCAGAAAAACTATCCGCATAAGGTGCAAATGCAAAGTCTAATGGTTTCTTATCATATTTTGGCCAGTCTTTAGACTGATCTTTATGAGGCCTTGATTGACTATTCACATAAGCGGCTACATCCCAACATTCTTCTTCTGTTAATTTCGGATTCTCGTGAGATGTTAATTGATAAGGCATATTGTTTTTTACATAGCCTGCAAAGTTGCTTATTCTAAATAAGCCGGCACCATCATTGTAACTATGAGGTCCCCATAATGGGGGATAAGCATATTCTAATTCATCTACTGTCAGTTGACCTTCTCCATTTGCTCCATGACAACTTTGACATTGAGTGTCATATACAATTTGTCCTTTTGATGGATCTGCTGCTCGATCTAAGTAGGCTAACTTTTCGATGCCCGATCCATGAGGCTTTACACCTTTTTCAACATCTTGCCCCAACCATTTGATATAAGCATAGATCGCTTTGAATTCTCTACTATTACTATCTACTGCAGTACCATTCAAGCTTCGCTCCATACAATCTGCCACACGCTTGTAAATACTTTCTGTTTGTCCACTTCGATCTCTAAATTTTGGATAGGTTGAAAATACTGCTGCATAATTATTACCCCAAGCTTTTGTACCTGCTTGTAAGTGACAATTTTGACAATTCATCCCATTGGTAATTTGGGCCACACTGCCTTTAGGGCCCAAGTATTTAGAAGTGTGCGCAATCAATTCTTGACCATATATAACTAATTCACGTTCCTCACCCACGGTTGTATTGTCAAGGTAGATGCTTGGCCCCACCCAAGTACTATCTGTCTTAGCAACGGTGCCATCTATTTTAAAATAATCTCCGCTAATAAAACCCACCAAAAAATAAATACCAATAATAGCGACAAGGCCAATAAGTATGAGATATTGTTTTTTCATCAGTTGGTTCTATTTTATTTATCTAAAGTCATAAGTTGTTCCTTGTAATTGTGTTAACAAAGTAGATGATTGATCTGTTGCAATTGTTCTACCTTCTATTTTAGGTGCAACAGGAGAATTTATTACTAAATATTCTTTGATCACTTGGTGAAGACTAATAGAAGTAGCAAATGGATTTTTAACTTTTTCGATTCTGCATAAAGTATCATTTGGATCTCCCTCTCTTTCACAAGCTACAATTCGGTATAATTTATTTGGATCTAATGCCTGTCCTTTTACCTTCACCCAATTCACTCTTTGCCCTTTAGGTTTGCCGATAGTACAATTCACTTCCATGCCTGCAAAACGCACAAACCATCCACCAAATCGTTTGCTTGGGTCGGTTGCGAAAGCATTTTCTAATTCTTTTTCTAGCCAATCTATTATTTGAGCACCTGTAACTTCTCCTGTTTTTGCGGTGGAGTCTACAGGTAGCATATTCCATAAAAACTCATTGGTTATAGCCACTTGATTTTTATTTTCTGGCACTGCTAAGGGCTGACAAAATCTAAAACCATTACTTAATGCAATGTCTGGTTTGAATTTCCACATGACTGCATCTGTAATTAAATTATCCATAGGTGTTTCTAAAACAAAATAACGCACCAATGGTGTTTTACTGAAGCCAATCACTTTTTGCATTTCATTTTGATAAGGTGCAGCAGCTTTTTCTACAAGTGCCAATGTATCCTTATCCGCAGGATATAATACAGGATCTACATCCATTAATTCATATTCGTAAGTAGCTATTTTACCGTCTTTAACTTGAATCGATAACCTACCTAAAAAAGAACCAAAGGCACCACATTCCACCACTTTAGTATACTTGCCTTGGATAGGCACTCTTACACGCTCATGCGTATCTGCTCCTAAAATAAAATCAGCACCCGCCACTCGTGGGTCATTGGCTAGGCCTACTTGTTGTGCAAGCCCCATATGTGTCACAACGAAAATAATACCACAACCCTCTACTTCTTTTAAGTATTGAATATATTTAGCAACATTGTCTGTTGCATGTGTAAATCCAATGCCTTCGCTATAAGCAGGAGATTGACGCTTAGGCACTAAATGATCTGTATATCCTATAAATCCAACTTTAGCACCTGCAATATATTTTATCCAATAAGGCGGATAAATTAAATTGCCATTATCAGCATCACTGGTTTTATGCCACATGTTAGCACAAATTTTTGCCGCAGTGGAGTGCCCCATATCATAGAGCATCTTTTTCTTTTTGTAAACCACTTCCCAGTTACCTGGTAAAATTAAATCGTAATTAAAAGCGTTCATTAAGGGGATCAAAGCTTCACCTTCTGACAAAGAAGCAACACCATGTCCATGAAAATAATCCCCACCATCGTATAATATGTTTTGAGGATATTTTTTCCTCAATTGATCAATCATAGTTTTTAAAACTGCTAATCCTCCACGCCTTTTATAAACCGCCTTACCACTTTCCCAAAAAAATTCATCATGGGTATGGATTTGTGCATGCAAGTCGGTTGTAATGAAAATACTGAATTCATTTGTTGACTGCGTCTCTAAAATGTTACTTGCAGTATTTTTTTTTATACTATTGACATTTTTATTGTCACTGGCATTAACTGGACTACTTATTGAAATAGCTGATGGTAAACCAATGCCCAGTACAGCTGCATTTTTAAGGAAACTTCTACGATCGGCAGGTTTATTTTTCATTAGTTTTATTTGAAGATGAAAATCCGCTTAAATCATAATAAATTAAGTGACTTTTATCACAATTTAACTTGATTACAACTAAATTTTAGAAATGAAAATTTAAGATGAAATTAAAATGCCCCATATCGGCCTTATTGATATAGTATTTAGGATTATCATAGGTTGCTCCAACCGCATCCTTATAAAAATAGATCAATTGAGCTTCCCAACCTTTCCAAAATCCTGAAAAAGCATAACGAGTGTCAATATTGTATTGCATATAAGCCGGAAAGCTGTATTTGTTCATTGCAAAGTTTTTAATATCAGGCAAGTCGAAGTAGCCAATTCCTACATTTAAATTTACGGGTAAATGCTTTGCTACAAATTTTGATTTTACAACATACGCATTTAAGTCTCCCATGCCTTCGTTACGTTCACCTAATAAAAATGTGTAAAAAGGATCGCGTCCCCATTCTCTAGGCATCATATATCGACCGTGTTTCGTAATTCTAGTGAAATTCAATGAATGATCCCATTGGCCTTCTTTTTTACCAACTTTTCCGCCAATTACAAAGGCAGATTGACTAGGATCAAAATAAGTTTTGCTTCGATCTTCGTTTCCTCCTTCATTTAAAACAACCTGACGAATCATTTGTAGTCCATAGTAATAAGGATCAGAGGTCGAAGGCAGTTTGTCAATTTGAACTAGACTGCTATTAAAAATATTTTCGACGTATTGATTCCACAGTTGAATTTTATGATTTTTTAACCATCCGATTTCAGCTCCAATAAGTCCAACCCCCTTGGATTCAAGTGCGTCTTTATAGCCAGACTTGCTACCATCTACATTGACCCCAACCGAGTAGATTCCAATAGATTCGCCAGTTTTGTACCACTCCACTGTACCCCTTGGAGAGAATCGGGTTATCCAACCCGCATAAAATTTATTCTCATTTTTTTTATATTGGGCCCAAGTGCCTTGCACTTCTGTAGGACGCATTCTTCCGTCTTGTAAATTAATAAAAGGTGTGTTTAAAAGTTGTTTACCAAGAGTAACAGTGAGTTCGTTTTTTTTGTATTGAATATATAATTCCTCTAAACGGTCAATATCTGTTTTATTCGCAGGATCGGTGACATCAAATAAACCAAGTTCATACCTGTTAAGATTATTTGATAAAGGATGTGGTTTGGTTAAATCGGATGAAAAGGCGTCATACACAAAAAAGCCACTCACGCCAACATGTAGGTTATAAAGGGACTTTGAAATAAATTGAATACCCCCTCCAATTGCTTGAGCAAATTCTGTTTGACTATTTTTATTAAATGTGCTACTGTAAAATGACCTAATATGACCATGCATCGTACCCATCTGAAATCGATACAATAAACTGGTACTGTCTATTTCTTTTTTCGATTTACCCCACAATTTTGGTGCTTCGTTTAATTCTTGGTGCTGCGCCTCTACTTGCGTTGATAGCAAAAGGACGCTCGCCATACTGAATAGCAATGGCTTTATCATAAATTCATTTTGTAAGATTAGTGTCCGCCTCCGGTAGGGAAGAAAAGTTGTTGTGCGATAATATACAAGCCCATGACTAAAACAAACCATCCAAAACCAGTTTTTAGTTTATTGCCGTCTATGCGCTTACTTAATTTGTCGCCAATAAAAATTCCTGCAATGGCAAGTGCTGTAACACTTAATAATAAGGTCCAATCCATTGTTCTATTTCCAAGGTCTCCAGTAAAGCCTATTAAAGATTTAGCAGCGATGATGAGCAATGAAGTGCCCACCGCTTGTTTCATTGGAAGTTTACTTAACATCACCAATGCCGGGATAATTAGAAACCCACCACCTGCGCCAACTAATCCAGTAAGCACACCAACTAATGCTCCTTCTAATAAGATCATTGGATAATTGAATTTTTGTTCTTCTTCCGAATTGTCCTCATTGTTGTTCTTAGATCGAATCATAGAGAAGGAAGCAGCTACCATTAATACTGCAAACAACATCATCATTAATAATGATTTTGTGATTGCTATTCCTGCAATTTCTCCCAATTCTGTTGGTATTGCAGGCACTAAAAATTTTCTAGTGGCATACACAGATGCGATTGAAGGTATTCCAAAAATGATGGCAGTTTTTAAATTCACAAATCCTTGCTTGTATTTAGGCCACGCGCCTACAAGGCTACTAGCTCCTACAATAAACAAAGAATAGGCAGTTGCTAATACAGGTTCAACATGAAACAAATAAACTAAAACTGGAACTGTAAGGATGCTTCCACCCCCTCCAATCAATCCTAATGAAATGCCAATTAATATCGAAGCCAAATAGCCAATTATTTCCATATTCTTTTATTTGACACAAAATTGCTTTTAATAAAATAAAAGGTAGGTGATAAATGTCACCTACCCAATTATTTATGAATTTTTATTGCTTCAATGCATGCCCAATTTGAAAAATATCTCTGAATTACATTTTCCCCTTTAATATTTGTGTCCAATATAAAAAAGGAAGGATATAGCGTTTTAATATAAACATACTCCATCTTTCTTTTGCTTGATTGAAAGGAAAGGTTTCTTGTGGATTATTATCGTAATCGAATTCAGCAAGAATTAATTTCCAACGACCTGTAATCAATGGACAACTACTATAACCATTATATGAGGCGTTTATTGCACCATGTTTCATCAATGAAAGCAAATTTTGAACTAAAACTGGCGCTTGTTTTCGTATGGCAGCGCCTGTTTTACCAGTTGGCAAAGAAGAGGCATCTCCAAGAGAAAAGATGTTGGCATATTTCACATGTTGCAAACTGTGCTTATCCACATCGATCCATCCAGCAGCGTTTGCCAATGGACTATTCATTACAAAGTCAGGCGCTGATTGCGGCGGCGTTACATGAATCATTTCAAAATCCACCCAGGTTTCCACGTCTTTATTGTGCGCTCCAAACCCAATAAATTTAGCTCTTTTATTTGCCCCATCAATTTCAACAAGTTTATTAAAGTAGTTTTCTTTGATATGAAATTTAGCAACCACTTTTTTTAATGCATCTTCAAATTTTTTCACCCCAAATAATTTAGTACCGCCAGACCAAAATTCCACGTTTATTTTATCTGATAAATTATTACGTTTAAAATAATCTGCAGCGATATACATTATTTTTTGAGGTGCACCTCCGCATTTAATGGGCGTATGGGGACTGGTGAAAATCGCCCTTCCAGATTTCGAATGTTTTAAGCATTCAAAAGTATAGGGCGCAGATTTAAAACTATAATTTGAACAAACGCCATTTTTTCCTAAATTTTCTTCAAGACCTTTAATTTCACTCCAATTTAACTGAATACCTGGGGCAGCAATTAAATACTCATATTCTATTTGAGCTCCATTATTCAAAGTAATTTTATTATCATCTGGCTGAAAACTAAGGACTGCTTCTTTGATCCAATTAACCCCATCGGGTATTACTTCTGCTTCTGTTTTTTCTGTGTCTTTAATATCATAAAACCCACCACCTACCATGGTCCATGCTGGTTGATAATAATGTTTTTCAGAGGGTTCAATAATTGCAATATCTAAACTGCGCTCTTTTCTTAATAATTGTGCTGCAACGGAAATGCCAGCATTTCCGCCTCCAATAATTAGAATTTGATATTTTAATTCCATAAAATGATTTTGTGCCATAAATATAGGCAAGTAGAACTTTTGCCAAAGTGATATATATCACTTTATGACAATCATGTGCGCAGTAAATTTAATGTCTAAACATAGACAATGAATGAATTTTGGAATCAGCGATATGCTGAAAACGAGACGGTATATGGAAAAAAGCCTAATGCTTATTTTAAATTAAAATTAGATGCACTCAATCATGTCGGTACAATATTATTGCCTGCCGAAGGGGAAGGCAGAAATGCCATTTATGCTGCATCCAAAGGCTGGGCTGTTACAGCGTTTGACTATAGTGAAACCGCAAAGGACAAAGCATTAACCAATGCAAGACAAAAAAATCTACAGCTAGACTATACAGTGTTGGACATTCATCAATACCAGGCAACTAAATTATATGATACAATTGGATTGATCTATGTTCATTTGCCTCCAGCAGATAGAATTGTTTTTCATCAAAAGATCATTGACTCGTTGGCGCCAGGCGCATTGTTGATTATGGAAGCATTTTCTAAAGAACAAATACATAATCAGTCTGGTGGACCAAAAGTAATTGAACAATTATATAGTATTGCAGAACTGCGTCATGATTTTGAAAGCCTTGATATGATTGAGTTAGAAGAGATTGTAACTGAATTAGACGAAGGTCCTTTTCATCAAGGCAGCGCAAGTATTATAAGATTGTATGCAAAAAAGTCCCTATAATCACATGATTAAAATCATGTGAAATTTAGAATATATTTTTTCAAGCGTGATAATTGTCACGGTGAATGATGGTTGATAGTTTCATCTTTGTGTTATCAAAGTTTATCAAAACATTTAAAAATACAATTATGAAAATCGAACAAATTTACACCGGTTGTTTAGCTCAAGGTGCTTACTACATCGAAAGTAATGGTGAAGCAGCTATCGTGGATCCATTAAGAGAAGTAGCTCCTTATATTGAAAAAGCAAAATTAGATGGCGCGAAGATTAAGTATGTATTAGAAACACATTTTCATGCTGATTTTGTTTCTGGTCATATTGATTTGGCTAAAAAAACGGGTGCTACAATCGTTTATGGACCAACTGCAAAAGCTGGTTTTGACATGCACACTGCCACCGATGGTGAAATTTTATCATTAGGAAAAGTAAAAATTAAAGTAATCCATACACCAGGACATACCTTGGAAAGCACCTGCTTTTTATTGATTGACGAAAATGGCAAAGAAACAGCTTTGTTTAGTGGTGATACTTTGTTCATTGGAGATGTAGGTCGTCCTGACTTAGCACAAAAAGTAATAGCTGAATTAACCGAGGATATTTTAGCAGGTCATTTATATGATTCTTTAAGAAATAAAATTATGCCTTTAGCAGATGATATTATTGTATATCCTGCACATGGTGCTGGCTCTGCTTGTGGTAAAAATATGAGTAAGGAAACAACGGATACCTTAGGCAATCAGAAGAAAACCAATTATGCCTTGAACCCAAGCTTAAGCAAAGATGCGTTTAAAGCTGCTGTATTAGACGGTTTAGTGGCTCCTCCTGGCTATTTTCCTTTAAACGTATTAATGAATATTCAAGGATATGATAGTATTGATAAAGTGTTAGAAAGAGGACAGCATGCTTTGAGTCCAAAAGCTTTTGAGGCTGCTGCCAATGAAACTGCCGCTTTGATTTTAGATACAAGAGATGCACAAACTTTTGCTAAGGGCTTTATACCTAATTCAATTAATATTGGTATTGACGGCAACTTTGCACCATGGGTTGGAGCGATGATTCCAGATATTAAACAAGAAATACTAATAGTAACAGAAGAAGGACGTGAGGAGGAAGTGGTGACTCGTTTAGCAAGAGTTGGCTATGACTTTACTATTGGGTATTTAAAAGGTGGATTTGATGCATGGAAAGCTGCCGGTGAAGAAGTGGATACAATCACCTCTGTAACTGCCGATCAATTGGCAGACATCGTAAAGAAAACACCATCTACTAAAATTTTAGATGTACGTAAAAAATCAGAACATTTTAGCGAACACATTATCGATAGTGAAAATGCGCCATTAGATTTTATCAATGAAAGCATGGCACAGATTGATAAAAATAAAACCTATTATGTGCATTGTGCAGGAGGTTATAGGTCTATGATTTTTGTTTCCACTTTAAGAGCAAGAGGCTATCATAACTTAGTCGATGTACAAGGTGGATTTACTGCATTAAAAGATAGCGGGAATTATAAAATCTCTGCTTATGTTTGTCCGTCTACAATGCTATAAAAAATACAAGTAAAAAATAATAATTAAAAGGGCGAATCGCCCTTTTAATATAAAAACAAAAATTATGGAAAACGTAATGAATGCTATTAAAAATAAAACAGCTTCAGTAATTGATGTAAGAAGTCCTATGGAATTTGAATCTGAGCATTTCCCTGGAGCTCAAAATATTCCATTAGAAGAAGTTGCTTTTAAAGTGTCTGAAATCAGTGCAATGCCTAAGCCTATTATAGTGTACTGTCGCAGTGGAAACAGAAGTGGTATGGCTAAGACGATGTTAAATCAACAAGGACTTACAGAGGTGTATAATGGCGGAGGCGTATATGACATGTTAAATATCATTGCTAATTCATAAAATTATTTGGAAGGACTAAACGAGTATTGTTGTATATTGAATCATCGTTTGATTTAAAATAGTAAAAATGAAAATCTTATTAAAGCTTATACTTGCTGTTTCGTTCTTGTTTTTTATGTCGCCAATTGCATCCATTGCACAAGATGTAAACAAAACACATAAGGTGGTGATGCAATTGAATTCAGCAGATACAGCAACCTGGTCAGGAGTTATTGGCAATATTCGTAATTTTCAAAAAGTTTGGCCAGGTAAAGTTGATATAGAAGTAGTTGTACATGGAAAAGCATTGAATTTCTTAGTAGCTTCAAAATCGCATTTGATTGCGGATGTTGAAGCAATGACCAAAAAAGGAGTTGTTTTCAATGCCTGCGAAAACACCATGAACAAATATGGCATTAAAAAAGAAATGCTTATAAGTACTGTGGGCTCAGTTCCATCAGGAGTGGCAGAGTTGGTGATCAAACAAGAAGAAGGTTGGAGTTATTTAAAGACGGGATTCTAATTTCAGATCGATTCGGTTCTTTTGGTATAGCTTATATAAATGTTTACAAAACGCAGTCATATTGACTGCGTTTTTGCTTTTATTTATTACCTTTCAACTCGATATAATACGATATGGAAAAAGAAGCATTACATTATCACGCAAAAGGAAGACCAGGGAAAATTGAAGTAAACCCAACTAAGGAAACTGCCACTCAAAAGGATTTAGCGCTAGCCTATTCTCCAGGTGTTGCTTCACCTTGTTTAGCTATTGAAGCGGATCCAAGTAAAGTATACGATTATACAACA
>JACCDJ010640303.1_pt1 | contig 20642 bp, 18 predicted proteins | sample 7444481 | NCBI WGS metagenome assembly JACCDJ01 (sample SAMN15323435, study PRJNA562643) | freshwater metagenome | isolation source: river surface water | place: USA:Blue River Watershed | collected 2017-08-15 | reverse complement strand
GCGACCTGTCCGCGCTCGCGGCGGCTGACGCGCTGTCCTCGCTGGCGGGGCATCGGCGCCAGCAGGTGTGGGCGGCCACCGCCACGCGGCGCGCGACGGGGCTGCTGCGCGAGGCGCCGATTCATGAAGACCCGGTGCAACTGCCCCTGGCCTCCGAAGGCGAAGACATCGTGTTCGACCATGCGTCCACGGGCCTGACCCTGCGCCGGCATCCGCTGGCCTTGCTACGCCCGCGGCTGGACGCCGGCGGCTGGCACAGCGCGCAGCGGCTGCAGGCCCTGGCCGACGGCCAGCCCGCGCGGGCCTGCGGCATCGTGACCCTGCGCCAGCGCCCCGGCACGGCCAAGGGCACGCTGTTCATCTCGCTGGAGGACGAGACCGGCACCGTCAACGTGATCGTCTGGCCTGCCCTCGCCGAGGCGCAGCGCGACGTGCTGTATCGGGCGCGCCTGCTGGCGGTGGAGGGCGTGTGGCAGCGTGACGAGGCCAGCGGCGGGCGGGTGCGGCACCTGGTGGCGCGGCGGGGGGAGGATCTCACGCCCCTGCTCGGGCGGCTGGCGCGCGAGGGGCGCAGCCGGGATTTCCATTGAGCCCATGCGCTGCGAGCGTTTCTTGCCTTGCCTGCTCTGTGTCGTCGGCAGGTGAGGTCAGGAGTGAACCCTGCGCACATCGATCGCCGCCTTTTGCCTGGCTGCCTTTTCGCTGCTTGCCTTTGCCCCGGAGCCCGGCTTCAGTCGTCGTCTTCCTTGCCGTCTTGTTGTTCGCCGCGCTCGGCGGCCAGCACCTGGGCCGGCTGGAGCAGACCGCCCTGGGCGGCGGTCTTCCATTGCAGGAGCCAGAAGCCCAGGACGCCTACGATCAGCAGCACGCCGATCACCCACCTGGCGCGCGGGATGGCTTGCGAGGACTCGCCGCGCTTGTAGCCTGTCACCATGGAGGTCGCCAGCTGCCTTCCGTGCATCCAGATACCCACCCCGACACCCAGGAGGTGGCCAGTCACGATCAGCAGCATCGCGCTACCCAGGGTCTCATGCATTTCCTCGAGGGCCTCGCCCCCGAGGTGGTTGAGCGTGCCCCACCCGCTGAGGGGCGCCAGAACCCCGAGCGTCAGCAGGAGCACGATGGCGACAGCGCCCAGGGGGTTGTGGCCCACCCCGTGCGGAGCTTTGCCCTCGAGAAGCTGGCCCAGGTAGCTCCGGATGCCCGCCAACCCGCGCACAAAGTCCGTGAACCGTGCATGGCGCGTGCCGATCACGCCCCACAGGATGCGCCAAGCCACCAGGGCCGCCACGGTGTAGCCCAGGGTCACATGCGCCAGGCGCCATCCATCGGCTTCTGCGGTGAGCCAGGCGCCAGCAAAACTCACTGCCAAGAGTGCGTGGAACACGCGCACCGGCGCGTCCCAGACGAGGATTTTCTGTAGTGCCACCACGACCTCAAATTGGGAAGTATGGTGGCGCGTATCCGGCCCCGCTTTGATCTGCGTCAGGTGCGTGCTTCGTACCAACCTCGGGTTCCGTTCACCACGCGGACCACCACCAGCATCACCGGCACTTCGATCAGCACGCCCACCACCGTCGCCAGCGCCGCGCCCGAGTGAAACCCGAACAGGCTGATCGCGGCGGCGACCGCCAGCTCGAAGAAATTGGACGCGCCAATCAGCGCCGAGGGGCAGGCCACGCTGTGCTTCTCGCCCAGGCGGCGATTGAGCCAGTAGGCCAGCGCCGAATTGAAGAAGACCTGGATCAGGATCGGTACCGCCAGGAGCGCGATCACCAGCGGCTGGCGCAGGATGGCCTCGCCCTGAAAGGCGAACAGCAGCACCAGGGTCGCGAGCAGCGCGCCGATGGACCAGGGGCCGATGCGGGCCATGGCCGCGTCGAAGGCCGCCGGGCCGCGTGCCAGCAGCGACTTGCGCCAGACCTGCGCGATCAGCACCGGAATCACGATGTACAGCACCACCGAAGTGACCAGCGTGTCCCAGGGCACCACGATGGCCGACATGCCCAGAAGCAGACCGACCAGCGGCGCGAAGGCGACGACCATGATGCTGTCGTTGAGAGCCACCTGCGACAGCGTGAACAGCGGGTCGCCGTTCGTGAGTCGGCTCCAGACAAACACCATCGCGGTGCAGGGTGCCGCCGCCAGCAGGATCAGGCCGGCGATGTAGCTGTCCAACTGGTCGGCCGGCAGCCAGGGCGCGAACAGCTCCCGGATGAACAGCCAGCCAAGAAAGGCCATCGAAAAAGGCTTGACCAGCCAGTTCACGAACAGCGTGACACCGATGCCGCGTACGTGCTGGCGCACCTGGCCCAGCGCGCCGAAGTCCACCTTCACCAGCATCGGGATGATCATCACCCAGATCAACAGGCCTACCGGCAGGTTGACACGCGCAAACTCCATCGCGCCGATGGTGCGAAAGACACTGGGCAGCCATTGCCCGAGGGCAATGCCGGCGACGATGCACAGGGCTACCCAGAGCGTGAGCCAGCGCTCGAAGACGCTCATGGGGGCCGGCGCCTCCGATGGAGTGGTGGCTTGCACCTGCGCGCTCATGCCGCCCCCTGGGCGAGGTCGCGGGCGGTCTGCTGGATCGACAGGCGGTCCAGGCGATCGGGTGGCAGGTTGACCAAGGCCTCCAGGCGCCGGCGTATCAGGTGCAGGGTCTGGCGGAAGGCCTCGCGTTGCTTGTCCTCGCCGCCTTCGACGGCCGACGGATCGGCGTAGCCCCAGTGCGCGGTGGCGGGTTGGCCGGGCCAGTAGGGGCAGACTTCGCCGGCGGCGTTGTCGCAGACGGTGATCACGAGGTCCATGTGTGGGGCATCGGGCCCCGCGAACACGTCCCAGCTTTTGCTGGAGAGGCCGTCGGTGGCGATGCCGGCCTTGTGCAGCGTTTCAATCGCGAGTGGGTTGGGCTTCTGGTTTTCGCGCGGGCTGCTGCCGGCGGAATACGCGTGAAAGCGACCACCGCCCAGGTGATTGAGCAGGGCTTCGGCCAGGATGCTGCGTGCGGAGTTGTGGGTGCACAGGAACAGAACGTTCAGGGGGCGGGGGATGCTGGGTGTCATGAGGGGCACTGCGATTCGGGTCAGGCTTTGCATGCGACAGGTGTCACGCCGCAGACCGCGCCCTCGCAGCAGTTGTCGGTGAGGTAGGCGAGCAGGGCGTTCATCTGCCCGAAGCGGGCACGGTAGATCAGGTGACGGCTGGCGCGCTCCTGCGAGATGAGGCCGGCGTGCGTCAGTTCTTTCAGGTGGAAGGACAGGCTGCTCGGGGACACCCCCAGGCCCGCCGCGAGCAGGGTGGGCGTGAGGCCCTCGATGCCGGCCACCACGAGCGCGCGAAACACCTGCAGGCGCACGGGTTGGGCGAGGGCGGCCAGGGCCCGGACAGCGTCTTTTTCTTCCATAATTCAATGATCATCGAAATATATGTCAGTTCGATGAACAGGTCGTTCGATCACTGTTTGGAGGGAGGTTGGAGCGGGCGATGGGAATCGAACCCACGTCTTGAGCTTGGGAAGCTCAGGTCCTGCCATTGAACGACGCCCGCGTTTCGTACATCACTGATTTCAGAGGGGAAACTGCCCTGCGTGGCTGATTCCCTCGTCGCCGTAGCGTTCCCGTCGCTACGGCGCCCAGTGGCCGAAGTGTACCGCGATGCAGGGTTCAGATCCGGCCTGCCAGGCGCAGCGAGGCCCGAAGGGTGTCGTTGATACGGGTCTGCCAGCCGTCGCCGCTGGCCCGCAGGGCCTCCAAGACATCGGCGTCCAGGCGCACCTTGATGGCCTGCTTGGGAGTCGCCAACTTGGGTCGGCCGCGAGAGACGAGCTTGGTCCCCTCGTACACGTCGGCTGCTTCAATCATTTGAGCGGTGATTTCCGGCGCGTCGTCGGGGTCAACCCATTCGCTGCAAGAAGACGGCTTTTTCGCGGTCATTGGCTTTCCTCAGGCTGATGATTCTGCGCGCCTCCAGGCGCGGGGTCCATACCAGTACGACGACGCGGTCGCCGAGCCAGCCCAGGGTGATGAATCGGCTCTCCTCATAGTCGATTCGCGTGTCCTCGAAGGTGACGTGACGACCCTCGAAGACTTCCCCACAGCGGGCAAAGTCCAGCCCGCGTTCTTGCAAGGTTCGCTCCCGCTTGTCGGGGTCGAATTCGATCAATTTATTGTACCCCCGAAAAACCCGAATTTTCGGGGAGTTGCGATCCTAAAGGCTTACTCTGCGCTGTGGTTCCGGCCCTCCCTCAATCGACGGCCTGCCCTGCCATCGGCGAGTTTCACTGCGACTGTTCAGGGCTGGCTGGCGAAGGCTGGGCTCCCCCGCCCGCGCCGCTGCGCCCGCCCAGGGTGCTGCCGGCGCCGCCCCCTGCCATGACGCTGCCAGCCCGCTTGGAGGCCGCTTCGGCCGTGCGGCTGAAGGTGTCGGCGTTCTCCTGCGCCTGCCCGTACCAGCGCTGCACCAGACGGGCGGCGGTCTCGCGCCCGCCCAGCCCGAAGGCCAACGCCAGCGCCAGAGCGACCGCACCCACCACCGCCATGAACAGCGTGTTCACCAGTTCGGTGGCGATGCCGATCTGGTTGACTGCCACGACGATGGCAAAGGCCCAGACCAGGGTGGTGGCGACCTTGGCCAGGAACTGAGGATTGCTCAGGCCGCCTTCGGCCGCCGCCCCGCGCACCAGGTTGCCCAGGGCCCGGGCTGCCAGCCCGCCGATCACCAGCACCACCAGCGCCACGACCACATTGGGCAGCCACAGCAGCAGCTGGCGCAGCACGTCGGACACCGCGGGCAGGCCCAGCGCGTCGAAGGCGACGACTAGCGCGATCAGGCGGATGAACCATTTCGTGACGGATCCGATCATCCCGGACGAATCGGTGTCGGCCCCCATCTTGCGCACGAATTCGCCCAGGCCCGAGCGCTCGGCCAGATCGTTGAAACGGATGGTGCGAAGCAGGGCGGCTACGCCCTTTTCCACCAGGGAGGCAATGAGCCAGCCGACTAGGAGGATCACCACGAAGCCCAGGATCTTGGGGACGGCCGAAAACAGCATGCCCATCGCCGTGGTGAGCGAGGACACGATCGCGTCGCTCCATTCGGATACGGTGTCGTCCATGGGAAAGCTCCTGTCGGGGGATTGAAGTCCCCACTTTCCCGTGGACGGCAAGCGCACCCCGTCGGCGTGGATGCGCGGCCCCTGTAGGACAGCGTTCGGGGCGGCATGGCGCCGCCGCCTCAAGCCCGGGAAGGCGTCACTTCAGTACGTCACCCAGGCACAGGTATTTCATCTCGAGGTATTCGTCCATGCCGTGGGCGGAGCCCTCGCGGCCCAGACCCGACTGCTTGACGCCGCCAAAAGGCACGTGCTCGGTGGCGATGATGCCGGCATTGATGCCCACCATGCCGTACTCCAGCGCCTCGGCCACGCGGAAGATGCGGCCCACGTCACGGCTGTAGAAGTAGCTGGCCAGGCCGAACTCGGTGTGGTTAGCGGCGTCGATGGCTTCCTGCTCGGTCTTGAACTTGAAGATCGGGGCCAGCGGGCCGAAGGTCTCCTCGCGCGCGCACAGCATGTCGGCGGTGGCACCGGCAATCACCGTGGGTTCGAAGAACTGTCCCTGGAGCTTCTTGCCGCCGACGGTCACCTGGCCACCCTTGCTCACGGCGTCGGCCACATGGCGCTGGACTTTCTCGACGGCGGCGTCCTCGATCAGCGGGCCCTGCACCACGCCAGCCTCGAAGCCGTTGCCGACCTTGAGCGCCTTGACCTTGGCCGTGAACTTCTCCACGAAGCGGTCATACACGCCTTCCTGCACGTAGATGCGGTTGGCACACACGCAGGTCTGGCCGGCGTTGCGGTACTTGCTGGCCATGGCGCCCTCGACGGCGGAATCGAGGTCGGCGTCGTCGAACACGATGAAGGGCGCGTTGCCGCCCAGCTCCAGCGAGAGCTTCTTCACGGACGGCGCGCTCTGCGCCATCAGGATGCGGCCCACTTCGGTGCTGCCGGTGAAGCTGATGTGGCGCACGGTGTCACTGGAACAGAACACCTTGCCGGCGGCGATGCTGTTGGCGCTGTCCGCGGTCAGCATGTTCAGGACGCCCGCCGGGATGCCCGCGCGAAGGGCCAGTTCGGCCACGGCCAGGGCCGTGAGGGGCGTGAGCTCGGCCGGCTTGATCACCACCGGGCAGCCAGCGGCCAGGGCCGGAGCGACCTTGCGGGTGATCATGGCCAGCGGGAAGTTCCAGGGCGTGATGGCGGCGCACACGCCGATCGGCTGGCGCAGCACCAGCAGGCGCCGGTTGTTGTCGAATTGCGGCAGGGTCTCACCGTTCACCCGCTTGGCCTCTTCGGCGTACCACTCGAGGAAGCTGGCGCCATAGGCCACCTCGCCCTTGGCCTCGGCCAGGGGCTTGCCCTGTTCGGCCGTCATGAGTCGCCCCAGGTCGTCCTGGTTCGCCATGATCAGGTCGTACCACTTGCGCAGGAGGATGCTGCGCTCCTTGCCGGTCTTGGTGCGCCAGGCGGGCCAGGCCGCATCGGCGGCGGCGATGGCTTGTTCGGCCTCGGCGGCGCCCAGATTGGCCACGTCGGCCAGCTTGGCGCCGGTGGCCGGGTCATGCACGTCAAAGCGCGACGCGCCCTTGACCCACTGCCCGTTGATCAGGGCATCGGTCTTGAGCAGGCTGGGGTCGTTCAGGAGGGAAAGGGGGGAGGTTTTCATGTCCATGGGGGTGTCTCCGAAAAGGCGTCTGCACGTGATTTTGCCCCCTTGGGGTCTCCCCGGTGTGTCCCGAGGGGTCTCCAGGGGGCGAAACCTATAATCTGCGGCTTGGCCGAAACGGGTCCGCCCCCTGGGGTGGCAGCCTGTCTTCGAGCCGGCTGCAGCCCGTGTCGGGCCCGCGGTCACTGCCCCACACCAGCACACCATGAGCGCCTCCAAGACCACGCCCGCCATCTCCGTCGCCGACATCCGCAAGACCTTCCTGGACTTCTTTGCCGCGAAGGGCCACACGGTGGTCGAGTCCAGCCCCCTGGTGCCAGGCAACGACCCGACGCTCATGTTCACCAACTCGGGCATGGTGCAGTTCAAGGACGTGTTTCTGGGCTCCGACAAGCGCCCCTACGTGCGCGCGGCGTCGGTGCAGGCCTGCCTGCGCGCTGGCGGCAAGCACAACGACCTGGAAAACGTGGGCTACACCGCCCGCCACCACACCTTCTTCGAGATGCTGGGCAACTGGTCCTTCGGCGACTACTTCAAGCGCGAGAGCCTGAAGTGGGCCTGGGAGCTCCTCACGCAGGTGTACAAGCTGCCCGGCGAGCGTCTGTGGGCCACCGTCTACATCGACGACGACGAGGCCTACGACATCTGGACGAAGGAAATCGGCCTGCCGCCCGAGCGCGTGGTCCGCATCGGCGACAACAAGGGCGCCAAGTACGCCTCCGACAACTTCTGGATGATGGCCGACACCGGTCCCTGCGGCCCCTGCTCCGAGATCTTCTACGACCACGGCCCTGAGGTCGCCGGCGGCCCCCCGGGCAGCCCCGAGCAGGACGGCGACCGCTACATCGAGATCTGGAACAACGTGTTCATGCAGTTCGACATGCAGCCCGATGGCTCGCTGCGCCCGCTGCCCGCGCCCTGCGTGGACACCGGCATGGGCCTGGAGCGCCTCGCGGCCATCCTGCAGCATGTTCACAGCAACTACGAGATCGACCTCTTCGACGCCCTGATCCGCGCCGCCGCGCGCGAGACCGGCTGCGCCGACCTGGCCAATCCCTCGCTGCGCGTGATCGCCGACCATGTGCGGGCCACCGCCTTCCTGGTGTCGGACGGCGTGATCCCCTCCAACGAAGGCCGCGGCTACGTGCAGCGCCGCATCGTGCGCCGCGGCATCCGCCACGGTTACAAGCTCGGTCGCAAGACGCCGTTCTTCCACAAGCTGGTGCCGGACCTGGTGGCCCTCATGGGCGAGGCCTACCCGCGCCTGAAAGCCAGCGCCGCGCGCATCACCGAGGTGCTCAAGGCCGAGGAGGAGCGCTTCTTCGAGACGCTGGAAAACGGCATGGACATCCTGGACGCGGCCCTCAAGGACGGCGCGAAGGTGCTGCCCGGCGAGGTGGCCTTCAAGCTGCACGACACCTACGGCTTCCCGCTGGACCTCTCGGCCGATGTGTGCCGCGAGCGCGGTGTGTCGGTCGATGAGGCGGGCTTCCAGGCCGCGATGGACAAGCAAAAGGCCGCGGGTCGCGCCGCCGGCAAGTTCAAGATGGACCGCGCGCTGGAGTACACCGGCGCAGCCAACGCCTTCGTGGGCTACGAGAAGCTCGAGGCGCCGGCGAAGGTCGTGGCCCTGTACGTGGACGGCACCCCGGTGGCCCAGATGAAGACCGGCCAGGTGGGCGTGGTCGTCCTGGACACCACCCCCTTCTACGCCGAGAGTGGCGGCCAGGTGGGCGACTCGGGCGCCGTCGTGGCGGGCTCAGCCCGCTTTGCCGTGGACGACACCCAGAAGATCAAGGCCGACGTGTACGGTCACCACGGCACCCTGGCGCAGGGGGCACTGAGCGTCGGCGACGCGGTGACCGCCCAGGTCGACATGGCGCGCCGCGCCGCCACCATGCGCAATCACTCGGTCACGCACCTGATGCACAAGGCCCTGCGCGAGGTGCTGGGCGACCACGTGCAACAGAAAGGCTCGCTGGTCGATGCCGACAAGACGCGCTTTGACTTCACGCACAACGCGCCCGTCACGCCCGCCCAGGTGCGCGAGATCGAAGCGCGGGTCAACGCCGAGGTCCTGGACAACCACGCCACCCAGGCGCGGGTGATGGACATCGAATCGGCCAAGGCCACTGGCGCCATGATGCTGTTCGGAGAGAAGTATGGCGAGACCGTGCGCGTGCTCGATATCGGCTCCAGCCGAGAACTGTGCGGCGGCACCCATGTGCAGCGCACCGGCGACATCGGCCTCTTCAAGGTAGTGGCCGAATCCGGCGTGGCTGCTGGCGTGCGTCGCATCGAGGCCGTCACCGGCGTGAACGCCCTGGCCTACCTGCAGCAGGTAGAGGCGACGGTGGGAGCCGCCGCAGCGGCCCTGAAGGCGCCGGCCGCCGAACTGCAATCGCGCATCGGCCAGGTGATGGAGCAGGTGCGTGCGCTCGAGAAAGAGGTCGCGGCCCTCAAGGGCAAGCTGGCCTCGAGCCAGGGCGACGAGCTGGTGTCGCAGGCGGTGGACGTCAAGGGCATGAAGGTGCTGGCCGCCACGCTGGCCGGCGCCGACGCCAAGACGCTGCGCGAGACCATGGACAAGCTCAAGGACAAGCTCAAGACCGCGGCCATCGTGCTGGCGGCGGTGGACGGCGGCAAGGTGCAGATCGCTGCCGGGGTCACCGCTGACCGCATGGGGCAGGTCAAGGCCGGTGAACTGGCCAACTTCGTCGCGCAGCAGGTGGGCGGCAAGGGCGGTGGCAAGGCGGACATGGCGATGGCGGGCGGAACCGACGTCAGTGCACTGCCAGCGGCCCTGAAGTCGGTGCAGGACTGGGTGGCGCAGCGAGCCTGACCTGCTGCGGGCGTTTTAGCGCCGGTGCTGTCTCTCGCCTCGCTGAGCCTGCACGCTTGCAAAGCCCCCGCTCACTCCCCGCGAAACCGCGGCGTGCGCTTCTCCTGGAACGCCAGCCGTCCTTCCGCAAAGTCCAGGCTACCCGCCGTGAGCCGCTCTCGCTCACGCATGGCAGGCAAGTCGTAGCGCCCCGATGAAATCTCATTGAGCGACTGCTTGGTGGCTTGCACCGCCAGCGGCGCGAGCGCGCAGATCTCCGCGGTGAGTTGCCGCACGCTGGCCTGCAACGCCTCGGGAGTACTCGCAATTTCCTCCAGCGCTCCCAGCGCCATCAGCTGCTGTGCGCTGAACGGGCGCGCCGTGAGAAAGGCGCGCTTCGCACCCGATATTCCCAGGCGCGCCACATAGCGTTGCAGCCCGCTGGGGTAGTAGTGAAGACCCAGTGCCGTGGCCGGCATGCGCAGCTCGATGCCGGCCAACGCGATGCGCAGGTCACAGGCGAGCGCGAGGTCCGTGGCGCCGCCATACACGCTGCCATTGAGTGCGCAGACCGTCACCGCTCGCAGATGGGCCAGAGCGTCAGCCACACGTTCGAACATCGCCGGATCGTGGTCGGGGCCGTCAAAATCCCCGATGTGGTAACCCGCGCAGAACACCGGGCGGGGCTGTCCTGCGGTATTGGCTGTCAGGACCACCACGCGTACCTGCGGATCGGCGTCCAAGCCCGTGAAGGCCTCCATCAGGGCGCGCAGGTCCGCGTCTTCAAGGCGGTTGCGATGGCCGGGTCGATTCAGGGTCAGGGTGGCCACACCGCTGTCCACCACAATGTGTGGCGTCGAGGGGGCGGTGGATGCGTTCGGGGTCATGCGAGGTTGCTCCGGGGGCGTCAGCGCTTTTCGAATACCACGTCCCAGACCCCGTGCCCGAGCTTCAGGCCGCGGTTCTCGAACTTGGTCAGGGGCCGGTAATGGGGCTTCGGTGCGAAGCCACCCGCGGTGTTGCGCAGTGCCGGTTCGGCGGACAGCACCTGCAGGATCTGCTGCGCGTACGGCTCCCAGTCGGTGGCACAGTGCAGGTAAGCGCCGGGTGCCAGGCGTGCCGCGAGCTTGGCCACCAGCGGCGGCTGGATCAGGCGGCGTTTGTGATGCCGTAGCTTGTGCCAGGGGTCCGGGAAGAAGATGTGGATACCGGCCAGCGAATCCGGTCGCAGCATGTGCTCGATCACCTCCACCGCGTCGTGCGGCACGATGCGGATGTTCTGCAGCCCCTGTTCGCCAACGCGTTTGAGGAGCGCGCCCACGCCGGGTTCGTGCACCTCGCAGCACAGGAAATTCTTCTCCGGCATCAGCCCGGCGATGTGCGCCGTGGCCTCGCCCATGCCGAAGCCGATCTCCAGGACGGTCGGGGCCTGCCGGCCAAAGGCCGCCTCGGGATCAAGGGGTTGGCCGGTGTAGGGCTGCAGAAAGCGCGGTCCCAGCGTCTCGAAGGCCTTGGCCTGGCCGGTGGTGGTTCGCCCGGCGCGGCGCACGAAGCTGCGGATGGTGCGCGGGTGCGCCACGCCCTCGGGGGTGCCGTTTCCATGCTCGTTCGGTGTCTCGCTCATGCCCCTATTGTCGTAGGGCCGCCGCGGCGGGGGATCCCGCCGGGTCTCAAGGCGCCGCCCGGGCGGTGTCTGACCAGGCTTTCACGGCCTGCGCCAGCCAGTCGTTGACAGTGGTGCCCGCCACGCGCAGCCCCAGCACCGTACCCGCCACCTGCAGGCAGGCCAGGGCATCGCCGGTGTCCAGAGGCGCCGCACCATTCTGCTTGGACAGCTTTTCGCCGTTGGCTCCGAGGACCAGCGGGGTGTGCAGGTAGCGCGGCGTGGGCAGGCCCAGGGCCCTCTGCAGCAGGATCTGGCGCGCAGTGTTGTCGGCCAGGTCCTCGCCCCGCACGACGTCGGTCACGCCCTGGTCCGCATCATCAACCACCACCGCCAACTGGTAGGCCCAGAGTCCGTCGGCCCGCCGCAGCACGAAGTCACCGACCTCGGCCTCGACCCACTGCCGCTGGGGCCCCAGGCGCCGGTCCGTCCAATCGATGGCGGGGACTCCTGCCGTGCGCAGTCGCCAGGCCCGTGCGGGCTTGCCATGCAAGCCGCTGCGGCAGGTGCCCGGGTAGATCCATTCATCGTGCCGCGCACGTGTCTGGCCCCTGGCGTGCCAGGCGGATTCGATGTCCTTGCGCGAGCAGCCGCAGGGATAGGACAGGCCGGCGGCCGACAGGCGGTCCAGCGCTGCCTGGTAGGGGACATCACGGCCGGACTGGTGCAGCGGCGGCGCATCCGGCAAGAGACCGACATCGGCCAGCTGGGACAGGATGCGCTCGGTCGCACCCGACACGCACCGGGGCCGGTCGACATCCTCGATGCGCACGAGCCACCGGCCCTGGTGGGCCCGCGCGTCCAGCCAACTGGCCAGGGCCGCCACCAGCGAACCCGCATGCAGCGGGCCGGTGGGCGAGGGAGCGAAGCGGCCGACGTAGCCGCCGCCGGCGTCGCGCGTCACGGCAGGTCCTGCTCCGGCAAACCCGATCAGGCCGCAGCCAGTGCCAGCTCGAGCCCGGAGACGAAGCCGTCCTCGACCCGGTGGCCAATGCACCAGTCACCGCACAGTCCCAAACCGGCGCGCGCATCCCACAGGTGGCTCGCCCCCAGGGGCACCTGGGTCTTGGCATAGAGCCATCGGTGCACTTGCGCGTGGCTTGGTGTGGCGTGGATCCCGGTGACCTCCGCAAAGCCCTTGAGCAGCTTGGCCGTCACGCGTTGCGGGTCGTCGTTCAGGTGTTCGTCCGACCAGGCGGCGCTCGCCTGCACGGTCCATCGCTCGATCGGGTCGCGTCCGGGCTTGGACGATTCGCGTGAGAGCCAGGCGATGCGGTGGTGTGTGCTCAAGGCGGCATTCCACTGCGGGCCCAGGTGCGGCAGCCCCGGCTGCTGCGCCTGCGGAAACGCCACCATCAGGGTCCAGCACGGGGCGACACGCACCTGCCCGATACGTTCCATGAAATCCGCGGCCAGGGCAGAGGCCCGCAGCAACTCTGCGGCCTGCACGCTGGGGATGGCCAGCATCACCTGGTCGAAGCCTGAAAGCACTTGCACGGAATCACCCGGCGCGTCGATGCGCAGCTGCCAGCGTGTGGCCTGCAGCGCGTCGCGCTCGATGCGGGTGACGCGCGTCTCCAGGTGCACGCGCCCGGATTCGACAAGCGGCTGCGCCCAGTGCCGCGCCAGCGCATTCATGCCGGGCACGGGCACCCAGTGCGGCTCGCGGCGCTCGAGGGCTGCCTCGGCCACGCGCCCGTGGGGGTCGAGCACGCGCACCGCATTGGCGCTCCAGGGGCGGCACAAGCTGGGTGTGAGGGCCAGCACGCGCTCGAAGCGCGGATCGCGCACCGTGAAGTACTGGGCGCCATGGTCGAAGCCCCCGAACGGGGTGCTGCGGCAGGCCATGCGTCCGCCGAACCCCCGGCTTTTCTCGATCAGGGTCACCTGGTGGCCCGCCTGCATCAGCGTGCGCGCGCAGGCCAGGCCCGCGATGCCGGCGCCGATCACGGCGATCTTGCGGGCCGCCGAGCGGGAGGAAGTGGGGGAGGTGGTTCGTGCCATGGTCAAACCCATTGTGGCATTACGGCAGCAAGGCGCCTGCGCGGCGCTGCAGCAAGGACTCGCGCGTGGCCGGGGCCTCCAGGCGCGCGAGCCACCAGGCCAGTGCCCGCCCGGGCCCGAGGCCGCCGGCATCGCGCCAGGCGTAGCTCACGCGGGTCAGGCGCCCAGGCCGTTGTACCTGCTTGACCACCAGCCGGCCCGCCTTCACGTAGGGACGCGCCAGGGGTTCGGGCAGGAACCCGGCGCCCAGCCCGCGCAATTGCGCGTCGAGCTTGGCCTGCATCGAAGGCACGGTCAGCACGTCCTGGCCGGCCAGCAGGCCCAGTGTGATGGCGCTGCCTCGTTGCACCGAATCCGCCACGGCCACCGCGCGATGCCGCTGCAGGAGATCATCGGCCAGGGGCTCTGGCAGGCGGGCCAGCGGATGGTGCGGTGCGACCGCGAACACGAATGCGAGCTCGCCCAGCGCCCGGCTGCGGATGCCGGCCTCGGTGGCGGTTTCGAGGGCGATGCCCAGCGCGAGGTCGGCCTGACCCGAGGTGAGGCATTCGATCGTTCCCGAGAGTGCCTCATCGCGCAGGCGCAGACGGGTCTGCGGCGCGACTTCCAGGAAATGCTGCGCCAGCTCCATCACCGTGGCCGGGCAGATCACGGTGTCCACCGCCAGGGTCAGTTGCGATTCCCATCCGGTCGCCACTCGCCGCACACGGTTGGCCACGGCGTCGACCTCGGAGAGCAGCCGCTCGCCCTCTCGCAGCAGCTCGGTGCCGGCCGCGGTCAGGCGCGCCTGGCGCGAACTGCGGTCGAAGAGGAGGGCGTCCAGGGCGTCTTCCATCTGGCGCACCCGGTAGGTCACCGCACTGGGCACCAGCCCGAGCTCGCGGGCGGCGGCGGCAAAACTGCCCGCCCGCGCCACGGACTGCAGCAGGGCCAAGGCCTCGGGGGTCAGGACTTCACGGGCATGGGGCATGGCGGCTGGATCATTCAGAATTTTTGAATGATGCCATCAAACGGTATCGCTCCCGCCGGGGCTTCGCGACCCTACATTGACTCCATCCCTGCTCCACGCACGAACCGAGCCCCGCCATGCTGACCCTGCGCAAATCCGAAGACCGCGGCCACGCCAACCACGGCTGGCTCGACTCGTACCACAGCTTCTCCTTCGCGGGTTACCACGACCCAGACCACATGGGCTTCGGTCCCCTGCGCGTGATCAACGAGGACCGCATCGCGCCCGGTACGGGCTTTGGCACGCATGGTCACCGTGACATGGAGATCATCAGCTACGTGCTGGAGGGCAACCTGGCGCACAAGGACAGCATGGGCAACGTCAAGGGCATTCCGCCCGGTGACGTGCAGCGTATGAGCGCGGGCACCGGCGTCATGCACAGCGAGTTCAACCACGCCCCGTCGCAGGTGACGCACTTCCTGCAGATCTGGATCGAACCCAATGTGCGCGGCATCGCGCCGAGCTACGAGCAGAAGTCGTTCGACACCGCCGACAAGCGCGGTCGTCTGCGGCTCGTGGCCTCGCCGGACGGCGCCGAGGGTTCGGTGACGATCCATGCCGACGCCCGCGTGTACGCCGGCCTCTTCACCGGCGCCGAAACCGCCCGCCTGGCCACGGCCCCGGGCCGCAAGGTCTATGTCCACCTCGTGCGCGGCGAACTGACCGTCAACGGCACGCCGCTGCGCGCGGGGGACGCCGCCAAGCTCGAAGGCGAGGCTGCCGTCGAACTCGCGAGCGGCCGCGACGCCGAGGTGCTGGTCTTCGACCTGGCGCCGAACTGATTTCCTTTCCCGCGATCCATCCTCAAACCACCTGGAGAACACCACCATGGCATCCATCGCAATCGTCTACCACTCCGGCTACGGCCACACCCAGCGCCAGGCGCAAGCCGTCGCCGAGGGCGCGGGCGCCCATGCCCGCCTGGTCGCCATCGACGCCGAGGGCAACCTCACCGATGCCGACTGGCAGGCCCTGGGCGCCGCCGACGCCATCGTCTTCGGCTCGCCCACCTACATGGGTGGCCCGAGCTGGCAGTTCAAGAAATTCGCCGACGCCTCCTCCAAGGCCTGGTTCACGCAGGCCTGGAGGAACAAGCTGTTCGCCGGCTTCACCAACAGCGCCAGCACCACCGGCGACAAGGCCAGCACCCTGTCCTACTTCACCACCCTGGCCATGCAGCACGGCGGCCTGTGGGTCGGCACCGGCATGATGCCGGCCAATGCCAAGGCGGCCACCCGCAACGACGTGAACTGGATCGGCTCCGCCGCCGGCGCCATGGCGGCGACCCCGTCGGACGCCTCGGTGGCCGAGATGCTGCCCGGTGACCTGGAGACCGCACGCCAGTTCGGCAAGCGCGTCGCGGAAGCCGCCGCCAAGTGGGCCAAGTGATTCCCGACAGCCGGGTCGGCTGAACCGGTCGGCCCGATCATCGGCCCGGGGCGCGATCCGTGTCGCGCCTCAGGCCTGCACGGCGCCCAGGCCTTCGTCCACCGCGCGGCGCTCGTCGAACACGAAGCAGTGGCCGCGGTAGTGCGCACCGCCCACTTCCTCGAAATAGCGCAGGATGCCTCCATCGAGCTGCCACACGTCCTGCAGACCCGCCTCACGCAGGTAGAGGGCGGCTTTCTCGCAGCGGATGCCGCCGGTGCAGAAACTCACGACGGTCTTGCCCCGGAGCTCAGGCAGGTGCGCCTGCACCGCCGCCGGGAAGTCACTGAACCGGGACAGCCGCCAGTCGATGGCGCCCTCGAAGGTGCCGGCATCGACCTCGAAGTCGTTGCGCGTGTCCAGCGTCACCACGGGCCGGCCCGCGTCATCGTGTCCCTGGTCCAGCCAGCGGCGCACCGTGGCCGCGTCCACCGCCGGCGCGCGCCCGGCCTGCGGGCGGATCGCCGGATGGTTCATGCGGATGATCTCGCGCTTGACCTTCACCAGCATCTTGCGAAAGGGCGGCGTCTCGGACCAGCTTTCCTTCACCGGCAGGTCGGACAGGCGCGCGTCGGATTGCAGATCGCGCAGGAAGCTGCGCAAGGCATCGGCCTGTCCGGCCAGGAAGAGATTGATCCCTTCCTGCGCCAGCAGGATGGTCCCGCGCAGCCCCAGGGCCTGCGCCTGGCCAAGCAGCCGCTGGCGCAGGGCTTCGCAGTCATCCAGCGGGACGAACTTGTAAGCGGAAACGTTGAGGATTTCGGGCACGGTCAGGGGATTTTAGGCGGGGCCGCCACCCGGCGACTTCCTACAATGAAGGCATGTTTGTCCACCTGCGCCTGCACTCCGAATTCTCCGTCGTCGATGGCACCTGCCGCATCGAGGACACCGTCCAGGCCGCAGCCGCCGACTCGCAACCCGCCCTGGCGATCACGGACCTGAACAACCTCTTTGGCGCCATCAAGTTCTACAAGGCGGCCCGTGGCGCGGGCGTCAAGCCGGTGATCGGCGCCGAGGTCTGGCTGGAAGGCCTGGGCGCGGATGTCACCCAGGTCTCGCGGGTTCTGCTGCTGGTGCAGAACCACCGGGGATACCTGAACCTGTGCGAACTCCTCGCGCGGGGCTGGACGCGCAATGTCGTTCGCGCGCAGGGCACCTGCAGGCTCGAGTGGCTGCAGGAGCTGGGCGAGGGCCTGCTGCTGCTCTCGGGCGCGCAGGCCGGCCCGGTGGGCCAGGCCCTGGCGCAGGGCCAGTACCGTGACCGCCAGCGCGCGAGTGAAGTGGCGATCACCCTGGCGTCCCTGTTCCCCCACCGCTTCTACCTGGAGGTACAGCGTGCCGGCCGCCCCGACGACGAAGCCCACGTCGCGGCCACCGTGCAACTGGCCGCAGGCCTGAAGCTGCCTGTCGTGGCCACGCACCCGGTGCAGTTTCTCACCGAGGACGACTACGAGGCGCACGAGGCGCGTGTGTGCATCGCCGAGGGCGAGATCCTGGGCAATTCCCGCCGCGTGCGCAAGTTCACCCGCGAGCAGTACTTCAAGAGCGCCGCGCAGATGCAGGCCCTCTTCGAGGACCTGCCTGCGGCGGTGGCCAACACCGCCGAGATCGCGCGGCGCTGCAACCTCACGCTCGAATTGGGCAAGCCGCGCCTGCCCGAATTCCCCACGCCCGAGATCGACGGCCGGCGCATGCCGATCGAGGAGTACTTCCGCTACGCCTCGCACGAAGGCCTGAAGGAACGCATGGTGCACCTCTACCCGGACGAGGCCCGGCGCGCCCAGGAGATGCCCCGCTACGTGGAGCGCCTGGAGTTCGAGATCAACACCATCCTCAAGATGGGGTTCCCGGGCTACTTCCTGATCGTGGGCGACTTCATCAACTGGGCCAAGAACAACGGCTGCCCGGTGGGCCCGGGCCGGGGCTCGGGCGCCGGCTCGCTGGTGGCCTATGCCCTGAAGATCACCGACCTCGACCCGCTGCAATACAACCTGCTGTTCGAGCGCTTTCTCAATCCTGAGCGGGTGTCGATGCCCGACTTCGACATCGACTTCTGCCAGGGCAACCGCGACCGCGTCATCGAGTACGTCAAGGACAAGTACGGGCGCGACGCGGTGAGCCAGATCGCCACCTTCGGCACCATGGCCGCCCGCGCCGCCATTCGCGACGTGGGGCGGGTGCTGGACATGAGCTACACCTTCTGTGACGGCATCAGCAAGCTCGTCCCGAACAAGCCGGGCCAGCACATCACGATCGCCGGGGCCTTGGAGGCCGAGCCCCTGCTGGCCGAGCGCCTGGCCCGCGAGGACGAGGTCAAGACCCTGCTGGGGCTGGCGCAAAAGCTCGAGGGCCTCACCCGCAACGTGGGCATGCACGCGGGCGGTGTGCTGATCGCGCCGGGCAAGCTCACCGACTTCACGCCGCTTTACCAGCAGCCAGGCAGCGATTCGGCCGTGAGCCAGTACGACAAGGACGATGTCGAGGCCGCGGGCCTGGTCAAGTTCGACTTCCTGGGCCTGGCCACCCTCACCATCCTCGAGATCGCCAAGGATTTCATTCGCGCGCGCCACAAGGGTCAGGAGAATTTCGCCTTCGAGAACCTGCCGATCGATGACGCACCCACCTACAAGCTGTTTGCCGAAGGCAAGACCGAGGCGGTGTTCCAGTTTGAAAGCCGCGGGATGCAGGGCATGCTGCGTGACGCCCGGCCCACGCGCCTGGAGGACCTGATTGCGCTGAACGCGCTGTACCGCCCCGGCCCGATGGACCTGATTCCCAGCTTCGTGGCCCGCAAGCACGGGCGCGAGGAAGTGGAATACCCCCATCCCCTGGTCGCTGACATGCTCTCCGAGACCTACGGGATCATGGTCTACCAGGAGCAGGTGATGCAGACCGCGCAGATCCTGGGCGGCTACACCCTGGGCGGCGCCGACCTGCTGCGGCGCGCCATGGGCAAGAAAAAGCCCGAGGAGATGGCGCAGCACCGCGAGATCTTCCGTGCAGGCGCGGCCAAGAACGGCATCGACGCCGCGAAGGCCGATTACATCTTCGACCAGATGGAGAAGTTCGCGGGCTACGGCTTCAACAAGTCGCACGCCGCCGCCTACTCCCTGCTGGCGTATCACACGGGTTGGCTCAAGGTCCATTACACGGCCGAATTCTTCTGCGCCAACATGACCGTGGAAATGGACGACACCGACAAGCTCAAGGTGCTGTTCGAGGACGCGGTGAAAAACTTCGGCCTCACCTTCGAACCGCCGGACGTGAACCGGGGCGTGCACCGTTTCGAGCCCATCTCCGACAAGGTGATCCGCTACGGCCTGGGGGCCGTCAAGGGCACGGGCCAGCAGGCCATCGAGGCCATCGTCCGCGCCCGCGAGGAAGGCGGTGCCTTCACCAGCCTCTTCGATTTCTGCAAGCGGGTGGACCGCACGCGCCTGAACAAGCGTACCGTCGAAGCCCTGATCAAGGCCGGCGCCTTCGATTCACTGCAGCTCAATCGCGCCGCCCTGGTCGCCTCCATCGACCGGGCCTTCGATTTCGCCGCGGCCGCCGAGGCCAACGCCAACCAGGGCGGCCTGTTTGACATGGACGAGGGGGCACACGGCGCCAGCACGCAGGAGCCCGATCTCGTCGAGGCCATGCCCTGGGGCGTCAAGGAACGCCTCACCCATGAAAAGACTGCCGTCGGCTTTTACCTCTCGGGCCACCTGTTCGACGAAATCAGTGCCGAGGTGCGCCGCTTCGTCAAGCGCAGCGTGTCCGAGCTGATGGACTCGCGCGAGCCGCAGCTGCTCGCGGGCATCGTCACCGACCTGCGGGTGATCAACACCCAGAAAGGCAAGCTGGCGATCTTCAAGCTCGATGACAAGTCCGGAGCGATCGAGGCCACCGCGGACGAGGCCACGCTCAACACCCACCGCAACCTCCTGAAGGATGACGAACTGGTCATCGTCATGGCGTCCATGAAGCCAGACCGCTTCTCGGGCGGCTTTCGCCTGGTGGTGCAACAGGTGTGGGACCTCGCCACCGCGCGTTGCCGGTTCGGCAAGTACCTGCGGGTGTCCGTCAACGGGCGCGCGCCCGACGTGCACCGCCTGGTGCGCGAGTTTCCGCCCCAGCGCGTGCAAAGCGAGCAGGGCGAACTGGTGAGGGGCTTGCCGGTCCGCCTGGCGGTGCGCCGCGAGCAGGCCACGGCGGAACTCCAACTGGGTGACGAGGCCCGCTTCTTTCCCAGCGACGCCGCCCTGGCCAGTTGGATGGCGCAGGCCGACGCGGGGCAGGCACAGATCGTCTACGAGGTGGCCTGAGCCCCTGCGCCGGAGGGCGTCCAGCGACAGGGCTCAGTCCCGTGGCCGGAACGACAGCAGCAGGGGGCTGTGGACCCGCCCGTCGGTGTCCCGGGGCAGGACGGCGGTGCGGTCCAGGGCTCGGACCACGGCATCGTCCCAGGCCTTGACGCCGCTGGGCTTGGTGATGCGGTGGCCCAGGATGGTGCCGTCCGGCGCCAGGCGCACTTCCACTTCAGCCACCGGATTGCCGGGAATGTCGTCGACGAACACGATGTTGGGCTTGATCCTGGCGCGAATACGGCCTGCGTAGCTGTCCGACGGTCCCGAGGACCGGGTGGCATTGCCTGTGGCGCTGGAGGCACCCGTGGCGCCCGCCAGGCCCTGCATGCGGCGCAGGTTCTCCTGGCGCAGGGCCTCCGCGCGCTTGGCTTCGGCCTCTTCACGCGCCCGCGACTGGGCCTGCTGTTGTTGCTGTGCCTTGTCCTTGGCCGCCTTGTCCTGGGCCTCGCGCTTTTTCTTGTCGTCCAGCCGCTTTTTATCCGCCTCGGCCTTCCGCTTCGCTTCGGCCTTCTCGGCGTCGCGCTGCTTTTTTTCCTGCTCGACGCGCTTTTTCTCGCGCTCCAGCGCGATATCCGCCTCGCGCGGGGCCGGCGGCGGTGGCGCGGGGGTGGCCGTCACCGGGGGCGGGGGCGGTGGG
>JACCDJ010827632.1_pt1 | contig 20645 bp, 18 predicted proteins | sample 7444481 | NCBI WGS metagenome assembly JACCDJ01 (sample SAMN15323435, study PRJNA562643) | freshwater metagenome | isolation source: river surface water | place: USA:Blue River Watershed | collected 2017-08-15 | reverse complement strand
GGCTGAAACGGCACCGACACGTCAAAGTGGCGTTTTAAAATGGTCGGGACGAGAGGATTCGAACCTCCGACCCCCACACCCCCAGTGTGATGCGCTACCAGGCTGCGCTACGTCCCGACCGGTTCCGCCCGCGATGCGGACTGGAGAGCCGGGCCTATAGGCAGGGTGTGGCAGCAAGGCAAGCGTGCTGCGACAATCAGCCGCTTTCCCGGTTCAAGCCCTTGAACCTGATCGGACAAGCGCCATTTGCGCCGGGTTCGACAGGCGGCTGCGTTGCTAAGGCAATCGCTTGCTGCTAGTCGCGCGCAATTGCGCCGGGGGCTTCTGCCCCTGGTCCTGGGCAAACATTCGTCACGAAAGCCGTAACCGCGATGCAAACACCGCTTCTTCCGATCCTGGCCGCCGCTGGCGGCGCTGCCGCCGAACCGCCGGTCTGGATCCAGTTCCTGCCACTGGTCGCCATGGTGGTGATCTTCTGGTTCCTGATTCTGCGTCCGCAGATGCGCCGGCAGAAGGAACAGCAAGCCAAGCTGGCCGGCATCAAGAAGGGTGATCAGGTGCTGACGGGCGGCGGCCTGATTGGCAAAGTCGTCAAGGTTGACGAACACTATGCCGAGATCGAGCTGGGCCAGAATATCAAGGTCAAGGCGCTGAAATCCACCATTGCCGATGTCATCCCGCCCACCGGCAAGGCAGCGAACGACTGATCCGGTCCGCATTTTCCAAGGCAGATTTTCGATGCTTGATTTTCCCCGCTGGAAGCAGCTGTGGCTGTGGTTCATAACCTTGGTGGCCTGCCTCGCGGCGCTGCCCTCGCTGCTGTCGATCGGTGGGGTAAACCTGCCTGAAGGCTTGCCAAGTCCCAAGATCAACCTGGGTCTCGACCTTGCGGGTGGCAGCCACATCCTGCTTGAGGCAAATCCGGAGCAGGTGCGCCGTCAGCGGCTTGAAACGATGGAAGAAGATGTCCGCGCGCGGATGCGCCAGGCTGATCCGGCAATCCGCATTGGCGATATCTCGACCAAGGACGGCACGGTCAGCTTCATCGTCGCCGATCCGGGGCAAGTCGATGCTGCGCGGGAACAACTGCAAACGCTGACCAGCGGCGCGCAACTGACCGGCCAGCGCGATTGGGACCTGCAGGTGCTGGACGGCAACCGCATCGTCCTGCGCCCGACCCAGGCCGGGATCGATCTGGCAATCAGCCAGGCCATGGACACGGCGACCGAAGTGGTCCGCAAGCGCATCGACGCGCTTGGCACCCGCGAACCGACCATCATCCGCCAGGGACCGCAGCGTATCGTCGTGCAGGTTCCCGGGCTGAAGGATCCGGCCGCGCTCAAAAATCTGCTCGGCCAGACCGCCAAGTTGGAATTCAAACTGGTCGACGGCCAGGCGCTGCCTAGCGATATTGCCCAGGGCATTGCCCCTCCGGGATCTGAAATCGTACCGCTGGAAGCGCCGGAAGGGTCGACCGAACCGGCTGGTGCTATTGCCGTCAAACGGCTTGGCGGGATCAAGGGTGACCGGCTGACCAACGCCCAGCAAAGCTTTAACCAGCAAACCAACGAACCGATCGTTACGATCTCCTTTGACCAGCAGGGCGGGGCTAAATTTGCCAAGCTGACCACCGAAAACGTTGGCAAGCCCTTTGCGATCATCCTCGATGGCAAAGTGCTGTCCTCTCCTGTGATCAACGAGCCGATCATCGGCGGAACGGCCAGTATTTCGGGCAACTTTACGATCCAGAGCGCCAATCAGTTGGCGATTGCGCTGCGTTCGGGCGCCTTGCCGGTTGACCTGAAGGTGGTTGAAGAGCGCTCGGTGGGTCCGGACCTGGGTGCAGACTCGATCGAGAAGGGCATGATCGCTTTTGGCGTCGGCACCCTGGCGCTGATGATCTTCATGCTGGTCACCTATGGCCGCTTTGGGGTCTATACCAATGTCGCGCTGATCCTGAACACGCTCATGATCCTGGGGGTCATGGCGATCATGAACACCACGCTGACTCTGCCGGGTATCGCCGGCTTCGTGCTGACGATCGGTGCCGCGGTGGACGCCAACGTGCTGATCAATGAACGTATCCGGGAAGAGCAGACCCGCGGGCGACGCGTCGTCAATGCGGTTGAAATGGGTTATACCGAAGCCAGCCGCGCGATCTTTGACGCCAACATCACCAACGTGATCGCGGCGACGCTGATGTTCGTGTTCGGCTCAGGGCCGATCCGTGGTTTCGCGGTCGTCCTCATGATCGGTATCGCCACTTCGGTCTTCACCGCCGTTACCCTGACCCGCATGTGGGTTGCTGGCTGGCTGCGTCGCGCGCGCCCCAGCGAACTGGTGCTTTGAGGGATCAATCCGATGAAACTGCTTAAGCTTGTCCCCGATAACACCAACATCCGCTTCCTGCGCTGGCGCGTGCCGTTCTATGTGATCAGCGTGCTGCTGATTGCGGCATCCTGGGGGATGGTCCTGACCAAGGGGTTGAACCTGGGGGTGGACTTTGTCGGCGGGCAGATGATCCGCGTGACATTTCAGAACACCCCAGCCGCCCCGGTTGCCGAACTGCGCGAGACGGTTGGCAAGCTGGGTTACGGCGAACCGATCATCCAGCAATTCGGTAAGCCGAACGAGATCTCGATCCGCATGAAGTTGCCCGAAGGTTCGGCCCAAAATGCCGACCTTGCCGACCAGATGGCGCGCAAGATCACGGCGGCGATCAAGGCCGATCATGCTGACGCCCGTATTGATGGCGTGGATTCGGTCTCTGGCAAGGTGTCGGGCGAACTGTTCAAGACCGGGATGCAGGCATTGCTCGCGGCGATGGCAGCGATCTCGCTCTACATCTGGGTGCGGTTCGAATGGCAATTCGGGGTGGGGGCAATGTTCAGCCTGATCCACGACGTGTCACTCACGCTCGGGATGTTCGCGATCACGCAGATGGAGTTTGACCTGAACATCGTGGCGGCGCTGCTGACGCTGATCGGCTATTCGCTTAACGATACGATCGTGGTTTACGACCGGATCCGCGAAAACATGAAAAAGTTCCGCCGCATGCAGATGCCGGAACTGCTGGACCTCTCGGTGAACGAAACGCTCAGCCGCACGATGGTGACTTCGCTGTCGGTGCTGATCACGCTGCTTGCCCTGCTGCTGCTTGGCCCGAACGTGATCTTTGGCTTTACTGCCGCGATCACGCTGGGGATTTTCGTCGGAACGTACAGCTCGGTCTATATGGCCGCGCCGATCCTGATCTGGCTCAAGGTCAACCCGAGCAGCTTCGTGCCAACCGAAACCGAGGTTGAGCGCCAGGAGCGTCTGGCGCGCGAAGGCGCCTAATCCCGGGCCAAACGCCGCCAGTGCGCGATGAGCGCGGCGGCGTTGGCTTGCCAGCTCATCCCGGCCACAGCCTGCTGCACGCGCTCAGACTGGGGCTGGGCGGCAAGCAATTCAGCAATGGCAGCGGCGATTGCCCCGCTGTCACGCTCAGCAAGCCGTCCCCAGTCCGGATCGGTGATCAGCTCCAGCGCCCCCGGGATCGGTGTGGTCACGACCGGCGTGCCGCAGGCCAGGGCCTCAACCCAGGCGTTCGCCAGGCCTTCGCTCGACGAGGGCAGGACAAAGGTATCGGCGGCGTTGAGCAGGATCGGCAGCTCACCGTGAGCTACCGGGCCCAGGAAGCGGACGCGCTCGGCAAGGCCGAGTTCCTTCGCCAGGGTTCTTAGGGCTGGTTCATCGCCACCTTTGCCAGCGATCAGTAAGATTGCTTCCGGCAATTCTGCCAAAGCCTCGATCACGAACCGCTGGCCTTTGCGCGGGATCAGGGCGCCGACCGTTGCTAGCACGGGCTTGTCACGCGGCAGGCTAAGCTGGTCGCGGCACATGCGGCGGTCATAAGGCCGGAACAGATCGGTATCGAGCCCGGTGCGGTGCAGGGTGATCTTGTCCCGCGGGATGCCCAGGGCAGCCATTTCGTCAATCAGGCCCTGGGAGACAGCCAGGAGCCCATTGGCCCGGCGGCCCGCCTCGCGGATCTGCGCCGCACTGGCGCGCTGATGGGCCCAGTGGTGAATATCCGCACCGCGGGCCTTGATCGAAACCGGGAGCCCCAGGACGGCGGCAATGCGCACGGCGGCATAGCCATCGGGGTGAAAGAACTGCGCGTCGACCAGGTCAAACGGCTGCTCCGCATGCAATCGACGCGCCAGTGGCAGGACTGCGCGGACGATTGATCCCGCGTTCAACCGGGCGCCCAGTTTGGGCAGCAGGGTAAAGCGCGGCCGCAGGACCTGAACGCCGCCACGCTGCTCGTGCTGCGGCAAGTTGCGAAGCTGGCGGTATTGCCGATGCAGCGAAAGCGGGAAGGGCGGCAGGCCGATCGGGTTAATCACGGTCAGGTCAACATCGCCGCGTTTCGCCACCGCCTGCATCTGCCGTTCGACAAAGACCCCAAAATTGGGGTGCTGCACATTGGGATAGAGCGTGCTGAGCGAGAGGACCCGCAAAGGCTCTGTCACAGCTTGCGGACCAGCATTTCAGCGACGGCGATCCAGGCGGGACGATCGATGATGACCTGCCGGCTGCCTGCGCCGGGGGGCAGGATCGCCACGCGCCGCTCATCCCTGCCGATCATGCGGCCGAAAGCGAAGCGCCCACCCGGGCGCGGCGCGAGGACATCGCGGTTCAACAGCTGAGCGAAATGCTCCGGATCATGCTGTCGCAGCCAGACCTGATCGCCGCTGCGATAGTCGCCTGCGCCCTGTTCGATCGCCAGGGCGACCAGCGGAGCGTCGCCGCCAAGCTCGGTCGGCAGGATCGCGTCGCGCGGGGCGGGCAGGGCTTCGGCACCATTTTCGGTGAAGCGGGCAATGTAGCGGGGCTGTTCGCTCTCGGCACCGCGCACCAGCAGTTCAGGTTCAACCTCGAGCGCGGCGGCGATCCGGTTCATCCAAGTTAGTGAGAGCTGGCGCATGCCGGTTTCGAGCCGGCCGATCGTCTGGGCGGTGGTGGGGGGCGAGCAGCGCTCGGCCACGTCGGCAAGAGTCAGGCCCTTCTGTTTGCGAATATCGCGGATGCGGTTGATCACGCCGGGCCTCATTTAACCAAATTGGTTTTTTAACTTTCCTACACAATCGCAGCATTGGCAAGACGGGCGATGGCGGAAGAATAGGGAGTCATCATGAAACAGGTCCTGGCAGAACGCGAACTCGCTGACACTGGTCCACTTTTGACGGGCCCACGACCCGGACGCCGCCGGGTTACGGTTAACCTGGCCGAGAGCCCGCTAAGCTGGCTTCACGCCCGCGGGCATCTCAACGATGCGCAACTTGCCGCGGGCGAATGCCTGCGCCGCGATTTCGAAAGAGCGCAACTTGCCGCCGGCGTAACCATGCGGTGGGACGCTGTCCGCATCAGCGGATGCGGGGAGCGCGGGATGAATGCGACCGAACGGCAATTGGCGGCACGCGAGCGGTTTGACGGCGCCCTTGCCGCCGCTGGCAAGGACTTGGCCGATATTTTGTGGCGCGTGGTCTGCGCGGGAGATACCCTGCCAGCAGCGGAGCGGGCATTGGCCTGGGCCGTGCGCAGCGGCAAACTGGTGCTGCGGATTGCGCTGGACCGAGTGGCCGGGTTCTATCGGATCGCTTAGCCTTCGACCTGCTCGGCCAGTTCCAGCCAGCGCCCTTCGGCGGCATCCTTTTCCGCCCGGGCACTTTCAATTTCCTTGGTCAAGGCGGCGAATTTGGCCGGGTCACGCGTGTAGAGCGCCGGGTCGGCCAAAGCGGCTTCGTCACGCGCAATCTGGGCTAGCAGCTCTTCGATCTGGCCTGGCAGCAGATCGTAATCGCGCTGGTCCTTGTAGGATAGCTTGGCCTTCTTCGGTGGGGGTGGCGGAGCGACGGGAGCGGTTTCGGCAGCCGGTTTTGCTGCTTTAACTGGTGCGACACGTTTCGTCCGCTTGGCTTCCCAATCGGCGTAGCCGCCCGCGACAATATCGACCTTGCCGCTGCCGTCGAGGCCAAGCGTCACTGTCACGGTTCGGTCAAGAAAGTCACGGTCGTGGCTGACGATCAGGACGGTGCCGTCGTAATCGGCGATCACTTCCTGCAGCAGGTCGAGCGTTTCGAGATCGAGGTCATTGGTCGGCTCATCGAGCACCAGCAGGTTCGATTTGCGGGCGAATTCGCGTGCCAGCAGCAGCCGCGAGCGTTCGCCCCCCGAGAGCGTGCCAATCCGGGCATCGACCAGGCCGGGATCGAACAGGAAGTCTTTCAGGTAGCCTTGGATATGCTTGCGCACCCCGCGCACGTCGATCCAGTCGCCGCCCTCGGCCAACACGTCGCGCACGCGCTTTTCGGGCGCCAGCAGGCTGCGTTGCTGGTCAATCATCACCCCGTGCAGCGTCTTGGCAAGGGTTACCGTGCCGTCATCGGGGGGCAGTTCACCGGTCAGCAGCTTGAGCAGGGTGGTCTTGCCCGAGCCATTGGCTCCGACCAGACCGATCCGGTCACCACGCTGGATGCGAAGCGAGAAGTCCTTGATGATGGTCCGCTCACCAAAGCGCTTGGAAACTTTCTCGGCAACGATGACCGACTTGGTCTTAACGTCATCAACGGCCAGCTTCATCTTGGCTGCGCCTTGCGGGCTGAGCATGGCGGCGCGCTGGGCGCGCATTTCCCAGAGCTTTTCGAGCCGTCCCTGGTTGCGCTTGCGCCGCGCGGTGACGCCGCGTTCCAGCCAGTGCGCCTCGATCTTCAGCTTGGCATCCAGCTTTTCAGCGGCCCGCGCTTCCTCGGCATAGACCTGTTCCATCCAGGCTTCGTAACCGCCAAAGCCGATTTCCTTGCGGCGCAGCGATCCGCGATCGAGCCAGATCGTTGCCTTGGTCAGGCGTTCCAAAAAGGTCCGGTCGTGGCTGATCACCACGAAGGCGCCGGTATAGCGACCCAGCCAGCTTTCGAGCCAGTCGATGGCGGCCAGATCGAGGTGGTTGGTCGGCTCGTCCAGCAGCAGCAGGTCGGGCTCGCTGGCCAGCGCGCGGGCCAGGGCGGCGCGGCGGCGTTCTCCACCGCTGGCGCTTTCGGCCTTGCGCGTCATGTCGATGCCCAGCTGCCCGGCGATCGCCTCGACTTCGTGCTGGGGCGGAGCATACTTACCGTGCAGGGCAAAGTCCATCAGCGTGTCATAGCCGGTGAAGAACGGATCCTGCTCCAGCGTCACGATCTTGATGCCCGGCTGGATTGAGCGCTTGCCCTTGTCCGCCTCGATCGCGCCGGAAATCAGGCGGAGCAGGGTGGTCTTGCCCGCGCCGTTGCGGCCGATCAGCGCCAGTCGATCTCGCGGGCCGATGTGCAGGTCAAGATCGCGGAACAGCCAGCCCGAACCCTGTTGCAGGCTAAGGGCTTCCCAAGAGAGGATCGGTGCGGCGGCCATGGTCGGCGCGCCCTAGCGGCTGAGGCAGAGCGTTGACAAGCACCGATGGGGTGCAGAAGAGGGACATATGCGTACTGTATGGCTTAACGGCGAATTTTTGCCCGAATCCGAAGCAAAGGTCCCGGTGTTCGACCGTGGCCTGCTGTTTGGGCAAGGTGTTTACGAAGTGACCCCGGTGATCGATGGTCATTTTTGCAACTGGCCGCATCACGCGGCCCGGCTTGCGCGATCGATGGCCTTGGCCCGGATTGCCGATGATACGGACTGGCCGCCGATCCTGAACGGGTTGATTGCACGGAACGGCCTGACCGAAGGGCGCATCTATCTGCAGGTTACGGGCGGTGCTCCGGCGGACCGCGACTTTCTCTCACCGACCAGCCCGGTCCCCGCAACCCGCTTTGCTTTTACCCAGGCGGCGGCGGTGGTCGATCAGCCGAAGGTGCAGGAAGGCATGCGGGTGATCCTGCATCCCGAAGGCCGCTGGGCGCTGCGATCGGCCAAGACCACGCAACTGCTTTATGCCGTGCTGGCCAAGGAACTGGCGCGTGAAGCGGGAGCGGACGATGCCTGGCTGGTCGACAACGGCATGATCACCGAAGGGACCAGCGCCAACGCCCACATCATCGATAGCCGCGGCGTGCTGGTTTCGCACCCGGTCGAGCACGGCGTGCTGCCCGGTATTTCGCGCCTCTGTGCCTTGCCACTGGCCCGTGAAATGGGGCTTGAAGTGGAAGAGCGGCCGTTCTCGGTGGAAGAGCTGTTCGCGGCGCGCGAGGCATTTATCTCAAGCGCGACGACGGTTGTCATGCCGGTGGTAGAGGTTGATGGCCGCAAAATCGGCCAAGGCCGACCCGGCCCGCAAACGCTTGAACTGCGGCGTCGCTACATCGAACGGCTGCGTAACGCGTGAGCCATTCACGGGCCGTTCAATACCGACTGGTTAGGCACCCGGCATGATCCGAACGCTGATTGCTTTTGCCCTTGTGGCCAGCGCGCCAGTTGCCCCCAGCTTTGCCAATCAAGGCGATGAGGCAGGGATGGCCCGCAAGGACTTGCGTGCGGGCAATGTCCGTCCGCTGCGCGACATCGAACGCCGCGTTCTGCCGATGATGGCTGGCTCGCAATACCTTGGCCCGGAGTACGATCCAGCGGCCTATACCTATCGCCTGAAGTTCATTCGCGACGGCCGCGTTATGTTTGTCGACGTGGACGCCCGTTCTGGCGAGGTTTTGCGGCAGTCCCGCTAACTTGACGGCGATCGGCGCGGCAAGCACAACAGCAACTTACTGACAGGGGATTTATCCGATGCGCATCCTGATCGTCGAGGACGAACCGACCCTTGGCAAGCAGCTGAAGTCCACGCTTGAGGCGACCGGTTATGCCGTCGATCTATCGACCGATGGCGAAGATGGGCACTTCATGGGCTCGACCGAGGAATACGATGCCGTGATCCTCGACCTGGGCCTGCCTGAAATTGACGGGCTGACCGTCCTCGGCATGTGGCGCAAGGAAGGGCGCAAGTTTCCGGTGCTGGTCCTGACCGCGCGCGACAGCTGGTCTGACAAGGTGGCCGGGCTGGATGCCGGTGCGGACGATTACCTGGCCAAGCCGTTCCAGACCGAGGAACTGATCGCCCGCCTGCGCGCCTTGATCCGTCGCGCTTCTGGCAACACCAGCAGCGAGCTGACCGCCGGGGACGTGCGGCTGGACACCCGCTCCGGCCGGGTCACGTTGAATGGCGAACCGGTCAAGCTGACGGCACAGGAATACAAGCTGCTGTCCTATCTGTTGCACCACAAGGGCAAGGTGGTCAGCCGGACCGAACTGATCGAGCATATTTACGATCAGGACTTTGATCGGGATTCGAATACGATCGAGGTTTTCGTCACCCGCATCCGCAAGAAGCTGGGGGCCGACGTGATCACCACGATCCGCGGGCTGGGGTACAGCCTCGACGATCCGGCCGAAGGCAGCCGCGGCTAAGACGTGACCGAACAGGGCGAAGCCTCAGCCCGGGCCGCTTCGCAGACGGGCTCGCTATCCCGCCGGATCATCCTGATCGCGGCGGGCTGGATCGTGATCCTGCTCTCACTGGGCGGTTTTGCGCTGGATCGCACGTTGACTGGCCTGGTCAGCCGCAATTTCGATGAGCAGCTTGAGTATGTGATGAACGCCATGATCGCCTCGGCCGAGATCGGGCCGGATGGCGAGGTGTTCTTTAACCGTCCGTTGGGGGACCAGCGTTTTCTGGAACCGAACAGCGGCCGTTATTGGCTGGTGACTGGCCAGGGGCATGAGAATTTTCCCTCCCGCTCGTTGTGGGATCGCAGCCTTGAGTTGAAGAGTGGCCACTTCGACAAGGAACCCCACATCTACAACAGCTTCCAGTATCCGGATGAGCCGCTGCGGGTGATCGAGCGATCGGTAATCCTGCCGGACAGCGCGACCCATTGGACCTTCGCCGTGGCGGCCAGTCGTGAGGAACTGGATCAGCAGATCAACCGGATTCGCTCGATCCTCGGCTGGAGCTTTCTGGTGCTTGGCCTGGGCCTTTTCGTGATGGCCGCCCTGCAATCGTGGTACGGGCTTGGCCCGCTGCGCCGGGTCAGTCTGGCGATCCAGCGCTTGCGCACGACCGGCCAAAACCGCCTGACCGAACCGCTGCCACTGGAGGTGCAACCGCTGGTGCAGGAATTGAACGCGCTGCTGGCCCACTCCGAAAAGCAGGCGGAAGAGGCGCGGACGCATGCGGGCAACCTGGCCCATGCGTTGAAGACCCCGCTGACCGTGGTGATGAACGCGGCCACGGCTAAGGCTCCGGACCTGTCGGACACGGTGATCCGCGAAGCAGCGGTCATGCGGCGGCAGGTTGATCACCATCTGGCGCGTGCGCGGGCTGTCGGCCGCCGGGCAGTTGGCCTGAGCCGCGCCTCGGTGGCGGAGAGCGTGGAGGCGGTGCTCAGGGCCGTCACGCGGCTTTATGAAGCGACGCGGTTCGATCTCGATGGCAACCGCACCGCCGAAGTCGCGATCGAGCGGCAAGACCTGGACGAGATTCTGGGCAATCTGATCGAGAATGCTGCAAAGTATGGCGGCGGTTCGGTATTCGTCACGATTGATCCGACCGGTGAGCCGGAGTGGTGCGAAGTCTGGGTGGAAGATGACGGGAAGGGCATCCCAGCAGCCGACCGGACCCGGATCTTTGATCGCGGCGCGCGGCTGGATACCTCCAAACCCGGCACCGGACTGGGCCTGGCGATCGTTCGTGACGTTGCCGCGATTTATGGCGGCGGGGTGAAGCTGGAAGAAAGCGAGGATCTTGGCGGCCTATTGGTCAAGCTGCGCCTGCCGCGCGCGGCAAAATTGGCCTGACTTACTTTGCCCCTGCCGCCTGTTCGTGGTGGCGGATCACTTCCTGGATAATGAAGCGCAGAAACTTTTCCGAGAATTCGGGGTCAAGATTGGCTTCGCCGGCCAGCTGGCGCAGACGGGCGATCTGGCGCTCTTCTCGTCCCGGATCGGAAGCAGGCAGATTTTTCTCCGCCTTATAGGCGCCTACCGCCTTGGTGATGCGAAATCGCTCAGCCAGGATGTGGATCAGGGCCGCATCGATGTTGTCGATCGAAGAGCGGAAACCGGCAAGGACGGGATCGGGTTCGGACATAAACAGTGCGCTAGCATGTGGTTTTGCGAAAGGCTATTGCTGCAATAGCACTTGCCGACAGGCAGGCACCCTCGCTAGGGGCGCAGGCGATGAGCGCCGAAGTCATTCCGCTGCGCAAGCGTGCGCCAGAACCTGCAGGTTCCCCTTCGCTGGCCCCGATGTTGGCGCTGACGGCTGACGGCATGAACGCCGTCAACGCGGTGATCCTGGACAAGATGCAGAGCCGGATCCCGCTGATCCCGACGCTTGCCGGGCACCTGATTGCTGGCGGTGGCAAGCGGATGCGGCCGATGCTGACTTTGGCCGGCGCGGCACTGTGCGATTACCACGGGACGCGCCACCACAAACTGGCAGCCGCAGTTGAGTTCATTCACACCGCAACCCTGCTGCACGACGATGTGGTCGATGGTTCAGAACTGCGGCGCGGCAAGTCCACCGCCAATATCGTGTTCGGCAATCCGGCGACGGTGCTGGTGGGCGATTTCCTGTTCACCCGTTCATTCGAATTGATGGTTGAGGATGGCAGCCTCAAGGTCCTGAAAATCCTCTCCAACGCCAGCTCGGTCATTTCCGAGGGCGAGGTTGATCAGTTGACCGCACAGCGCCAGATCGAAACCAGCGAAGAGCGCTATCTGTCGATCATCGGTTCCAAGACGGCCGCGCTGTTTGCCGCTGCCACGCGGATCGCCGCCGTGGTGGCCGAGCGCAGCGAAGCTGATGAGCGCGCGCTGGAAGATTACGGTCGCAACCTGGGCATCGCCTTCCAGCTGGTTGACGATGCGATGGATTACGATTCCGACGCCGGCGAAATGGGCAAGGGCAAGGGTGACGATTTCCGTGAGGGCAAGATGACCCTGCCGGTAATCCTGGCTTATGCCCGGGGCTCGGAAGAAGAGCGCGCGTTCTGGCAACTGGCGATCCAGGGGCACCGCAGCTCTGATGCGGATTTGGCCCATGCCATCGCACTGATCGAAAAGCATGATACCGTGAATGCGACGCGTGAGCGGGCGCGGCATTATGCCCAGCGCGCGATCGACGCGATCGCCGGGTTCCCCGCCAATCTGGCCCATGCCGCCATGATTGAAGCGGCAGAATTTGCCGTGGCTCGCCGGTTCTAGGCCAGGTTGAGCGACCAGCTTCCTATCCATGTCGTATTGCCGGACCTGCTGGCCGCGCTGCGGGCGCGGTCATCGGCCGTCCTGATTGCCCCACCGGGGGCGGGCAAGACGACGGCGGTCGCCCCTGCCTTGCTGGCTGAACCGTGGTGCACCGGCAGCGTTATCGTGCTGTCTCCTCGCCGGGTTGCGGCGCGGGCCGCGGCGGAGCGAATGGCGGAACTGCTGGGCGAGCCTGCGGGCCAGACCATCGGTTATTTGACGCGGCTGGACAGCAAACGTTCGGCCAAGACCCGCGTGCTGGTGATGACCGAGGCGATCTTCGTTTCGACCTTGCTCAACGATCCGGAATTGTCGGGCGTCTCCGCTGTCTTGTTCGATGAGGCGCATGAACGGCACCTCGACAGCGATCTGGGCCTTGCGCTGGCGATTGAGAGCCAGACAGTGCTGCGTGAAGACCTGCGGCTGGTGGTGATGTCGGCAACGCTTGACGGTGCACGCTTCGCCCGTCTGTTGGCTGGCGCGCCGGTGATCGAAAGCGAAGGCAAGGCCTGGCCGCTGGCGATCCGCTGGTTGGGTGCGCGTCCGGAACTGCGGCTGGATGAAGCCATGGCCAGCGCGATCCTTACGGCATGGCGTGACGAGAAAGGTGACATTCTGGCCTTCCTGCCAGGTGTCGGGGAGATCGAGCGAACCCGTGACCGGTTGGTGCAACGCCTGCCCGACGTGCCGATCCTGCCGTTGCATGGGCAATGCGAACCGGCCGCACAACGCGCCGCAATCCGCCGCGATCCAGATGGCCGCCGCCGCATCGTGCTGGCCACGGCGATCGCTGAGACATCGCTGACGCTGGATGGTGTTTCGGTTGTAGTCGATGCCGGCCTGTCGCGCCGGGCAGAGTTTGACAAGGCCGCCGGGGTGACGCGGCTCGTCACCCACCGCGCCTCGCAGGCGGCTGCGGCGCAGCGAGCCGGTCGCGCTGCGCGGCAGGGGCCGGGGGTGGCCTATCGGCTGTGGGAAGAGGCAGCCCATGCTGGCCGTCCCACCTTTGAGCCGCCGGAAGTGCTGACCAGCGACCTTGCTCCCTTGTTGCTCACGCTGGCGCAATGGGGCGCGACCAAAGTTGCAGACCTGGCCTGGCTGGACGTTCCACCGGCTCCGGCGCTGGCGGCGGCGAAAGCCAGCCTGAACGCATTGGGAGCCTTGGACGCAGAAGGGGCGATCACGCCACACGGCCGGATGATGGCTAGCCTGCCGATGGCCCCCGGTCTGGCGCATATGCTGCTCTATGCGGCAGGGCGCGGCGCAGCAGCCGAGGCTGCGCAACTGGCGCTGCTGTTACAGGAGCGCGGCCTTGGCGGGCGGGGGGAGGATCTTGCCCAGCGCCTTGATCGCTGGAACGCCGATCGGTCATCCCGCGCCGAATCCTCGCGGCAATTGGCAAGGCGCTGGGCCGATCAGGCCACGCGGCTGGTTACGGTCAAGCGAGGCGAAGCACCGCCATTGGCAGTCCTGTTGGCCGAGGCTTTCCCCGAGAACATTGCCAAACGCCGCGATGCGGCAGGTGAAGATTGGTTGACGGCCGGTGGTCGCGGGCTGCGGCTCGATCCCGCTTCAAGCCTGGCGCGAGCGGAATGGCTCGCGGTCGGCGATGCACAGGGCGAGGCGAAGGGCGCCCGCATTACCGGAGCCATCGCCCTGACCGAAGCTGAGGTTCAGCGCTGGCTGCCACAGCGGCTGGAGCGGCGCAGCACTTTGCGCTGGGTGGCGGACGAGCGGCGCGTTGAGGCCGTGCTGGAATCGCGGCTGGGGGCGATAACCCTTGCGAAGGGATCTGATCCTGCACCGGACCCGGCAGCCATCCGGGCCTTTCTGGTTGAGCGCATCCGGGCCGATGGCCTTGGCTTGCTGCCGCTGGGCAAGGCCAGTCTCAGCCTGCTGAAACGCGCCCGGCATGCAGATATCGAAGCCCTTTCTGAACAGGCTCTGCTGGACGATCTCGACGATTGGCTTGGGCCGCTATTGGGCAGGCGTCTCGACAATCTGGACCCTGGCAAGCTGTATGAGGCGCTGAAGACGCGGCTGGACTATGGTGCGCAACAGGCGCTGGACAAGCTGGCCCCGGCGCAGTTCACATCGCCAGCCGGCACCAGCCATGCGATCGACTATGACGATCCGGGTGGGCCATCGGTGGAACTGCGAGTGCAGGCGCTTTTTGGGCTCGATCGCCATCCCGGCTTTGGCCAGCCGTCGCAGCCGCTCTTGCTCAAGCTAACCGACCCGGGCGGCAAGCCCCTGCAAACCACGCGTGACCTGCCGGGTTTTTGGCGTGGTTCGTGGAAAGATGTGCAGCGCGACATGAAGGGGCGCTATCCCAAGCATCGCTGGCCGGACTCGCCGTGGGCCGAGGATCCAAGTCTTAAGACGAAAAACGCCTTCGAAGCCTCGCGCCGCTCTTGATTCCAGCAACGATTCGACCGAAAGCGCCATCATGTCTGCACGCATTTACCAACGCCCCAAGAACGCCATGCAGTCGGGCAAGGCCCTGCTGGACCAGTGGATCCTCGATTTCGCCCCGGCTGAGGCGCGCAAGGCCGATCCGCTGATGGGCTGGTCGGGATCGGGAGACACCCAGACGCAGGTGCAGCTGAAGTTCCGCAGCCTGGCAGAAGCCCAGGCCTATGCCGCCAAGCACGGGATCGCCGCGACGGTTCACGGCACGCCGCCCCGTCGCCTCAAGCTGCAGAGCTACGCCGACAATTTCCGCTGATAGCCTTTGCGCTCCCAGTGCCATTCGGCGCGGAGCTGGCAGAGGCTTGCTTAATCGGCCCAAGGCCGCCATATGCCCGCCCGGGAGTCGGTCGGACGCTTGCGTCCGCCAACCTGGTCAGGTCCGGAAGGAAGCAGCCACAACGGGTTGCGGCGGGTCGGCCGGCTCCTTTTCCGCCATTCGACAATTGGGGCGCTAGCGCCTACCAAGGACGCGATGGACGATTCACCCGATATTTTTGGCGACGAGCCTGAAGAAGACGGTCCGACTGCGGCTGACTTGGAGGCTGCCGGGCAGGAATCGATGTTCGGTGCGCCGCAGCCTGCTCCTGCACCAGTTCCGGCGGCGCCGCCGGTCGCCGCTGCGCCGGTTGCGCAGGCCCAGCCTTACCGCGTTCTTGCGCGCAAGTACCGTTCGCAGACCTTTGCCGAACTGATCGGCCAGGATGCCATGGTCCAGACCCTGGCCAACGCGATCAAGCGTGACCGACTGGCCCATGCCTTTCTGATGACCGGGATTCGCGGGGTCGGCAAAACGTCAACCGCGCGTCTGATTGCCAAGGCGCTCAACTGCGTCGGGCCGGATGGGCAAGGCGGGCCGACGATCGATCCCTGCGGCCAGTGCGAACCCTGTTTGGCCATTGCCGAAGGGCGCCACATCGACGTGATCGAGATGGACGCCGCCAGCCATACCGGCGTGGACGACGTGCGCGAGATTATCGAGGCGGTGCGCTATGCGGCCGTTTCGGCGCGCTACAAGATCTACATCATCGACGAAGTTCACATGCTCAGCCGCAATGCGTTCAACGCGCTGCTCAAGACGCTTGAAGAACCGCCGCCGCATGTAAAGTTCCTGTTCGCGACCACCGAAGTGGACAAGCTGCCGGTCACGGTATTGTCCCGCTGCCAGCGGTTCGACCTGAAGCGGATCCCGACCGAGCTGCTCGCCAGCCATTTTGCGATGATCTGCGGCAAGGAAGGCGTTGAGGCCGAGGCTGAGGCCCTGGCGATGATCGCTGCCGCGGCAGACGGCTCGGTGCGCGATGGCCTGTCGATCCTGGACCAGGCGATTGCCCATGCAGATCTTGGCGGCGACGGCAAGGTTACTGCCGCGCAGGTGCAGGACATGCTTGGCCTGGCTGACAAGAGCGTCCAGCGCCGTCTGTTTGCGGCCTTGATTGGCGGGGATGCGGCGGGGCTGCTGGACCTGGTTGACCAGCAGTTCGCTCTCGGTGTTGAGCCGCCCGCGCTGCTGCGCGGTCCGCTGGAACTGACTCACCGGGTGACGTTGGCCCAGCTTGGCCGCGATGAGTCTTCGTTCTCGGAGGAAGAGCGCGTGGCGATCGGCGAATGGTCGCAGCGGCTCTCAGCCGGACAGCTGCATCGCCTGTGGCAGCTGCTGCTGAAGGGGCATGAAGAGGTCAAGACTGCACCAGACCCCTTGGTTGCGGCGCGGATGGCTCTGCTGCGGGTGCTGCATGCGTCAGACCTGCCTGATCCCGGCACCCTGGCGAAGCACCTGGAAAGCGCCCTGGCCAATGCCCCGCGCGGCGAAAGCAGTGCCGCTTCGGCTCCGGCGGCGGCACCCGTCGCGGGATTGAGCTGGGAGCAGTTGATTGAGACCGTCGATCAGTCAGGCCAGCTGCGCGTTGCGCAGGTGATGCGTGACTGGGTGCGGGTGATCGCCCTGGCACCGGGCGAGCTGACCTATGCGGTTGCGCCAGGCTATCCGGGGGACCTGGGGCCTGAGCTGCGCGATGCCCTGTTGCGCGCCACGGGTGAGCGCTGGACCGTCCAGCGCGGTGAGGGGGAGGGAACCCCGACCCTGCGCGAGCAGGTTGAAGCCCAAAAGGCGGCAGAGAACGAAGCGCTGCGCCGCCATCCCTTGGTAGAGGCTGCATTCGCCGCCTTCCCGCAGGCCGAAATTGTCGAAGAAAAGCCCGAAGCGCGGATCGCCAGCGCGGGTGGCAGCAAGTGGAGAAACTGACGTGAAGTCGATGGAAGAGATGCTCAAGGCCGCGCAGCAGGCTGCCGAGACCATCCAAAAGCAGATGACCGAAAGCCAGACCAAGCTCGATGGGATCGAGGTGGAAGGTCGGGCCGGTGGTGGCCTGGTTTCCATCCGTGCCTCGGCCAAGGGGCGGATCATCGGCGTCAGTATCGACGACAGTCTGCTGAAGCCCGAAGAGAAGGGCATTCTCGAAGATCTGATCGCCGCCGCCTTCAACGATGCGCGGGCCAAGGCGGACGAGGTCGCCGGTCAGGAAATGGCCCGGATGCAGTCCGGGATGGGACTGCCGCCGGGCTTCAAGCTGCCGGGAATGTGACGGTTACCGGCGCGCCAATCAGCGCGCCGGTTCAATCCGTTTGCCGCCCTTGATCACGGCCGCTGGCTTTTCCAGCAGCTGGACGTTGCCAAGCGGATCGCCGTCGACGGCCACCATATCGGCATAACGCCCGGTCGCGATCTGGCCGACATCGGCTTCGCGGCCCAAGGCCTGGGCGGCGTTAAGCGTTGCAGCGCGGATCGCGTCGAGCGGGGTCATCCCGTATTGAACCATGACCGCGAACTGCTGGCCGACCTGGCCGTGCGGCATCACCCCGGCGTCTGAGCCAAAGACCATCCGGACCCCCGCCTTGTAGGCCTTGCGGAAATTGTCACGCTGGATCTGGGCGACTTCGCGGTCCTTGCGCAGGTTGTCTTCCAACACGCCGTTCTTCTTGCCTTCGGCCTGGGTGTAGTCGGTGTTCTTGATGTCCATGCTGAAATAGGTCGGCTTGGCCCGCGCCACGGCCAGCTTGATCCCCTCATCGTCGACCAGGCTGACGTGTTCGATGGTATCGACGCCGGCCTTGATGGCAGCCTTGATCCCGGCCGCGCCGTGGGCATGGGCGGCAACGCGCAGGCCCCACATCTGAGCCTCATCGACAATGGCCCGCAATTCGCCCTCGTTCAGCTGCTGCTGGCCCGGTTCGGTGTTGCGGCTGAAGACCCCGCCGGTGGCGCAGACCTTGATCACTTCGGCACCAAATTTGCGCTGGCGGCGGACCTGATAGCGCAGCTCCTCTTCGCCATCGCCGACGCCTTCTTCCTTCTTCGCCTTTTCCAGCGAGGGCGGGAGGAAGGTGGAATCGCAGTGGCCGCCCGTGGCGCCCAAGGCATAGCCGGCGGGCACGATCCGCGGGCCCACGGCGTAACCATTCTCGATCGCCTGTTTCAGGCCAATATCGTTGCGGTTGCTCGATCCGACATTGCGGACAGAGGTGAAACCGGCATCAAGCATGGCGCGGGCATTGCCCACCGCCGTCATCGCAAAGAAGCTGTCGGTGAATTCCAGCCCGCGATAGCCGCCGATATCGGCCGGGCCGTCCAGATGGACATGCATGTCGATCAGGCCGGGCACCAGCGTCTTGCCGGGCAGGTCGATCCGTTCAATGCTATTGCCGGGCTTGATTGTCCGGGCGTCGGCAATCTGGGCGATGCGGCCGGCATCGTCTACGTAGATCGCCGGGTGCTCGACATAGCTTCCCTTGGTAACATCAAGATAGCGTTCGGCCGTGATCACCACCGGATTCGCTGCCACGGGGACGGCCAGAACAGCGGCAGCGATCGAAAGCGAAAGGGCAAGGGGCTTCATCGGCAATATTCTCCCTGAATGTGGCAGGTCTGATGCTTGGTTCGTACGCGAATAGCAATCCCGCGCCGTCCACAGACCTGAAAGCGCCGCCCATTGCGCCGCCCAGGGGGCATCCCCATATCTCGAAACAATGCCGGGACTCACCCGGCCGATGCCGGCGGGCATCGCTTGAAGATGGATAGCCAAATGCAATTGCTCCCCCTGCTGCCTCTGCGCGATATTGTCGTGTTCCCCGGGATGGTCGTTCCGCTGTTCGTGGGGCGCGAAAAGTCGGTTGCTGCGCTGGAAGCGGCGATGGCGGGGGACAAGGACATCTTCCTGCTCGCGCAGCTTGATCCCGGCTGTGACGATCCCGATCGCGATGATTTGTATGACGTCGGCGTAATCGCGACCGTCCTGCAATTGCTCAAGCTGCCCGACGGCACGGTGCGGGTTCTGGTTGAAGCACGCCAGCGGGCCCGGATCGAGGACCTGCGGCTGGAAACGACCGCATCGGGCGAAATGGCTGTCGCAGGTGTCGAAGCGCTCGATCAGCCCGGCGCAAGCGGGAACGAAGCCGAGGCGATGATGCGCTCGGTCATCGATACCTTTGCCGAATATGCCAAGCTCAACAAGAAGCTGCCCCAAGACGCCGGTGAAAACCTGGGTGAGATTACCGAGGCATCGCAACTGGCCGATGCCGTGGCCGCCCATATCCAGGCCAAGGTGGCCGACAAGCAGGCGATGCTGAGCGAGAGCGACCCACTCAAGCGGATGGAAATGGCGCATTCCTTCATGGAAGGCGAGCTGGGCGTGTTGCAGGTGGAACGTCGCATCCGTGGGCGCGTGAAGCGCCAGATGGAGAAGACCCAGCGCGAATATTACCTCAACGAACAGCTCAAGGCGATCCAGCAAGAACTGGGCGGTGACGATGCCGGTGAGGTTAATGAACTGCAGGAGTTGCAGGAAAAGATCGATCGCCTGAAGCTGTCGAAGGAGGCCCGCGCCAAGGCCAATGCGGAACTCAAGAAGCTGCGCACGATGCAGCCGATGAGCGCCGAAGCGACCGTGATCCGCAACTACTTGGACGTGCTGTTGGGCCTGCCGTGGGGCAAGAAGTCCAAGCTGAAGCGCGATATTCCGGCCGCCCAGGCGATCCTGGATGCGGACCACTATGCGCTGGAAAAGGTCAAGGACCGGATTGTCGAGTACCTCGCCGTCCAGGCCCGGACCAACAAGCTGAAGGGACCGATCCTGTGCCTCGTCGGGCCGCCGGGGGTTGGAAAGACCAGCCTGGGCAAGTCGATTGCCAAGGCGACCGGGCGCCAGTTCATCCGCCAGTCGCTGGGCGGGGTGCGGGACGAAGCCGAAATTCGCGGCCACCGCCGCACCTATATCGGCTCGCTTCCGGGCAAGATCGTGAGCAACCTGCGCAAGGCGGGAACCAGCAACCCGCTGTTCCTGCTGGATGAGATCGACAAGCTGGGCCAGGATTTCCGCGGTGATCCGGCTTCGGCGCTGCTCGAAGTGCTCGATCCGGAGCAGAACGCCAAGTTCCAGGACCACTATCTTGAGCTGGATTACGACCTGTCGGACGTGATGTTCGTCTGCACGGCCAACAGCCTGAACCTGCCTCAGCCGTTGCTGGACCGGATGGAGATCATCCGGTTGGAAGGTTACACCGAGGACGAGAAGGTCGAGATTTCGGAACGCCACCTCGTTGCCAAGCAGGTTGAGGCACACGGTTTGAAGGCGGGTGAGTTCACGCTGGAGTCAGCGGCCCTGCGCGACCTGATCCGTTATTACACTCGCGAGGCCGGCGTGCGCACGCTGGAGCGCGAGATCGCCCGGCTGGCCCGCAAGAGCCTGCGCAAGATCCTTGAAGGCAAGGAGACGGCGATCACCATTACGCCCGAGAATTTGGGCGAATATGCCGGCGTCCGGAAGTTCAAGTTCGGCGAGGCCGAGGAAGAGCATCAGGTGGGTGCCGTCACCGGCCTCGCCTGGACCGAGGTTGGCGGCGAACTGCTGACGATCGAAAGCGTG
>JACCDJ010310855.1_pt1 | contig 20646 bp, 19 predicted proteins | sample 7444481 | NCBI WGS metagenome assembly JACCDJ01 (sample SAMN15323435, study PRJNA562643) | freshwater metagenome | isolation source: river surface water | place: USA:Blue River Watershed | collected 2017-08-15 | reverse complement strand
TTTCTTCTGCGGAGGCAGAGCAACTCGATATCGAAATTCCAAATGATGTTGAACCTGGTTATCACGAAGTTGAAATTCAAGTCTATGATGAAAATGGCGTTCCCGACACTAAAGTCTTGTCGTGCTGCAAGGATGTAGATGGTCGAATTGATTGGGAGGGAAATTGCCCCAACCTGGTGACACTATCAACTGAGAGTCAGTTGGAGGCGGCAGAAAGCAGAGAAGAACTTCCTTCTTACGATCCTGCTCAGGATGTCGAAACCACTAAAGATCTACAAGTCGCAGCATTTGCAGCCTTAGCAGTTCTGTCAGGTGGCGTTGCAGCTGCTGGCTCATCTAGTGGATCCTCAAGTTCAAATCCAGGTCGACGCGAAGAAGATGAATCAGATTCCTCATCAGGGGATGAGCAAGATGGTGAGAGCCAGGATGAATTGGAGAGCGTGAAGGCTGGAGATCTTCGCTCTGTAAATCGCGGGCCAGGAATCGGAGACTTAAGCTCAACATGGGGTGGAGTTCGCACAGAAAAGGTCGATGGACTTCTTGCGGCAGCCATCACACGCATTTCTCCATATTCACCGCTATCTGCCAGAACACTCGCAGATGCCTCATACCTTCGCGCAATGTTTGGCTCTAAGGCCCTTATAACCCTTATTCCAAGCCTTATTTTGGGCCTTCTGGCGGTAATAAGTGCATCCGGAGAGGCACTTCCTCCTGCACTTTGGATCACTTTGGCAATCATCGCTCTCGCAACTCTTGATGCTCTCGCAGGATTAGTTGCGGCAGCAGTCTTTGCCCTAGGAGTATTCCTCTCAGGCAATCTCACCTCACGCGATGAAATACTCACAGTCGCAGGTATGTTTATTATCTTCTTTGCACCAGCACTCCTTGCAAGTGCTATTCGTCCGTTGAGACGCCTAGCCGAAGATAGAGATGAAGTGTGGGAGAGAGCAACTGATTATGCTCTTGCCACCCTTCTATCTGGCTGGACAATGATGAAGATGGTTGGTGCACTCAACGGACTATCGGGTTTGCAATTACCAATCACATTTAAAGCTGAAGAAATAGCAATTTGGGCTGCAATCTTCGTATTTATTCGATTAGTGCTAGAGGACTTTGCAACATATGCCTATCCTCAAAGACTTTCTGCTGTGGCACCAGTGATGATTGAACCGCTCACGATTCACAAGATTATTGCTCTGGAGCTGAAGATTTTTGTATTCGTAGAACTGGCGATGCCATTCGTTGGATACAACATCAAATTGTTGCTGGGCACAATCATTTTTATTCTTCCATCTATAATTGATCTCACAATTGGCGACCGTTTACCTAAAACATCTCTTCTCCACAGATTGCTTCCTCGTGGAGCATTCAAGATTGTCGCCATGGTATTTATTGGCACACTTACTGCAGGCTGGATTCAGGGACTCTTTGACAGCACCCGAACATTTCTTGCGTGGAGCTTTGTCGTTCTTGCAATTCCAGGATTCATCCTTGGGCTTCTCGATAAGATGAGCAAGAAGCCAAGCTATGACTGGAAGAAGCCACCTGTAGGCAACACGCTCTACCGAATTTTGGGAGTGCTCGTTTTCCTCTTGATTGTTCAAATCGTTCGAGGGGTGGACCTTTACGCCATTGTCTTTGGAAAGTAACTAGTTACTTAAAAGGCGATAACCTACGCCACGAACAGCGTGAAGTACTTTAATTTGGCTCTTCTCACGAATCTTCATACGGATGCGTGAGGCATGGGTATCTAGGAGATGATCACTGGAGTATTCCAGAGATGAACCGATAGCTTCGGCCACCTGCTCACGAGTGAAGACTCTCTTAGGGTTTTGTATGAGGAGATAGAGGAATTCATATTCAGTTCGTGTGAGCTCTACCTTTTCATCTTCAACGAAGAGCTCTCTGGTTTCAGTGTTCAGAGCCAATGGCCCTGCAGTGATTACATTTCCAGAGGTGATTGAGCGCATCGCACGGTGTCGCAGTTGAGTGCTTGTGCGAAGAGCAAGAATGCGAGCTGAGACAGGCTTAGTGATGTAATCATCGGCGCCTGCCGCCAAGCACATCGCTTCATCCATCTCTTCATCATGGCTTGTCAGCATAATGATGGGAACAGTTGATGTGCGGCGAATTTCTCTACAGACTTCAAAGCCATCAGGTTGTCCAATGGAGAGATCGAGAATAATGATGGAGGGCTCACTCTTGCGAAATAGATCAAGAGCTGTGCTGCCATCGGCGGCTTCAATAACACTGAAGCCCTCAGGCGTGAGAGCGTTGCGAACGAAGAATCGAATATCCTCATTGTCATCTACTACTAAGACCTGCTCCTTATTCATACCTTCTCCTTTTTAACGCGGTCTAAGCTCACCTGTAATATTGCAAGCATCTCTTTCTTACGGCGTGCAGCATCTGCTGCATCAATTGCTTCCTGTCGCGCAAGTTCTCGTGAATGTTCGAGAATGAGTTTTGCCTCTTGCTCAAAACCATAGAATCCAATAGCTCCCCCGATTTCGTGGGTGACATCTTTGAGTTTATCTGGGCTCGCTTGGGTGATTCGCTCTATCGCTCGCACAAGAACGCCTTCACGACGCTGAAGAATTAATTTCTCTTCATCTTCTAAATATGAGGGAAGTTCAATGATAAAAGTGGTTCCAAGTCCTAGTTTGCTCTCCACTTCAACTGTGCCACCATGGAGGCGCACAGATTGATCCACAATGGATAGTCCTAAACCAGTGCCTTGGAATTGGTCTGCGACAGCATTCTTGGCGCGAAAAAAGCGTTGAAATAGCTTATCCATATCATCCTCAGGAATTCCTATGCCGTGATCGCTCACCCGAATTCGAATCACAGGCAGCCCTGCATCTTGAGCATTAACCATTGAGAACTCTACTGATGAATCCTTCGGGCTAAATTTAATTGCATTGCCTAAAAGATTTAGGAAGACCTGACTTAGTTGTCCTGCATCTCCTCTGACAAAATAGTTCTGATCTGGATCAAAATTAAATGCCACCTTGATATTGGCCGAATTTGAGTTGGGCTGAAGAACGAAAATTGTGTTATCAATTACCTTTACTAAATCGACTTTAGCATCAGCAATCTTTCCTTCGGATGCGTCAATTTTACTAAGGGAGAGAATAGATTCAACAAGATTGAGTAGAATTTGAGCGTTGCGTTCAAGGACTTCGAGATACTGAGAAAGATCCTTAACTCCAATACTCTCTTTCTCTTCTCTGATCACATCGATATATCCGATAATTGAGGTAAGAGGTGTGCGGAGTTCATGGTTGACTGTTGAAATAAAGGCGTTCTTTGCATGATCTAAATCGAGGAGTTTATTGACCTCAACTTGTGCAAGGCTAAGTTCGGCTAGAGTTTTCTCTAATCTGAGTTGCTCGGATTCAATAATTTCACGAGCGAGTCTATAGTTTCTGAAATTCGAGCGAACATTGAGTGCAAGGAAAAGTGCACTAAAGAATATGAAGATGTAAAAGAAGATGAGCTGACGATGGCTTCCGTCTGCAATTTTTTTGGCTTTCTCCGCCTCGGCCCGGTCGATAAACTGTTGATAGGAGACAACTAGATCTCTTGCTGAGGCTAAAATTTGATCAACCACTGGTGCTACTTGCTCCTGCACTTGAGCATGCATATTCTCGGGAAGAATTCCTGGTACAGAATTTGAAACTATGCGATCGGCAGTTTTTAGAGAGTTCCAATAGGTGGCATCAGCACGCTCTCCCATTGATTTTCCACTGGCATCAATGACAGAGAGGCGCTGAGCCAAGAGATTTCTGGCTATCTGGACTTGTCTGCGGGTAGTGCCCCCGTTGGACCATTGCGCCAATCTGGTGGCATATACGAGGGTTTCACGCTGGGTGAAGATGATTGAGGCAGCTGGTGTCTCCACATCGCTTAAAACCTTTGCCTGCTTCACGGTGACTTGAGACTGCATCAAGGTCGTGACACCAACACCCAAGAGCGCGATCAGTGCGACGGCGGCAATAATGTATTGATTGCGCGTCACACTAAATCGCGTGATGGAGTTGATATCAGGGGCTGTGCGGTCAGTTGCCATATTTACTTCACAGAGATTGTGGCGATAGACCAATTCCATGCGTCAAGATTTTTGGCCCAGGAAGATGAATCTGAATAGATGATGCGTATGGGCCCGCCTTGGTCATAGGGGATGTCTTTACCTTCGAGCTTAATTGCAAGCAGGGCATTTGCTCCAAGAAATTTGGAAGCAGTAGATGAGAAGACATAATCATTGAGTGCTGTAGTGAGCACTATGTCTTTACCTGATATTCCAGCAAGAGCAAAGAGAGTTTTCAAAGGGATAACGGTAAAGTTTTGGCGCTTTTTAATAAATGGTTCATAGATTGAAATCTTTTCACTCTTGACTTTAGCAAGAGCTGCAGAGGTGAAAGAAACCTTCTTCTTTCCTTTGCTCACCACGAAGATCACCTCATTAGGACCAGCTGGATCAACCTTTGAAGTTCCATAGGGATTGGAATTAGAGGCGGCATGTGCTCCTAATGGCGCTAACACGAGAACTGCAATCAGTGCATAAACGATCTTCTTCATATTCTCACTTCTCTCCGATAGGGGTGGCGAAGAGGGCATGAACCTTCTCCCGAACATTATTTCCTCTAAAAGGTTTAACGATATAGGAGTTAGCTCCCAGCGCCAGCGCCTTATCTATATCTTCAGTTGATGATTTTGCTGTAATCATCATGACGGGGATTTCCCGAATATTCTTATTGGAACCTGAGCGAATCTCCTTGAGCACATCAAGCCCTGATAATCCAGGCATCATTACGTCGAGAAGTACAAGGTCTATCTGATTTGCATTGAGGATAGCGAGAGCCTTCTCCCCATCAGCTGCTGAGAAGACATGAAATCCCTCAGAGTCGAGGAAGTGGACGACGAGATCTCGCACATCTTGGTTATCATCAACGACTAGAACAGATTTCGGTTTGTCATTCATTTGTGAACCTACCTCTCTCATTTCGTGACCCTTGCTATGTGAGGAGAGTAGACCTAGAAAGCTTGCAGTAGGAGCGCTTTTCTCCTTTGTATAGCCCTAAGGAGCAAACTGTGAGGAATCCGTGAGGATTGACCTCTACCTTGCCGATATGAGAATCAATCGCAAGTGGGCAGGGCGCACAGTAATCGCACTGATTGCGGCATCTGTAGCGCTTGCTCCAGCGATTCTCACCAGTAAGTATGGCTTTGGTATCTCACCTATTTTGACGGGATCTATGCGACCAGATGCCCAACCTGGCGATATCTATATCACTCGTTTGGTTGCAGGAAGCAAGCTTCACACAGGAGATGTGATTGCTGTAAATAATCCCACCACTGGGGTTTATTACTCTCACCGCATTGTTGAGATTCGTCCTATGAATGAGGTCTATCGGATCACAACTCAAGGTGATGCCAACCCAACAGCAGATCGTGATCCTGTGATGATTTCTGCAACTCAAACAGTTTCAGTCGTTGTCGCAAGAATTCCATCCCTCGGTAAGCCGATGGTCTATATGAATACAGTGCAAGGTCGCCAAGCTGCCGCAAGCTTTCTTGTTGTTGCAAATATTCTTGCTCTATTTGCCTTTCTCTTTAGAAAAAAGATTCTCCACAACTTCACAACTGAAAGGGTCTATAGGGAGCTCTACTCAGAAGAGAGAGTATTGAGCGCTCAATATCGTGAAGTGATTGACCAACTGCAGGAGTCCCTTGCAGATGGAAAACAGAGCAGTACAGAGGTGAGGAGCCAATAATGAATATCAATAAAACGCTGACCAAAGGTGCAGGATCTGTTGCGTTGAAGTTAGCGATTGTAATTACTGCTGCCATCGGTGGCGCTGCTCTCGTCTCTACTTCAGTATTTGCAGCTCTCACAGCAACAGCCACAAATACTTCAGGCGGCTCTGTCTCAACAGGCACTTTGTCACTCACTCTGGCTCCATCTGCAGTATCAGGAATTACAGGTGGATTTACCTCTGCGATCTCTGCAATGGCGCCAGGAGACACAGTCAATCGCTATATCGATCTGACTAATGGGGGAACTCTCGACGGTGCAACTCCCACCTTGCAGCTCTCAGATACTCCAACAACTACGCTGGTTTCTAACTCAACATCAGGACTTCAGATCACAATCTCTAACTGCACTGTGGCATGGACCAATACTGGTACTTGCTCTGGCACAACAACTGTCGTTCTTGCTTCAACTCCAGCTACAACTCTCAAGGCATCGGCTACGAGTTTGACCTTGCCATCCACACTTGCTGGCTCTGTAAGCCGCTTGAAGATCTCAATTAATCTCCCAGCGGGCACAGAGAATGTTCTCAATGGGGTGCTTCCTGTGGGAACAATTCAAGGTCTTTCAACTTCTCTCACATGGTCATTTACCATCACTGAGCGAGCAGCCACAGTCACAAATAGCTAATAGATTGCAATAGAGATCTGGTGGAAGGAGAGGGAGATGCTTAAGGGACATGTTCGGCCATCTCTCGTCGCCGCTGTGGTGGGTGCGATATTAATCGCATCCACCCAGCCACAGAGTGCATTTGGAGCACAAGCGATTGCTCGAAACACATCAACTCAAACCATCACAACGGGTTTTGCCAAAGTCTTTGCATCTAGTCCGCAGACCTACACCAATACCCAAGCTATATGGAGCAGCTCCATCTCCAACGGAGTTTCAAAAGATTTCTGGGTGAATAACGCAACAGGTTCTCGAGCAATCACTTCATTCTCGTTGACCATCACTCTCCCAGCTAGTTCGAATGTTTCCTTCTTTAAAAGATGCAATCTCGGCGTAGCTTTCAATGGAGCTAATTCCTGCGCAAGTGGTTCACCAACGACGATCACCATGACTCCAGGTACCGAATTCACCCTGACCCTTCCGATGTCGAATGCAACTTTCTATCAATTTAGAATCACACAAAATAAGACAGGAACAATCACCGTTGCCACACGCGTAAATAGCTCAGCAATAGTGGCGACAACTACCAATTCTTAGAATCTGCTCTTGGGCGCTAAACTCGCCCCATGAAGTGCTACAAGATCGCCATTGTGGGAGCAGGTCCTGCAGGATATTTTGCGGCTCAAGCTCTTCAAAATCTGGCTAATGAGGAGATCTCCTTCTCAATCGACATGATTGAGCGTCTTCCAACTCCTTGGGGTCTTGTCAGAAGCGGCGTTGCACCAGATCATCCCAAGATTAAGACTGTCTCTAAAGTCTTTGAAAAGATCGCCAATACTGAAGGCTTTCGCCTCTTTGGAAATGTTGAACTAGGGATAGATGTCTCTATTGAGCAACTTCGTGAACGCTATGACGCAGTGGTGATTGCAACTGGTTCAGCGCTCGGCAAAAAGCTTGGTATTCCAGGTGAAGATCTTCCAGGATCACTTTCTGCAGCTGCATTTGTCCCTTGGTATAACGCGCATCCTGATTTTAAAGATGAATCCATTGATCTCTCATCTCATCGAGCAGTAGTCATTGGTGCAGGAAATGTCGCGATGGATGTTGCTCGTATCTTGGCTCTTGAGCCAAGCGAGTTAGATCCAACCGATACAGCAGATCATGCGATTGAGGCGCTGAAGAAAAGTGCTATCCGTGAGGTGCTCTTAAGTGCACGCCGTGGCCCAGAGCATGCAGCTTTCACAGCACCTGAACTCCGTGAGCTTCCAAAGCTTGAGCACACAAATGTAATTATCCATAAATCAGATATCGATGCAGCTTTAATTCGAGTGGGTGAAAATATCGAGAAGGATGTGAAATCCAATCTTGATGCGATGACTCTTGCGGCAGAGAAAGAGCCCACCAGCCATGAGCGCACTCTGACCTTGCAATTCCTAGCCACACCGCTTGAAATTAAGGGTAATGGAAAAGTTGAAGAAGTAATCTTCCAGCGCACAGGCACCGATGAAACCTTTAGCGTTGAGTGCGGTCTTGTTATTACTGCAATTGGATATGAGGCGTATCCACTTCCTGGTGTTCCATATGAAAATGGCAAGGTCATCAATACTGATGGAGTAGTTGATGATGGTCTCTATGTGGTGGGTTGGGCTAAGCGTGGTCCATCCGGAGTAATTGGAACAAATAAATCAGATGCTGCAGATGTGATGAACCTACTTGTCTCTCATTTAGGAGAACCAAAGCAAAGTGGTGATATCACTGAAGTTATCTCTCACAATAAGGTGATTACGCAGCAGCACTGGGAGAAGATCAATACAGCTGAGATAGCAGCAGGTGAGGTGGTTGGAAAGCCTCGCAGGAAGGCAGTTTCACGCGAAGAATTGCTCAATTTGGGCGCCCTCTCATAAGAAGGTATTATTCGCATCTGCTTCACACAATTACATAAGCGCTCGTAGCTCAACGGATAGAGCATCTGACTACGGATCAGAAGGTTAGGGGTTCGAATCCCTTCGAGCGCACAAGTTAAGCCTCAGGTGCCTTTCACACCTGGGGCTTTTCTTCTTAATTCTCCCTTTGCCGATTAGGCTTAATCCATGAGCAGAACAAGTCTTCGCAATACTTTAGAGTCCCTCACCCGAGATGGGTATGACCTGGTTCTGGAGGGCGTTGTTAATGTTGAAGGTGGAGCACTAGCTGCCGCGACAGAGCGATTTGCCGAGTGCGATCAATGCGATGGCCAGGAATTTGAGAAAGCTCTCTATGTCACCTGTAAGGGATGTGGTCGCAATCCATCGAACTATTTCTGGATTAAATCTGGAGATGGAGATGGGCTCTATGCAACATTTTCGTTGCGTCGACTCCTTGAAGATAATGAGGTTCAGACCTTAGGTTCTGTCGTTATTTTTGACTCAGAATATGAATACTCAAAGCCTTTGATGGAGCAGGTCATTGAAAATGGTATTCCAGTCTGGGATATAGATCTCCTTGTTGAGTTTGAAGATTTAGAGTCAATCGATATTGGAACACTCCACACACCTAATAACTATGTTCAATTTTCAGATTCGAGTTGGTCGATTGATGCCAATTACGCCATTCTCGGAGTCTTTACAGGAGAAGATACTGAGAGCCTTCATTTCAAAGCTTTCTGTGACGCTCCAGGCGAGGGAAATACACAATTTCCTGGGATAGATGCACCACATCCACGAGTATTGATTGGCATTGATTCGCGTTATGCAGATGAGTATTTCGGAAAATCCACAATGAAGATTAAGAGCAAAGAGACATTTATGGAGTGGGCTCTCACAGGAATGGTTGCTAGCCATGTGCAGCCAATGCTCGATATCGCAGTTTGGTATAACTACAAAATGAATGAAAAGCAGGAGAAGTACTTCACTGCGGTGAGTTGGTTGCTTCAAGGTATTTTGATGGGCGACGATGATTGCAAAGAGGCCATTAAGGGTTACACCACAACCGTTGAGGATGCCTCAGGAGGACTTTCTACTCGCGGACTTAACTCCGCCTCAAATCGCCTTGATGAGATTGGCGATCTCAAGAAATTCTTGAAGAATGCGTAAGGGGTTAGCTCTTCTTCTATTAGCCCTCATATCTATCACTCCTGCACAGGCAGCAGAGAAACCTCTGACTGTGATGAGCAGAAACCTCTATCTGGGCGCTGATGTTGGCGTTGCTTTAGAGCTTATCCCCGACTTTTCGGCAGCCGCTCAATTTATGTGGAGCCAAGTATCTGCAACTGATTTCAGCAAGAGAGCACCAGTTTTAGCGCAAGAAGTTATTGATAATGGAGCCGATATTGTGGGGCTTCAAGAAGCCACTCATTGGTATTGCAAGAAGAATCTCTGGAGCAAGAAGGTAGTTGTCTTTGACTTTACAAAGGAGTTTCTCGCTGCAACAAAAGCTGCTGGAAGTGAATATGTGTTGGTCAGCAAAGATGGGGTAGAAGCTCTCAATATCGGATATTCAATTCCTGCTATTCCTTATCTGACCATGGTGGAAGATCCGAAGAGTTTTCAACCTCTCTTTGGAAGCGATAAGGCAGCGTGCGGATTTGAGATTGGCGATGCGCTGATTATCAAGAAGTCTCTTGCTTCAAAGGTAATCCAAGTTGGAAATACCGAATATGAAGCGAGTTACAGCATTGTCCCAAAGCTGATGACAATCTATCGTGGCTATACATGGGCAGATATCGACTACAACGGTTCGATAGTTCGCGTAGTTACTACTCACCTGGAATCTCTCTGGGATAGCGGCAAAGTTCCAAATGCTGCAAAGCAAGCAGAACAACTAGTTGAAGATCTTAAGAAAACTTCAACACCTTTGATTGTGATGGGTGACTTTAATTCTGATCCGCGAGATCCACGGACTAATGCATCAGAAAATCCTGGAGGCCAACCTGAGTCGAGCAAGGAATGTCCTGCTGGATCAGATAAGTGCAACGCCTACAAAATAATGATTGGCGCAGGTTTTATTGATGCAGGACCAGACTCGCTCGATCCCAAGAACTACACCTGGGGTATGAGTGCACTTTTGGCAGGTCCTGATCTCACTCGTTATAAGGCAGCCATAAAGCAAGGTAATCAATATGGCTTTACCGACCGACTTGATTACATCTTCACTAAGAATAATGTGAAGGTTCAGACCGTTAAAATCATTGGAAATACATGGCCACAGGGCAGCACTTGGAACTGCAGTAATGAGGAACAGCTTTCAAATGCAATGCGTATTGCTGAGGCGATGAATAGACAACTTGCAGATGCAGGGCTCTGTAACTCCACTGATCATGCTGGAGTTTTTGCAGAGCTGGTACTTCCCGCTAATTCGAAGGTATCTGAATACCTTGATCCACATGAGCCATTTCCCATTTCATTCTGGAATTGGGTGGGAATCATTCTTCTCTTGGTAATCGCCTACTTCATAAAGAGGGCATTGAGGCGCCGAGTCGTAAAGTAGAGACCTAGAGCAATCATCACGAGGAAATAGGCGATATGGCCAAAGATTCCAAAGTTGATTGTTCCCAATGTGCACATTCTCATCATCTCAATACCTTGAGTGAGGGGTGTCCAACGAACAAAGGCTGCCAACCAATCAGGCATAACGCTCAAAGGGAAGAATGATCCGCTGAAGAGAGTCAGAGGCATAAGAACAATATTGATGAGGTTAAGTTGCTGGAAACCCTTCACATAACTTGTTGCAGCCATGCCAAGAGATGCAAAACCAAATCCGATGAGCGCACCTGCTGGAATAGCCAGCAGCGCCCACCAACTATGAACCAGTCCAAGAGGAGTAACGACAAACATAAATGAAGTGGAGTAGAGAGCTCCACGAAGCAGCGCCCATGCAATCTCACCAAGAGCTACATCCATAGCACCCAGTGATGTGGAGAGCATCGCTTGGTATAGTCGCTGTTCATGCATCTTGAAGTAAACATTCCAAGTCGAATCCATAACAGCGCCCATCATTGCTGAGGTGGCGAGCAATCCAGGAACAATAAAAGTTGCGTAACTAATGGTGTCACCATTGCCGATTGTGATTGTTCCAACGAGAGTTCCCACACCGAAACCAAAGACGGCAAGATTAAGAAGTGGTTCAACAAATCCTGAAAGAACAACCAGATAGGTAGATGATTTAAAAGTAACCCAATTGCGCTGCATCACTACGCGAGCACGACCAGAGTAGAAACGCTCTCCAAATCGACCATTTCTGCGCTCTGCCACCGCTACCGCTGATGAAGTGATCATTTCGATAACCTCTTTTCAAAGGCTCTGATTGCAAACCAAAGCCCTCCCACCACCATTGAGATGAGAACAAGGATGTGAACAAAAACTAGCCAGAGTGGGACATCGCTTCCATAACTGAGGTAGCGACCTAGATCCGTTGAATGCCACAGCGGTGAAATCCAACCAATCCATCGCAGATAGAGCGGCATGGATTCAATGGGAAAAAATGTTCCGCTCAAGAAGAACATTGGTTGAATGACAAAGCGGCCTACAAAAGTGAAGAAGTTATCTTCGTTCTTAGTGCTCGCGGCAACTCCCAACATCACTGATCCAAAGGCTGCTCCTGCAAGAATTGCTGAGAAGAAGATCAGCCCTGAACGAGGGGAAGTAAATGTGCCGAAAGCAGAAAGTATTGTGAAATAGATGAGAACGGTGAGGAAGTTTCTCACCATAGCTGCCTGGAAGACTCCAAGTGCAATCTGACGCCCAGTAAGTGGCGTGGAGTTGATGCTATAGAAAGTCTTATCCCACAAGAATCCACCCAGGGTTGGAAAGATTGTTTCATCCATGGATCCTTGAACAGCTGCATTAGCCAATAGAGCTGGAGCGAGAAATACCAAATACTTCACACCATCAACACCAGTGGATCCCATATTTTGATCTACAAGTGTTCCAACTCCAACACCAATTGCAATCAGGAATAGAAGTGGGTTTGCGATTGCATGAAAGAGAATGGTCCAGAAGAACTTACTCATATTCTTCAGACGCGCCTCTAGAACAAAGCGTGAACCAAAATTCGGAGCTGAGCGCATCTATTCGACCAAAGTTCTTCCAGTAAGGCGCAGGAACACATCTTCAAGTGAACTTCTGCGAACTAAGGAAGTTCTTGGATGCATATCTTGAGCGAGAATACTTTCAAGCACTCCTTCTGCATCCTCTGCATAGAGAAGGATTCGATCAGGCAGAACCTCTAGGCGATCACAGAGTGGAGCAAGGCGATCGGCATATTCTTCATTCTTATCTGTTCCAAAGCGAAGCTCAAGAACTTCTTTTGAAGAAAAGCGCTTAATCAAATCAAGAGGAGAGCCTTCAGCCATGATCTTGCCGTGGTCCATCACCACTAGCCGTTCGCAGAGTTGCTCCGCCTCATCCATAAAGTGAGTTGTAATAACCAGAGTGACTCCACGCTCTTTGAGTCTAAAGAGTCTGTCCCAAAGAATGTGACGCGCTTGAGGGTCTAGCCCTGTTGTCGGCTCGTCGAGCATCAAAATATCGGGATCACTGACTAGTGCTCGAGCAATAGTCAATCTTCTCTTCATACCACCAGAGAGGGACTCCACCTTGGCATCTCGCTTTTCTTCAAGCTGAGCAAAGTTGAGCAGTTCATCCACTTTGCCTTCAATAGTCTTTCGAGAAAGTCCAAAGTATCGTCCGTAGAGATAGAGATTATCTGTAACAGTTAATTGCTCATCCAAATTATCTTTCTGAGGGACAACTCCTAAGTGGGCACGAACTTCAGGACCAAATTCATTGGGATCTTTACCCAAGATGGTGATCTCTCCTGAGGTGCGCTGCGAAGTTGCACCGATAATTCGCATCGTAGTTGATTTGCCAGCACCGTTTGGACCTAACAATCCAAAGGATTCACCTTTGGTCACGAAAAAGTCAATGCCATCCACTGCAGTGAAGTTTTCGAATTTCTTAGTCAGGCCCCGTGCAACAATCAACTTTTCAGACATGGTGCTAACCATATAAGAGAATTAACCTCGGATGTTCCTTTGCGATTAATTGATTCAAATATCTTATGGATATAAGCCACGCAGCTTATGGGCTTCTGCAACGCGACTTACCCCTAGCATATGAGCAGACTCTCTCCAGGTGGATTTCTTCTCATGTGAGAGTGATTCGACCTCTCGAATAGACTTCATCATCAGCGATTCCAGATTTGAACGAACTTCATCCGCATTCCAGAAATAATTCTGTTTATCTTGCACCCATTCAAAGTAAGAAACAATTACTCCGCCAGCATTTGCAAGAATATCTGGAACGACAAGAATTCCTTTATCGTTAAGAATGTGATCTCCTTCAGGCGTTGTAGGAGCATTCGCGCCTTCAACCACAATCTTTGCCTTTATTGAAGGAGCAGTATGTGCTGTGATGGAATCTGCCAATGCTGCTGGAATTAATACATCAACATCAAGAGCAAGCAATTCTTCATTGGTAAGGCGGTCAGAACCTGGAATGTCGAGATTGCCCTGTGATTTGAAGTGTGTCCATAGATCCTCAACGGATTTAAAGCCAGTAACTCCTCCATTAACATCACTAACGGCGATGACTTTAAGACCCATCTTCTCCAGGCCTACGGCTGTCCAGTAACCCACTTTTCCGAATCCTTGGATTGCTACCTTTGCACCTTCTGGATTTATTCCTTTTACAAGCAGAGCTTCACGGGTAGAGATAGCCACGCCATCTCCGGTTGCGGATGTACGCCCTAGAGAGCCACCTAGAACAATTGGCTTTCCTGTTACTACGCCAGGCACGGAGTAGCCCGCATTTACTGAGTAGGTATCCATCATCCAAGCCATATTGCGCTCGTCCGTGCCTACATCTGGCGCAGGAATATCGCGTTCAGGTCCAATAATCGGAAGAATTTCTGATGTGTAACGACGAGTAAGGCGTTCGTTCTCAGCCGCGGAGAGAGTTGAAGGATCAACTGCTATTCCGCCTTTAGCTCCACCGTATGGAAGATTTGTGAGAGCACATTTCCAAGTCATTAACATCGCGAGTGCAACTGTTTCATCCATATCTATATCGGGATGAAAGCGAACTCCACCTTTAGAGGGACCTCTTGTTGTTGAATACTGGACTCGAAATCCCTTATACATCTCAACATTTCCGTTATCACGGCGAAGTGGAACCGCAACTTCGAGAATTCGACGCGGCGTCGAAAGGGTCTGCCACTCGTTTTCTGAGAGCGAAAGCTGTTCCACAGCTCGTCGCAATTGTCCGAGGGCGGTATCTAGTGCTGACTCCATTGTCAGAACTTCCTTTTCTATTTGTAGACTAGAGAACTAAGCGCGCAGTATTTTTGCAAACTCCAAGAAATCATCAACCAATAAGTCGATCTCTGTCTGTGAGTGTGCAAGTGAGATTAACCATTGCTCATCGAGACCTGGAGGGGTGATGATTCCGCGGTTGAGTGCAAAGAGCCAATGAGCCTCTGCAACACCGAAATCAGTTGCCTTATAGTCGCGATAGTTGCGTACTGGTGCTGTTGACCATGTAACGCATCCCTTCACACCAAAACCAACTGTGTGCGCTGGAAGCTGATACTCGCCAATGATGTCGCTGATGCGCTCGAGAGCTTGGAAATTGAGCTTCTCAGCTTCGCCAAGGGTCTCTTCTGTGGCGATGCGATCAATGGCACGAACACCTGCCATTGCAAGTGGGTTGCCGTTGAATGTTCCGAAGTGAGCCATCTTGTTATTAGTGACGAAGTCCATGTACTTCTTCTTACCACCAAATGCAGCGAGAGGAAGTCCACCACCAATTGATTTAGCAAGTGTAATTAAGTCAGGCTGAACACCTAGTCGACGAGCAGCACCATGTGCTCCTGCTGTAAGTCCAGTCTTAACTTCATCAAAGATGAGAACTACGCCGTATTGATCGCAGAGTTCACGAACGCGCTCGAGGTAACCCTGATCTGGAAGAACGATTGCAAGATTCTCAAGAACTGGCTCAACAATAAAGCAAGCAATCTTCTTCGCGTTCTTCTTAAACATTTTCTCTAGGGATGCAATGTTGTTAAATGGAACGACGAAGATATCTCCAGGAACAAGATTGGAGTCAATTGCTGGGATTGGCTTATCAGCCTTACCAATCTTGTCGAGTGCAGGCTTACTTGAAACCACGAATGGGTCGTAGCTGCCGTGATAGCCGCCTTCAATCTTGAGGATGCCCATCTTTCCTGTTGCAGAGCGGGCAACGCGAACTGCATACATAGTTGATTCAGTACCTGAGTTGGTAAAGCGCACCTGGTCAATGCCAAAGCGCTTGCAGATTCGCTCAGCTGCATCTGTCGATGTTGGAGATGGTGTTACAAAGAGCATGCCTTGCTTGAGAGCCGACTCAATCTCTTCAACGACGATGGGATTGAGGTGGCCTGCAAGCATGGCTCCAAAACCCATAGAGAGATCAAGGAGCTGGCGACCATCAACATCGGTCATGTATGCACCTTTAGCAGATGCAATTGAGATTGGGTATGGATCCCAGTGCTGGAAGCTTGATGTCACGCCAAGGGGGAGGGAGTTAAAAGCTCGCTTGCTCTCGACCTCTGATGCCTTGGTGTTCTTTGTGAAGAGATCCCATTCGGCAGCTAGTACTGCCTGAACCTTTTCAGTTGAAATCGGGGTTGATGTTGCTGGAACTCGACGATATGTATTTGCATGAGCCGTCGTATGTGATGTTGTCATTTGTAACGCTGTACTACAAAAGCCTCTACTTTAGAAGCGGTTTTGATAGGTACTCTCCTTTAAAACACGCTATTGCGTATGGGGAGATTATCGCTGAACCTCAATAAAGTTGCAACTAATCGACAACCATCGTGTTGAGGAGCATGTGTAATATGAATTTATCCCAGTTTTCGCTCTTCATAGGGTTAGGAACGATGTCATCAACGATTTTTCCGAGGGTGTAGCTCTGAATAAACACAGCGATAACGCGGGAATCTAAATCTGTTCGAAAAAGCCCTTTATTTTTCGCTTCCTCTACCAAATCTTCCAGTGCAGTAGTAAGTCTTTCTTGCTCTAGCCCTAAAGCTTTACCAAATCTTTCTGAAGTTTCTGCATTTGCAAGTGCGCGAGCACGAGCGAAACGGGTACCGCGATACTCAGGTGATTGCGTGTATGCAGTGACACGGCGCAAACCTTCGATAATGTCATCACGAGTTTTTGCCTGAGAGAGAACAGGCACAATCAAACCAATACTGCGATCTACCCAATCGGCGTAGCGTGCAACTTGTCCTGCCTCTAGAAGTTCGCCGAGATCTTCGAAGTGATGATAGAGACTGCCTTTTGAGATTCCAGATTTTTCCAGAATTTCATCCACCTGAATATCTTGCGGAAATTGGCTGGCAAGAAGTTCGGCCGTAGTCTCAATCAGACGAGCTTTGGTCGGGTGAATAGTGTTGGGCATGTGTTAATTAAACCCATTAATTGGAAGTATTGGTAGCCTTTGCCATCATGACAAAGCCGACCATCATTCTCGCCACCAGCAATGGCGTAGGAATGGGGCACCTCGCTCGAGCAAGTGCAATCGCACTTGAACTCAAGAAATACGCCAATCCCATCATCGTCTCGATGGCTGGAGGTATTGCCGAGATTCCCGAATATATGGGTATCCGTGTCGAATACATCCCAGGTCGCGATAGAGGTTGGATGCCACGCGATATGTGGGATGAATACCTGCGTGATCGCCTCTTGGCTCTTGTTGATGAAACAGGGGCAACCGTCATGTCATTTGATGGAGTTGTTCCATATCCAGGAGTCATTGCAGCCAAGTTCTCTCACCCCAAGCTTGCTCTTGTGTGGGTGCGTCGTGGGTTATGGCAGAAAAAACCACAGAGATTTGTATTAGGACTTCAATCAAAGATGATGGATTACATTGTCGAACCGGGAGATATTGCCAGGGCTTATGACTTCGGTCCCACAGCCCAGCGCACCGATGCAACTCTCACATCACCTGTATCTCTCTATAAAGAAGAGAACGCCCTTTCTCGAGAAGACGCTCGCAAGATCCTAGGCCTAGACCTTGATCGTCCAGCTGTATTAGTCCAACTAGGCACAGGCGATAGCGATGTCAATGAGAAACTCACTGCGGCCCTTTCTGGCCTACTTGGGTGGAAAGATCTCCAAGTTATTTTGACGAAACAACCTTTAGATAAAGATGGTAAATCTTTGGCACCAGAAGGACTTGATATTCGCGTCGTGCGACATTTCCCTCTTGCGCGGGTGCTCCATGCATTTGATGCTGGTGTTTCTGCAACGGGGTATAACGGGGTGCACGAAAATCTTCCAGCATGCCTTCCAACAGTCTTCATCTCAAATATCCGAGGAACGGATGACCAAGAGGCGCGAGCTCAATGGTGTCACGATTTCGGTTATGCAATTCGTGGTAATCAAGCAGATCTCCATGACATCACAGCTGCTGTGAAGAAGTTGCAGGACCCAGAAGTACGCGCTCGCTTAGCTGCTCAATGTAAGCAACTTCCAGAAACCACTGGTGGAGAAGAAATAGCGCAGATTCTCTATAAATTAGCAACGAGAGAAGAGCCAATTAGACCCTCTTGGTTCACATATAACCGATTGATTATTCAAGATCACATTAACCGTGGTTTGCGCCATGTTGCCTATATCGGACTTCGCAGACTTGGACTTGTCTATCGTTTCATCAATCCACATATTGTGGTCAATGTTGTGAAGCAAGATCCACCTGTGTGGGGATCACAAACAACTGCAGCAGAACTTCATCCACTCATTAAGGGCGATGCTCGTTTTGAACACCTTATTTCTGGGGCATCTGAGGAATACATCACCAAGCGCCGTGCGATTGCAGAGAAAGCCTATGGTTATGAGACTCAAATCATTAATACAAAGAAGGCTAAGTAAACTTTCAACAAGCGCTCTTTTGTAAAAGCGCCTAAAGTTCTCTTCTATGAGAGCTCAAACATCCACTCCAGTTAATGAAGTTATCGCAACTCGCCGCAGCCCACGATCATTTGATGAGAGCTATTTACTCTCACGAGAAGAGCAACTAGCAGTCCTTGAGGCTGCTCGATGGGCGGCATCAGCATTTAATACCCAGCCATGGCGTTTCTATCTGGGCAATCGCGGAGATGCGACATTCTCAGAGATTCTAAGTTCACTAGGTGAGTTCAATCAGATGTGGGCGCAGAAGGCTTCCACTCTCATTCTTGTTGCATCTACTACCGTAAAGGCAGATGGCACAGCCCATGCCGATTATCAGTATGACTGTGGCCTTGCAGTGGGACAACTTGTTATTGAAGCCCATGATCGCGGACTCATCGCCCATCAAATGACGGGTTTTAGCAAAGATAAAGCACGCACTGCGCTAGGCATGCCTGATGAATTGGTGCCAGTAGTAGTGATTGCGCTCGGCAAACAAGATTCACCTGAGAAGCTCAGTGGGCCACTTCAAGAACGAGAGCTTGCTCCACGCGTGCGCTTACCTCTTGAGGAGCTTGTTCTTAAGGGTCTTCCTTCTTAGAACTGAGAGCGAATCTCCCAGAGATCTTTAAAGACTGGGTTAAAGAGAGTGCTTGCAAGATAAGCAACTCCACTAGAACCACCTGTTCCCATCTTTGCTCCAATGGTGCGCTCCACCATCTTCACATGGCGATAGCGCCACTCTTGAATTCCTTCATCGATATCTACGAGTCGTTCAGCAACCATTGCGCCTTCAGCATCTGTGCGATGAAGTGAGAGAAGAGCGCTGAGCACAGCTTCATTACTTTCATATGCAACTTTTCTGTCGCGCTTGAGAACAGAATCAGGAATGGCGTGTCCACGCCCGTTCACATATATAAGGAATGAATCCCAAATTGAATTTCCTGAAGTAATTTCTGCAATCTCATCCTGAATTGATGGAGGAAGGTGTCCTGCCATCTTGCTATCGCGTCGACCTAAAATTGCCTCTACTTTTCTAAATTGAGCAGATTGAAAGCCACTTGAAGAAGCGAGATATCCACGGAATGCGTTGAATTGAAGTGGAGTCATCGTCTCCAAAATATCTACCTGAGTCACACACACCTTCATGATTGTTCGGATGCGACCTAGGAGTGCGAGTGCGTAATGTGAATCCCCAGATTCAAGAGCCTTTCCAGCTGCTTGAAATTCATGAATGAGCTGCTTAAACCAGAGTTCATATGTTTGATGAATGATGATAAAGAGAAGCTCATCATGCTCAGGCCCATCAGAGAGGGGCTTTTGCAACTGAAGGAGTTCATCCACCTGAAGGTATGAGGTGTATGTGAGGGCTGAATCGTAGTTTTCGCTCATGTGACTCGTGAATCCGATCCCTTGATTTCTTCATACTTGCGAGAGAGTGTGAGGTCGCGCAGGCGCTCAAATCCATCCCAAATCTCCACATATGAAGTTGGGAGAGGGGCGATAGCTAGGCGAATGGCATTTGGAGTGCGGTAATCAGGTATTACATTGGCAAATTTACGCAGCGCAACACAGATTTGCGCTGCTGATGGATGCCCAATAGAGATATGTCCACCGCGTTCATGTGGATCGCGAGATGTGAGAAGTGTGTACCCAAGATCTGCAAGCCATGCATCGTAGAGATCAATCATCATCTGAGTCCCTACTGCAGCTTTATGTGCGATAGCTGCAATGCCAGCTTCTTCAATCATTGAGAAAGCTGTCTGCACTCCACGAATTCCGATAATGGAAGGGCTCGCTATTTGGAAGCCGCGAATCCCTTGAGCTTTGACATATTCAGGTCCCATACCAAATTGATCTTCATTTCCAAACCAACCTTGAATTGGAACTTGTAGTTCATTCTGAACTCGCTTGTTCACATAAAGCCATGCTGGTGAACCTGGACCTGAGTTTCCATATTTATATGTGCAGCCAACTGCTAAATCCACACCATTGGCATCGAAGTTCATTTCAATTGCACCTGCAGCATGGCTTGCATCCCACACTACCCATGCACCAAAGCTGCGAACATAATCCGTAATTGACTTAATGTCATTACGAGCACCTGATCGATATTGAATTACTTCTAGCGTCACCAGAGCCACATCATCAGACATGTATGGCTTCAAGATATCAACGGTTATTCTTTCATTCTCAGAGATTGCAGGATTCTCGTTATCAATAATTACTAAGTTCAGACCGAGCTGCTTTGCGATTCCATCAAGGATGTATCGGTCAGTTGGAAAGTTTGCTGCATCTGTGATGATAG
>JACCDJ010229854.1_pt1 | contig 20661 bp, 21 predicted proteins | sample 7444481 | NCBI WGS metagenome assembly JACCDJ01 (sample SAMN15323435, study PRJNA562643) | freshwater metagenome | isolation source: river surface water | place: USA:Blue River Watershed | collected 2017-08-15 | reverse complement strand
TCAAAACTGTTTTGTAGCGGGTGTGAATCCAAAAAAAGCAGGGGAAGATTTTGAAGGCATTCCAATCTTTGCTAATGTAAAAGAAGCAAAAGCAAAAACGGGTGCGAATGTTTCTGTGATTTATGTACCACCAGCAGGTGCTGCAGCTGCAATTTGGGAAGCTGTTGAAGCTGACTTGGATTTAGCTATCTGTATTACAGAAGGTATTCCTGTTCGCGACATGTTAGAAGTTCGCAACAGAATGGCAGCTAAAGAAGCAAAAGGTGGCAAAAAGACTTTGTTGTTGGGACCAAACTGCCCAGGTTTGATTACTCCAGACGAAATCAAGATCGGCATCATGCCAGGTCACATTCATCGTAAGGGTCGTATTGGTGTAGTTAGCCGTTCAGGTACTTTGACTTATGAAGCTGTTGCTCAGTTGACAGAAATTGGTCTTGGCCAATCTTCAGCAGTTGGTATTGGTGGTGATCCAATTAACGGTCTTAAGCATATTGATGTGATGAGAGCTTTTAATGATGATCCTGATACAGATGCAGTGATTATGATTGGTGAAATTGGCGGTCCAGACGAGGCTGAAGCAGCTCGTTGGTGCAAAGCTAATATGAAAAAACCAGTTGTTGGCTTTATTGCTGGTGTTACTGCTCCTGCAGGTAAGCGTATGGGCCATGCCGGTGCGTTGATCTCTGGTGGTGCTGACACTGCGGATGCCAAATTGGCCATTATGGAAGAGTGTGGCTTCACAGTGACACGTAATCCATCAGAAATGGGTAAATTACTTAAAGCATTGTTGTAATATTCGCTTTAAGGGCAAAAAATAACGGGAGCCTGGCTCCCGTTTTTGTTTGAATTAAAAAAACCAATAATGAGGACGATATGGAATTCCTAGCAACGATGGATTGGGCTGTTATTGCTCAAATCATCATGATTGATATTTTGTTGGGCGGTGATAACGCGGTTGTGATTGCACTAGCTTGTCGCAATTTGCATCCAAATCAGCGCCGTAAAGGCATTATGTGGGGCACAGCTGGCGCGATTATTTTGCGTATAGTTTTAGTTGCTTTCGCTGTTACTTTATTGCAAATCCCATTCTTAAAATTCACAGGCGGTTTACTACTACTTTGGATTGGTTATAAGTTAATGGTTCAGTCTGAGGAAGAAGATGGCCATGAGCTTGAGGCTTCAGACAAATTATGGGCAGCGGTTAAAACAATTATTGTTGCTGACGTCGCCATGAGTGTTGATAACGTGATTGCTATTGCTGGTGCGGCAGGCCAAGTTGATGCTGCGCATCATCAATTTGGTTACATCGTATTTGGTTTATTAGTGTCAATTCCATTGATTGTTGGTGGAAGCCAAATCGTTTTATATCTCATCGATAGATTCCCATGGATTGTTACATTGGGCGCCGGCTTGTTAGGCTGGATTGCGGGCGGTATGATCTTCTCTGATCCTGGTCTCATCAAATATGTTGGCCCTGATATTGAATCTTATTCAACTGCAGCAGGTGTGATTGCTGCTATAGGTGTCATGCTTGCTGGTGAAGTCATGAAACGGAAGAAGAAATAATTTCTGATCTTTTGATGCAAAACAAAAATCAGTAATTTCCTACACGTATATCAGCCCTCTTGGTAGGTATCATCTGACATGATGATGCCTCACCAATGAGAGGATTGATTAATATGAAAACAAGTAAGCAAATTTTGAAAAATAAAAATGGTTTTACCCTCATAGAGATAATGGTTGTCATTGCCATTATTGGTATCTTGGCTGCATTAGCCGTGCCAAAGTATCAGGATTACATTGCCAAAACTCGTGTTGCAGAAGGCTTGAGTTTGGCTGCTGCTGCGAAGTTAGCTGTTACTGAAGTGTATTCGGGAAAAGGTCCAGCTGATATGACAGATGCCACATCGCAAAGCTTTAAAAGCACAACTACAAATAGTGTTAAAGAAGTGAAGATCGAGAAAAGTGGTGCAATCTTAATTACGTATCAGTCTAGCGTAGCACCTGATGGCGCTAATGTTCTCGGCATCGTGCCAGTGAATAACTCTGCATCTGAGACTGTTGAGGCACTAGATTTAAGCAGTAAACAGGCTCAACCTTGGGCGGGTATTTGGTCGTGCAAGTCTGCATCGACAACTCTTTCGCCAAAGTTATTACCAGCCGACTGCAAGTAAGGTTACTAAGCCAATAAATTAAGTAGTACAAAATAAAAAGGGCATCTGAGGATGCCCTTTTTTATTAAGATCTAATTGAGTTACTGAGCTACCCAAGTGCCAGACTTGCCGCCACTCTTCTCAAGTAGTTTGACTTCTCTAATTACCATGCCACGGTCAACTGCTTTGCACATGTCATAGATTGTTAGTAGTCCGATTTGAACGCCAGTTAAAGCCTCAATTTCTACACCAGTTTGTCCTACAGTCTCTGTTGTCACTGTGCATTGAATAGATGAATTTTTTTCATCCGTTTGAAAATCTACTGCAACACGCGTGAGTGCGATAGGGTGGCACAAGGGAATTAAATCAGGACTTCTCTTTGTGGCCTGAATAGCAGCGATTCGAGCGATGCCAATAACGTCACCTTTTTTATGGGAGCCAGAAACCACCATATCAAATGTGCTTTTTTGCATTTGAATGCTACCTGTGGCCGTTGCAATACGATGTGTATGAGCCTTTTGCCCAACATCAACCATGTGGGCTTGGCCACTTTCATCAAAATGAGTTAACTTATTCATGTGATATTTGTACCATAATTGAGCGTATGAGTAATAAAAGACATCGATTGAGCAAAAAAATCATAGCAGGTGCCTTGGCTGTTTTATTTCAGCCAAGTATGTTATTGGCTCAAGCTGATTCCAATCGTATTGCGCAGGACAATATTGATCGCGCTATGCGATCAAGCCCGAACTCAGCAGGCATTCCCCAAGTCAATAAGCCGATTCAACAATCTTTGGTCTTGCCAGATTTGGGTGATTCATCAAGTATCTCTTTATCGCCTGCCGATGAAAGGCAACTGGGTGAGCGAATTATGCGAGAGATTCGCCGAGATCCTGATTACTCGAATGACTTGGTTTTTTACGATTACCTCAACACCATTGGCCAAACATTAGTTCGTGCCGCAAAAAAGGATGGTATTCCTGGCCTAGATGGCAGTGGAACTTTTGCAATTAATTTTGAGTTGTTTGGTGTTAGAGATAGAACAATTAATGCTTTTGCATTACCTGGCGGATTCATTGGTGTGCATACTGGCTTGATTGTGTCAGCTGAATCCGAATCTGAGTTGGCTTCAGTGTTAGGTCATGAGATTGGCCACGTGACGCAAAAACACATTGCAAGAATGTATGGGCAGCAGGGCACTAATTCGATGATTGCTCTGGCATCATTATTTTTGGCTGTGATTGCAGCTAGCCGCAATCCCAATGCGGCTCAGGGTATCGCTATGGGTGGCCAAGCCTTGGCTATTCAAAATCAATTGTCTTATTCAAGAGATGCAGAAAGAGAAGCTGATCGAGTGGGCTTTCAGATATTGCAGGCTGGTGGTTTTGACGTTCAAGGAATGCCTGATTTTTTCCAAAGAATGCAAAGAGCTAATAGCATTATGGAGAGTGGTGTACCCGGCTATGTCAGAAGCCACCCTCTAACAACTGATCGTATTGCTGATATGCAAGATCGTGTGAGAGGTTTGCCTAGTAGAAAAGTACTTTCTTCAGTTGAGTTTTATTTGTTAAAAGCTAGGGCAAGATTAATTCAGACTTCTAGCTCCAGTAGTTATCCAGAGTTAAAGCAATATTTTGAGAGCTTGGCAAGAAGACCGGATTTGCCAAAACAATTAGAAGGTAACTACGGCTTAAGTCTCTTGAGTCTTAAGCAAGGTCGCAATAGTGATGCTGAGGCTTATCTGCAAAAAACGAGAGTTAGTTTGCAAGGATTGGTTTCTCAAGGTTCACCTGTGCAAAAGCTAAGCTTGTCAGTTGAAAGTACCGCAATAGACATCATGGTCGCCAAGGGGCAACATGATGCTGCCTTAAAGCAAATCACCCAAGTTAAAAACATTTACCCAAGATCAAGAGCCTTGAATGTTGCTATGGTGAATTCTCAGTTAAAAACTCACCAATATGAGCAAGCAATTGCATGGCTAAAGGTGCAATCTAAATCTAGACCTGACGAAACACTTTGGTGGTCTTTGTTATCTCAAGCTTATTCACAATCAGGTAAGCGGGCTTTGCAGCATGCTGCGCTTGCAGAAAAATATGTAACTGAGGGGGCTTGGGTGGGAGCTATTGAGCAAATGAAGCTAGCTAAAGCTGCAGGTGATGCTGACTTTTATCAAGCCTCAGAGATTGATGCTCGAGCAAGACAGATACAAGAAGCATATCGACAAGAATTGAAAAACAATCGAGCCAATCAGCCTAACTAAAATCAGTTCTTAGTGAAAGCCGTGAATCGTACTCGGTAATTGAATATGCTCTTCTTGAGCAGGGCTGGTGTGGATGTGCGCGATTCTCCAGCCCATAGGGCCTTGAACCAAGATGTAGGTAAAGTTCAAAAAGAATTCTGGTTCAACTTGTTCTGATTCAAGGCGAACTGCTTCTGTAGAGTCAAAAAAAGCAATACCGATGGCTGTGTGACCAATCACTTGAATTGGATCTAGCCAAAGAAAATGATCTTCTAGAATTTTCTTAAGACCTTCTCGTAATTCAGCGTGACCTGTTAATCGTTTGCCACCTGGCAAGATACAAGTGATGGAATCTTCATCCATCCATAAATCAAGAGAGCCATCTAGATCATTGCGATGCAATGATTCACGCCATGCATCAATTACTTCATCGGGTAGTTGAAAAAGGCGGGCTTGACGTGGCATGATTTTCTAACGAGTTGATTGATGGATAGAGTTTAGGACTTCTGATGGGCGGATGTCTACTAAACATTTTAAGTGCCCTAATGGACATGTTCTTTTAAAGCAGGGGCTGCACTCCAAATGTAACCAATGGACTTTAGCCAGGTTTGAAAGAGGTGGCGTATGTCTTGGGTCACTTGATCCGAAGATGGCTATTTGAGGGCGGCTAAATGCTGCAGCAATGTGCATCAGCCCAGAATCATTGCTAATCACAGCTGTAGCTACGCTAATGCATGCAATTGCTTCATCTAAAGTTGTTTCACCACACCAGTTAATCACTTGATGAGGGTGGGCGCTAAGAGTTGATATTTGCTCGCCTAAAGAGGATTCTTTTTTACTGCCCAGAATAAGGACTAGATGATGCGGGTCTTCTTGGGCTAATTTCTTAGCTAACTCAGCATAGTGTTCTGTTGGCCATTGCTTTGCAGGCCCGTACTCTGCGCCAGGACAAATGACAAATAACTTTGCATGTTCTTTAAGCGACTGAAGCTTTTGCTTAATTGACAATAAAGCTTCGCTTGAAAGGCTCAATTGGGGTTGTGGTACTGAAGTACTTTGCGCATTTGATAGTGCAAAGTAGTGCGATGACATCGGAGGGCGGTTCGAGCGAGAAGGGTTTTGAAGGGCTTGATTAATTAAGCCCCAGCGCAACTCGCCACGATATCCAATTCTGTTTGGAATTTTTGCCATCCATGGAATTAATGCAGACTTAAAGCTATTGGGCAGAACATATGCATGGCTGTAATGGTTTTGCTGAAGTTGCAAAGCTAAGGCTTTTCTTTCGGCCCATTGCAATGCGCCATGTTTTAAATCAACCGCAATAACTTTGTTAACTGCCGGAATGGCGCGCATGACGGAGGCTACCCATGGGGTAGCAACAACATCAATAGAGCTATCGGGATGGTCTTCTTTGAGCTTTGAAATAAGAGGCTCAGTCATCACCGCATCACCAATCCAGTTAGGTGCGATGATGAGGATATTTGTCATATCAGTGACCGTGCGGCGCTGTGCCTGGGATAAGGCTGTAGTGGGCGCCGCAATAGGGACATTTGGCTTCGCCAGTAGAAGTTACATCAAGAAAAACACGCGGGTGTGAATGCAATGATGAAGGTTTACCGTTAGGGCAGTACAGCGGTAAATCTTTATGACCGTCAACTTGGATTAAGTTTTTATCACTCATATGTTTTCCTGACTCAACTTAAACGATGGTTAACCAATGACGGTATTTATCATTTTTGCCAGCAACTGCATCAAAGAATACTTGTTGAATCTTCGTTGTAATTGGGCCTCGCTTGCCATCACCAATGATGCGATCGTCTAACTCTCTAATTGGAGTTACTTCTGCAGCTGTGCCTGTGAAGAATGCCTCGTCACAGCAGTACATTTCATCACGTGTGATGCGCTTTTCGCGAACTTCAATACCAAGATCTTTGGCGATGGTGAAGATTGCATCTCTTGTAATGCCGTCTAAACAAGAAGCCAGATCAGGTGTGTAAACAATACCGTTCTTAACGATAAATACGTTTTCGCCAGATCCTTCAGAAACATAGCCATCAGTATCTAACAATAAAGCCTCGTCATATCCTTGAGCAGTCACTTCTTGGTTTGCTAGGATTGAGTTGATGTAGTAACCAGATGCTTTTGCTCTAACAAGCGAAACGTTCACATGATGTCTTGTGAATGAAGACACCTTAACGCGAATACCTTTGTTAAGACCATCTTCACCTAAGTAAGCACCCCATTCCCAAGCAGCTACAGCTAAATGTGTTGAGTTACTTCTAGCAGAGATGCCAAGTTTTTCTGAACCAATCCAAACAATTGGACGAATGTAGCAAGAAGCTAATTTATTTTCTTTAACAACTGAAAGTGTTGCAGCAATGATTTCATCTTCCGTGTAGTTCATTTTCATTTGGAAGATTTTTGCTGAGTTAAATAATCGATGTGTGTGCTCTTTCAAGCGAAAAATCGCAGTGCCAGCATCAGTTTTGTAAGCTCTGATACCTTCAAATACGCCCATGCCATAGTGGAGAGTATGAGTTAGAACGTGGATATTAGCGTCGCGCCACGGTACTAACTTACCGTCCATCCAGATAAAGCCATCACGATTTGCCATTGACATGGTGTATTTCCTAAATTCTGAGAAAAATTGGTTGAATCCGCATTGTAAAACAGCGCATGCTTGATCGCCATGTTCATAAAAGGATCTTTTAAGCCTTGATTGCTTCTTAAATCGAGGTGCTAGCCCAAATTGACGCTTTGGCCTGGTTTGTCGATCTTAATAAATGAGACTTTTTAAATTTTTAGCTTTATTTAATCAAATTTAGTGATATTTAATGTATTTATAACAACATTTAATGATATTTATCGTTATTAATTGGGTTTAACTGGGAAATTGCTAGCGCAAAAGCATTTGGTGCCCACCCAAAATGGCTTGCGAGAGGCCTTAGATATCTCTGAGTTTTTTAGCTTGAAATTTGTCGAGGGAAGTGCGTAAAAAGGTAAAATCTACGTTTCTAGTCTTTTGGTTAAAAACCTTATTCATCATGCCAGGCACATCACAACTTAAATTCAATCGTCTTTCAGATTTAGCAGCTTCTGGACAACTTAAAGGGAAGCGAGTTTTCATTCGTGCAGACTTGAATGTTCCGCAAGATGATGCCGGTAATATCACTGAAGACACCCGTATCAAGGCATCTATTCCTGCGATCAAATTAGCTCTTGATGCTGGCGCAGCTGTGATGGTGACATCTCATCTTGGTAGACCGACTGAAGGTGAATTTAAACCTGAGGACACATTGGCTCCGGTAGCCCACAGAATTGCTGAGTTGTTGGGAAGAAAAGTACCTTTGATCAGTGATTGGATTGATGGTGGTTTTGAAGTGGCCCCAGGTGATTTAGTTCTTTTGGAAAATTGCCGCCTCAATAAAGGTGAGAAAAAGAATAACGACGAGTTGGCCCAAAAAATGGCTCAACTTTGCGATGTGTATGTGAACGATGCTTTTGGTACAGCTCACCGTGCAGAAGCTACAACTTACGGTATGGCTAAGTACGCTTCGATTGCGTGCGCTGGTCCTTTGATGGCTGCCGAGTTAGATGCTTTGGGTAAAGCGCTAACAGACCCAAAGCGTCCTTTGGTGGCGATTGTTGCTGGTTCTAAAGTTTCAACAAAATTAACCATTCTTAAATCTTTAGCAGAGAAGGTTGATCAGCTAATTGTTGGTGGTGGTATTGCAAATACATTTATGTTGGCAGCGGGTTTGCCAATTGGTCGTTCTTTAGCCGAGCCTGATTTGGTTGGAGAAGCTAAAACCATTATGGAAATCATGGCTAAGCGTGGTGCAAGCGTCCCTATTCCAGTGGACGTGGTGGTTGCCAATGAATTGTCACCTTTAGCAAGAGCTAACAGAGTGGCGTCAACAGATGTTCAAGCGGATGACATGATTTTGGATGTTGGACCAAAGACATCTGCTGAATTAACAAGTATTGTTGCTCACGCAGGAACGATTGTTTGGAATGGCCCTATTGGTGTTTTTGAAATTGACCAATTTGGTGGTGGCACAAAAATGTTAGCTGCAGCAATTGCCCACTCCCCTGCATTTTCTATTGCGGGTGGTGGTGATACTTTGGCAGCGATTGCCAAATACGGTATTGAAAAACAAGTTGATTACATCTCAACTGGCGGCGGTGCTTTCTTGGAGTTCTTGGAAGGTAAAACTTTGCCAGCATTTGCTATTTTGGTTGAAAGGGCAGCTCAATAATGCGCGCGACAAAAATTGTTGCAACTCTAGGTCCTGCATCAAGCAGTGCTGATGTTTTAAAACAGCTCATCACAGCGGGTGTTGATGTTGTTCGTTTGAATTTCTCACATGGCACAGCCGCAGACCATCAAGCTAGAGCAAAACAAGTTCGCGAGGTTTCAAAAGAATTAGGTTGCGAAGTAGCCATCATGGCTGACTTGCAAGGTCCAAAGATTCGAGTGGGTAAGTTTGAGAACAATAAAATTATTCTCAAAGCTGGCGAAAAATTCACATTAGATGCTAATTGCACTTTAGGTAACCAGGATTGCGTAGGCCTTGATTACAAAAATCTTCCTAATGACGTCAAAGTTGGCGATAAGTTACTTTTGAATGATGGCCTTTTGGTGATTCGTGTTGAGGATGTAAAAGGTAGCTGCATTCATACAGTTGTTGAATTGGGTGGTGAGCTATCCAACAACAAAGGTATTAATCGCGCAGGCGGTGGATTGACTGCTCCAGCCTTAACTGAAAAAGATAAAGAAGATTTAAAGACGGCCGTTGGTTTGGGTGCCGATTACATTGCGATTAGCTTTCCTAAGAATGCGGATGACATGAAAATTGCTCGCGACTTAGCTGAGCAAGCAAGTAAAGAGCTGGGACATAAAACAAAGTTAATCGCCAAAATTGAGCGAGCAGAAGCTGTATTGCCAGGAATTCTTGAAGGGATTCTAGAGGTGAGCGATGGCATCATGGTTGCACGTGGTGACTTAGCGGTTGAAGTTGGTAATGCAACAGTGCCTGCATTACAAAAGAAAATGATCCGTATGGCTCGTGAAGCCAATAAGGTGGTCATTACGGCAACGCAAATGATGGAGTCGATGATTGTTAATCCGGTTCCAACACGTGCAGAGGTAAGTGACGTAGCGAATGCTGTATTGGATGGAACTGATGCGGTGATGTTGTCAGCTGAAACTGCCTCAGGTCAATACCCTGTAGAGACGGTGTTGCAAATGGCAGCCATTTGTTTGGAAGCTGAAAAAACAGAAGTTCATCACTTAGACGCTGACTTCTTTGATCAAAAATTTACACGTATTGATCAGTCAATTGCATTTGGTGCCTTATTCACAGCTTATCACTTGGGTGTTAAAGCGATTGCTGCTCTTACCGATTCAGGTTCAACTGCTCTTTGGATGAGCCGTCACAAAATTCAGGTGCCTATTTTTGCAATGACTACCAAGGTAGCTAGTCAAAGAACAATGGCTCTATACAGAAACGTTCATCCATTGCATTTAGATACAAGTAATGATCGTGATACTGCATTAGAGCAGGCTGAGAATCGGATTAAAAAGCTAGGCGTTGTTAGTTCTGGCGACAAGATTGTTTTGACTGTTGGCGAGCCTATGGGGCAAGTTGGCGGAACAAACACTCTAAAAATTGTAGATGTGAAATAAATTTTTAAATTGAAGGAATAGTTATGGCACTCGTATCCATGCGCCAATTGTTAGACCATGCTGCAGAAAATGCATATGGTTTGCCAGCGTTTAACGTGAATAATTTAGAGCAGGTTCAAGCCATCATGGCTGCTGCAGATGAAGTTAATGCACCAGTGATCATGCAAGCATCAGCGGGCGCCAGAAAGTATGCTGGCGAAGCTTTCTTGCGTCACTTGATTGATGCAGCGGTAGAAGCCTATCCTCATATTCCAGTAGTAATGCATCAAGATCACGGTCAAAGCCCTGCTGTTTGTATGGCTGCGATTCGTTCTGGCTTTACATCTGTGATGATGGATGGCTCTTTGATGGCTGACGGCAAGTCTGTAGCGTCTTATGAATACAACGTTGAGGTTTCACAAGAGGTTGTTAAGTTTGCGCACTCAATCGGCGTAACTGTTGAGGCTGAGTTAGGCGTTTTAGGCTCTTTGGAAACCATGATGGGTGACAAAGAAGATGGTCATGGCGCAGAGGGTGCAATGACACGCGAGCAACTATTAACCGATGTTGAGCAAGCAGCGGATTTCGTGAAGAAGACTCAGTGTGATGCGCTAGCGATTGCTATTGGCACCAGTCATGGTGCTTATAAGTTCACTAAGAAGCCAACTGGCGATATCTTGGCAATCGATCGTATTAAAGAAATCAACCTACGTATTCCAAATACTCATTTGGTAATGCATGGCTCATCTAGCGTTCCTCAAGAGTTGTTAGCCATCATTCGTGAGTTTGGTGGCGACATGAAAGAAACCTACGGTGTTCCAGTAGAAGAAATTCAAGAAGGCATCAAGCATGGCGTTAGAAAAATCAATATCGATACAGATATTCGTTTGGCTATGACTGCTGCGATTCGCCGTTATTTATTTGAAAATCCAGGTAAGTTTGATCCACGTGATTATTTAAAGCCTGCTCGTGAAGCAGCTAAAGATATTTGTAAAGCACGTTACCTTGCATTTGGTTGTGAAGGTCAGGCCGGAAAAATCAAATCTATTCCATTAGACAAAATGGCTGAGCGTTACAAAGCTGGCCAATTAGCTCAATTAGTTAAGTAAGGTATCCATGCAAGCCCTTTATGAATCTTCCATTAAGTCTTTGCCTTTAATTTCAAAAGGTAAGGTTCGAGATATCTATGCAATTGGCGATGACCAGTTATTAATGATCACAACCGATCGTTTATCTGCATTTGATGTAGTGATGGGCGAGCCAATTCCTGGAAAAGGGATTGTTCTTAATCAAATGGCCAACTTTTGGTTTGATTTGTTGTCACATGTGATTCCTAATCATTTAACGGGCATTGCTCCAGAGTCAGTTGTTGCTGCTGATGAGGTGAGTCAAGTTCAAGGTCGAGCCATTGTGACTAAACGCCTAAAGCCAATTATGGTTGAAGCAGTTGTGCGTGGATATTTGTCAGGTAGTGGTTGGAAGGATTACCAAGCGACAGGATCTGTTTGCGGTATTCAATTGCCTGCGGGTTTGCAAAATGCGCAGAAATTGCCAGAACCTATTTTTACGCCAGCTGCTAAAGCTGAAGTAGGTGAGCATGATGAAAATATTTCTTATGCAGAAGTTGAGAGTCGAATCGGTAAAGAACTCGCTGCAAAAATTAGAGAAGTTAGTATCCGCCTTTATCAAGAAGCTTCTAACTACGCCGCTACAAAAGGCATCATCATTGCCGATACTAAATTTGAATTTGGTTTAGATGAGGCGGGTCATTTGGTGTTGATGGATGAAGTATTGACGGCTGATTCATCACGCTTTTGGCCTGCTAGCTCTTACCAAGTCGGATCTAATCCGCCATCGTTTGATAAACAGTTTGTACGCGATTGGTTAGAGTCAGCTTTGGTTGATGGCAAGCCTTGGAATAAAACAGCACCAGCACCAAAATTACCTAACGATGTGATTGAAAAAACAGCCGCAAAATATCGTGAAGCTTTAGAAACACTAACTGCTTAAATATTGCTAAAAGTATTTAAAGGAAAACATATGAGTCAGAAGCCACTAGTAGGTATTGTGATGGGGTCTAATTCCGATTGGGACACCATGCAAAATGCAGCTCAAATTTTTCAAGAGTTTGGCGTTGCCTATGAAGCCAAGGTTGTTTCGGCTCATCGTATGCCTGATGATATGTTTACATATGCCCAAACAGCCGCAGAGCGTGGATTGAAGGCAATTGTTGCGGGTGCAGGTGGCGCTGCTCATTTACCTGGCATGATCGCTGCAAAAACAATCATTCCAGTTTTTGGTGTCCCAGTTGCTTCTAAGTATTTGCGCGGTGAAGATTCTCTTTACTCGATTGTGCAAATGCCAAAAGGTATTCCAGTAGCTACATTTGCAATTGGTGAAGCGGGTGCTGCTAATGCGGCCCTTCACGTGATTGCTAATTTGGCAGTGAATGATGCTGGGCTTGCACAAAAGTTAACGGCATTTAGAGAAAGCCAAACTGACAAAGCTCGCGCCATGAACTTACCAGGACACTCTTAATCTATGGCTGATCGTTTAGATCCAATTTTGCCGGGCTCATATTTAGGTATCTTGGGTGGCGGCCAATTAGGCCGTATGTTTACGCATGCAGCTCAAGCGATGGGCTATAAAGTTTGCGTACTTGATCCAGATGTAAATAGCCCTGCAGGTGCGGTTGCAGAAAAGCACATACAAGCTGATTACACAGATCATGCTGCTTTAAAAGAGATGGCGGCACTGTGTTCTGCTGCAAGTACTGAATTTGAAAACGTTCCGGCGCAAGCTTTGGATGAGTTAGAGGCTTTGGGTGTTTACGTAGCACCTAAGAGCGGTGGCGTTTCAGTAGCGCAAAACAGAATTACAGAGAAGAAGTTTTTAGCTACATGGCAAGCTGAAGCTGGCATTGGCCCAGCAATGCATCATGTGATTGAGCGAGATGCTGACTTAGCTCATATCAGTGATGATTTATTGCCCGGCATTTTAAAAACTGCTCGTATGGGATATGACGGCAAGGGTCAGGTGACTGTTCATACACGTGCCGAATTAGAAAACGCATGGCATACCTTTGGTCAAGTTCAGTGTGTTTTAGAAAAACGCATGGATTTGGACTTTGAAGTATCTGCCTTAGTAGCTCGCGGACATGATGATGAAGTGGTTGCTTATCCGGTGGCGCAAAACATTCATAAAAATGGCATTTTGCACACCACTACTGTTCCAGCACCTTCTTTAAAACCAACTCAAGAAGTGAGAATTGTTGAAGCTGCTAAAGCAATTATTCGCCGTCTAGATTATGTGGGTGTTCTTTGCGTTGAGTTTTTTGTTTTAAAGAACGGTGAGATTGTTGCTAATGAGATTGCACCTAGACCTCACAATTCAGGGCACTACACGCAAAATGCATGTGTCACAAGTCAGTTTGAGCAACAGGTTCGTGCAATGGCAAGAGTACCTTTAGGAAGCACTGCTTTAGTTCAATCAAGCATCATGCTGAATATCTTAGGTGATGAGTGGCTGGTGACGGGATCTCAAGTGGAACCAAGTTGGAACACGGTTTTGGAAGATCCAGCTGCTAAGCTACATCTACACGGTAAGGCTGAGCCACGACAGGCTCGCAAGATGGGGCATATCAATTTTGTAGGGCCAACATCTGCTGATGTAAACGCTGCCTGTAAAAAAGCCATTGAGGTTTTGCGCATCGCGCGTTAAGCATACTTATGTCAGACTTGATAGAAGGTGCAGTTAAGGTATTAAGAGGTGGTGGTTTAGTCGCCATTCCGACCGAGACTGTTTATGGTCTGGCAGCAGATGCTAATAATGCGGATGCCGTTAATCTCATATTTAGCACTAAAGGCCGTCCTGCTGGTCATCCATTGATTGTTCATGTTGCTAAGCCAAACCAATCAATCAATCAAATTCCTAATCAAGACATCGATCAAGCTTGGCAAAATATTTTGTCTCATTGGTCAAGAGATGTTTCTCCAGCTGCTCTGACATTGGCTAAAGTATTTTGGCCTGGTCCATTAACAATTATTTTGCCAAAAGCAAAAAATGTGATCCCTGAAGTCACGGGTGGTCAAGAAACCGTTGGCATCAGATGCCCCAACCATCCTTTGGCCCAGTCTTTATTGAATCAATTTGGAGGGGGGCTTGCTGCACCTTCAGCCAATCGTTTTGGTAGGATCTCTCCAACAACTGCTCAGCATGTTCGGGAAGAGTTCTCTGATTCCATCATGGTTTTAGATGGCGGTGCTTGTGACGTTGGTATTGAATCAACCATTGTTGATTTGAGCCGTTGGGATACGCACGGACCAGTTATCTTAAGGCCTGGCGCTATTAGTCAACAGATGTTGAATGATGCGCTAAGTAAAGCTGGAGTGATTGTTCCTAAGTTAGCTGATGAATCAGCTAACTATTCAGTGCCTAGAGTTTCAGGTAGTTTGAGTGCGCACTATGCACCAAAAACAAAAATGTTCTTATATGAAAAAGAGCAACTTGAAGATCTTTTAAAGAGTCACGCACAACCGGATTCAAAAATTGCTTGGGTTCACTTCAATGATGAATCATGGAATCTTCAGCAGTTGGGCTCATATGCGCTGACAGAAGTAGTTCTTCCAGATTCAGCTCAGTTACTAGCGCAGCAACTATATGCCTTGCTCCGTCAATTAGATCAATCTAAGTATGATTTGATTGCTTTTGAGCATCTTCCAAAGGGGGAGGCTTGGGATGCAATACGAGATCGATTGGGCAGAGCTGCTGTAGGCTCAGGAATTATCTAATTAATGTTTTACAGGGTGGGCTAGTGGACCATCATCCAGCAGCCAGCTAAGCGCCGCATCATGAATGCCCCTACCGGCATTAGCATTTCGATCATTGATAAATGAAGTGACAGCATAAACATGGCCTGATCGACTCACCACGTAACCTGAAATGCTTCTCACATCAACCAATGAACCTGTCTTGATATAGGCGCCATATTTTTTGAGGCCATCAGGAAACAGTTCTGTGTTTTTTTCTAATGCTGCAGCTTCTTTCTTGTTGGGCACTACTTTCCTAAATTTATCTAATAGGCGATGTTTCATCGTGCCATCAAATCCAGCAATTGGAAGTGATTCAAGGTAATAGTTATTTGTTGATGAATTAAGACCTAAGAGAAGAATCTGATTCAAGTGTTGGCTGCTAATACGTTCGACTCGGGATAATCCAGATCCGTTTTCTATCACTAGCTCTGGCATATTGAGTTGATTTTTATTTAACCACTCTTTAACAATTTTCATACCATTATTCGTGTTGCCAGGTTTGCCTGATTTCTCTAAGGCCATTGTTAAGAGCACTTGCCTGGCCATAACGTTATTTGAGAGCTTGTTAATATCTTTGACGGATTCGTAAAGAGGCACACCAAAATGCGTCACGATGGGTTTGAAGTTGCTAAATAGCGGTGCCTTTTTTAAAGTCGGTTTTTTAATCCAGACGCCGCCTATGTCTTCCCATGCTGCAATAAAGCTTTGAAGTAAAAAACTATCACTATCGCTAGCAACCACATTCCAAAAGGCAGTTTTACAAGCGCTTGGGTAGAGCCCATCAAAGCTAGCAAGCCACTCCCCATTTTTTTGCAGGCCAATGGACATGTTGATGTCTTTTTTCCAGTCTGTGCAGGGGGCATCAATAATTCTCAGATTATTGTCAATTTTTAAATTGGCGATGCGGGGAGTTTGTTTAATGAGAACTAGATCATTATTGACGTTAGGAAAAAACTGAAAGCTAAAGCTATTAAATGAGAAGAGAAGAGCGTCTGGCGATACGTTATAAGCCCTAGTGGGTTCGCCATCTGAGAATGAGGATTCTTTAACTGATTGATCGTAAGCACTTCGATCAAATATGAGATTGCCCTCAATCTTCTTAACACCAATACTTTTGAGATTTAATAACATCTTATTAATCTCTTCTGGAATTAGCTTGGGATCTCCACTTCCTCTAATGAGGAGGTCGCCCTTGAGTGTTTCATTTTGAATTTGACCGTTGGTTAATAAGTCTGTTTTCCAGCGGTATTGCGGACCTAGAACTTCCATTGCTGCAAGACTTGTTACCAGCTTCATGGTTGATGCTGGATTCATTGGCATAGTGGCTTGCCAGTGAATCAAACTTTCGCTGAGATATTTTTTCTCAGATGGGTTTTTGACGGTGATTTTATCGATTGATAAAGCAATTGATTCTGCAGGAATACCGCTTTTTTTAATTGCTTGAGCAATTGGCGTTGGAAGGTTTGTATTTCCAGGAGTGTTATTAGCAGAGCAGGGTGAGCTAATGGATATTAGCGCTGCAAGGGCAAAGAGACTCCTAGAAAAAAGTTGATTCATAGGCAAATACTATAGCCAAAACCTAAATATCGACAATACTTACTTCACCTTATTTTCCTGAGCTAATTCATTTAAGATTCGATTTGATTTCGTAAGGGCAATACAGAGCTCATTTAAAAGATTGTTTTGTATTTTTACGGAGCTCTTTTGGACTCTTTCGCATAGTTTAATGAGCATTAAATCATTGCTAAGTTTTGCTCCACCCAATAACTTATGGGCCATTTGTTTTACTTGCTTCTCACCAATACTTTCTCCTCCGGGTTGATGTGACTCCCTCAGGATAGTTAAGACATGTTTTTGATGGTGCAAAATTTCTTCTGCAATAATGCCGCAGACATTCGGAGCGTCACCAGCAAGCTTTAGTAAATGCTCTAAATAGGCATCTTTTAAATAGATCTCTCGATGCCAATCAGCCAGTGAGGCTGGCTTAATCAAAATATTATCAAAAGGATTATCTGGCTGAAGTAGAACCTTAGCTCCTTCTGTGCGGGCAGTAATGCCATATATTTTTATGCTTGCTCCATGTTGAGATGATCTTATTTGCTTAGCTAAATATTCGCCACTCATCCCGGGCATAGAAAAATCTGTAACAACTAAATCAAACAAGTGGTTTTCCATTAACCCAAGTGCTTCTTCAGCACTCTGGCAGCTATGCACGCAATAGCCCATTTCCTCAAATTGAGATTCGGTAATAAGGCGACTGGGCGTGTGGTCATCCACAATCATCACGGTTTTATTTTGCTCAGCTGGTGACATGGGCCTTGGTGTTGTTACTTTTTCTTCACCGTACTGAGGGTGGTCGATTGATCTTCTGAGTGCCAAGGTAAAGCTAAATGAACTACCCAGATTGACTTCGGATTCGATATCTAGGCGGCTATTCATTAAATGAAGCAGGTGCTCCGTAATGGCTAGACCCAAGCCGGCACCCATTTCTGAAAATTGGTGGATGTTTTTAAGATTTTGCTCATAAGGTTGCAGTAGTCTTTTAATTTCAGAGTCTGACATGCCTGAGCCAGTATCGGCGCATTCGAAATATACCAATTGCCCAAAGTGATCGTTGGCAATTACCTTAGTGCTAATCAGTATTTCACCATTGCGCGTGTGTTTGATGGCATTGCTCAATAGATTATGAATAATTTGCCCTAGTCGAGCGCCGTCTAGGATGAGGCTATCAGCAATGTCTGAACATATTTCAAATTGCAAACGGTTTCCCGATTTTTTAGCCATCGTCAGAAATGTTCTTTCGATTTGCTTGAGAAGATTTTTTAAGTCGCAGGCGCTTTCATCAAGTGCTAACTTCCCAGACTCTATTTTCGATAGATCTAGAACTTGATTCAGTATTTCGAGCATTGATTTTGCTGAAGCATGCGCGCTAGAAAGAATTTTTCGATCTTGTTCTGGTAGGCGCTGCTCTCGCAAAATCTTTTCTTGGACACCCAAAATGGCGCTGATGGGTGTTCTTATTTCATGGCTGATATTTGATAGAGCCTCTCGCTTATATTGATTGGCTTCTTTAAGATGTGCTGATTCCAGCATTAAAGTTTTAATTAACTGTAATGATTTTTTATTTTTGTATATTAGTAATAAGCAGCTAGCCGCAAGAGCGGCGCTTACAAAACCAAGGTAGTACTGCATTTTAGATATCTACTATTTTGTTGGTTCTACAAAATGCAATTAATTCAGCAATATTGTTAACGCCTAGTTTTCTGTAAATACGATTTTTATACGTGGATACTGTTTTGTTGCTGATATGTAAAAACTCTGAAATATCACAATTGCTGTAACCATCGGCTAAGTACTTAAGTACTTGAAATTCTCTTGGTGAAAATGATGAAATGATTTCTTCATCACTACTAACCGCTTGGCCACTCTGGTTTGTGTGAAAGAAGGTGTAGCCTTGCGAAACTGCAATACATGCCGCCATGATGATGTCTGAGCTGGCCGTTTTATTGATAAACCCATGCCCACCAATAGTTCTAATTCTGCCTCCATAAATTTGTGCATCAAGGCTTGAAACTACAAGCACCCGAGACTTTGGGGTGAGTGTCTTTAGTCTTTTAATAACATCTAAGCCATCCGTCTTAGGCATATCAATATCCAGAATGATGAGATCTGCTTTTTGATTTCTTGAAAACTCAATACACTCATCACCATTGGTAGCTTCGCCAATGATTTCAAAGTGAACTGATTCTGAAAGCATATTTTTTAGAGCCCACAGCATAGCTGGATGGTCATCGACTAATAAAACTGTTTTACGCATAAATTTCTTAAGATTTCTGATTGATCAGGCTATGAGCAATTGTTTTTTGTTGAGGTCTGCGACCTAATTTGATTACTTGGTGCAGCGTCATCGCTGGCATGACATTGGGGCCGTAATAGCAATCAACTCTGTGAGTCTTAGCTACTGATTTATCGTGTAAAAGTTTGAGAGGCCCTGCAACTGATTTGTAGCCATACTCATGAATCATTTTGATTAAGTAAATCAACTTCTTTTCACAAAGACTTCCCGGGATGGCTTGTCTAACTATGTGGCTCGTTAAATGAACATGTGTGAATGCATGCTCATGAATAAGCTGGCAATCCTGTTCTTCCCCTTCAAAATTAAACAGGTGTAGAAGAATGCCCATCCTTTGTAATTTAATAAGCGCACTTTGAGCTGAAATGAATTGATCGGCTGCTGCTCTATCAACTAATCCTATTTGGATCAATCCAATCGGTAAGTGACAGTTCAATAGTGCATTTTGAATCCCGTTCAGAATGATGGGATTGAGTAACCATTCTGTTTGCATTGGGAAAATTAAGGGAGTTGGTTTGGCAAAGCTGTACCAGTAGCTGGCAGCTCTCACGCCATCATTGAATAAGCGTAGGACGTCATCAGTTTTGCAATCAGATAAGGCTTTCATGATGACCGCTTGAACATATTCTTCCTGCGTGGATAAAACCAGCTCAAATGACAATTCCTGAGCCTTAGCCCAGTTTTCTAATTGGTCTTGTTCTGGGTCATCTGAGAGTTGGTAGGGTTGCTTAAGGCCAATATCTTTAACCGATAGTTGAGGCTTTTGGCTCCAATTTCTAACTAAGGAATATAGGCGGGACTTCGGTTTCATAAATAAATCCAATAAGAATCAATTAGTTACATTTTTCAGTAATGACTTGTGGAGCCTGTCAGCCTCTCAAATACTTGTAAATACAGGGCGGCATCGTTTTTTAATACATAAAACTCAGCCATGACCCTTGAAAAGGTGGGTTAGCATCCCTATAATTAGCACTCAACCATATAGAGTGCTAATAAAAAATTAGAACTACTTATGGAAATTATAATTAAATGTTTTTACTAACTAATAAGTTAACGCTTACTAACCTATTGAAGGAGTCAATATGAATCTACGCCCTTTGCATGATCGTGTGATCATCAAGCGTTTGGACAACGAAACTAAAACAGCTTCAGGTCTTGTTATTCCTGAAACTGCTGCTGAGAAACCTGATCAAGGTGAAATTCTTGCAGTTGGTACAGGCAAAAAAGACGATTCAGGCAAGGTAATCCCTTTGGATGTCAAAGTGGGCGACCGTGTTTTGTTCGGTAAGTATGCTGGTCAAACAGTCAAAGTTGATGGCAATGAGCTTCTAGTTATGCGCGAAGAAGACATCATGGCTGTTGTTCAGAAGTAATTTAATAAGAGACATCGAAAGGAATTCAAATGGCAGCAAAAGATGTATTTTTTGGCGATAGCGCACGTACGCGCATGGTCGAAGGCGTTAACATTTTGGCTAACGCAGTTAAAGTGACTCTAGGTCCTAAAGGTCGTAACGTAGTTCTAGAGCGTTCATTTGGTGGTCCATTAGTAACAAAAGACGGTGTGTCTGTTGCTAAAGAAATTGAGCTTTGAGACAAGCTTCAAAACATGTGCGCACAGATGGTTAAAGAAGTTGCATCTAAAACAGCTGATAACGCTGGTGACGGTACAACAACCGCAACAGTATTGGCTCAGTCAATCGTTCGCGAAGGTATGAAATTTGTAGTTGCAGGCCATAACCCAATGGACCTTAAGCGCGGTATTGATAAAGCAGTCTCAGCAGCTATTGAGCAAATTACAAAAATCAGCAAGCCATGCACAACAACAAAAGAAATCGCACAAGTAGGCTCTATTTCTGCTAACAGCGATTACAGCATTGGTGAGCGTATTGCTGAAGCGATGGAAAAAGTGGGTAAAGAAGGTGTGATTACTGTAGAAG
>JACCDJ010327814.1_pt1 | contig 20667 bp, 21 predicted proteins | sample 7444481 | NCBI WGS metagenome assembly JACCDJ01 (sample SAMN15323435, study PRJNA562643) | freshwater metagenome | isolation source: river surface water | place: USA:Blue River Watershed | collected 2017-08-15 | reverse complement strand
TATACCCTAAGCACCCATACAAGAATTTGAAATCATAGGGAATCACATCAATCTTATAGTTGAAACGCTCAGACACATCTTCAATGTTATTGCCAATACGGCCCCAATCGCGATACATTGTGGCCTTCATAAGATGTTCTTTCTTGTTAAACATTACCATTCCTCCTGAACCACATGCTGTGATGACATGGCTTGAATAAAAGCTTGTTGTTGAAATGTCTGTTTCAGGTGTATGAACTAAGGTATCTGCCGAATCTTCAATGAGAATGATATCCTGCCGATTCATGTCTGTAAGCCGTTGGCGAAGGGTTTTCCAGTCAGGCGTGTTTCCAATAAGATTTGGTAACATAATAACTCTGGTATCAGATGAAACCTCCTCCAATACTTGCTCAACTGAAGGAACATATGTATCCAACTCCACATCACAAAAAATGGGCTCAAATCCAAGTTGAACTATGGGTGCAACTGTTGTTGAAAATGTGCAAGCAGGTGTAATAACTTTGGAGCCTTTTTGCAGATCCAGTGAAGCTAATGCAAGAAGGCATGCAGATGAACCTGAATTTACAAACAGTCCATATTGTTTTCCAAAGTAAGTAGCAACAACCTTTTCAAATTCTACTGTGGATTCCCCTGAACCTGCTAACCACCCCTTTCGTAAACACTCCTCCACTGCCTTTATTTCTTCCTCACCGTAGGCTTCAAAGCCATTTGGCGCATACCAGATTTTCTTCATTGTCTAATACCTTTTTATAAGTTTAAATCTTATTCTATACGCTAAAATACTCCTACTCTATTACACATCAATGTTATCAAATTCTTTTAACAATAATTTCCAACATTGTATATCAATCTGTTCTTCAAATGAAAGGGGTGTCCCAAACGATGATCCATTGGGAGCGCCATTTCGGATGCGATATAAAATAGTTCTCTTATTATATTTGGGCATTTGCGTGGGTAGTTCTTTGAAGACAAATCCAAATTCATCATGACAAAAAAATGTCATATCGTAAAAATGTGTATAATGTTTTATTGCCCAGCTAATAGTACAGTCATCACTGTGCCATAAAACAGGACCTTCTACATTCTTCTCTGCTGCAAAGCGGATGGCTACATCCTTTGAAAAAATCATACAAGTGCCCTGTAAATAGATTTTATCTTCGTTTAATAAAAAACGCCCAGCTGCTACTTTCTCCTTACCCACATATGACAGAAAAAACTTCAAATTCTCAAAGTTAATGTATGTTCGTGAATTCAATCTGACTATATAATCAGGATTTACAGCATGCGTATTGTATATTTCCTGAATCGCATACTTGAATTTTAAAAACATTGCTGGCGCATGATTTTCCAGTGGAATGCATCGCTCATCCTGTTTGAGTTCATATCCATCAGGAATTTTTCCATTGTATACAAATAATATAGGAATATGGTATTTTTTACATTGTTCGCGCCGAAATTCATTAATTTTCATAAAAATTGGATTGAATGACGTTACTACGACTACAAAAAAATTCATTAATAGAGTATTGAATATTATTCTTTAGGTATGGACTCCTATTGTATGTATAAATCTACCTAAAGTGACCTAATAATACATCAAAAGAAGTATGACACGTGTAGCATTATGTCTATCAGGTCAACCTAGGTGTTACCGCGATACATTTCTATTTATATATTATCATATCATTCAACCTAATAATGCGGATGTATTCTTTCATACATGGTTTGATGAATCCAACCTATATATGGAGAAAGCTCATATCGGTAGGGGTGACTGCAATCTTCCACCAACAACCATCCAAGAACTTGTTGAACTTTATAAACCTAAGGCATATCTTGTTGAAAAACCTAAGCACTTCAAAAAACCCAATTTGCTTATGAATGAAAAACGAATTAAAAGTTTTATGTCAATGAATCCACAACTTCTTCATACTCCAGAACAGGCCAAAGAGTTTGCTATAAAAAATCACTTATCTGCATTATATTCTATTTTCAAATCCAATGAACTCAAAGAAACATATGCAAATGAAAATGGATTCGTGTATGATTATGTCATTCGGTTGCGCTTTGACTGTTTCCCTAAAAAACCCTTAATTGTTTCTAAATATGATCCCAATTGTTTACATTATCAAGATTTAGGACACCCTGATAATCTAATTTCTGATTGGATTGATTTTGGATCAAATCTTATTATGAACATATTTTCATCTACGTATTTCTTTGTAGAATACTATAATTCTATTCAATATCTACCATTGTCTGAACGTGTACCTAATACTCTTGAACCCTCTGATATTTGTGGAGGTTGGTCAGAACATTTAATTCGCGATGTTATAAATCATCATAAAATCCCTCATAGACCAGCACCCCTTGAATGTATTCTACATCCAAGAGCCTAATTGTTTTTCTTCAAACCAAACAAATACCCCTAATCTTCTTACCACCCTTGGGCCAAACGGTCTCCTGAAACAGTTCACGAATCTCCTTCATCTCTTTTTCAGTCTTAAATACTGACTTGTAGGCATCTTGAAATTTTTTGGACTCAATTTCTGATCCCGCCTGCTCTGTGCAGCTGTCCTTGAACCATTGAACAAACTTCTTCTGTGTGGATGTAAGATCCACTTGAGCTGTCTTTGTAAATAGTTCAGGATTCAAGGTCGCTTCAGTGTCCTCGCCTTCGTGTTCTGTTTCATGGAGCAGTTCTTTAATAGAATTTGTACATTCCATCTCTGCTTGACGAATAAGAGCAAGAAGTTCTGTATTCATCTGATCTGTCTTCTTTTTCTGCTGAATTAAGGAGTTATAGAGAGAATGAAGCGTCTTTTGATGTGTCATTAACAAATAATGAACAACTTTCATTTTGGATTCCAACTTGGAAATCTCCTCAGACTCTAGGAGTCCTCCCTGTTTCGGTTTTGTTTCCACCAGATCCAAAAATGGACGAAGGGCCTGCAGATACAAAAGGGGGTCTTCACGTTTGTAAAAGTTTGTCAAGTAAAAAATCATTCGGCCATCCTCCAAGACCTCCACATCAATATCCCCCGCCTTGTTATGTCCTACAATACCTGCATACAAACTGACCATAAATGCTATGCCTACATCAGGATTGCTTCGCATATCACGATGGAGCTTCTCTACCTCATCCTTGTTGACCATTCGTGTATAGTTCTTGATTTCCCACATAGCCTTCAGCGACTTATACGTCATAATATGATCTCCACGCTGAGCTTCCTTTCCTGTGCTTTGGAGATCAAATCCCTCGGCTGCTCCAAATGACTTCTTGATAAGCTCCTCCATGGCTACTTCACCCGCCTTGCCTTTCTCCTGAGATCCCAGCTGACGTGAAACACTGTCCTTCATTGATTGAAATTTGTCCTGGAGACCACGCATTTCTTGACCCACTTGTTCTTCCAGGCGATGAATCTGCCGATCCTTTTCTGTTAACAGATGTTTATACATATCTTCCATCTGCTGTTTCATCTGGTCACGCATTGACTGCTGAAGTTGATCATCATCTCTGAGCCTCCCCTTCAAGGCCTCAAGGCGTTCCTCTAAGATCTTTTTTTCTTTTGCAAACTTATTTTCAAGATCCTCCACTATTTCAGTGTTGCATTCACGCCGTGTCTCTTCCACAATAGATTCATACATGAACTCATAGACTTTTGCGCCCAGTTGAAGGGCATGGGCAGTCTGCTCAGGTGTCGCCTGTCTATAAAAATAAGGAAATACAAACGTGCCTGGGACTGAAAACGATACAGTTACGTTCATCTTAATATGTCTTGGCCCTCCAAGTTTAAACCAGTTGCTTTCCACCTTTTTTCTAAGTAGATGACGAGACTCCGAATCCTCACCTACAATGTTCATGGACTCCCTTGGATTCGGTGTCCTATGCAGTCCATCTTTGTATGGATGAAGTTTCAAACAAACGCAGATGTGATCTGCCTTCAAGAAGTCTTTGCAAAAGGTCTTCAAACAGAGATTGAATATTGCGCTGATAAATTTGGCTGGGTCTGTTACTTTGCCGATTCTCTTCCGTGTTGGGGGAAATCCATCCTACGATTCCATAGTCCCAGTGGCCTCTGTATTCTTGTCAAATCAAGTATTGTAGTGAGAAAACCTCCTGTATTTACCCCCTTTGTATGCTCAGGTGGCGTAGATGCTCTCGTCACAAAAGGCATCTTTACCCTTGAAATTGAACTTGATCAGAAAAAAATAGACATTGTCAATACCCATTTTCAATCGGATTTTACAGAATTTCCCTGTTGTCGTATTTCCTATCCTGAAGTTCGTCAACATCAAGAACAACAACTTGCTGCCTTTGTGCGGTATCTTCGGTTTCCTGTCATTTGTGGTGATTTCAACCAAGAACAATTTACCTTTTTTTCATCTTTGGATTCTGAAAAACACATTACATTTCCTCAAACGGGTGAACACCTTGATCACTTGCTCGTATTAAATGTAAAACCAAATCCCTTTCACAATACCAAAATAACGTACTATGATTCTGTTCCTCTAAGCGATCATATTCCCATCCTCTTTGAGTTTGACATTGCCGATATCTAAACACAGTTTCTATACACTAGGTATATGACATTTACAAATCTAAACCATCAACGGCCCTCACGCTTAGTCTTTACTAAGTCCACTGATTCCGTAAATCTCATTATAAAAGGACAAGGTGTTGTTGTCTTTGATGCTTCTGGTCCTTGCTGCTTAACTTTTTGTGATGCAAGTGGAAACCCTGGGTTAAAAGTTCAATTTACTCAAACTTCTGTGTGTGTGAACCTTCAACCAAGTAATGAACCCCTTGTTGATACTCAAAATACAAAGGGTCTTACTTCCCAGCGTGGGGCCTATTACTGGTTCAGCCTTGATACTCAAAATCAACGCCTCTATGCTGGTATTGGAGAAGTTCGCAAAGAAACAGCTATCTATACATTTCAAGGAACCTCGCAAACCCTCTCCAAAAAATTCTTGGAAAGCCTCGTGTCTGTAAAATGCGATGCTGTCAATATTCGCCAGCTTTTGCGTGATCCTATCACACGTTCCCTCCCCCTTGTTGTAAAAAATACAAGTGAGCTGACAATGCTTGGGCTCGCAACAGATGTCTATATGCCCAAAGCCAATCTCTCTATGACTTCCCAAAAACTCTATGAATGTATTGCAGGCAAGCAGTTTATTCTAAATACTCCTGATTTCCCTGAATTTGTGGATGCAATTGAACACAGCATTGCGACTCCTGGAAAATGGTGCTACGAGCGTCTCAAACAGAAGGCTACTGAATTTGACAAAGATCACCCCAATGAAAAAGAGACTTATCTTCGTATCACACTTGGTGAAAATAACGGCGAATCTCCAGGCATTCCCTATGTCATGGAAATCTGGCCAGTTGGGCATTTTTCACCGGTTCACAATCACGGAGGTGCGAGTGCAATCATTCGTGTGCTCAATGGCGGTATCAATGTAAGTCTGTTCCCTTTCCTGAGTAGCGATTCTGTATGGCCCTTTGCGAATGTTAATTTTGCGAAAGATGACATTACGTGGATCAGTCCTTCTCTGAATCAAGTTCATCAACTCACAAATGTAGAAACAAATACACAAACATGTATTACAATACAGTGTTATATGTATGAAGACTCTGATAAAAAACATTATGATTACTTTGATTATCTGGATGAAAGTTCCAAGATTCAGACGTTTGAACCCGATTCTGATATGGATTTTGTTGCGTTTAGAGATTTGATGAAGAAGGAGTGGCTTGAATATCGCCCCAAGAGATCTTGGTTCTGTTAGACACACACAGTTGTTTCCTGACGACATACAGGGCACCGAGAGTTTTCTACAAACCAACGCTCAATGGCCTGCCGTTCAAAGATGTGTTGACATGTTGTCACACACGCAGTTCCTTCTTCAATGGGGTTCATGGAAATTGGACACTGCATATTCTCCTTGACTGCGTGGCTAATCAAGGCACGAACAGTAAAGGCTTGGAGAGTTACTGGTGCCCTTGCTGGAACAGGAGCAGGAGCTGGACGAGGAATCTCTGCAATCTCTACCGCACCACCTCCTGCACCCGCTGCACGATAATTGGAATTACGACGTGTGCGAATGTGATTCCGAGGAGGCGTTTGCGCACGATGATGGAAAGGAAGATCATTCCGATAATAGTGCTCATAGTCTCTGGGATACAGCATAGGAACATCAATATGACGATTCATCTGTTCGTCATACTCATAATTGAAATGAAGACGTGCGCGCTGCTGATCTGTCATCATATTAGGTTGTGTGAAGTTGTTCATATTCCGAAGATAATTGATGATCATAAAGGGATCTTCATTCTGCCGATCTGCTTGACGCTCTGAGTTATAGGGAATAACCAGCATATCTGGACGAGGAAGCCCTACATATGAATCCAAGAGTACGACAGGAATTGTATATTGACGATTGCGTAGGAACATGGGCTGAATCTCATATCGCACACGCCGCCCTTGCTCCCCTACGTGCATTGAGTTTGAGATGTAGAAATCTCCAGATGATGTCTCCGCCATACCACGATTGTCCAGATACATCGGCTCCAAATTATCAGGTTGATCATTTTCAATGACATAGTGCTCTCGTTCATAGATATGCCGAATGTCTGGAACAATTGTGAGGAGCTGAAACTCAACTGGACGAATAGAACGGCAGATTGCAAAGTGATGAGGAAAGCCTGAATTGTGGTTCATACGAATGACAGAGTTCATAGCGTAATTTTGACGCATTCTTCTTGACATGGACTGACGACGTGGCCTGTAAAACATATTTTCAATTTTTCACCTACTCTGTAATTATTTTGTAGGTCATTAAGCCCGCTGCTGCTGTAAAACACAGAGCCAGAATACCCATATAGAACTTTTTCCGAGAAACATGCTCTTGCGGCCACTCTTCTATTCCAGGGATTGGAGGTGTAGGAGGTCGCTTTATAGAGAGACTCTTCTTGCGACAGATCGGACAATCATACTCTGTTTTATCCTTCATCCACGCGTTCCAACAGTCTGGATGAACCTTAAATCGGCAGCCACACGTCCTTAGTAAAGAACTATCTACCAAGGGCTCTTGCTTCTCATTTAATTCTTCAATACAGATAAAACACGTCTGAAGACCCTCTTCAACACTCGTATTCAGACCTGTGAGCGAATTAACGGAATCGGATGCTTTCATCCCTCTACCCTAAACGGGTTTAAATCTCTTTAACTAAGTGTGCTCCAGGATGGCTCCCATTTTCCTTTTTGTCCGTCATGGTCAAGCCGAACACAATACCGCTGCAGAACGTATGGGTGATGCTGCGTATGAAGATCCCCAGTATCGTGATGCTCATTTGACAGAACTCGGTCATCAACAAGCCAAGGCAGCTGGACACACCATTGCTGCCCTTCAAAATCGCCGCAAAGTTCACGTCTATTCTTCACCTCTCTCTCGGTGCATTCAAACAGCTGAAGGTATCCTTGACGCAGGTGTCAAGGCTTCTTCACTCATCCTTCACGATATGCTTCTTGAACGTCTTCATAAGAATCATATTTGTAATTCACGAAAAACTCCTGTAGAACTTCGCGCTCAATTTCCTAAATGGGATACACGCTTTCTTCCTCTCTTTCCCCCACACTTCTCTCCTCAGAGTGAACCCTATGAATCAACGGCCTTCCGTATGAGTGCTTTTGTTGAGTCCCTTCAGAAAAAATACGAAGACACATATACAATGATTGTCATTGTCTCTCATCACGATGCAATTGAATCCCTTCTTCATCTAAAACTTGCGAATGGACAGGTAGTGAAGTTTGTATGATTTTGGTAAATTCAGATCTTTCATCTTCCAATGTCGTTTAATAACAAGTACAGGTGGATTCTTTTGGTTTGGCGGAGGTAACAACCGTTTACCATAGGCTCTTTGCAGTTCTCGTTTCTTTTTTCGTTTTTTGTAGATATCATACATTTTCATAGTCCCAAATACACATACCATGATCCCTGTTCCAATGATTGCTCCAAGACCTCCAGGATCCATTTGTGCTGTTCATCCACACAAAAAAAATGTTTCATTTTTTTGTTTCCCTTTCGGGTTTTTCTATTTTTTTTAGAGATGTGCTCTGTGTGTTTACTCAAGCGCATAGAAGACATCCTCATCTGTCGTCATTGAACGAAGTTGCATCCGACCTTCATCGTAATAACGCTGAGGAGTCCGCTTTCGCTTCCGCACAAGAATATGATCTGAATCAATCTCTTCATACGTAGCACGCGCTCCTGGCTTCAGAAGCCAGATAGCTGCCGCAAGAGTGAAGAGACTCATCAGATACATTCCTACAAAGACCATCCCCAGATCTACATTGGAGGCCTGATTGAGAGGGGTAGAGGGATTCAGCCGCTGATAGATGCTCTTGGGAAGATCCGTCACTGCAGCAGGAACCTCCTTGATGAGATACTCCTTTGTATCCCGCATCCTTGACATCATATCCTCATTGAACCATGCGTCCATATCAAAGAGTGAATCTGGTACGGCTGGGAGGCTGTTCATGGCCTCTGTGTAGTTGAATCCCGTCTGCTCAAGGAAGTAGTACGTGTAGTTGGCTACAGCCACAGAAGGTGCCGCAAAGAGGAATGCTGCCTCCTGCATATTCGTTACACCGCGCGTCAGAAGAGATGTTGCAATAAGAACAAGGCCGATCATTTGTATCCTTTCCTACTTGTTGATGTAGGCGGCCGTGAGCTTTCAAATTTTTTGTGACGGTTTCCCATCGTATACATCGGATGGAAAAATTTGAAACTTCATTCGCCTTGTGTAATGAACTACACCATCCATTTACCACAATGTGCAGCGAGACATCTACCCTCAGTCGTAAGGAGTTGGCTTTGCGGCAGATGCCGCCTCCTAAGCCTGCACATTCTTTTGAAAAGTATCTTCTGGACGTCTATTGCAAGGACGCTGAATTCCTCAAGACCAAGAAGCACCGCACACACCTTCATCGCGCAGTCATTGTCAAGCGGGGCAAGATTCTTGCTGAGGCTACCAACCTCTTGGGCTCTCGGTCTATGGGTTGTGGTTTCTCAGATTGGACGATCCACGCTGAGAAGGCCGTTGTAAAGAAACTTGGCAATCTCAATCATCTTCGCGGCTCTGATCTCTATGTCTTCCGTGTTGGAAATACAGAGGAGGCTTGCTTCTCCAAGCCCTGCTCAGACTGTGAGAGTTTCCTCAAAAAGTGTATGCGTGAATATGGACTCCGCTTTGTCTTCTACAGTATCTGACGCCCACCCAAAGCAAAACATAATCAACCAATAGATGGTTGCCGCTCTCTTAAAAACACTTCATTCAGGCATTCAAGACCTTCGCCTTCTTCCCCCAAAAGGACAGCCCGCTGTTTCTTTTTTTAAGAAGGCATTTCTCAAGGCTGGGCGTTTTACAACCCAATGGGTTCGCTTGGATTTTGATCAGGTTCCTAACTTTGGAAAACAAGCCACAATCACTCTTCCGAGACAGGGACATCTTATTAGTCGTATGTATGTTGTTGTAAACTTTCCAGATATTGTTGGCCCCCAACTTCTTGCAAAAGCTGCGGCAGGAACATCGTTCGCTGGGCCCACCTTCGGTTGGACAAACTCCCTTGGACATGCTCTCATTCAACAGGCTCAGATTGAAATTGGTGGAGCGCGTGTCTCTACCTTAGATTCAAGACTTTTAGAAGTTCTGGATGAATTTCATACACCGTTTGAAAAAGTTACGCTTGTCAATCAACTCATTGAACGCTACGACAATGGTTTCAAAGTAGAAAAAATTGGTTGGGATCCCGCACAGCGTCCTACGCGTGTTGCTGTTCCTCTTCCATTCTGGTTCAATCGCGGCGATGCAGGCGCTTTTTTACCCATTGACGCAATTAGCACAGATCTTGTTCGTCTGACTATTAACTTTGCTCCCATTCAAGATCTATATGTCAGTCAAGATTTGAGTAGTAATGATATTACGAAACCCTTGGGAAAATTGTATCCTCAGATCCTCGGATCGCCCTTTTATAAAATAGATACTGCCGGCTCCATCCAGATGTCTGGAATCAATGGAAGCACTACCACACGCACTGTCTCTATTATTCCGAACATTCAGATGCCCACTACATTGAATCTAGGCGATAGCTACATCATGGCTGAATACATCTATTTAGATAAGGCTGAAGCCAATCGTTTCCGCCTTGCTGATATTATTTTACCAGTTCCTCAGCACTACGCTTTTGAACCCTATAACACTCAGAACTTTACAGAAGTCACTATACCACTTAGAATTCCTAACCCTACTCGTGATCTGTATTTTTTTGCACAGCGTGTTGAAGCACCAAGCTACAATGCATATTTCTTAGCAACCCGTGATTTGAGTGGCTTTGATGTAACTGTAGCTCCATGGTGGCCTGATGCGAGTGGCCTTGTTGCGCAGTATTTTACAGGGGATTATATTCCTGCATTTACCGTTCGTGAATCTGATCCCATCTCTGATATTATCTTAAACTACGAAGGCAAACTCTTACGATATGCAACAAGTGCTTCCGCTCAGTTCCGAAGTATCTTACCTGCCTTAGCTCAACGAAAAACTCCCTGGGTCAACAAATACTATTATACTCTATCCTTTGGTGTCTTGAATGGGTTCTTACCCCCTACATTACCTTCTGGAGAAGCCAATCTAGATAAAATCAGGCGCATTGACCTCCAACTTCGCTTCAATGCGCTTCGTGGATGTGCTCCTGGAACCTCTGTGCCCCAATATGTCATTTATATCTGGGCAGAAACGTATAATGTCTTGCGTATTTATGGTGGCCGTGCAGCATTGATGTTCGCGTATTAAATTGGGGCCTTAATACTCGTTGCGTTATACGTAGAGTATGAACGTTGTTGTGGATATCAATACACCCCTCAAATTAGAAGAGCGAACGCGATTGCAGAAATTCAAACAGAAGGCACGCAATATCTGTCGCAATGGACCTCTTATGCTTTTCTGTTTTTGCTGCACTGTAATCTTTGCATTTATCTTGGGTCTCCTCATTGCAAATGAGATTGAGTTCTCAAAGTAAAAATTTTTTGGGTTTTGTGATGTCTGCTCAAGAATCCTCAGTGCCTACTCAATAACCATCGGCACCTTCTGTGCGGCACAAAGCACCGCAATCTGCTGCATCTTCTCCATTCCAATCTTACCAGTTCCTACAAAGGCGTGACGATCTTTACAAGCCCCACAACACTCCAATGAGTCATTGAAGTGAATGAGTTTTACAGCCGTCTTTCGCCTGAAGGCCTCCTGGAGATACTCTAGGGGATCGTGCCCAGAAGCAAAGACGTGACACGTATCAATACACGCACACAACCTAGGATCCTTGAAAGAATCTACAAAGTCCAAGAACTCTTCCCTATCTGTAAGCAGCTCAGTACCCTGTCCTGCTGGAGTCTCCAAGAGAAGTGGACACTCAGCTGTTGCAGACTTCAAGACAAGTTCAATAGATGCCTTCATCTGCTTGAGTGCCTCTTTGGGGTTCTTTTTGACATACTTGCCTACATGAACTACAACACCCTTCGCCCCAAACGCATTTCCATACTCCAGATTCCGTTGAAGAAGCTGTGTATTCCACTTGTCCTCTTCCTCTGTGGCGAGATTGATAATATAGGGGCTGTGAATAAAGATCTGTGCCCTTGTCTTCTCAATGGCCTTCTTGGCTTTGGCGAGATCTTCATCCGCAATGTGGAGTTTGGCTGTGATGGGTCCTGAAAGAAAGATCTGATAGGGCTTTGTAAAGTCCTGAATGCTCAACACCGTGCCCTCCATTGTCTTGGCTTTGTGCATATGATGGCCAATACAATATTGGGAACACAGATGGGTTGCCTCCACAAGATTTTCAAAGCCCACAGTCTGCTCATTGGAAGACCAAGAGGTTAGGCACTTGAGATAGTCCCCACGTGTCTTCCAGGACTCAATGTTTGCGTGCCAAATGGCTTGCTGAAGAGGAAGAACCAAATAGAGATCCTTGGCTTCAGGAATGAGTGCGCCATAGGCAAAGACCTGAAACAGGAAATCCGTCCAATTCTGCTTCATCATTCCTGTGAGCTTCACCTCAAAGACCTGCGTTCTGTTCCGCATATCTGGATGCCCCTCAACAGAGCCTGAAGTCACCTGCTGCTCAAAGACAAGATCTCCATCCTCTTTGCGCAGTGTCTTTTCAAGCCCTCGGCGAGTCTTCCTCAAGCATTCCAAGAAGGGTTCGGTGGTCTTTGAGGCCCTCGCTTTAATCTCAGAGAAGCTTGAACAATGCCGCTTGAGGGCCTGGAAGAGATTTTCCAGGGTGATCTTATCCACAGGCAGACGAAGCATCTCTTCCGCAGCAAGGCCTAGAATGCTATAGGAATCTTCCTTGGGCAAGCTATTCAAAATGGCTGTGGGATACGGATAGGTTTTGATCTCTGGCGCAGACGCAACAACTGGGAGAAGTTTTTTCAATTCAGCCCTCTGATTGGGATTCATGTTTGCAAGAATATGGCGCACACGAAGAGTTGACATTCTTGCTTGGAATCCAAAAAAAATCGCGTGGAAATTCAATTTTTCATTCCTACTTTTGTATGAATGTTAGGGAGCCTGATAGTTGTGTCTTCATAGGAATCACAGAATACATTTCAATGGTGTCGCTTGCATCTTGAGGCACCTGTTGGACTCGTTGTTCCATTGCGTGCTTAATTCGTGCTGCTAGTGTCTGAACAGGACTATCTGAAGGCCGGTAGGGCGGCGTATGAGATTCTTGCTCTTCACACAATTTAGGAAACTCGTCTACTGGTGTTGAAGGCTTCTTTGTGTCTTCTGGAGGAGGTGAATCATCTTTGAAACTGTAGCCACGCATAGGACGTGTAGCTGGACGCGTATCATCTTTGAATGCATATCCACGATGAAAGGGCTTTTTGCGTCGTACACGTTCAAACTTGGACTCCTCTAAATTCCAGTGGCGAACCTCCTTGGGCTTTCCATCATCTATTTTCCATTCACGGACCTCCTTGACAGGCTCAGCAACCCTGGGAATAGGCTTCTGAATTTCTACATCTTCATCATCAAGATCCAGTATACTGAAGCGATTCACACTCATTTCTTATGAGGTGCTAAGAATACTTTTTGTATTCAAGTTTACCCTCCACCTAAAAATTGTGCGGCGTTTCATTCCTTTACTCCCTGTAAAATGAAACTTGTCATTGTTGAATCCCCTGCAAAATGTCAGAAAATTCAAGGATTTCTTGGCTCCGATTATCGTGTTCTTGCCTCTATGGGCCACATTCGTGCCCTAGAAGAAGACTTGGATGCTGTCGGCCTTGATCGTGATTTTGATCCCAAATTCCGATTTATCAAGGAAAAGGCCAAAGCCATGAATCAACTCAAAGAGGCTGCTGAAGGGGCAGAAACCGTGTTTCTGGCTGCAGATGATGATCGTGAAGGTGAGGCCATTGCGTTCAGTGTGGCCTTGCTGCTCAAACTCAATCCAGCCACAACTCCTCGTGCCGTCTTTCATGAAATCACTGAGAGGGCCGTGCGAGATGCTATTGCGAATCCACGCCGTATTGATATGAACCGTGTGAATGCACAACAGGCACGGAGTATTCTAGATATGATGGTTGGATTTACTATCAGCCGGCTCCTCTGGCGGCATGTAGCCAATTCATTGAGCGCGGGTCGTTGTCAAACTCCTGCACTTCGTCTTGTCGTTGAAAAAGAAGCGGATATCAAGGCTTTCAAATCCGCCAGTAGCTGGAAGATTAGTGGTTCTTGGAAACCTGCTAACTCTGATCTCTCTATGCAGGCAGCCATGCTTGAAGATCTGGAAGACGACGAATCAGCTATGAATTACCTTGAAAATATCCATTCAGATCTTGATGGTGAAGTTCATACTGCTGAAACCAAGCCGTGGACAGAACAGCCTCCCAAGCCCCTCATTACGAGCACACTTCAACAGGAAGCCTCTGCGCTCTACAAAGTCAATACCAAGGCCACTATGCAGATTGCCCAAAGGCTCTATGAGGGTGGGCACATTACGTATATGAGAACAGACAAAGCAGTGCTTTCTGAGGAGGCTGTCGCTTCAGCTCAAGCATGGGTTCGTGATTCCATGGGGGCAGACTACTGTGGTGTTGTCGCTACTGCTACTCCTGCGCCTGAGCCCAAAAAGAAAAAGTCAGCAAAGGCGGAAAAAGAACCCGAAAAGCCGAAGGCACAAGAAGCTCACGAAGCCATTCGCCCTACTCATTTTGAAGTGGACCAGCTCCCCGCAAATGAAGATTGGTCTGCGGTAGATCGTAAAGTCTATGCCCTCATTCGGAATCGCGCCATCCAAAGTGTAATGAGTCCTGCTCGTGGTGAAACTCGGAAGCTTGTCTTCCGAGCCACTGGTGATCCCTGTGAATTTGACTGGCAGAGCACGTACAAACGAACTACTTTCCCTGGTTGGAAACGCCTTGGACAACTTGCTCGGCTGGATGATGAAGAAGACATTCGTGATTCCGAAGAAGCTACTTGGAAACTTGCTACGGCTGTGAAAACAGGGACTAAACTTCAATGGACTGCCCTAGAAGCCAATCCTTACACAACGAAAGCACCTCCTCGGTACACAGAAGCTACTCTTGTTCGTGAGCTGGAAAAGCGAGGTATTGGCCGTCCAAGCACATTTGCAATGCTTATTGCAGCCATTCAAGATAAGGAGTATGTGAAGAAGGAGGACCGCCCTGCTCAGAAACTTGCTCGGAAGCGATATACCCTTGAACCCCATCAATGGCCACCTACAGGTGTTTCATATGAACAGAGTATTGGTGGTGAAAAGGATAAACTTGTTCCTACGGCCCTTGGTGAACGTGTCATGAAGTTCTGTGTAGAGAAATTTGCAGATCTCTTTGATTACGGCTTTACTGCTCAGATGGAATCTCGCCTTGATAAAATCGCAGAGGGCAATGAAGCTTGGAAACAAGTCCTCCGCGATACTTGGGAGAGTTACAAGGAACGATATGAAACCCTCAAGGCAGGTGAATCTGAACGCAAAGATATGAGCCGATCTTTTGGAAATGGTCTCAAAGCAGTTCAAACCAAGAAAGGACCTCTCCTTCTTATTGAAAGTGCAGATGGTGATAAGGAGAAGACAGTCTTCCTTGGATGGCCTGAGGGGGTTGCCTATGATGGAATTACGGAAGATCAGGCTCGTAAATTTGCCCAGACTAAACAACAGGAACTTGGTGGTGCTGAACTAGGATCTCTAGATGGAAAACCCGTTGTCAAAAAGAAGGGACCTTTCGGCGTCTATGTCCAGTGGGGCACTGTGAAGATGTCTATTCAGGAACCTGAGACCTTTGAACAGATTGAAAAGGCGCTGCGTGAAAAAGAATCTGCAGTCCTTCATACCCTCGGTCCCTTTGAATTCCGTCGTGGTCAATACGGCCTGTATATGTTTAAGAAGGACCTCAAACAGAAGAAATTTGTGGGTCTTCCCGATTCCCTGGATCCCAAGCAACTCACATTGGAAAATGCGGTAAAACTCTATCAAGATGGTCTTCAAGCAAAGGCACGCGCATCTCACTTTGGACAACAGAATACTGCTGGAGGTGCTGCGCCAGCACAACGTGGAGCTGCTCGTGGCCGTGGTCGTGGACGTGGTCGCGGTCGTGGTCGCGGACAGTAAATTGACAATCTGCGCTTCTTTTAAAAAATTTTTTTCTTATGTGTAGATGGCTACAAGTACCTCAATGGATATTTCTGGCGCAGTCGTGCGCAAAGGCAAATTCCACAACGGTTGGACAGAAGAACAAGAGGACCTCATGGAAAAATGGGCGGATATGGCGGCCTGTTATCGCTGGCTCCATGATCGGTGTGAAAAACTGTATTCCAAGAACAATATGAGCATTACAATCCCTGTCATTATTCTATCAACGCTTACTGGAACTGCATCTGTAGGTCTTGGAAGTCTCGTAGGAGATAACCCAGATACTCAAAAATATGCTCAGATAGCGATCGGTGGTGTTTCATTGGTTGCAGGTATCTTGACGACTCTTGGAAACTTTTTACGGTATGCACAGCTCAGTGAATCCAATCGCGTGGCTGGAATTTCCTGGGGAAAATTCCAACGTCAGATTGCTGTAGAGCTTTCACTTCATCCCAATGATCGCTTGGACTCTATGGACTTTATTAAAATCTGCCGTGCTGAACTTGATCGCCTCATAGAGCAAAGTCCTCCTATTCCTGATTCTGTCATTAATCAGTTTATGATTGAATTTAAGGACCTTCCTGAACTCAAACGTCCTGATATCTGTAGGGGTATTGAGCACACAGAAGCCTTCAAAGACAAGAAAACGAGGCTTAAGTTCATTGCAACAGAAGCGGGTTTAATGATTGCACACAAGAAAAAGGTCCTTCGTGATGAACTCATTCCTGATATTGATAACCGTCTTACGAAGATTATGGACAACAAGATTGATGAACTTCGTCGTGACTTGGGAACACGAGTTCCTGAACCTCAAACACGAGGCCCTGCTGTCAATTTAAGTTCCACTATCTCTTCTATCCTTCCTCAACTGGGACAGAAAAAAGTCAGTGCGTATGAACCCGATTGGAGAAAACTTGTTCGCCGCACAACTGAATCTGCTGCTCCTACACTAGATGAAGGTATGTTTTCTATTGATAACCCCATGCGCGCACGTAAAAACACAGACAGTCTTACCAATATCGCCATCACAGTGGAGACTCCTAACTCAGTCAAGTAGGCTAGTAGTCGTTGAGTGACTCCAGCATCTTCTCTACATCCTCTTTTGTAAACTCTGGACCAGAAATTACATGAAAGGAATAATCTGCAGTTGAGACGGCTTTATACATTGCCCTTGAAAGAACAAGTATTTGAATGGGCAACGAGTTGAGCCATTGTAGGTCCATATTCTTCTGCTGAATACAATAGTGATCCATTACAGCATCCATATTAATGTATTCATAGTCGTATTCATCAACTCGGATTGTTTCTGGTCCCTTTTCTGTGCTGATTTCTTCCACACCTGATGTTTTGATCATAACATCCGTTGCCCAGAGAATATCAAGCTCCTCCCGCACAGGAAAGGAATGAAGCGCCATCCACGTCTTGATCCTGCGAAAGCAATCAGCCACGAGCCTCCAATCCGCAACAGGCTTTCTATTGTATCGTATATCTACTTCTCCCTTAATGAAGAACTGTAGAGTCTTGAGTTTGGGAAAGAAGAATGTCTCATCCATACACCAGATCAACGAAACTTCTGAGATGCTGAGAGTTTCTAGAGACTCGGTATTTGCTTTACACAGAGCCCATTCCTTCATCATATCTTCATGGTAACGCGCATTTAGTTGAAGACCTTTTACGTTTGCCTGAAGGGGATCCATTAGACCCATACACTTGGGGGGAGCGCAGTGCGATTTCAAATTTTATCCAGTATGAAAAATTTGAAATTTGTCGGATTCATGTGGATCGTGTATAAAATGGATTCAACGCAACTTATTCTTGACGCCCTGGAGACAATGAGGAAAGGAGATGTGGCTCGTGGTGAAAAGTTCTCTGCAATCGCCTATGCAAAGGCCATCAAGGGCATCAAAGAGCTTGGAAAGCCCATCACCTCGGTAGAAGATGTTGCTGGGATCGCTGGAATTGGTAAAAAGATCACTGCAAAGATTGATGAGATCCTCAAGACCGGCAAACTCGCAGCAGCAGAGCGAACCAAGCAAGAAATCAATCTTGACATCTATGATACCCTCTTGAAGGTTCATGGAATTGGTCCAGTCAAGGCCCGAGAGTTGGTGAACAAGCACTCCATCAAGAGTATTGCTGAACTCCGTGAGAAGCAAGAGGAGCTCTTGAATGAAGTTCAGAAGATGGGTCTCAAGTATTATGAAGACATTCTTGAACGCATTCCACGTGCTGAGATGATTGAGCACAATGATCTTCTTCAGGCTCATCTTCCCAAAAAAGGCCACGGTGTTGTTGTAGGTAGTTTCCGCCGTGAAGCAGAGACATCTGGAGATATTGATATGCTCCTTGCATTTCCTCCAGATGTTAGTGGCGCAAAGCAGAAGAAGCGCTTTGAAGAGTTTGTTCAGACACTCAAGACTGAGGGCTATATCAAGGACATTCTTGCACAGGGCACAAAGAAGTGTATGGCTGTTGTTGCTCTACCTGGAAAGAAGGCACGCCGTCTTGATCTTCTACTGACTCCTCACGATGAATATGCCTATAGTATCCTGTATTTCACAGGCTCTGACAAGTTCAATGTAGCCTTCCGAAAGCATGCTCTGACGAAGGGCTATACCCTCAATGAGCATACCATGAAGCCCCTCAAAGAGGAAACTCCTCATGCTCCTCCCATGTCTACAGAAGAAGACATCTTCCGATTTCTGGGCCTTCAGTTTGTGGAACCTAAGAATCGCAAGGGTGAGGAAAATGTCCGTGCCCTGGATTCCTAGACGTGGTAGATGGTCAAGGTGTATCACCTCAACAATCCACAACTAACACTCTGGGAAACACATTTTGAACGAGCAATCACAAAACGAGAGGCAAATATCTGGGTAGCACATCAAGAACAACTCTTACGAGATGCAGTAGAAGAGGCTATTACAAACAATCAAAAAAAACCCAAAGCACTTTTTTTGTGGACATCTGAACCCTACTTTTCCACAACACGAAATACAAGATCCGAGCTCTATGGAATCCCTATGCATATATTTAATCTCTGGAACCGTCGTGCTGTGTATCACAATGGGACATTTTTGTATCAGGCCTATCCAACGGCTTTACCACCTCGGCCTTTAGCAAGAACTGCTTGGCGATCTTCTTTAACATGTGCACTCATAACATATCCTCAAGATACAAGTGTTCAATTTACTCAAGAGCGAGTCGCTGTGGCGAAACACGGACACGCCAAAGGACTGTGTCATATCTATGGAAAAGGATGGCCGCCTGGATTCAGTCTTGAGAATAGCCGAGAGGGTGAATGGTGGAAATCTAAACCAGGTATCTTGGAAAAGTATGATTTTTGTGTTGCGATGGAAAACTGCTTACAGCCCTTTTATGTGAGCGAAAAACTCTGGGACTCTATTCTTAATGGCTGCCTCCCTATTTATTGCGACAATGGAACTATCTACAATGATTTTCCTCGTGGATCCTTTTTGGATATCCGCGACTACAAGTCTCTAGATGATCTGTGGCTTGTAGTAAAAAATATGACCCTAGAGGAATGGAATCGGCGGTTTGACCTGTGTTGGACGGCTATGGAAACCTTGTGGAAAAAAGGACAAGGCGTTGACTACTGGAAAGACTCTGTAAATGAAGTTCAACGGGTTCTTGCAAACCTCACATAAAAAATTGACCTAAACTCCTTTTACAAATGGTAAGGTAGAAGAATGAGTCAAGTCAATGCTGCTCGTGTTGAACCTGTTCAAGAGGGTGCTGCTGGCGCTGGCGCAAATGAAGTCGCAGATCTGACGGCTCTTCCAAATCTTATCAAGGCTTGGAAGACGCTTCAAGATGAAACCAAGGAGCTCCAGTCGGCTATGCGTGAAAAGAAGACACGTCTCAAGGCTATGGAAGAGATGATCCTTCAGTCTATGAAGCGCAACAACATCGGCGCGCTTGATCTGAAGTCCTCTGGAGGTCGCATTCTGTATCGTCGCAAGGCGTCCAAGGAGTCTCTGGGCACGAAGAATCTTACAAAGCTCCTCGCCGAGGCTCTCAAGTCTGAGCAGAAGGCTACCGAGGCACTCAAGTACATTGATGAGCACCGTGGAAGCAAGACCAAAGAGAGCCTATATTATGAACAGGAGTAAAGGTTACGAAGTAGGTTCAAATACTTCAGAATGCATAAAAATATGGTGTTGCATTACCCAATCGTTGCGGATTCTTTGCATAAGTTTTTCTTTAAGAACCCGTAAAACATCTTCAGGGACATTCATACTTTGACAAGTGTCTGTAAGAATTTGTTGGATATCTCTCGCAAAGTCTTCCTTGCGTTGTTGGTTCCTGCTAAAATGATCAGAATACCGAATCCTGACAATACCACTTGTATCAGGTTGTACCTCTGCTCCAACAAATGTAAATGTTCGCAGCCCAGGATATAATTCCTTCCATTTTGCCCACGTCAATCTGGAATGTGTTATAAAAACAACTCGCTTAGAAGACTCTACTTTGTGTGCGTGAAGTTTGTAGGGATAGCGTTGACCCTCATCCATTCGTAAATAGACCTTGGATTCCCAACGATCTCCAAAGACCTCTTGAGCCACCTTTTTGAGAATGGAGAGCTGTCCTGTGTTCTGTTCTCCATACAAATATAAAAACTTATTTCGGTTAATTTGAACACCATCCATCTCTTCAAACCAATCGTTTTGGAAAAAGTCTCGCAGCACCTCCGTTTTTGTTTCCGTTGTATCTACCATCAAATTACTCTCAAAGGGCGCATTCTCTTCAGTCATGCCGTTCATTTTGGTTCTATATTCAGTCCCGGGAAAAAAAACAATTAGTTAGGTAGCCGCGCTATCTAACTAACTGGATCCGGAGTACTGGCTACCAAAAATAGCAATAGCCCCATTCAATGGGTTGCTCCACTTCAATAATCATAATACCCCAGTAGTCCATGTATGTATTTTTTGTT
>JACCDJ010201230.1_pt1 | contig 20681 bp, 17 predicted proteins | sample 7444481 | NCBI WGS metagenome assembly JACCDJ01 (sample SAMN15323435, study PRJNA562643) | freshwater metagenome | isolation source: river surface water | place: USA:Blue River Watershed | collected 2017-08-15 | reverse complement strand
CGCGCGGTTGAAGTTGTGAACACCGGAAGTGGTGTGAGAGTGACCCTGGAAGGTGGCCAGGTAGTTGAGGGTAGCCACTGCCTGATGGCGGTTGGCGCAATTCCAAACACCAAGGGCCTTGGGCTTGAAGAGGCCGGCGTAAAACTCACTGAATCAGGTCACGTAATCGCCAACAAGGTGGCAAGAACCTCCAGGGCCAATGTCTATTCGGTTGGTGACTGCTCGACCGCGATGCCACTTGCTTCGGTGAGCGCGATGCAGGGCCGCACTGCGGTCTACCACACTATGGGTGATGTGGCGGCTCCGACCAGAATGCGCAATGTTGCCGCCAACGTCTTTACTTCCCCCGAGATTGCCTCGGTCGGTTGGTCACAGGCCGAGATAGAGCAGGGTCTAGTCCGCGGTGAGATTCAGAAGGTCTTGCTGGACACTAACCCAAGGGCCAAGATGTCAGGGATTCGCGAGGGTTTCATCAAGCTATTTGCCTCAATCGGATCTGGCACCGTTATTGGTGGCGTGGTAGTCGCGCCACGTGCGTCTGACCTGATTTACCCAATTGCGGTGGCAATTGAGAACCGTCTGACAGTTGATGAATTGGCTAGGACCTACACGGTCTACCCATCGCTGTCTGGTTCGATTGCCGAGGCTGCCTCGGCACTGCACCAGCCAATCGACTAGTCGGTTATATCGAGAATTCTGGTTCCCGCTGAAATCGTGGCTCCCACGGTTACGCCAATCGAGCTGATGGTTCCTGAGCGGTGCGCGGTGAGCGGCTGCTCCATCTTCATGGCTTCCAAGACCACCACCAGGTCTCCTGCCTCAACTCGGTCACCTTCATTGGCAGCAAGCTTCACCACGGTGGACTGCATCGGGGCCAACAGGCTGTTGCCCTTTGCGCCGGTGTGAGACGCTCCGCCAGAGCTCTTAGCGCGCTTTGGAGCGTGACCGGCAGCTGAACCAATCTCTCCAACCAATAGACGCTTGGGCACACTCACCTCAAGGCGCTTGCCAGCTACCTCCACCACAATGTCGTGGCGAGCCTCAGTCTCAGGCAGGTCATCTGCTTGACCAGACCAAGGTTCGATGGTGTTGTCCCACTCGGTTTCGATCCAGCGGGTGTAGACGCCAAACTTGCCGCTCTCGGCGGTGAAAGCCGGATCATTCACGATGGCTCGGTGGAATGGTAAAACGGTTGGTAGACCGTGAACCTGCATTTCTTCCAGTGCTCTTCTGGATCGCTGCAGGGCTTCGGCACGGGTTGATCCGGTAACAATTAGTTTGGCGACCATTGAGTCGAAGTTTCCAGAGACCACATCTCCCGACACCACACCGGCGTCAACCCGAACGCCAGGTCCGCTTGGGGCGATGAACTGGTGAATTGCACCAGGGGCTGGCAAGAAGCCGCGACCTGGGTCCTCGCCATTGATGCGGAACTCAAAACTGTGACCGGAAACCTTTGGGTCTGGATAGTCCAGCACTCCACCTTCGGCGATGCGGAACTGCTCACGCACGAGGTCGAGACCGGTGACCTCCTCGGAGACCGGGTGCTCCACCTGCAAACGGGTGTTCACCTCGAGGAAAGAGATGGTGCCGTCTTGGGCGACCAAGAACTCACATGTTCCCGCTCCCTCATAGCCAACCGCCTTGAGGATTGCTTTGGAAGATTCGTAAAGTCGGGCTTCCTGATCCGCACTTAGGAATGGCGCAGGCGCCTCCTCGACCAACTTCTGGTGGCGACGTTGCAGCGAGCAGTCACGGGTTGACACCACAACCACGTTGCCGTGCTTATCGGCCAGACACTGGGTCTCAACGTGACGAGGCTTATCCAGGTATTTCTCGATAAAGCATTCACCGCGACCGAAGGCAGCAATTGCCTCACGAGTTGCGGATTCAAAGAGCTCTTGAATTTCGGCCGCATCGCGAACAATCTTGATGCCGCGGCCACCGCCGCCGTAGGCAGCCTTAATGGCAACTGGCAGGCCGTGAATCGCTACGAAGTCTTCAACTTCCTTGACCGTCTCAACCGGGTTGATAGTTCCAGGGGCCAATGGCGCACCTACCGATTCGGCAACCTTTCGAGCGGAAACCTTGTCTCCAAGTTGCTCAATCGATTCTGGCTTCGGTCCGATCCAGATCAGGCCAGCGTCGATAACGGCCTGGGCGAAAGATGCGTTCTCTGACAAAAAGCCGTAGCCCGGGTGAACCGCATTTGCACCAGAACGCTTTGCGACGGCAATCAGCTTGTCAGACACCAAATATGTTTCCGCGGCAGTCTCGCCATTCAGGGCATATGCCTCATCGGCCAGCTTTACGTGTTGAGCGTGACGGTCACCATCGGCATAGACCGCAACGGTAAGGATTCCAGCATCTTTGGCTGCTCGAATGATTCGAACCGCAATCTCGCCTCGGTTGGCAATAAGTAACTTGGTAATTCGGCGCTGGGTCATAATCCAAAAGCTTATTGCCCCCTAGGGCAGGAAATTTATAAGCAAACGACAAAAAACTCGCTGTTTCGTTGCGGTTATCTCCATAGCGATTGGTAGTCGTGACCCAGTTCGGTAACCAATTCCCGCAGCGCGACCAGCGAAAGTCCTACCACGGTGTGATAGTCGCCCTCGATCCGCTCAATAAATGCACCACCGATGCCATCAATGGTGAAGGCTCCGGCTACTTGCAGCGGTTCGCCGGTGGCCACGTACTTGTGAATTTGCTCGTCGCTGAGATTGGCAAACTTCACCGAGGTTTGGGTGACTTTGCCGGATGCCTTGCCGGTATTGCCGTCGATCAACCAGTGTCCCGAACAGAGCACGCCGGTTCGGCCGCGCATCTTTTGCCACCTTGCAATCGCCACCTCTGGGTGGTGTGGCTTTCCAAGCATTTCGCCAACTAATAAAAGCGCAGAATCGCAGCCCAAGACCAGGCCATCGAAGGTCACCGCTTCAGCCTTTGCTCTCGCCAAAAGCAGGGTCATCTCCTGGATGGTCTCAGGCCTTTGCTGAGCCACCAGCGCATCTTCATCAACGCCAGGGGAGCGGGTTTCGAACAAAATGCCGGCATCGGTAAGCAAACGCTTTCTGGCGGGCGATGTCGAAGCAAGCAGCAATTTGGTCACGGAAGACAGGTTAGCTGTGGAACACTGTGGGAGTGAATCTTCGAGTCAAAATTGAAAAAGTTGCCCACGGTGGAGTTTTTGTCGCCCGCCACGAGGGGCGAGTCATCTTCGTTACCGGTGCTGTTGATGGCGAGGTTGTTGATGTTGAAATCACCGAGGATGCCGGCAAGTTTCTAAGAGCAACCGTCACAAACGTGGTTGAAGCCTCCGAGCACCGTCAGCCACACTTCTGGAAGGCTGCCCGCGAGGGGGCCGGTGGAGCGGAGTTCGGCCACATCAAACTTGAACACCAGCGTGAACTCAAAGCCCAAGTTTTGGAAGAGGCCTTGCAGCGCATGGCAAGTATCGAGTTCAAGACCGCCGTGGAAGCTTGCCCACAAGAAACCGACGGACTTCACTACCGAACCCGAGTCCAGTTAAACGTTGATGCCTCCGGCACCGCAGGACCGATGCGACCACGAAGCAATGAGGCGGTATTCAGTCCTACCCTTCCTTTGGCAGTGACCGAGATCGAAGAGCTTGGTCTTCAGCTAAAGAACTGGAATGGCGTGAAGAAAATCTCCATCGCCGCCAGCTCAACCGGGGATCTGCAGTGGATGGTGGATGGAAAGCTCAACGGGTCAGAACGCTTGGTTGAGAGAGCTGCCGGCCGAACCTTCAGATTGAGTTCAGGTGCGTTTTGGCAGGTCCACAAAGACGCCGCCAATGTACTTACCAAGGCGGTCTTTGACGCTGCAGAAGTGCTGGAGTTTGATGCTGGCAAATCGGCACTCGATCTTTATGCCGGTGCTGGTCTTTTCGCCGCCACCATGGCTGCCAAATACAGCTCAACTTCATTTACCGCGGTTGAGAACAACAAGCAGGCAGTTGCCGATGGCACAAAGTCCGCAATCGATCTATCAAACTTGAAGTTTGAAAAGGCAGATGTGCTTCAGTACTTGCGAGTCGCAAGTAGCAAACCTGGCAGTTTTGACACCGTGGTGCTTGATCCGCCTCGCTCGGGAGCGGCCGGCAAGGTGATCGAGCAGCTGGTTAAACTGCACCCGAGAAACATTGTTTACGTGGCATGCGACCCCGTGGCATTGGCTCGTGACCTAGGTTCACTCACCAAGGCCGGGTACCAACTTAGGGGACTGAAATCTTTCGATATCTTCCCGCACACGCACCATTTTGAGGCGGTTGCCGCTCTAACTCTTGGTTAGCCTAGAGGGGTATGGAAAAGGTAAAAGTAGCGATAGTTGACGACCACGAGGCAGTTCGGCTGGGGTTCGCAGGCACCTGCCACGAAAACGGTTTTGAGCTGGTCGGTTCCGCTCCTACGGTGGACGACCTTTTGGTTCAAATATCAGAAAAAGACTGCGCGGTTGTAATCGCAGACCTGTCCTTAGCCGACGGTTCTTTGGTTCAAGACAATATTGAGCGCTTGGTCGAATCGGGCCCAGCTGTCCTCATCTACAGCATCGCCGACAAGCCTCCGCTGATGCGCACCGCCCTTAGGGCGGGGGCAACCGCAATTGTTTCTAAGTCCCGACCCATGGCAACGCTCGTCGAAGCAATCTCACTTGCTGCGCAGGGAATCATCATTAACAACGCCGAAACCAGCGCATTGATCGATGCGGATCGACCTTTCAAAGAGGTAAAGCTTTCAGATCGTGAACGCGAAGTGCTGTCGCTTTATGCCTCAGGGATGAGCCTGAAACAGGTGGCATATCAACTGCAGATCAAGCCTTCCAGCGCCAAAGAACACATCGACCGCGTAAGAGTGAAATATGCGAAGCTGGGCCGAGAGGCGGCGACCAAGGTGGACCTCTTCCGCCGAGCGGTCGAGGACGGCATCTTGCAGGGCGAGTTGCTCTAGGTGTCACAGCCAAAGCTTGCTTCGGCAGCCAGTGTTCGGCTGGAAACCATGTTCAGCCGAATTTATTCGTCAGTTTTGGCAGTGCTACATGTCGAGGTAATTCTGAATGTGGTGTTTCAGGCTCAGTATCTCGGGCTGGGTAAAGCTTGGGTGGCCGCCTATGTGACCGTCCCAATTGTTGGAATGGTAATCCGATCTTGGCGCAGGGGCAATCTCGGTTGGTGGCCATATGTCCACGGAGCCACGGTTTTGATTGCGATGTTGCGCTGGCCGTCGCTGGTGGTCGATCCCGCAGCGCTGCCGGAGGGTTTCCAGGCCTGGGTGTGGTGGCTGGTAGGCACCGCAACAATCTCCATGGGGGTAGTGAACCCCCGCTGGCTCGGATGGGTTTACCTGGTGGTGGCATCCACCAGCTGGTACCTGCTGGACACCTCAATTTATGGTGGATCGGGAGACTGGGAAATTGCGCTGCAGGATTCGATCTACGTCTTTTTGCTGGGAGGCACAGTTTCGTCGTTGGTGCGACTAACCAGGGAGGGTGCCAAGCGAGCGGACGAAGCAAACTCAATATCAATCGCAAAAGCTGTCGAACAGGCCCAAATCGATGCGACCGAGAGAGAACGTCAGCGCATCGATGCTTTAGTTCACGACCGAGTGCTGAACACTCTCTTAGTTGCCGCAAAGGCTAACTCGCCGGCTGACTACCAGGCGGCTTCGACCGCTGCAGCTGAGGCGGTTGCAAGTTTGGAATCTGCTGCAACCGAGCAGGAGAGCAGTTCTGGCGTCACAACCCTCGGGCTTTACCGTTCGCTGAGAAAGGCGGCGCTTCGCGCCTCCCACGACATCTCCGTGGAGATCGTTTCCGCAGGCTTGGAAGAGATTCCATCGGAGATCGCCCAGAGCCTTACCGAAGCCACGCTTCAAGCGATTGACAACGCACTGAGACATTCGGCTGCCTCCAGGATTCGATTGATTCTTGGCCACCCGGATGCAGCTGGGATTGCGATCCAAGTCAACGATGACGGTAAGGGATTTAACCTGGAGCGCTTGCCGAAGGACCGGCTGGGAATTCGAACCTCGATCCAAGCTCGCATCGAATCGGTTGGCGGTTCGGCCAAGATTTCCAGTGAGGTTGGCGAGGGTACGACCGTCGAATTGCGGTGGTCCAGGTGATTGAACTCCCACGCATTGCGATAACCATTTTTGCCATGGCCTTCGGGCTCTACCACGCCATTTTGGGAGCGGTGAACATTGATCACTACCAGAAACCAGAGTTCGTAGCGGTCGCAATCTCGCTCTACCTTGCCTCACTGATCATCACCATCGCAGACCGACCGGGGCTCAAGCTGAAGAGCTCGAAAGCGGCATTCAGTTTGGTTTGTGCAATGTTGATTTCACTTTTTATGGCAGGTTCGGTCGCAGCAGATCACGGGGACAATCACTCGACCTGGCACGTTGCTGGCATTGCCACTTTGATGGCAATCATCGCCCTGCGTCAGCACAAGGTCATGGCCTGGGTCGGTTTATTGGTGATGATCTCTGAGGTATTGCTCTGGGGTGGCATTGACCAACTTTTCCGAGCGGGTGTTTTTGGTGCAGTCATGTTGGTAGCTGCCGCCCACGCCTCAGCTGTGACCCTTGCCTCCACCGCAAAAGCTGCCTCCGATTTCCGCGAGCAGGCGCTGGCTACTGCGGCTGCGACAGCGGCCAAGTCAGCCGCTAGAACAGAGCGAAAACTCAGGGTGGAAAGAGCCCTCGGCGACGCGCTTCCCTTTCTAAACAAAATTGAGAGCGTCCAGGGACAGCTCAGTGAAGCTGACCGCAGGCAGGCACTCGCACTAGAGGCAATGCTGCGAGACCAGATTCGCGGTCGTCACTTTGATTTACCTGAGTTGCTTCGAGAAATATCTCAGGCCCGCGCTCGCGGGGTTGAGGTTCAGGTTTTGGATGACGGTGGCTTGGAGCAACTTTCGGAATCCGACCGCAAGCGGATCCTCAGTGAAGTTGCGAAACACGTTGCAACGGTCCAATCTGGAAAGCTTGTGCTTCGATCCGTATCGGATGAGAGCTGGGTCGTGACGATTACGGCATCAACTCCAGGTGCTCAAGCACCAGATTTGTTTATCAGGCTTTAACGAAATGATGGGCGGATCCTAGGATTCCGCCCATTCACTTCCCCTGTGCTGTGCACAATCTCTGAGCACCCTTCGAAGCCAAACCAGAGACCTTCTTATTCCAGCGAATCTTGAATGTTCCCGCAGCGGAAGTAACTGGAATGTTACTTACCACTTTGGGGGACAGCTTAGAGACCTGGCTTAGCAGACGAGTGCCAGTTCGAAGACAGCTCCCCGCGCAAAATACCTTGGTTGCGGTGCCAAGAGGACCCTGGCTTTCGAACCGCAATTCTTCCAAGCCGTCGTGATTCGATGATCGCTGCAGTTACAACTGCGAGCGCCGCAGCCTGGTCTTCGGCGTCGCCACCTTTGACCGACAGCAGTTGCTGAATCTCTTCTTCGGAATACTGCTTCATTACAGCGGAATGTTTCCGTGTTTTTTCGGAGGCAAGCTTGCTCGCTTGGTCTTTAGCGCCCTCAGCGAGCGAATCACTGCGGTTCGGGTGGCGGCCGGTTCGATGATGCCATCGAGCTCCCCACGCTCTGCAGCTAGGAACGGGCTAGCGACGTTGTAGGTGTATTCCTTTGCCAGCTGGTCGCGTACCTTGGCGATGTCCAGACCCTTTTCCTCTGCCTCGCGAATCTTGTCGCGGAACAATATGTTTACGGCACCCTGACCACCCATGACTGCAATCTCGGCGGTTGGCCAGGCTAGGTTGATGTCCGCTCCGAGTTGCTTGGAGCCCATCACGATGTAGGCACCACCGTAAGCCTTGCGGGTGATTACGGTAACTAGCGGAACAGTTGCCTCCGCGTAGGCGTAGAGCAGCTTGGCGCCACGGCGGATCACGCCGGCCCATTCCTGATCGGTGCCAGGTAGGTAACCGGGCACATCCACCAGGGTCAAGATTGGAATCGAGAAGGCATCGCAGAAGCGCACAAATCTGGCAGCCTTCTCACCGGCATCGATGTTTAGAGTTCCCGCCATCTGCTGCGGCTGGTTGGCCACAATTCCAACGCTGGAACCATCAACGCGAGCGAAGCCAATCAAGATATTTGGTGCGAATAGTGGCTGAACTTCTAGGAATTCACCCTCGTCCACCAGTGCCTCGATGATTGCGTGCATGTCGTATGGCTGGTTAGGGGAGTCCGGGATGATGGTGTTCAGCTTGAGGTCCGCCTCAGTGATTTCCAACTCGGTCTCGGATTGGTAAGTCACGGTTTCCGAGAGGTTGTTTTCGGGCAAGAAGCCAACCAAGGACTTCACGTAGTCGATCGCATCTGCCTCATCGTCGGCCAGATAGTGCGCCACACCAGAGGTTTCGTTGTGGGTGCGAGCACCACCGAGGTCCTCCATGCCCACGTCCTCACCGGTCACGGTCTTAATCACGTCCGGTCCGGTGACAAACATGTTCGAAGTCTTATCAACCATGATTACAAAGTCGGTTAGCGCTGGTGAGTAAACCGCACCACCGGCAGCCGGGCCCATGATGATGGAAATCTGCGGGATCACGCCCGATGCCATGGTGTTCAGCTTGAAGATCTCGCCATATTTTCCAAGTGCGATAACACCCTCTTGAATTCGAGCGCCACCGGAATCGAGCATTCCAATCAGGGGCACTCCAGTCTTGATGGCAAGCTCCATGATCTTGATGATCTTGTTTCCTGCGGTCTCACCGAGTGAGCCTCCAAAGATCGTGAAGTCCTGGGAGTAGACCGCAACCTGACGACCGTGAATTGTTCCGACACCGGTCACCACAGAGTCACCGTAGGGGCGCTTGGCATCCATGCCGAAGGCGGTTGAGCGGTGGCGAACATACTCGTCCACCTCGACAAAACTGCCGGCATCCAAGAGCATCTCGATGCGCTCGCGTGCGGTGTTTTTACCTTTGGCGTGCTGCTTGTCTTTGGCATTGTCTCCAGCACTGACCACTGCCTCGTGGTAACGAGCCTTAAGATCGGCAAGTTTGCCAGCGGTGGTGGAAAGGTCAGGGGTGTTGGACACAGAATCTCCTTAGATGCTTGCCTACTTTATCCAGCTTCTCTGCTGGATAACTTGAACAATACCTACAAGCAAATTCTAATTTCATCGTAGATACCTACAAGTTTGTTGGTTGCGATACGGTTTTGGTGTGTCACTAATTCAAACTGCCAGCGTGGTAAACGAACTGATCGCTCTCGATTCGGTTGATTCAACAAATCTCGAACTTGCCCGCCGACTAGCTGCGGGCGAGCTACCTAACTTTTCTCTGGTGGTGGCCGGGGAGCAAACTGCCGGCATGGGAAGACTTGGTCGCTCTTGGGTTTCTGAACCCGGAACGAGTATCTCAGCATCGCTGTATTTGAAATCTCGCCACACCAAGGAACTTGGCTGGGCGACCCTCATCATGGCCACCGCGATTCGCTCAGCTGTTGCGGAACTTGTCTCGGCAGAGGTGTTGGTGAAGTGGCCGAATGATGTGCTTGTGAGCGGCAAAAAAATCAGTGGAATTCTTGCCCAGATTCAACCCGATGGTTCTTTGATATTGGGCTTTGGCATAAACCTAAAGGCTCAGGCCGGAGCACCAGAAACGGCAACCGCCCTAGATCTACTGGGTGTTGCAGCCGAATTTGACGCGGTGCTGCATGCGGTGGTTCGAAACTTCCGGATTCGCTGGGCGATTTGTGAACAAGATCCCAAGGCCGCAATCGCCAAAGCACGGGGAGAGCTACTGCAGCACTCCGCCACCATCGGCAAGTCGGTTAGAGCCGAGCTGCCGGGCGGTGGAGAAGTTTTTGGTATCGCTAAGGACATCGATGGTGATGGCAGATTGGTAATTCACACACCCGAACCTGTCGTGGTGTCAGCGGCCGATGTCTGGCATCTGCGAAACTAGACAGGGAAAAGAGGTCGGGCATGCCAGTTGTTGGAGTAATCGGTGCTGGTCAACTTGCCCGCATGATGCAGCCAGCTGCAATCGCGCTGGGAATCGGCATCAAGGTTTTTGGCGAATCGGAGGGCGCATCCGCTCATCAAGCAGTGACCAAAGTTGGAGACTACAACGACTTTGACCAGCTGCTGGATTTTGCTAAGACGGTCGATGTGGTCACCTTCGATCACGAGCACGTTCCAACCGCAATCTTGGAGCGGTTGACCGCGGCCGGCCATGACGTTCGACCAGGACCAAACGCCCTAAAGCACGCTCAGAACAAACTCACCATGAGGCGCAAGCTGACCGAGCTCGGCCTACCGCAACCTATCTGGCAGGCGGCGAAAAGTGAGACTGAGGTAGCAGAGTTTCTGGCTTCCCACGGACCGAAGATTGTGGTCAAGACTCCAATCGGAGGTTATGACGGCAAGGGCGTGAGAGTTATTGCTTCGGTTTCAGAAGTAGCTGACTGGCTTGAAAACATTGCTGCTTTTGGCGGCGAACTTTTGCTTGAGGAGAAGGTCGACTTTGTCGGGGAGCTGGCTCAGCTTTCGGCCAGACGGCTCAGCGGAGAATTTCGAGCCTGGCCACTGGTAGCCACCCTCCAGCAGGATGGAGTTTGCTCCGAGGTTGTTGCCCCAGCTCCAGAAATCGACCACCACGCCAAGGCTGAGAAAATCGCCAGATCCATTGCAGATGGTCTGGGTGTTGTTGGTGTCATGGCGGTCGAACTATTCCAGGCGCGAAGCGGCGAGATTTTGGTGAATGAGTTGGCGATGCGGCCACATAACTCTGGCCACTTCTCCATCGACGCTTCCGTAACCTCGCAGTTCGAACAGCATCTGAGAGCGGTGCTGGATTTGCCACTGGGAGATACCGCTGGCACCTCCAAGTTTGCCGTGATGATCAATCTGCTCGGTGTTGACTCCGAGAACGACTTTGTAAGGCACTATCCAAAGGCGATGGCGCTTTACCCGCAAATCAAGTTCCACCTATACGAGAAGGAACCTCGTGAGGGTCGCAAGATGGGGCACCTAACCTTGCAAGGGGATGACCTTGACGCACTTTTGGCTGCGGGTCGAGCCTGCCGAGAATTGCTTTACAACCGCTAAATTGACCTTGGGAGGTTGAGATGAAAACTGTCGCAATAGTTATGGGTTCTGACTCTGACTGGAGAGTGCTGCAGGACGCTGCTACCACCCTCAAGGAATTTGGCATCGAGCACGAGGTCGAGGTGCTCAGCGCGCACCGCACCCCTGAGCGCATGATCGAGTGGGGTAAATCTGCTGCTGACCGCGGCATCAAGGTGGTCATCGCAGGCGCTGGAGGCGCTGCCCACCTGCCTGGAATGCTTGCTTCAGTTACTTCACTCCCGGTCATTGGAGTTCCGGTTGCCCTTGGCAAGTTAGACGGCATGGACTCCCTGCTTTCGATTGTCCAAATGCCCGCCGGTGTGCCAGTTGCGACCGTTTCTATCGACGGTGCCAAAAATGCCGCACTTTTAGCGGTTCGAATCTTGGGTGCCAGCGACCCCTCACTCCGCACCCAACTTGACGCTCATCGAGCAGATCTGGCCAGCACGGTAGCGGTCAAAAACGACAACCTGAAAAACAGCCTCTAACCCCAGCAATTTAGCCAAAACCGCTTGTTGCTCAGGGTTTTCTAAGCCAAGCAACTTAGGGTTGGTTTCGGTTGGAGGTGAGGCATGCGCATTTTCTTGAAGTCCCTAGCGGTTTCGTCACTGCTGATTACCCTCACCGGCTGCAGCGTTTTCTACCCAAACTGGGGTGCTACCGGACTTCCCGAACCGGTAACTGAATCCGAAACCGTAGTTCCAGAAGAAACCGCGCCTGAGGAAACCGCAACCGCTGAAGCCACTCCCGAAGAAACCGCCACTCCCGAGGAAACCAAAGAACCGATAGTTCGTAAAGAGGTGACCGTAGAGATCATCATGGCGGTTCCAGAGCCTGCAATTGGCGTCTTTACCGTGGTGGCACAGATTCCAAACCTGACCGAGTCCGGCGGCAAGTGCATTTTCAAATACCTGGGCAATGGCGTGACCAAGACCAAGGAAGTCAAGGCTGAGCCAAGTAGCGAATACACCCAGTGTTTCCCGATCGAATTCCCACTGAAGGATCTGCCTTCTGGCAACGGGGTGGTGACCGTTAGCTATGAATCCGAGGGACACTTTGGGACTTCCGCCCCAACCTCGGTGGTGATTGGCTAATGAAGCGCCTGCTTGGAATCTATTCCGCTATTGCGCTGATCGCCGGTGGCCTGGTTATTCAGCCACCTGCCCAAACCCCCGCCCAGGCAGCTCCGCCGGGAAGTGCGTTTGATCCTGGTTTGATTATCAGCGACAGTGTCTTCTATGACTTTGGAACCATGACGGTTGCCCAGATCCAGGCGTTTTTAGACTCTAGAGTTGCCGACTGCAGGGCGACCAATCCTGCCATCGACTGTCTCAAGAGTGTCAAGGTAGATATCCCAGAAACCCCTGCTACCGCTCCCGGTGCGGTTGGCCCCTGTAAGGCGATTGCCGCTAAAGCTGGAGCGAGCGCCGCAGAGGTAATTCACGCAATTTCTAATGCCTGTGGCATTAACCCCAAGGTGTTTATCGTCACCCTGCAAAAAGAGCAGGCGCTGGTTACCTCGACCAAGCCAACCGAGTATATGTACCGGGCGGCGATGGGATTCGGCTGCCCAGACAGTGACCCTGGCATCTGCGGCAAGGTCTTTACCGGTTTGTTTAATCAGCTTTACATGGCGGCCAAACAGTTCCGCTGGTATGGCAACCCAGCTGGCTCCTTTACTTATTGGAAGCCTGGCCGAATTGTTGCGATGCGCTACCACCCCAGAGCTGCCTGCGGCACCAAGAGTTTTGAGATGAAAAGCCAGGCCACGGCAAACCTCTACTACTACACGCCATATACCCCGAACGATGCAGCGCTGCGCAACCTTTACGGCACCGGCGACTCCTGCTCGGCCTATGGCAATAGAAACTTCTGGCGTTTTTTCCACGATTGGTTTGGATCTCCAATTGGCGGCAGCTATCTGCTCAAATCCAGCACCAGCGAGACCTTCCTGATTGTCGACAATTTGCGCTACCGGGTATGGGACGCCAGGTTGTTGTCATCGGTCAGGCCGCTTGGTCCCGAGGGCGTGATTTCCCAGGCTTACCTGGAGAGCTTTGAGAATAAGGGCGATCTCTACCAGCTGGTTCGCCGCGGCACCACAACCGAGTACTGGCTCTTGGTGGATGGCAAGCGCTACTCACTCACAGACTGCAACTTGGCTAGGCAGTTTGGCTTGAACTGTGATCTGGCGACCAGCCTCACGGAAACCCAATTGAACTTGTTCATCCGCTCTGGCGCTCTTTCGCGCTTGGTTCAAACTCCAGAGGGCAACAGGTTCTGGATCGAAAACGGCACGCGTCGCGCCGTGGTAGATGATCTGGCGCTGAACTCGGTCGGTGGTCAGGGTATGACTGCAAGCCCGATGGTTATTGAGCAGGTGGTTTCGCTGGTTCCTGGTGAGCCTCTGGCAAGTGACCTCACGGTGTTTGGGCTAACCGGCACTGAAGATGTGGCATTGGCGTTTGGCGGCAAGAGTTACCGAATCTCCGCATCGCTTGCCAGCAGCATCGGCTTGAGTAAGTGGTTTACGACCTCGAAGGTCGAGATTGATCAAAAACTGGTATCAACCAGTTCCGGAGTTATTCGTGGGTTCGTCTCTAACGCCGCCGGCCAGAACTTTGTGCTCACCGAAAATGGCAAGCTTCCCGTTCTAGATCCCGCGAACTGGACCAGTCAGGTGAGCGTCCTCCCAGATGCGGTGGTAAACAAGATTCCTACCGTGAATGGCACGCTTGCCGCCCCCGCAGTGGTAACCAGCCCAGGTAACAAGCTCTCCTACTTCGTCCACGGAGCGCAACGTCGTGCGGTTTCGGATAAAGCGATGTCGGATCGGTTCCTAAACCTGATTAGTCAATCCAAGGTCATCACATTGCCCTTAGCGGCAATCAACACGGTGGAGAGCTTGGGTAATGGATTTGCCCCTGGCTCTTTGGTAAAGGCCAGCGGCAACGACACCATCTTTCTGGTGGACGATTTGACCCGCAAGGTAAGACTCTCTTCCACGGATCAGGCCCGGAATGTCTCGGACTCAAAGGTCTTCACCGTTGATAGCGCAGACCTTGCCAAACTTCAGACCCGAACCGGTTTTAACTCAATCAAGGTTCAGTGTGACGGTGGCACCTATCTGATTGATGATGGAACGCTCTACCCAATCTCAAGCGCCGGAGCCGATGAGTTCCCAGGCAAGCCATATCCTTTGGCGGTTTCAACCTGTGCTGGATTGAATGTGGCGTCAAAGCCAGTAGGGCAGTTTGTGAGAGATGCCTCGGGAAGATTGTTTTTTGTTGAGAATGGCACCCGAAGCAGGATTCGAAACTGGGCGCAATTCGGAACGCTGCGGGGCGAGGGTCCAGGCTTTATCTCCGCTTCTAACTTCTTTGCCAGCAGGATTCCGGTGGCCGGCACAGCCCCGGCAACTGCGGTGCTGGCATCTTTTGAGAACACTCCAACCGGAGTTTTTGATGACTTCACCTTCTTGGGATCGGTCCCAGTGGTGACGACTCCAACTGTTTCCCCAACACCAAAGCCAACCCCGAAGCCGACCACTTCGGCCACTGTCTCACCAAAGCCGACGCCGAAGCCCACGGTTTCCCCAACGGTCTCACCAAAGCCAACCCCGAAGCCGACTGTTTCGCCTACCGTTTCACCAACACCAAAGCCAACCCCGACTCCAACCACTTCCGCTACCACTTCGGCGTTCGTGACCTACAAGGTGGTCTCAGGTGACACGCTGCAGTCGATTGCGACCAAATTTGGTGTGACGGTTGCCAGGATTCAGGCTGCAAATTCGATGGGCACCTCAACGATTATTCGAGTTGGGCAGAACCTCAGGATTCCAACCTCGGTAACTTCATCGCCGACGGTTAGTACCTCACCCACCGTAAAGACCTATACCGTGAAGTCCGGAGATACCCTCTGGGGAATTGCCAGCAGGCTGGGTGTGAGCGCCACCGCCCTTGCCGAACTAAATGGCATTACGAACCCGAATCTATTGCGGGTTGGTCAGGTGCTAAAGGTTCCTAGCTAGCATCCCAAGCGGATTGCACAATCGATGCGAGGTTGTGCTGAGTTCTAAAGCCCAACACCTTATCGATTCGACTTACGTCTGCCACCAATCGAGGTGGGTCGCCAGCTCGGCGCTCGCCGAGCGAGATCTCAAAGTCAATGCCACTGGCAACCTTGAGTGCTGTCAGCACCTCAATGACCGAGGCTCCGACTCCGGTGCCGACGTTGAAGGTATTGAACTGCTGACCCTCACCCACCAGATACTCGACCGCAGCAAGGTGAGCTAGCGCTAGATCTTCGACGTGTAGGTAATCGCGAATGCAACTACCGTCAGGGGTTGGGTAATCGGTGCCAAAAACAATCGGAGCTTTGCCAGCCTTGATGGCGTTGATGGCAATTGGGATCAGATTCAATGCTGCAGTGTCCGCCAGGTCGCTGGCGCCAGCTCCCGCCACATTGAAGTAACGCAGGTTTACGCCCTTTAGTCCCCACACCTTGGCGTTTTGGACCATCTGCTCACCAATGAGTTTGGTTTGGCCGTATGGGTTGATGGGAACTCCTGGGTAATCCTCGGTGACCTTGTCCACGTCTGGCATTCCATAGGTAGCTGCGGAGGAGGAGAAAACCAGTGATTTCAGGCCAACTTCGCGCATGGCGAGCAACAAATTACCCAGGCCACCAAGGTTTTCTAGGAAATACTCCTCAGGTTTTTCAACCGATTCACCGACCTGTTTTCTGGCAGCCAGGTGGATTACGGAGTCAAACTTATGTTCTTTCATCAGCCTTACCAGCTGAGCAACTGCATCCGGGGAAGCTAGATCTAGTTCCACTATTGGACAGCTGATCCGCTTGGGGAGGCCCGTGGAGAGGTTATCGACCACCATGCAATTGTGGCCGGCGGCCTCAGCCGCTCTGACAACGTGAGATCCGATGTAGCCTGCGCCACCAGTCACCAATAACTTCATAGCTAAAGGCTACCTTGAGGCTTTGCTAACAATTTGACTTCAGCGGAATAAATGCAACTTGACAACGGCATAATTACACCGATGTAATTACATCAACGAGATTCAAAGGATTAGGGGTTCAAGGCATGGAACAAAGAGGTCAGGTGCCTGCTAACTGGTTCGTCGATGTGCTAAAGCTCGGTGTTGCTGGAGCTTATTCAGATGGCGAGTCAGATCCATTAGCTTGGCAAGAAGATGCACTTTGCTCCCAAACTGACCCGGAGGCCTTCTTCCCTGAAAAGGGTGGCTCTACTCGCGATGCCAAGCGCATCTGTGCTCAGTGCACCGTGAAGAGCGAATGCCTGGAGTACGCACTAAAGAACGACGAGCGCTTCGGTATCTGGGGTGGCCTCAGCGAGCGCGAGCGTCGCCGTCTGCGCAGGCGCGCCTAAGTCATCGTGGGTTCGCTCTCGGTAGCGGCCATAGTCGTCTCACACGCTCAAGCCGATTTACTCGCTAGATCTCTTGCTGCCATAAGTGAGCAAACTCATCCAATCCAACAGGTGGTCGTAGTTGAGACTGCCGGCGATCAAACATCCATTGACCTAGCCCTAAGTTTTGGTTTTTCGGTCATCGAACCTGGCCCGCTCAAGCTCGGAGCAGCAATTCAGGCTGGCATTAACTCGCTCTCCAATACCCCGGGCTGGATCTGGGTGCTGCATGAGGATGCAATTCCAGAGCCGGATGCGCTGAAGTATCTCTCGCAGGCTGCGGAGATCTCGCCATCGGTCGCAATCATTGGCCCAAAGCTTTTGGAGCTGGACAACCCAATTCAAATCCAGCAGCTGGGGCTGACCGTGACGCCAACCGGCAGACCTTTCCTTTTGGTGCAGCGCGAGTATGACCAGGGTCAGCATGATCGCGCCGGCGATACTTTGGCGGTCTCCACCGCCGGCATGTTGGTTTCGCTTGGGGTCTGGCAGCAGCTCGGTGGCCTCGATGATTCGACTCCGGTCTTGGCTCAGGATCTTGAGTTTTGTGCCAAGGCAAGAGTTGCTGGATATCGAGTGGTTGTGGAAGCCAACTCCAGAGTGCATCACGCTGGTCTCTCCATGCAGGGAAAGCGGCCCAAGAGCTGGCTCTCGGGAAGTTTTAGCCAGGCGATTTCTCGCGCACATCTTCACTTTGCGACCTTGTATCTGCCCACTGTGCAGGTTTTTGCCATCTACCTGCTACTTCCTTTGATGGTTTTACTTTCGATTCCGCAGAACCTGCTGCAAAAGCGACCCGGTCGAACCATCGCTCAGTTTTCCGGCTGGATTTGGGCTTGGATTTCCTTCCCAACTCGCCTGGTAGCTCGAAAGCGATTCCGCGAACTTGGGTCTACCAAACCGCTCAAGGCCCTAATTGCAACTCGAGCTCAACGCTCACAAAGACGCAAGGCTAAGTTTGAGGTTGAACCGGAGCAAAGCCTGGACTCGCAGCGGCCAGGCATCTTTAGGAGCAACTCTGCTTGGTTTGCACTTTTACCGCTCATCGCTTCAATTCAGCTGTTCCCCCAGGGCGCGATAACTGCTAACGGACTTTTGCCCCTTGGCTCAAATCTGAATGCACTACTTCCATACGTTGCCGCCAACTCACTGCCGATTTTGGATGCGGTTGTCCTACCAACCGATCCGTTTAACTGGTGGTTGCTAGTGGCTGCGCTGATTTGGCCGAGCGATCCTTCGCTTGGTTTCGCTGCTCTAGTGTTTGTTGCGACCAGCCTGGCATTCTTCGGTGCCTGGCAATTGGGCAAGCTTTTCATCGCCAAACCCTGGGTAATAACGGTGATTGCAATTGGCTATGCGCTGAGCCCGCAGTTTATGACTTTGAAGTCCAACATCGCGGTCGTTGAGCTGCTCGCTTCCGCCGTTATCCCGTGGGCGCTCTTCTTGTTAGTTCGAGCAATTCAAGCCTTCAACAGTGCGAGGGCGTGGCGCTGGGTTGGGCTACTCGGACTCAGCTTGGCTTTGCTAGCGGCCTCTTCCTCGCTACTTTTCTCGCTAATGGTCGTCACTGTTGTGATTGCTGCGATTTCACGCCCCAAGCGTGGTCTGATTCTGATCTGGTCGCCACTTCCCGGCGTCGCTGTCCTCTACCCAATGATCAAATACGCCATGGAGACTCAAAACTTTCTGGCGATTGCAAGCGTGAGTGCGCATGCTAAGCCGCCAATCGAAGTATTCGACCTAGTGAATCTGATAGTGCTCGGCTTGTTGTTGCTGGTTGCGCTGCCTAGTTGGTTTGTGTCCGGCCCAGGCGTGAACTTTGGCTTCTTTGGTTTTGCGATTGCCGCTCTTTGCCTCAGTGCCATTCAGGCACAAACTTCCAGCGCACCTCTGGTCTTGGCTGCAATGCTGGCGCTGCTGGTACTTTCGGGGTTGAGCTTGGAGCGAATCCGACCCAAGATCGCCAAGTCCCTAGTTGCGGTTACCTCAGTCACCGCAGTGCTCTTCTCTGGCTACAGCTTCGGTTTCCAAAATCAAGTTGACCCGAACTGGAAATCTTCTCGCGTTATGCCTGCGCTAGTGGTGGCCGCCAGCGAGCAAGATCCAAACCTGAGGACCTTGGTGCTAGATGTCGACGAGGTTGTTACAGCCACGTATGTTTGGGGCGGTGGTCAGAAGCTAGAGATGTCATCAGCGCTTTTGGCAAGTACTCGAGCCCAGTCTGATATGCGTGAACCGCTTGCCGAAATTGCAGCAAATTTGATTGCCGGAAACCAAGACAAACTCGTGCCACTTTTGAGTAACACCCGAGTTGATTTCGTCCTGCTCAGGACTCCTAATCCGGAAGTTGAAGTGGGGATCTCAAGCTTGGACATCCTGCAGCCGGCTGGCGCTACCTCCTATGGCGTGCTTTGGAAAGTGGCGAGCGACAACAGTGCAGCTGCCCTGGCGATTGCATCCGATCCACTTCGTCCTTGGCAGTTTGGCATCGTGGCGGCCTTCGCGCTGCTGGCGCTGCCTACCAGGGCGGCAATCTCGGGTCGACGTCGAAGGAGCTCGGTGAAATGAAGCTCACACTGCGCATTCTTGGTCTGACACTCTCGCTCGCAGGACTTGCTGGCGCTTGGTTTATTCAGGGTGCTCCGCTGCCTTCGGTAACTCCTGTGGCACAAGAGCCTTTGGCGGTAACCACCGAAGCCAAGCCGCTTCAGCTCTATTGCCCGGGTCCACTGGTCGAACTAGGTGGCAAAGACGGTACCGACCTTGGTTCGCTAGACCTGGTTGGCAAGGCGAACATTAGTTACCGACTTGGGGCGGGTAGCTTGGCTTCCGAGCCTGAGGGTCGTATCGAAGCTGGCGCCGCCATCACCATGGAGAGCCGAGAGCAGGGCTCGGCAACTCTTGTGGCAGCCCAGAGTCAGTTGATTCAAAGACCTCGAATGGCAGGTCTTGCCGCTACCGGTTGTGGTCAACCCCAGGCCGAGGGCTGGCTGCTAACCGGTTTGGCTGGCTCGGGTTTTGAAAGCATTTTGTTGGTGGGCAACCCAAATCCGGTTGAGGTTCAAGTTCAGCTGACCTTTCACCTGTCAACCTCCACCACCTCTCACCTGATCACGCTTGCGCCGATGGCCCAGCAGCAACTATCGCTGGCAAGTTTTGTCGAAGCCGAGCCGCAGTTTGCAGTTCACTTCCAAAGCTCTGGGCAAAAAGTTTCCGTGGCATTGCAGAACCGTTCGAGCGTCGGACTCAGTGCCACCGGTGTCGAACTTGTGGGTCCAACCCTGGCCGCCGCCAAGTCGCAAGCAATCCCTGGCTTTGAGATTCTGGCCGATGGGCTGGCCGACCCGAACTTGAGAGTTTTCAACCCTGGCAACGAGCCAACGACTGCGCTAGTCACGTTTGTCGGCTCTGGCACTAGCAGCGATGTCGTGCAGGTCGATGTTCCGGCAGGCGGTTTTGAGCTGGTAACACCAAAGCTTGCGGTTGGTAATTACTTAGTTTTGATTGAGGCCCAGACCTTAGTGATGGCCGAGCTCTACAACCCCTACGTTGCTCAGAGTTTTGACTTTGCTTGGTTGTCACCGGTAGCGGCGAAGACCGGAAAGACCGCAATCGCTATTCCTAGCTTTGCCGCTAAGTTGGCGCTGGCAAATTCAGGCGATCAAGCCTTGAGTGTGATTTTGACCCTGGATTCTGGATCCCAAGCGCTTTCCATTCCGGCTCGCTCCCAGCTGCTGGTCAATGTCACCGGCAAGGCTTTAGTCCTTGAATCCGGTGGCGAGTATCGTGCCAGCCTGATCCTGACTGGTCCAAAGGGATATGCGGTCATTGCTCCGAGGGAGAACGCCAACCTAGGGTCAGATATTCAGGTGATTGTCCGCTAGTGCGGATGCATCAGCTCCCAAGGGTCCTTATCAATTAGTGCGGCAGCCGCGGAAACAACCGCGTGTTCGATATGCATTCTCGGATCTGGCAAACGCTGTCGGCCAAATCTCTCAATAGGGATGCGGTAGAGGGTTATGGTCATCGAGGTCTTGTTTGCGCTCCAGCGTCTCACCGGCTCGCTGTCCACAATGGCCGGCACATCTTCAATGCGCCACTTCAAAGTTTTG
>JACCDJ010703486.1_pt1 | contig 20716 bp, 20 predicted proteins | sample 7444481 | NCBI WGS metagenome assembly JACCDJ01 (sample SAMN15323435, study PRJNA562643) | freshwater metagenome | isolation source: river surface water | place: USA:Blue River Watershed | collected 2017-08-15 | reverse complement strand
CCCCGAGCTCGACTGTTTTTTCTCTAGGAATGAGAAAAAACATGTCTCCGCTTAGTTCAAATCTCCCGCAAGCAAAGCAGTTTGCTTGCTCCCATCTCCACTCAAATAATAAAAGCGCCTATTGGCGCTAATATTATTACGAGTGGAGATGGGGAGATTTGAACTCCCGTCCGAGTTAGTGGGCGATTGTGCGTCTACAGTGTGTAGTCATATCTTTGATTTGAAATACGCACCTAAAGAAGTGACGAAACAGTACGTATTCGAGCCTGCAGAATTTCGGTTTCCAACGCAGGCGGAGTTGGAACTAATATTCTCATGATATTACACCCGCGTACTACTATGAGAACTCATAGTACGGGATGTCGTCATCGGCGAGGTAGGTAAACTACGCAGTCGCGAATGCGAAGTCCGATACAGTAAAGTAAGGACTTTTTACGCTATTCTTTGCACGTAAGGATGAATACATTTTAACGAAGGTGTATTCAACTTCGACACTGCACACAACCACACCAGGATCTAACCGTCGATGCCTAGCATCCCCCGACAGGTTTCAAACGCGTGCTTGAAAGCTAGCGGGGAAGGGTGTGCGTATGAAGACGAACGATACGCTCGTTTCTTTCGCACACCAGTAATTGGTGAGGGGAGAAAAAGTGGGTAGGTGCAGAACACCTACCCAACTTACTTTCGATCAGGACTTTTGCCAAACGTTTTTGGATGCGATTTTGGATACATTTTTCCGGTGTATTCCATAGGCGGCACATCTTCACCGAGTGTATCGTCGGCGTCTGCTGCGGCTTTGCGCCGACGCACTGCCCGTACACCGATTGCACCAAGGGCTACAAAACCAATCAGGGTCAATGCTATTTCAACCAGACTCACGTAGATAAAGAGATCCATTTCTTCCTCCCTCATGATATTTCGCTGCAGAAAGATGGTGGCGACAGGGGATGCCCTGTCGCCACGACTGGTGTAGGTCAGCCGCTTTTGGCGGCGAGATAACGGTACTCTTCAAGCTGCCTCCGCGCCCAGCTATGGAGGGCACGGTCAGCTTGGATGCCTTTCTTGTGGCCGATTGCCTGTCCGCAATCTTCCACGAAGTCCGGGATGCTGTCGTAGAAGGTGTACAGCTCCCTAAGAATCACTTCCAAACTTTCGCGCAGCACAGCCGGGTGCTGCACAGAGCGTGGTTTGGGGAAGGTGACAACATTACTTTGGTCCGTCTGTCCCATAGTGTTCTGTCCTCTGCTACGTTTTATGTGGTTCGCACCATTGCGTCCCATGATGACTTTTTGTGGCCATCTTTCTACAGCGAAATATGATTTAGAATTGTTGTTTCAAAGTACGTTGTATGTCTCGCTTCGTATCGCGTTCTTTGATACTTTCGCGCTTGTCCGCTTTCTTTTTACCACGTACGAGCGCAATTTCAAGCTTGATTTTGCTTTTACTATTATACAACGAGATTGGCACTATGGTCAACCCAGCGGTATTGAGCTCTTTTTGAAGCTTTGCAATCTCTTTGTGGTGCAAGAGGAGCTTCCGAGGACGTTCCGGGTCGTAGTTTTTCGGCGTGTTAGCTACCTGAAATGGGGTGATGGTCGCTTTCACTAAAAATGCCTCGTTACCGCGAATAATCACGAAGGCACCAAGGAGACTGCCCATCCCGTTTCGAACCGCTTTTACTTCATGGCCAGCCAGGGTAATACCCGCCTCAAAGCGCTCGAGGATTTCGTAGTTAAACGTAGCTTTTTTGTTTTGAATATAGGCCGACATGGCTCAGCACACTATAGCAAAAATCCTCGCAAAATGTACTCATTTCTGTATAATGGCCTACATTATGACTGATACCCACAAAGAACCGCAAACCCCAGAAACAGCTGCCCCAACTGAGGAGGCGAACGTTGCAACCAAGGAGACCCCGGTAAGTACGAAAGAAGAAAAGAAAGGTATGAAAATGCCAAAACTAAGCACCCCAAAGAACATGCCCGTTGGTCCAGGAAACTTCTGGAATAATGTGCTGTCGACCGTACTGCTTTTACTGGTGATTACAATTGCGTATAGCTACGTGGCTGATACATCGGTCCCGCCAACTGAGCTGACCCTTTCAAACGTAGTTACGCAGATTCAAAATGGTGAGGTAAAAGAAATCATCGTTCGCGGGTCACAGCTTGAGATTAACTACTACAACGAAGACTGGGTCTCTGGTGAAGCAAAGAAGGAAACAGACGCTGCTATCTCTGAGACACTCGTCAATCTTGGTGTTACCACTGAGCAGCTTTCAAGTATTCAAATCGATGTCCAGAACCCAACCGGCTTTAGCTACTGGGTAGGAAACTTGGCTCCATTTATTTTCCCACTGTTGTTCCTCGGTATCATTATTTGGTTCTTCACCCGCTCAGTGAAAGGGGCAGGGATGCAGGCTATGAGCTTTGGTGCGAGTAAGGCGCGCATGATTGATCCGAATGATCAAAACCAAAAAGTTACCTTCAAAGATGTAGCTGGTGCGAAAGAGGCCAAACAGGAGCTTGAAGAAATTGTGGACTTCCTCAAGAACCCAAAGAAGTTTATTGAGATTGGTGCGGAAATCCCGAAAGGGGTAATGATGATGGGTGCTCCCGGTACAGGAAAGACGCTCTTAGCGCGTGCGGTAGCAGGGGAGGCAGGAGTGCCGTTCTTCTCTATCTCAGGTTCTGAGTTTGTGGAAATGTTTGTGGGTGTAGGTGCGTCACGGGTGCGTGACCTCTTCTCGATGGCGAAGAAGGCTGCGCCAGCGATTATCTTCGTGGATGAAATCGACGCCGTCGGTCGCGTCCGTGGGACAGGTATAGGCGGAGGGAACGATGAGCGCGAACAGACCCTCAACCAAATTCTCGTGGAGATGGACGGTTTTGAGCCAAACGCGAAGGTGATTGTGATGGCAGCGACGAACCGCCCTGATGTACTTGACCCGGCACTCTTACGCCCTGGGCGTTTCGATCGCCGCGTTACGATTGACCTGCCTGACCGTGGCGACCGCGAGGCTATTCTCAAGGTGCACGCCCGCAAGAAGCCACTCCAGGACGATGTAAATTTGGAAATTATCGCGCAGCGTACTCCGGGCTTCTCTGGAGCCGATCTCTACTCACTCATGAATGAGGCAGCCATTCAGGCAGCGCGTGAGAAGCGAAAGCAGGTTGGCCAGTTTGACCTCATCCGCTCAATTGAGAAGGTTATGCTCGGTCCGGAGCGTAAGAGTCATGTGCTCTCAAAGTACGAACGTGAAGTAACTGCGTACCACGAGGTTGGGCACGCGCTCGTCGCTTCAGTCTTGCCGTACGCTGACCCAGTTCAGAAAATTTCTATTATTTCTCGGGGTCGAGCTGCGGGGTACACCCTGAAGCTCCCTGACCAAGATCGTCGCATGCACACCAAGAACGAGTTTATGGATGATATCGCTATGACTCTCGGTGGGTACGTGACTGAAGAAATGGTTTTCGGTGACCTCTCGACAGGCCCAAGTAATGACCTGCAGGTAGTGGCCAATATCGCTCGTGATATGGTGACCAAGTACGGCATGAGTGCGCTTGGACCAATTGCTCTCGAGGGTACTGGTGGACGCTTGATTGGTGGCGGAATTAGTGAAGACCGTGGCTTCAGTCCACAAGTTGCGAAAGCAATTGATGATGAAGTGATGAAGATTATTGAAGGAGGGAAAGAGAAGGCGCGTGAAATTCTCACAAAGTACCGGGGTGCGCTCGACACCATCTCCAAGCGTCTCGTCGAAGTGGAAACACTCGAACGCCCTGAGTACGAGGCACTCTTGAAGGAGGCAGGTGTCCCAATTAACGATGCGTTCAAGAAGCAGTACGCAATGGAAGAAAAGATTGGTGACCCAACCAAGGCGCTCGCCTAGAGAAACTACCAAAGACCGCCCACCCTGTTTCGCCAGGGGGCGGTCTTTTTGGTATGATACAGACGTTACTTAATTTTATGTATTGTATGTTTGTACGTTCTGCCACTATTACTAAATTCGCATTCACGCTGCTCTGTATGAGTGTGGCTGCCGTTCTCGCGGTGCTGCCGGCACAGGCAGCTGAGCCAATGACGCTCGTTACTGAGACCGAGGTAGAGGACTACCAAACGCTTAAAGCCAAAGTGGCGTACCTTACCGCCTACCTGACAGCCCTGCAAGAGGGAGAGGCAACCGACACCACCTTCGTAATGGCTCTCAACGGTAATTTGGTCCAGGTCAATGGCACCATTGTGCGCGAGCGTGACAGTAAGATGATGGAAATCTGCGGTCCTATGGTGAAGGGGACTATCAACTGGGGAGATGGCACGACTGAGTCACTCCATGGCCTCGGGTGCAGTGGGGACGTACACACCTTTGCTACCTACCACGCCTACGCGGCTCCGGGCAGTTACACGATTACCGTTTCTGGTGGAGCCGGGCGAGACGAACGCAGCGTCGTGGCAGCTGGTAGAGCTGGCACAGATGTTACTAAACTCCTCGAGGCTGAACTCGACGGTATGGCACTTGAAGTGACCGGAGTCGTTGCGCTTGACGATGCACTGCCTCGGACATGTGAAGCAACGCAGATGGCGACCATTTTCTGGGGAGATGGAAATAGTGAAGCGGTAACGACTGACTGCTCTACTATGGAATACAGTCTGACCTACGAGTATCCACGACCGGGTACCTACAAAGTATTAGTGATTGATACCGATGGCGATGCTGCCCAGCAACTGGTAACCGTGAACGGGAAGTAGTCACTTCATTTTAAAAAAAACAACGAGGCGTGTCGCCTCGTTGTTTTGTTATAGGTTCGCTATATCGTGGTGCGGGTAGGTCTCCCTTGTTATGTTGCCATCTTCCATGTAGATAATACGGTCGCAGCCGGCGGCGTACTCCTCTTCGTGGGTAACCATCACAATGGTTTGTCCACTTTGATGGAGCTCAGCTAAAAGCGCAATGATTTGCTTACCCGACACACTATCGAGGTTAGCGGTCGGTTCGTCAGCAAAGAGTATCTTGGGTTTACCAGCAATTGCGCGCGCGATGGCTACCCGCTGCTGCTCACCGCCTGAAAGCATGCCTGGGAGATTATGGTACTTTCCTTCAAGTCCGACGGCGTCAATCGCTTCGTCGGCAGTGCGTTCAGCCACACTCCATTCAATGCCCCGCATTAAGAGTGGCATCATGACGTTCTCGCGTGCTGAGAGATCAGGTACGAGTGCATAGTCTTGAAACACGTAGCCGAGTGTCGTGAGACGAAACGTGGTGCGTTCTTCTTCATTGAGTGACTCCGTCGCAACGCCATCAATTGTGATTGTCCCAGAGGTGGGCTCATCAAGGCAGGAGAGTTGGTACATGAGCGTTGATTTACCCGCACCTGATTTACCCATGATGGCAACGTACTCACCAGTTACAATGCTAACGTCAATTCCTTTGAGTACGTGGGTCACCAAAGGCTCTTTTCCAAATGAACGGTGTATATTTTTTGCGGTGATGATATCCATATACTAACGACGACCTAAGATTGAATTAAGTGTGTTCTGGCGAGCGATAATCCAGGCCGGGACAAAGCCTGCAATCAGGGTTGTGATAAACAAAATAATAAACTTTATAAGGGTGTCGTACGGGTCAGCACTCAAAATACCATCACTGAAGGGGAACTGAATAGGATTGGCGTCAAAGTAGGGGACCAGCATACCGTAGGTGATCAGGGTACCAATAGCTGAGCCACAGAGCGCGTAGAACGCGGCTTGCATGACATACGCCATTTCAATGGCTCGCCGGTCGATACCAATACCTTTGAGAATACCAATGTGTCGTCGGCGTGAGACGGCGTTAATGAAGATAATGATGAAAATGGTAATTGACGCCACGACAATACCGATTGAACCAATAAAGGTTCCGAGTACATTAAAGGTATTTTTGATATCTATTAAAAACTTCGGGAGCCCTTCTTCAAAGGTTTGTACTTTAGCGAAACTATCGAGGCCGCTCTGGCGCATAGCAGTCGCTACCGTGAGGTTATCCTCTGGGGTGACTGTTCGAATGACTATTTGGTCAGCATTGCGGTCCTGGCGGCCGAAGAGTCGACGAAATTCGAGTTCGTTCATAAACATAGCGAGGTTTATCTCGTCGATTTTTGACTCGATGATGCCTTTAACGACCATTTCCTTTGAGACCTCACCGACGGTGACACGTACGGTGTCACCAGGCTTCACGTCCCCAATGGTGTCAAAAATATCACCAAAGTTTTCTGCGTAGCGTTCGAGGTAGTACACGCCAAGGAGAATGTAGCCTTCTTCTCCTGGCTTGAGGTACTCGCCCTCAATGACGTATTGCGAAAGATTCGTCATGGCGTCTTCGCGTACTGGATCAATGCCGTTGACGATTACAGTCGCGGTATCGCGCTCGCCCTTGAGGTCGCGCCGTTCTTTGTAGTTTGCTTCAATAACCGCTCCTCCGGTGTAGCGAACTGAGTACGTTGCAACTTCGGGATACGTATCAAGACGTTTCGTGAAGGCGATGGTGTCGAGGATACGGTCTTCGCTATCTAAAGGGGAGACGGCAATGTCGCCGAGTGAGCTCTGGCGGACAGCTACCTCCGCCCCCTCAATGAGGCCAACGAGTATCCCTGACACTGCAATCAGGTTAAGGAACGTGAGTGTCATCACGAAGATGATGAGTGAGGTAGTCCAGATACTCGCTCGTTGAATCTGGCGGATTCCTAAGAGCAAGCCAACCCTGAAAGCGCGCATACTAGTTTTCGGGAGCGACGATAGTGTCGCCTGCGGTTAGTCCGGTAATCACAGCGTAGCCATCGTTACCTATAAAGTCGACAGTAACTTCAACAGGGGCAGTCTCACGACCGGTAAGCTTCAAGACCGTGACTCCATTTGGGGTTCGTGTGAGGTAGCGTTCGGGTATGCGAAGCACGTCAGTTTCAGTGCGTAGGGTGATATCGACATCGGCATTAAGTCCCGCGCGGAGCCACGTTGGTGTTTCTTCGAGTTCAATGGTGGCGTCAAAGTACGCAACACCGTCAATCGTGGTAGGGAGTGGTGATACAAAGGTGACTTCGCCTGGGTAGGTTTCGCTTGTGCGAGCATCGAAACGCACGGCAGCCTTTTGGCCGGCAACTATTTTGGTGATATCAATTTCTGGGACTCGTGCTGTGAGGCTAAATGCAGTTTCACCTAAGATTGTGATGACGGGTGTTAGGTTGGCAGTTTCACCAGCGACAATTGAAACATCGGTAATTGTTCCCGAAAACGGCGCAGCAATCGAAGCGTCTGCTATTTTGGCATCAATGGCTGCAATGCGTGACTGGGCTGCTTGCACCGAGGCATTAGCTTTGATGAGTGACTCAACCCGCGGTGCAGCATTGTCAGCCGTCGCTTGGTTTTTGGCGATAGCGAGGGTGTTTTCAGCGGCTGCTACATTTTGCTCTTCTTGACGTAGTGCGAGCTCGTACGCGTTTTTGTACGTGGTGTACGTGCTGCTTCGGGTATTGGGTACCGCAATAATCCACTCACTATCGCTGTAGTTTGCACCGTCGGTAAACTGCAGGTAGAGGCCACATGTACCGAGCGCACCCGGTTGTTCGGTGCTGGCCGGCCCCGTCCCGTTTTCGAGGCCAGTATGTGTATACGAATAGCCTGAGTCTGCACCAGAGCGGTAGATGTTCACGGTGTAGACCCCTTCTTGACGGCACGTGTAACTCCCTGTGACTGCAGGAGCTGGAGCCTCTTCTTCTGAATCAACTGAAAGGGCACCGAGGTCGTTCGAGAGGAGAGCGGCTCGTGCATTGTGTACTTTTTCTGCCTCCGTTGCGATAGTTTCTGCGAGCGCTGCTTCAGCAGCAGCGACGGTGGACTCGGTAACCGCTCGCGCTTCACTCGTTGGGCCAGCCTGGAGCTCTGCTCGACCAGCCAAGGCATCACTCAGGGTCGCAGCGGCAGCAGCTCGCTCCGCTACAAGTTGTGCTGAACCGAGGGTCGCCAGGAGCTGACCAGCCGTTACAACGTCACCTTTTTTGACGAACACATCGGTGACGAGGCCGGTTGCAGGGAAGGAGAGTTCGGCAGCATCTTCAGCCTCGACAAAGCCAGAGATACCAGCAATCTCGCTCACAGAACCACGTTCAACGGTTGTTGTAGTCCAGGTAGGCTCGGCGGTAATTTTTTGGTACACGATAACGGCCACAATCACCAAGAGGAGAGCGGCTGCACTAAGAAGTACTGGATGTTGTATACGCGTACGCATTGTACGTAGTATAGCAGGCGGGTATAAAAATAGCCCCGGTTTTCCGGGGTTATTTTATATGTGTGTATCAATGTCCTCACGAGTTACTAATTCGCTTCACTCATAAGTACTCGCGAGCCCGGCGCACTTGTGACCGAGGTCACATCGTTTACGCCTCGGACAACAGCACGAAAGCAAAGCAGTTTGCTTTCTACAAAAGAAAGACACTACTTAAGTAGTGTCTTTCTTTTGTACTGTTGTCCGCCCTCCTGGACTCGAATCTTACAGATTCTGTACACCTTGTCAGTATTTCTTTTCGTCACCTCAAGAAATACTAGGCAAGGTCTTGCGGAAGCTCCAAGTATTCGCTTCCTCACCAGGGACCACAGAGGTATATCTTCGATACAGTTTCGACTCGCTCGGAAATACATACTGTCCGTGTGCCTGGACTCGAACCAGGGACCACAGAGGTATATCAATTCAATATTTTGTCCGCCCGCTTGGACTCGAACCAAGGACCACGGAGGTATAAGCTCCGCGCTCTAACCAACTGAGCTACGGGCGGACAAAATATTTAATTGATACAAGTTTCACTCACTCGGTCATCCGAAAGTAAACTTTCGCACGACACTCATTCGTTCACTTCTAAGCTCTGCGTCTCTAACTTCGACGAGTGAGCGATATCGTGAAAGTTTACTTTCATGATTCGCGAACGAAGTCGAAGCAAGCTTTGCTTACCAACTGAGCTAAGGGCGGGTGGCCGGGTTTCCGGACTCGAAAACTATACCTTTATTTTCGCTTGAGCTCAATTGCGTAGTATACTAGAGGTAGTTTTAGGGTCTTTCTAAGAGAAGGAGTTTATGGTATGTCGACCCGTACAGCGTTAACTTCTTCCGTGTCATTTCAAGCAATATGCTTCTATTGGCGCCATCATCCGGCGCATGATCTTATGTGGGGGTGGATGGTGCTCTGCTTTCCTTTGGAGGCGGTCTATGTTCGTCTTCTGAAGCCAAGTGAGCAGCGCCAGTGGCGAACTGGGGGTAATTCCATGCTGCCTTGGTACGGCGCGTTTAATCAGTTTACCTTTGCGCTTATTTCCGTTTCGAGCTCCTCCGTGCAGTTGTGTCAGGAACTCCGAAACCAAGGGTACTTTCCCATGCTTATCGCGTAACAGCCAACCTCTCTGTTGGCTGTTTTAGTATCCCTTAAAGGGGTCGTTGGTAATCTTGGTAACGCCAAGACTTTCGCAGTATGTCCGCAGTGCCGCAATCATGCCCGGTGAACCTGAGAGGTAGTAGGAAGCTGTATTACCGAGTACATCAAATTGATTCTTGAGGGCAGTTTGGGTCTCCTCTGGCGTATGGGTGTATACGATGCGCAGCCGGTCACTCTGCCAGCGATCGAGTTCTTCTTTGTACGCGTAGACAGAACGCGCGGAGTAGATAAGGGTCATGCGTGTTTCAGGTAGGTGTCGGCGCGATATCTCGTAGGCGAGAGCACGGAACGGGGTGATGCCAATTCCGCCTGCTACACCGACAATGTGTTGCTTTGTTCCGCTCGCGTGAAATTCCCCATACGGTCCGTACATATGAATAATTGAATCACGGTTGAGGCGAAGGAGGTGTCGTTTGAAATCACTTGGCTCGGGAGGAATGACGGTACTAATTTGCACGACACCTTCACGAGCTGACGACGCGACTGAGAATGGGCGCCAGGTTTTACCGCGCACTTCAACTCCCGGCAGCGTAAAAATAGCGTGTTGGCCAGCGCGCCAGGAAATATTCTTTGGCAGCGTAAAGATAAACGTATGAATATTATCGCCTTCTTCACGGTGTTCTTTGAGCGTCAGTGTTTGACGACGTAATACTCCCGCGTAAGCAGCAGGGTGGAGAAGAGCTCGGGTAAGAACATCTAACATACGTATAAGTATAGCAGGCACGTGGCCTCTATCTACTCGAAAATAAAAAGTGCCGACAAAATTGTCGACACGGAGGGTAGTTACTGGAGTAAGCCAGCGGATTTGTTGTAGTTTTGAATGATTGTTGCCATCTGGTGAACGAGGCGCAGATCAAAGTTGTCATACTTGTCACTGATGCCGGTTGCCACCATGAAGATGTCAGCGTAGGGAAGGAAATCGTGGATATTTTTGCACGTCATGCCACTTGCGATTGCGAGCGGGTGGTTTGGAATGGCTTCCTTCATCGTGCGGATTTTTTCGACTGAGGGTGGCGAACCAGTCCGTGGACCACTGGTTACGACGACATGTGCATGCTGCGAGCCATTTTGGGCTGCGAGCACAAGGTCGATAACTGGTGCAGATTGCCCCTTGAAGGCAACGCTGGCAAAGTAATACCCCAGCCATGACGATCGCTGCATGCGCTCATGGAGGTGCTCGGCAAAGCTCCAAACGTAGTCACCAATCCCCGAGTCATCAACCCAAACGGCATTGAGGTCATTACGGGAATCTGATGCGAGCGCAAACGCATCGCCCGCATTGGCATCAAGCAGGTTAACACCGATAAACCGGTTGGGCCACTCTAGACGTACGGTGAATGCAATCCGGAGGAGTTCATTGCTACTGATGGTATGGTTGATGAGAAAAATTCCATAAGCCCCATTCTGAAACGCCGCATGAGCATTAAGTTGAGCCTGCGCCAGGTTGCGTACATGAATCACGGGGTAGAGCTTCTTGGCTTTCCCTTCGCGCTTGAAAAAAGAGTCAAATTCCATCTCGTATCCTTTCTCTCTGTGAACGTTTCTAGGGCGTAGCTTGCCTGAAGTGTGCGTGTAGGTCAAGTGTCTAAAAAGTACGCGACCATTGGTCGCGTACGGTTTTGTACTTAGTGTACTGTGGTCATTTCTGATTTTTTAACACTCCAGGCGAGGGTCCGTCTGGTATCATGCGCCTGGTCAACAATCGTCACAATGAGCATCGCTTGCTGCTGCCCGAGCCGCTTGGCTTCAACCAGCTGAATACTTCCAAGCTCTTCGGTGTGGCCAAGAATTACCACCGGTAGTCGGTCGTCTTCAATGACGACGCCATCAATACCATTTCCGACAAATTGGCTGATGACAACTACCGATCGACCCTGCGTACTGTAGTGTGGGTTGGTGCCAATACAGGTAACCCCTATTTCGTAGCAATAATCAATGACCTTTGCTCCCGACTCAGTAACCGCCAGAATAGGTTCGAAGTGCTTAATTATTTCAGTGTAAAAGCCGTCGATGTTCGTTTTGGGTACAATACCACGGAGGGACATGGATTTACCTTTCTTGAAAGAGCTGTTTATTGAGAAGCGTAGCAGAAGACGAGCGTCGGTCAAGATACGCACCTAGGTGTTCTTGCATAAATAGATAAAAAAGTATTTACTAGGCATTGAAGCAACGACGCTTCGAGCTCTTTTAAGAAAGAAAGGATCACCACCTTGAAACACACCCAGCTCGACCGTCATCGGATGCATACCCGCGTCCTTGTGCAACTCCATTGAAAGGAGGTGATCTCTAAACAGGTGGCATGAAGACCATCGAATCGACAGGCGCCCGTCCTGTCGACCCACTAAAAACAGCCGCCTCTCAATGCGGCTGTTTTCTTTTACTTACTCCATGTGCAAACTCTCACCGAGTCGTTGCACCCGCTCGTAAATGAGGGGGAAGTCGCGGGCTATATCAGGGTGGGCTGCTACAAGCTTTTGCGCTTCAGTGCGCGCCGCTTCAACGAGCTTCAAGTTTTTAATCGCTTCCATACCGAGGTCGGAGAGGCCCGATTGCTTTTGGCCGTAGAGTTCACCGGAGCCACGGAACTGGAGGTCGTGCTCGGCGAGTTCAAACCCATTCTTGGCGGTCACGAGCGCCTTGAGGCGTTCCTTTGTTTTGTCACTCTTACTCTCGGTCACCGCAAAGCAGTACGGCTGGTGCGTCCCGCGCACGACCCGCCCACGGAGCTGGTGGAGCTGGGACAACCCAAAGCGTTCTGCACCTTCAATAATGATGTTGGTGGCGTTTGGTACGTTCACACCCACTTCAACCACCGAGGTGGCTACCAGAATGTCGATTTTGTGTGCGGCAAACTCCGCCATCACCTTGTCTTTCTCGGCCGGGGTCATTTTGCCGTGGAGCACCCCGATAGCGTAGTCTTGAAATACGTCGCGCTTCAAGCGTTCCGCTTCTGCTTTCACACTTTTTAGTATAAGTGCAGTTTCTTTCGCTGGGTCAGGCTCATCAATGCGTGGGCAAATTACGTATGCCTGCCTGCCCGAAGCGAGCTCACTGCGGACATGCTCGTACATCTTGCTTTGCTGGCTCGGTCCAATGATTTCTGTCTTAATCGGTTTTCGTCCGGCGGGCATTTGATCGAGGAGCGTGATGTCGAGGTCGCCGTAGATGGTGAGGGCTAAGGTGCGGGGGATAGGGGTAGCGGTCATCGAGAGGAGGTGGGGCATGCGTGCGTCTTTTTTCGCGAGGGCCTTACGTTGGTTCGTTCCAAAGCGGTGCTGCTCATCGATAATCACGTACGCCAAGTGCTTAAACTCGACACTCTTATAGATGAGCGCATGGGTACCGATGAGAATTGGCACTTCACCGTTCTTGACCCACTTCAAGAGTTGCGCCTTTGAGACATTCGTTGGTTTGGTCGCGTCTACCTTCGAGGGAAATTTCTGGCAGCCACTACCAGTAATGAGACCAATTTGAATCGGGAGGTGTTTAAAGTACTCAATAAAACTCTCAAAGTGCTGCTTAGCCAGAATCTCAGTTGGGGCCATGTAGGCAACTTGTAAATTACCAAACTCGAGTGCTTTACCTTTACCTTCAGGTGGGCGCGAGGTGGCAACTGCATAGGCGGTGGTGGCGGCCACTGCCGTCTTACCTGAACCCACGTCACCCTCAAGCAATCGACTCATGGCGTGGTTCTTGGTGAAGCTCTCAATGATGCTCTTAATTGAGCTCGCCTGAGCATCGGTCAACGCAAACGGGAAGCGGTCAGTAAAGGCAGCCAGGTGCTTTTGGTCGGTATTAACCTGGTAGGTTGATGCAGCCGAAACAGCCGCGCGGTCGATAGCCTTTTGGACTTGAATATAAAACACCTCTTCAAAGGCAAAGCGCTTGCGGGCACTCACGGCATGCTCCGCTTTCTTCGGAGAGTGAATCCATACGAGCGCCGTCTTCAGGCTCGGGAGTTTGTAGCGGGTGAGAATTGCTTCGGGAATCGGGTCGTGGAGCGTGTCGAGAATACCTTTCTCAAAGCACTTCAGTGCGGTGTGGTAAAACCACTTACTCGTCACCCCTTTGGTCTCGCGGTAGACCGGGTAGATGGTGTCGTCTTGGTTGGCGGCAGTGCCTTTAAAAATACTGTCGTGCCTATCGATGGGGAGGCTATCGAGTTTCTCCACTTCAGGATTGACGATGTAGAGCTTGCCGTCGGTACCGGTGACTTTCCCAACCAGCTTTACGTACATACCGTCGCTGTACATTTTGGCTAAGTACGGCTGGTTAAACCACATAATTTTAATCTTGGCTGAGCCGTCTTCAATGTAGCCTTCGGCAATTGGTCGGCGACTCTTCCAGGCTTTGCGGGTCTTAAGCCCCGAGAGCTGGCCAAAGACAATTGCTTCTTGATCTTTCTGCAGGCCACCGACTGATTGAATATCACTGACGTCTTCGTAGCGGGCAGGCAGGTGATAGAGCAAGTCAGCGACAGTCGTGATACCTAACCGCTTGAGGGCTTTTTGGTGAGGTGCATCAATACGGAAGTGAGAGGTGAGGAGGTCGTTGGGGCGCATAGTGGCTCTATTCTACCAGAGAAATATGGTTGTAGGGCTAGGTATATTGACTTTTATGCAAATGTGTGCTACTATGTCACCAGTACCGTTTGTTCGTTTTATACCTGCAACCAACGCGCATCAGCAATTGCGCACAGCTGGAGTGACACCATGCCCATCCTGACCGCAACCCTCAAATTTTTCGACCTTGAAAAGGGTCATGGCTATGCCTCGACTGCTGCCGGTGATGTCCGCATCAATGCGAACATCATCTTGGCTGCGCAGCTGCCGAATCTTCTCCCTGGCGCTGAGCTCACGCTCGACGTCCTGCGGGGGCAGACCGGCCTCCAGGCCCAGTCAATCACCTCGATCACCCCACCCCCCTTCAAGGAGGGTACGATCAAGTGGTTCGATGAAGCGAAAGCTTTCGGCTTCATTGCGAGTGAAGACGGCGACGTTTTCCTTCACTACTCGGTGACTGAAGTCGCGGGCGTTCTGCCGTGGAAGGGTCTGCCGGTTCACTTCTGGGCTTCGCCCGGTAAGGACGGTAAGCCGAATGCCACGAAAGTGGTGTACCCTACGCTGGCCGAGGAAATCGCGGCCATGGCGGCGGAAGTGGCAGCAGCTCCGGCGGAAACGCTGGCTGATGCGGCCACCCCGCTCTCACCCTACGTCGTGGGAGAGGTCCTCGAGGCCTCGGTCAAGTGGTTCAAGGCCGACAAGGGCTACGGATACTTGATTGTGGAGGGAAAACAGGGCGACCTGTTCTTCCACATCTCTCAGGTCCGCAAGGGCTTGGAGCTGCCGGATGGTCTCGCGGTCGTCTGTGTGGTCGGCGAGAACCCGAAAGGGCACTGCGCGCTTCAGGTTCGGTTGCCGGGCGAGGATACCGAAATCTCGGAACTCTTCAAGCAGTCGCCGCCGGTCGCGGTCGAAGTGAAGCCGCGCTCGCGGACATTCACGAAGCCGAAGTCAGTCGAGGCCGAAGCTGGTCTTGTTGACCCCGCGCCGACGGTCACCCGTCGGCCGCGCAAAGGCAAGGTCGCAGCGCCCACTGGCCCTGTTGTTGACACTGAGCATCCGCTCGAGGTCACCGAGCTGCCCGATGGCCCCTTGGCTGCCGGTCTGGCGCGTGTCGGACTGGTTGCGGTCACTGCCAAGGCAAATGGTCTTGACCACTCGCCGGCAGCTGAAGGTCAGCCGACGCACTGATTACTACATACAAAGGACTTCTGTCCGCACGGGTAGGCAAGCGATTGCCTACCCGTTTTTCTTTTGTACGTACGATAGGTGTTTTTTTGGAGACTATTGATTTTTATAATATGCGTGGTACTATGCGCGTGGGAGAATACTGCTCGTTCACATACATAATGCAAAGGAAGGAAAAAATATGAACCTCGCACCGATGCATCGGTACGACTTTCAGCATGGCGATGATTTTGAAGTAAAGTACCTCGGTCCCAACGATGAACGGGGAAGGGTGCAGAAAGAACGCTTCGCCGTGACTGGCGCTGGGTATAAGGTGTACTTTGAAATGATGCGCTTGCTGCCGAGTGCTGATTGGCAAGCTCGTAATCCCCGCAAGTGGGGCTTCGGAGACATTACCGACGCTATCACTGGTCGTCGGGTGTGGAATTTTCGCGAGTTTGTTAATTCGCCGCTGGCCAAGAGCCTCGGTGTCTATGGCTTCAAGGGTGATATGACGACCGTCTGTGGTGAAGATAATCGCACCTACGTTGCGTGTCATGATCGGTCGGGCACACTGCAACACCGGTTCTTGCTCGCCAATCTCTTGCCACAATGGAAGGCGGTCGAGCATGTGGCAGTTCCGCCACTGCCGACTGTTGTTCCGGTGACGCGAGCGCTCGCGCCACCACCAGCGGTTATCTTTGTTGATGTGCCGGTCCCTGAGGTTGTGCCAGCGGAAGGGGTACCGCCGGTGTCAGCTCCACAAACGAGCGCGTCGGAAGAAGGTCCGCGTGAGGCAACTGCTGCTGATGTGGCCAAGGTGGTGCACCGCTCTTCGGAGATGCTCTACTTCGTTCGCGAAGTGTTGGGGCGGATGCCGCGGGCGCCTGCGCATTTGCGTGATCTGTAACGGACGTTGTTCCAAAGCGATAGGGTATACCCTATCGCTTTTTTCTATGCACACATACGGTAGATTTATTGACTAATAGTATTTTTAATGCCATAATTCACACAGCACGATCATTGTCATAACGACCAGAAAAAGAAAGGAGGCGCACAATGGGCACTGCCATGCCGGTTGGCCTCATCAAGAAAGCATGGTCAGATTTTCAAGTTTTTGAGTCTGGCTTAGATTTGTTTTTCGAAACTACCCTCACTGGTGCATCCACAGCATTTACCCGGTTTGCGCTCACCAAGCGCGGCCTCGAGAATGATGTGGTGATCTTGGCGGTAGCGAATCAACTCCAGGTACCGCTGTCGGCGATTACGACCTATGGTCGCAAAGACTCCTTTGCGGAGACGGTACAAGAGATTGTGGTGGCCGGACCATTTCGTCCGCAGTTCACGCATGAGCGTGCGTGGCTGCGGCAGCTTGGTCCCGCCGATGGTCCCTTGAGTCTTGGTCGACACGGTGGCAACACCTTCTCGATTAAGGTGTACACCGAGTACGCAGAGCGGCTCCATGGCACATCGTTTAAGAACTACTTCGGGCATCAACGATTTGGAGGAAACAGTGTTGATGCAGGGCGGTACTTGATTGAAGGTGACTTCGAGAAGGTGTTTGATCTCTGGAGTGGTACGCGCATGCAGCCCCTTCGTGACCGAGTTGCCAATCAACTGAGGCAGCTACGAGGTCAAGTGACTAAACAGTCGGTTGTGTTGCACCCGGCGTTGCGGAGCGAATGCAAAACCTCTATCCAGGTATGGCAGAGCCATCTCTGGAATTGCCTCGCAGAAGAAACTACTACCCGGGATTTTCGGGAGCGACTGCCGATGTGGGATGAAGCGAATGCTGCTCGCTACGAGCGGTGGTGGAATCCGACAGATGTGGTTGAAGAAATGCTCGATTTGATCTACTCATTCGAGCGACCGTTGTGGGCGGTAGCAGGTAATTTCCAGTCAGTTCGGTTGAATGACGGCTGGCGGTACCGCTTCACGCTTCGTTCAGGTGCATACGCGACGGTCTTTTTGGGCAGCCACTTTGACCTTCGGGATGCATCAGTTGAGCGGTACGAAGCGCGACGTGACGGAACCAAGGTGGGTACCTAGTACCCACCTTTTTTATATGTATAAAACAGTTACGAGGAGGAAGACATTGACTTTTTCATAATAATGTGCTATTGTATTAGACGGCACGATTGGTGCTCTTTCACATAAAGCCAAGGAGGCTTTCCCATGACCAATACACCCCGTTCCGATTTTTTCGTGGGCGTTGACCTTGAAGTCCGTTTCAAAGGCGCGGCCGACAACCCGAAATGCCTCGTTGACCAATGGGCGATCAAACTGGATGGGAAGTTTTACCTGGCCAACTTGATTCTGCCGGTGGCCGCGCCGGAAGGTGCGCGCTGGCTCATTGGGTCCATTGCGGCGGCGCCCGCCGGTACCCCAGTCTGGGGCTACCGCGACGACAAGCGTGTCCAGAATGGATTCCAGGGCCACATCTTCTCGGTCGCTCTGGGCGCTGAGACCTTCCTCGTCTATGCCACGAAGGGCCGGTCGCCCGAAGTGGTGCACGTCGTGCCGCTGACCGAGATCTTGCTTCAGCACGAGACGGAAGTCGCACTTGATGTGCGGCTGGCGCTGAAGCGTCAGGTTGCTGACCTGCTCGGCTACGGGGTCGCGTACACGGCGACTGAGGAGATTCTCGTGAAGCATTTTGCTGAACGGGAGCGCCGCGCAGAAGTGGAATGTCGGGCCAGGGAAGCCGAGGCGCGCCAAGCTGCGCGTCAGCTCAAGGTCGATGAGATTCTCGCACGCAAACACCTTCGGGTGTACGCGGGTGGGAAGTTCGTCGAGGCGATCTACGTGGTTGATGGAGAGTGGCAGATGCTGCCCCCACGGACGAAGGTTATCCTCGGCGTGATGCAAGATGGAAAGTTCTTCCCGAAGGAGGCCTTTACCGTCTTCAAGGGCACCAAGCGTGGTTCGGCGCCGGAGAAATCCTTCGTCGCCTCGGTTGGGCTCGAGTCCTCCGTGACTGATTCGGCTGCCTCGCGGCTGCCGGAACCGGTTGCGACGAAGGTCGTCATCCTTGATGGTGCACCGTATGAGGTGCCGAGCTTCGAGAAGATCGAAGACCTGCAGGCACACCGCCTCGCTGGCCTCAACTCCGGCTCGCTGCGCGGCGTTCTTCACGGCAATGAGCTTGCACTCTACCGCGTCCGCAAGGACGGGATTGAGCAGGTCAAGGCCGACGCCTTCACGGTGCTTGGCTAAACAACGAAGCAGGGCGGCGATTGCCGCCCTGCCACAACCCCGCACGGAATTACGAGCACACTATCGCTTGTAATCACCGACGGGGTTTTACTATATCTTGCAGAAGAGACGTCTGGTGCGCTAGAGTGGTACGCCGGGGAAACAAAGGAGTGCAACATGGCAAAACGTGAACTTGATATTCTTGCCATCAAGACGTGGCAACAAGGCCGGGCTGCCGATGCGCCACCTGACACACCGCTCCCGCTGACGAGCTTGTGGGATCCGTTTGCATTGCTGGTAACGGCTCCCTGCGTTCACGAAAAAGTGGTAGAGCAACGCGCGTTGCCTGGTGTAGCTGATGAGGGTGAAGAAAGCGGTAGGGACGAGTAAATGACCGGTAGCCAAGGAAGCTCGCTTCCTTGGCTACCGGTCACCCTGAATGCTTGACATCGGAAGCGATGAGCGTAAAGTAATTAGTAGCAGTCCTGTTCTTTACGAATTTGATTTCTGCTCTTCCTTAGGTAAAAGGGATGGTCCTTAGACCAACCTTTGATCGAAACAGGGCAGAGACCCGCAATTTGGCTCAGCTAGCGCTGATGTTCCAAGACTTTGTTCTTTTGGTGTATGCTTCACCTTCATTTTTTGAAAACCCAAGCAGTTTTTCCCAGACTCTCTTACTTTTCCTTCATCATTTCGATGAACAAAAGTCCGAGAGTCTTTTGTTTTATACCCTTCCTAACAAACGCTTTCATAATAAAATCTTTCTGAATCTCGTGCGAAAGACGAGCTGGAAGACGAGTCATATTGAGATATGATGAGGCTGAAGCGAAGTTTTGCAGCCGAGATTCAGAGAGATGTATGGAATGGTTGGTTAGGACGGGTATTAGTATATAAAATTCAGGTGGTATACTTGCCCTTGTTACTACCTATAAATATTTTCCGTATGGCAGCACCAAAGAAAAAAGACTATAACAAGCTCGCACTCGCGCTTCACAAGAAATTGAAAGGGAAGTTAGAAGTGGTGAGTAAGGGAAAACTCAAAACCAAAGATGACTGGAGTACGATGTACTCTCCGGGAGTCGGCGCTGTCTCCTCACACCTCGCTAAGTACCCCAAAGACGCGCGCGAGTACACCCTCAAGCGCAATACTGTGGCTGTCGTTTCCGATGGCTCAGCCGTCTTGGGCTTGGGTAACCTCGGGCCTATCCCAGCGCTTCCGGTGATGGAGGGGAAGTGCGCAATTTTCAAAGAAATGGCAGGTATCGATGCGTTTCCAATTGTGCTCGATGCGCACACTGCCGATGAAATTGTGGCGGCGGTCAAAGCTATCGCTCCAACGTTTGGTGGGATTAACCTCGAAGATATAGCTGCGCCGATTTGCTTTGAAGTAGAAGAGCGACTTAAGGCGATGCTCGATATTCCCGTGATGCACGACGATCAACACGGTACAGCAATTGTAGTTCTCGCCGGTCTCATCAATGCATCGAAGGTGGTTGAAAAGAAGCTTGAGAGTTTGAAGGTGGTCATCGTCGGCGCTGGTGCTGCCGGGCGAGCCGTTGCCTTACTCCTCCTCAAGGCTGGTCTTACGAACGTCATTGTCGCCGATAGTAAGGGAGCGATTTACACTGGCCGTCCGCACTTAAGTGGATACAAAAAAGAGTTGGCCCTCATCACGAACCCAGAGAAACTATCGGGCGATGTACAGGCGGTGATTACCGGAGCTGATGTACTCGTCGGTCTTTCCGGTCCAGGTACTATTGCACCAGCGCATATTGAACGGATGGCGGAGAAGGCGATTGTCTTTGCGCTCGCCAACCCAATTCCGGAAATTATGCCGGAAGACGCGAAGCGGGCAGGTGCCATGGTCGTAGCAACCGGTCGCTCAGACTACGCCAATCAGGTTAATAACTCGCTCGCGTTCCCGGGTGTGTTTCGAGGTGCGCTCGATCGCGGTGTTACCGCTATCACAGACGACATGAAGCTGGCGGCTGCTAAGAAGATTGCGAGCTTGGTCAAAAAGCCAACCGCCGATATGGTCATTCCCCCAGTTATGACACCAGGCTTGGTGAAGGCAGTGGCGAGCGTGATACGCTAGTTGCACTTTTATAGCTTTCTACATACAGTACGATTGCCTCAAAATCACCTAGCCATTTCACGGCCAGGTGATTTTGTATAATTGATGGTAATTTGCTATCCTTACCCGCACCTATATAGGTATGGAGAAGTGTCAGAGTGGTCTATCGTGCTTCCTTGCTAAGGAACTGGCGTTCACGCCCCCGGAGGTTCGAATCCTCTCTTCTCCGCAAATACCAAAACCAAAGCGAAAGCTTTGGTTTTGCTGTAT
>JACCDJ011811985.1_pt1 | contig 20724 bp, 21 predicted proteins | sample 7444481 | NCBI WGS metagenome assembly JACCDJ01 (sample SAMN15323435, study PRJNA562643) | freshwater metagenome | isolation source: river surface water | place: USA:Blue River Watershed | collected 2017-08-15 | reverse complement strand
GGTCATTACCTATATCGGCTACACATTAAGTGCAATCATGATCACCTTCTCGGTGCTCTCAGCCTCCGGATTTATTAAAGCTCGTATCGTTCTTACGGGATCCATGGAACCTGTCATCAAGGCGGGCGACATCGTGATTCTTGCACCAACTCCACGTACGCAGCCTCAGTTAGGTGATATCGCCGCATATACAGGTCGTCGATTTAGCGGTGAAGAAGTGGGCGTCTTTACTCACCGCATTATTGGTGGAGATCCCATTAATGGCTTTGTTATGAAAGGTGATAACAACCCGACCCCCGATGTTCAGAGGCCAAAACTTGAAGACATTAGCGGAGTCGTCTTCTTCGTAATCCCTTACGTGGGTAAGTTCTTAACGATGAAGATGTTGATGATTTTGATTCCGGTTGGTGTGGGTATCTGGCTGATTATCGATACCTTGAAGGGCGATGATTAATGAAGCGCTTAAAAGTTATCGCTCTGGCAATGATTGCATTGATTCTTACGCCAGCTACTGCGCAAGCATTTGATATTCCACTCCTTACGTGGGAGCGCGGCCGCGAGCAGCAAGTCGTTCTCGGCGGGGGAGCATATGCCAGTGATTATGTGGTCACCCTCGAGGGCAATGGCCAAGATCCTTTGACCTTTACCGCCAGCTCGACGAATGAAGCGGGATATATCGTCTACTCATTGAGAATTCCGGCGGATTTCCCAACTGGGGCATATTCAATTGTCACGATTGGAAACGGTTCACCTCGAACAACTGTTGCCGGTGTGAGCCTGATTGAAGCTCAAAGCTACACAGTGACATCTAACCTCTTTGACCTGACTTTAATCATTGCAATCTTTGTCTTTTTAACCGGAATCGTCTCCACAATCCGAGCACGCAAGTACTCGTTTATCGGATTCGCATCTGCACAAGTACTTCCTCGATTAACAGATCCGATCTATGAAGACGAAGGAAACTTCTTCACACGTCTAGAGAAAGCGCCATATCGAATTCGAGTGCGCCTTCTTACCTCTCTCAACCCTTCAATCCTTCGCTTTATCTTGGTCCGTGAAGGCGAGCTCTCGCACCGTATTTCAAAGCAGCTATACGGAGTTAATCCTCTTGTCGGAGCCATTGCCGGTGTTATTACAGGAGTCGAGCTCAATCGCAACGGGGGAATAGCTACGACCCCAATGACAATCTTCATCATCGTTGCAGCAATTGCAATCTTTGATGCATTCGCTGGTGTTATGGCAACTCTTGCATTCTGGGCAAGCCAGGTCTTCACCGGCAATGTCACAAGCTTCCGTGATGTCATGGTTGCTCTGGCTATCGGCCTAGCGTGGGTTGGTCCTTCACTCTTTGCAGCACTTCTTAGAGATGTGATTGGACGCGATTTCACATCGCGAAGTGTCGCCGGCCGTGATCCAATACAAGTGTTAGGAATTCTAGGATCAGCATTGGTTGGCACATCTGTCTTCTACCTCGGTCACGCTCTAGTGAATAGTGTTATCTACACAGAGCAATTAATTCGCGAGATATCTCTCGTGCAGATTGCAGTGATTGCTGGAGCTCTTTTGGTTCGTGGATTTGCAGATCTAATTGTTCTCGCATCTACAAAGACAGTAGAGACTAGAGATGAATCTTTCTACATTGCTCGAGTAAATTCACCGGTGACAGCCTTTGCAATGATTGCCACAATCTACGCCTTTGTCTTTATCTGGACTGAGAATGCGCAGAACTCATTCTTTGTGGCAATCCTCTTCGCACTCCCATACTTCCTCTCATTTATTCGTTTTGGTGCAATCAAGCTGATTAAGAGCGATCGCATTCCGCGCAATATTTTGCTCGAATCTGCGGTGATTTCAGGAGTGACATTTATCGTCTTCCGCCAAATTTCGACCCAGCCGCTGCTTATCGACCAGAGAGCCTTCCTAATGCTCCTATTGGCCGGTATCGCCCCCGTGCTCCACGCAATTTACAGCGCCATCTACTCATCTAATGAGGAGAAGTTTTCATTTGAGGAGAACTTGGAGATAATAAAGCCATGAAGAAGCTGACGATCCTTCTCCTCCTGGTATCTCTTACCCGGATCGGTGTCGCCTATGCAGATACCAATGCTTCAAGTCAGCAAGATTATTTCTTTGGCACCAAGGAGGCTGCAGCAAACCTCAATCAGGTTCTTGCCCTCCTTGTCGGACCTAAAGGTGAGCCAGGCCCTGCCGGTGTTGCAGGTAAAGATGGATTGATCGGAATGAACGGTGCCGATGGTCTTCCAGGTGCACCAGGTGCTGCTGGTAAAGATGGCGTTGATGGCGTAGATGGAAAAGATGGCGTGAGTGTTCTTGCAGTTGCCTTCACAGGCGCACAAGGCACATGTACATCAGGTGGAACTAGATTTACTGATGGCAATGGAACCGTGACATATGCGTGTAATGGTGCCAACGGTGCCAATGGACTCAACGGCACTAATGGAACTAATGGCATCAACGGTGGATCAGGTGGTGGTGGATCACTTTCTTACGGTCAAGGAATCGTGACAGTTGGTGCTTGTGATACAGACGGCGTTGTTGCCCTCGATGTTGAGCGCAAGTTCAATGGAACAGACTTTGTGTTCTCAGAATTTAGAATTGGTGATTCAAGTGTCACTGATGGCGATGTTGATGCCGCCTGTTCTGGCCTCGATATCTCAATCTATATCACTATCTCTTCAACGTATCCAAAGCTTTACACAAATAAGTACCAGCCTGGAGATGTCATTAAGTGCACCAAGCGTTACACAATTGGCCAGAATGGTCTAAGTGCGTGGCCAACATCTAACCCACAATTTATTTTCAATGACACTTCTACGCCGGGCATATGCAAGATTTCATCACGCGCATCTGCCGTCACGTCTTACTACGCAGGACGCAGTGAAACTCCGGTAACTGTTCTCAACAGTGCGATCAATATCGAAGAGATTTCAACCGCCGATTACACTGACAGAGTAGGTTTCTCAATTGGCAACTAACGAGACCGAGAAATCTTCCCCAAAGGTTTCGAAATTACCACTTCCAATCTCTGATTCGCCATTGGTAATTGACCTACCTGATGGGCAGAAGATTGTTGTTGGCAAAATGACTACTGGCAGCGTTATTGAGGTAGCCACATGGCGCGGTGTAGGCCGCCCAGATAGCCGCACAAGCCGACTTATGCTCGGCATGGGCAATGGCAATGTCAATGAAGATACAGATAATTCAGAGCAATCAGCTCAAGGTTCATCAGGTCAGGGATCTGCGGGTGCGCGCGCACCTAAGAAGCCAGAAGGTTTTGCCGGCGTTCTCTTTACAATTCAGCACTTTATCAAGAACTTCAATCGCATCAACTGGTCTGCAACGTTTAAGGCTCTCATTACTTCATTGACTTCAAAAAAGAAGAAGAGTGCAAAAGAGCCAAAGCCATCTGTTGAAAGCGTTCCTGCCCCAGAGCAGAGTGGCGTAGTTCCATCGGTGACCGTCTCACGTGCATCAGAGGATGCTGATATCGAGGCGTGGCTGAACAAGATCACAGAAAAGGCGACGCGCGAGACCAGCAAGTCGGCACCGAAGAGTTCTACCAAGAGTTCAACATCGAATTCAGCTTCAAAATCTACGCCTAAGCCTAAGGCGACTGTAAAAAAGGCGGCACCAAAGTCCTCGAACACTCGTTCAGGCAAGAAGTAAGGGTTAGACTTTCCCAATGAAGAAGAAGCTCATAGTTACGGCCGTCATTCTCGCCGTCCTATTCTTCTTCGGTTTTCGCGTGACCCATCCTGATGATGGCCTTCAGAGCGCAATGGGATCTGCAAAGTCTTCACTTGCCGTCTACCAAAAAACTGATAGCTACAAGGTAGGCCAGAAGGTTGCCTTCCAGGTCACTATTGGTGAGACAACTCGCACCTATACAGGTGTTGTGATTACAGAAGTTGATGGAACACTCGGAGTCGATGCCAACAATTGGTTGGGTGAGATTAAGGCAGAAGATACTCTCGGTAAGTTATTTGTTGTGGTTCCATTCTTTGGAACCATCCTAGGAATCGTAGGCCTGTAGAGAGCCACGCCCGGCTATCGCACACCTACTGTGGCGATAGAGTCAGTCGAAGCACAATCTGGTTTGGCTTCAATAACTTATTTGCTGAAAGATCAATCTTGGCATTTGCAAAGTATGCGATTTCAGCTTTTTGAATCTCAGCGCTGAAGATGAGTGCTCTAAATTTTCCCTCATTCTCACTCTCAGTATTGGGATTAAATCCGCCCACAATCTTGGCATAGAGCACCTTTGAATTGCGGGGAAGCTTCTCACCTGCGATAAAGCCATCGATATCTCTTTGGATCTGAGCAGCATCAAACTTCTCATAGGCAATATTGAGGCCTTTAACGTAATTTCCTCCAGCGATGTTTCCAATGTTTCCTGTGCCGGTTAAGCCTCCACCGAGAGAGGGCACAAATGAGATTGTCGCTAAGAAGATCACCATCAGGGCAAGAAATGAGTCAGCGAAGAGCCAACCGCCTTGGCTTGTTGCATCTTCCTCGTGACGAGATTTACGAACTCTACGCACGACGAGACTTTCGAGCCGTTGGCTTCTCGTATGAATCTAGAGAATCACTAAAGGAGAAGCTATCGAGGAAGGATGTTGATGTCGCGCCAGCTTGCTTAGGAAGTTTGCGAGTTGCCTTCTCCACAACCTTTGCTGCTCCCTCAAGGCTATGTGTTGCTGTCACCAGGCGTGAGATGGAACCTGCAAGAGAGGCATTCATGGTCACTGTTGTGATTTTGCGCTTATCGTAGAGATGGGTCTGAATTTCAAGGGCCAAAGCAAGGCGCTCACGATCAATTTCTGCCTCTTCTTTCTCACGCATGGCATCTGCTGTGTGGCCAGCTTGTGACACATAGAGAGTAAGGGCGATAACAATCATGATGATAATGAAGTCAAGACGGGCAACATTTCCGATCTTCCACTCTTCGGCGAGAATGTCATAGCCGTTCTGCCAAAAGTCGAGGAAGTTCACAACATCGGCGCCATTTTCCTCAATGTATTTGGAGAAGCCGGTCGTTGCTGCACCGACTGCGGCCCAGGTAAGTGCTACCGGAGCAAAGACGAGGACATTTCGCACAACGGTGAGGATGCGCACTAAGCGCTCCTTGGAAAAAGTTCCTTGAGCCTCTGGATGTGGAAGGTAGTCAAGAGGATTGAGCTCTGCCCAGATGTGCAGGTTCTTCTTGCTTTCTACAGCTTCGAGTAATCCACTGAGATAAGGATCGTTCTGGGAGTTGTGGCGGGTAGCAAATGAGCGGATCTTTTCGATGAGCTCAGTCATCGCCTGCGGCTTACGTGGTGCCATCTTTCCTCCATCGAACGACCCGGTCTGGGTGAGACTGCGAGTCTATTACAGGAGTGGGCGGGGTCAAAGGTAGGCTCTGCCATCATGAAGCCGTTACGAATCGCAATCGCATCTCTCCTGGTCCTTGTTATGGTCGGAGCTAGTTATGTAGGAGTTAATTCCATGTCAGGTTCATCAAATTCAGCTGGCTCACTTCTCGTTCAGGTATCTGATAACGCAGGTGAGGCTCCAACAATTACAGCACCAAAAGGAGCCGCTCCAACAGTTCTCACAACGGGCGATGTGATCGTTGGAAGTGGCGCAGAGGTTCTTCCATCATCAACTCTGACAGTTCATTACACGCTCATGGCTTGGTCTACAGGTCAGATTATTGAGTCATCATGGAGCGGTGGATCACCTGCAACATTTGCACTCGCACAAGTTGTTCCAGGATGGCAGCAAGGTCTTCCTGGCGCAAAGGTAGGCGGACGTCGTCTACTTATTCTTCCGCCAGATATGGGATACGGAGCAGCAGGTGCTGGTCCAATCGGCCCTAACGAAACTTTGATTTTCGTCGTAGATATCCTCGGAGTTTCCTAAACCTTACGCTTTGAACCAGACAGTTGTAGCTGGCGGAATCTTGCCATCCTCAATTGGTTGAGTAGCTAGCAATATCTCACCAGCAGGCATTGGGTACTTGCCACCCTTGAAGTTGGTAATACAGTTCCAACCATTAGGGCGGCTAAAGTGCAGGACATTATCGTTAGTTGTCTTATGCCACGTGATTTCCTCAGCACATTGCAGTTCGCGACGTAGTTTGAGAGCTTTTCTAAAGATCTCAAGAGGTGCTTCAGGAACTCCGCTCTCTGCCTCAACTGAGTAACTACCAAACCACTCTGGCTGAGGAAGGTGTGAACCACCGTCGCCGAATCCAAAGTTCTTACCCTCACGAGTCCATGGCAGTGGAACGCGACATCCATCGCGACCCTTCGCCTGCTTGTGATTGCGAAGATAGATTGGATCTTGAATCTCTGCTTCAGGAATATCTGCAACCTCATGGATTCCGAGCTCATCACCTTGGTAGATGTATGTGCATCCTGGAAGCGCCAAAATAAAGACATTTCCAGCAACAGAGCACTGTGTGCCGATCTGGAAATCAACAGGATGTGATGTGCCATTTGATAGCAACCACTCTTGGCGATCTACGACGGGGTGTAGTCCCTGCTTTGTCGCATAACGCATCTGATCGTGGTTACCTAATGTCCAAGTTGTTGAAGAGTTATTCGCCTTTGCAAGAGTCAAACTGTCTGTGACGCAATGCTTATAGGATGCCGCATCAAAGCTTGCATCGATAAAGCGGAAGTCAAAGCATTGGCCTAAAGTCTCTTCACTTGCATATAAAGGCATACGACTTGGTTGCACATTCGCTTCAGCAACTGCCACACGTGGGGGATCATAAGAGTTAAAAAGAGTGCGCCAAGTCTTATAGACCTCAAGCACCTCATTGCGATCCATCAAAATTCCGGTGCCATCAAGATTACGTGGCTCGTCATATTCCAAAGTCGCACGCATGCGAAGTGGTTCTGATAAATCTTTCTTCAGCGCATGTGCAACATCAATACGGAAGCCATCTACTCCACGGTCGGCCCAGAATTTAAGAGTTGTGAGGAAATCTGCTTCGACCTCTGGGTTGTCCCAGTTCCAGTCTGGTTGTTCTGGAGCGAACCAGTGCATGTACCACTGGTTGTGCTTGCCACCCCATACTGATTCATGCGTCCATGCAGATGGAGCAAAGTGCGACGGCCAATCTGTTGGGGGAAGTTCACCATTTGCGCCACGGCCATCGCGGAAGATGTAGCGATTGCGCTCAGGAGAACCAGGGGCTGCCTCTATTGCATCCTTAAACCATTGGTGAAGATTGGAGGAGTGGTTTGGAACGATATCTACAAAGACGCGGATCCCAGCTTCATGAAGAGCTGCCAGCATCTCATCAAAGTCATCGAGTGTGCCAAGCTTTGGATCGATATTGCGATAGTCATCAACGTCATAACCTCCATCAGCAAGTGCAGATGGATAGAAAGGGCTAAGCCAGACAGCATCGAGGCTCAGTGACTTGAGATAAGGCACTCGTGAGGTGACACCTTTGAGATCTCCGATGCCATTGCCATCTGTATCGGCAAAGCTACGTGGGTAGATCTGGTAGATAGCAGCTTGGCGCCACCAATTCTTATCAATTTTCAACTCTGGGCTCAACTCTTTGCTCGATGACATGCGGGCAATCTTACTGCAGAGCCCTCAATGCTTAACCGATTAGAGCGCCTACAAACTACTCTTATCTCATGCAGATTAGATCAGCACGGCCTGAGGATGCCGATGAAATTACTCGCCTGATTTATGAGCTAGCTCTCTATGAAAAAGCGCCAGAAGAGGCGAAAGCGACGTCAGAAGATATTCTCGCAACTTTCTTCTGTGCGCAGCCAAAAGTGTTCTGTGAAATTGTTGAAGTCGAAGGCGCTATTGCAGGCTGTGCAATCTGGTTTCTCAATTATTCCACCTGGCAAGGAAAACACGGAATTTATCTTGAAGATCTCTTCATCCGCCCTCAATATCGAGGTAACGGCTATGGCAAGGCGCTGCTACAGCACTTAGCAGCGATTTGCGAGAGCAATGGTTATGGACGTTTTCAATGGTGGGTTCTCGACTGGAACTCACCTGCGATTGAGTTCTATAAATCTCTCGGAGCAGTTGCGATGGATGAATGGACTGTGTATCGCGTAAGCGGAGATGCGCTAAAGGATTTAGCTCAGGATTCGCGTACTCTTTAGCCATGACGCTTCTCCATGCGCTCGATCTTCTATCGACCTTCGTCTTTGCTCTCGTCGGCGCACGTGTAGCCGCAGATCGCGGACTCGATTACGGAGGCATTGCATATATCGCCACTATCGCCTCAATTTCAGGCGGAACTCTTCGTAATCTATTTATCGGCGAGCCTCTTGTCTGGGTAGAAGATCCATGGATATTGGCATCAGTGTTGGCGGCAGTCATAGTCACTCTTACCTTCCGCCGCGTTACACACGTTGGAAAAACTCTTCTTGTTATGGATACATTCGCACTGGCAACAGCTACGATGTCTGGAACGCAGCTTGCATTTGAGCTCGATATTCCTTGGTACTCATCGATTATTTTCGGAATCATCACTGCGGTCACGGGTGGCCTACTCCGAGATGTTCTCTGCCAGGTTGAGCCCGTACTTCTCCATCGCGAAACCATCGGAACTTCAGCACTTATTGGTGCAAGCACCTTCGTGATTTGCCATGCATTTAACTCACCAGAGCAGGTAGCAGTTGTTGCAGGTGGTATCGCGGTGATAGCCACACGATTTATCTCAATCAAATTTGATTTACATCTGCCAAAGTTTGCAAAGTAGCCCCATTTACGCACTGATTTCGTAATTCGAGCTATCCACTGTAGAATTTGGCCTGTTACATCAGTAACCGAATAAACAAATATGAGCCTCAAAGCAGGCTCTTCTTGCGAGTCTTATCTCCACCCTGGTCAGCCCACATATGGGACTTTCCTAATCGAGACGCGCTTGATCTCTCGATAGGAAAACTTAACAATGGCTCTAGAAACACGTACATCCGCACCCGGAAAAGCTCGTCGCGCTGCCTCAAAGGGCAAGCCACGTCGCGCTGCAGCAGCAAAGGCGACTAAGAAAGCTGCCCCTGCTGCTCGCACGACACCGAAGGCTGCCCCACGAAAGTCCACAGCTGCAAAGTCAGCAGAGTTTAAGGCGACTACAACAGTTCGCTATTCAGATAAAGATCCAATTGCATCAACACGTAAAGAGAAGCGTTTAACAGATCGCTCAAAGCTACGTGCAGCACGCTTTCAGAAGCAGATTGGTTCAAAGTCTAAAGAGATTGAGGGTGCTCCAAAGGGTAATCCTCGTCAATCGGCCAAGGAGCGCGTCTTTGAAAAAAGCGCAAAGCCAAAGACACGTGCAGCTAAGTTTGTAGAAGATCGCAATACCCGCCCACCTCGTCGTGGAGAAGATGCACCTCGTGCAACACGTTCTTTCGATAAGTCAGAGCGCCCAGCTCGTTCATTTGATAAGTCGGCAAAGTCTTTTGATAAGCCAAAGCGCACCTTTGACAAGCCAGCACGTTCTTTCGAGAAGTCTGATCGTCCCGCAAAGTCATTTGATAAGCCAAAGCGCACATTTGATAAGCCAGTGGGAGAGAAGCGCGAATTCTCAAAGCCCGCACGTGATCGTCGCAACGCCCCGTCACATCGCAGTGAGCCACATTCGTTTTCAAAGGCGCGTGGTCGCAATGTTGCAGAAGATTTCGGTGCAGATGATTCATACATCTCACCAAATTTGGCAGATGCTAATCTCATCGATGCAACCCCTCTTGATGCGGTAGCAACAACTTTCCGTGAGCTTGGTATACCGGCAGCCCTTGATAATGCTTTGAGCGCTCAAGGCATCATGAGCCCATTCCCAATCCAGGTAGCAACCCTGCCTGATGCGATTGCAGGACATGACATTCTCGGCCGTGGCCAGACAGGTTCTGGTAAGACTCTAGCCTTCAGCTTGGCACTTCTTTCAAATATCGCAGATAAGAAGGCAAACCCACATAAGCCTTTGGCTTTGATTCTCACACCTACACGCGAACTCGCACAGCAGATCGATGAAGTTCTTCTGCCACTAGCACGCGCCGTAGGCCATGCATCTGTCGTTATTGCAGGTGGAATGTCTTACACAAAGCAGATCACAGCGATGCGTAAGGGAACTGCAATTTTGGTTGCAACCCCTGGTCGTCTCATCGATCTTCTCAATAAGGGCGAAGTTCAACTCGATCAATTGCAGATTACTGTCCTTGATGAGGCAGATCAGATGGCAGATATGGGCTTCTTGCCTGTAGTGCAGGAGATTCTTGATCAAGCCAAGCAGGGCGGACAGCGTCTTCTCTTCTCAGCAACTCTTGATCGCGGAGTAGATGCCCTTGTGCGTCGCTACCTCAAGAATCCAAAGACCCACTCATTGCAAAATGACCGCGCCTCTGTATCAACTATGGAGCACTACCTTCTGGTGATGGACCCTTCCGAAAAAGATGATGTCACAGCAGAGATTGCAGCTCGTAACGGAAAGACAATTCTCTTCGTAAAGACTCAACGAGGCGCTGATCGCCTTGCAGATAAGTTAGCTCACGCTGGCGTACCTGTTGGGGCACTTCACGGTGGTAAGTCACAGGCAGTTCGTACTCGCACACTTGCACTCTTTAAAGAGTCAGAGAATGCAGCACTTGTTGCAACAGATGTTGCAGCTCGCGGAATCCACGTTGATGGAATCTCACTTGTTGTACACGTTGATCCAGCACAAGATCACAAGGATTATCTGCACCGTTCAGGCCGTACTGCACGTGCAGGTGAGTCAGGCACAGTGGTCTCACTTGCAACCACTCGTCAGCAGAAGGCAGTCAAGGGTCTTACAACCCGTGCTGGTGTAAATCCCTCTACTGTCTACGTCAAGCCATCAAGTGAAGATTTGATGCGCGTTACAGGTGCACAGCAACCATCAGGAATTCCATACACACCACCTGTTGTTGAAGCGCCAAAGCGTGCACCACGTAAGGGTGGATCAGGCGGAGGTCGTGGTTACCGCGGCAATCGCAGCGGTGGCAATGGTGGTCGCGGTCGCCGCTAAGGCTTGAGCACAATCTTTCCCGTTGTAGCGCGAGCAAGCATTGCTCTATGCGCATCGGCAGCATTTTCAAGAGGATAGCTCGCACCAATTACTGGTGTGAGCTTTCCTTTTGCTACAAGGTCAAAGAGCTCAACAATCACATCACCGAGCATCTCCTTCTTGCTAAAGCAATTGGCAAGCCAGAAACCTGCAATCGTCTTCGATCCGTGCATGAGAGCACCTGGATGAACTGGAGTCGGCGCAGTACGCGAGGCCATCCCATAAGTAATCAAACGGCCAAAATCACCGAGTGCTTTAAGGCTCTCATCAAAGGTTGTGCCGCCGACCATTTCAAGAACAATGTCGACACCTTTTCCTCCATTAGCAGCTCGCAGCGCCTTACCGAGATCTGCCACATTGGCATCAACTACAACATCTGCGCCCAATGATTGAGCGAGCTTAGATTTTTCCTCAGATGAGGTAACGGCAATTACCTTAGCGCCCCACATCTTGGCGAGCTGAATTGCGATTGTTCCAACGCCACCTGCTGCTGCATGGATAACAACGCTCTCGCCAGGTTGTACGTGGGCCATCGTCTTGAGAATATGCCACGCAGTTGTTCCTTGTACGAGCATGCAGACTGCCTGCTCGTCACTGACCGCATCAGGAATAGGTGCCAGTAGCGCTCTATGCGCCGTTGTCTTCTCTGCATATCCACCTGATGTTGCACTTGTGAGATAGCGCTTTCCTTCATAAGTTCCAACAACTTCGATACCTGGAACAAGGGGGAGCGTTTGTTGCGATAGGTAGCTATTTTCAGTTTGGTGAGTATCTGCATAGTTAATGCCGATAGCTGTGACGTCGAGAACGACTTCACCCTCTCCTGCTACAGGATCTGATAGCTCTACGAGCTTCATTACCTCTGGGCCACCAAATTCTGATATCTGTATCGCTTTCATGGCCTAACCTTAGATGCATGAAGCTCAAGGCGATAGGCGCTTTCGTAGCAATTCGTGCGACTTCTTTAGCAATTCTCTACCTTGCTGCCTCTTACCGAGATGTGGATTTCTTTCGAATCTTCCGCCGGTGGGACTCGCAGTGGTACCGCCGGATTGCCGAAGATGGCTATGGGGCAGTGGTCGTTACCACAGATGGCCGAGAGTTATCTGACTACGCATTCTTTCCTCTCTTTCCAATCCTCGAAAGATGGACTCATAATCTCACCTCACTAAGCTTTATACATTCTGGAATCCTCATCAGTCTTATTGCATCCCTTGCCGCAGCCGCAGGGATTTATAGTTGCGTCGAGAAAGTCAGTACACAAAGAGCTGCTTTCTATACAACAATCCTTTGGGCGGCATTGCCAGTAGCAAATGTGCAGATTCTTGCCTACAGCGAATCACTTTTCACCGCTCTAGCTGCATGGTCTCTCTATTTCGTACTTCGCAAGCAGTGGTACCTCGCTGCGGTGTTGGCATTTCTAGCTGGCTTAACACGTCCCACAGGAATAGCGGTCGCAATTGCAGTAATGCTTGCTGCTCTCATTCACATTCGTAAGCGCGGCATAACCCGATCAACTGTATTTGCACTTCTAGTTGCACCTCTAGGTTGGATTGGTTACATCTACTGGGTCGGGCGCCAAGTGGGAGAGTGGGATGGATATCTCGTTGTTACCAAAGGTTGGGCAAACTCAATCGATGGTGGACGATCATTTTTCATATGGTGGAGAGAACTTTTTTCAGATGTCAGCCCCATTGCAGCGATAGCAGTCTTTCTTGCTATTGCAGCGCTCTTCGCTCTCCTATGGGCGATGGTGCGGAAGGCAATGCCGCTCCCATTAATCGCATATTCAGCCTCAATCCTTCTTCTGGCGTTAGTTACCTCGGGATATTTCTCCTCTAAGCCTCGATATTTATTGCCTGCATTCCCTTTCCTAATTCCCATTGCAATCTGGCTTACACATCAAAGGAGAGAGAGGCGACGAATACTCTTGCTCCTGATCATCTCTCTTTCGATGGGCTATGGCGCTTTCTGGCTCACCGGAAATGGTCCTCTCTAGCCCTAAACTGCAACCATGGAACTCACAACCTGTCTTTGGTTCGATGGGCGTGCTCGCGAAGCTGCCAACTTCTATGTCAGCATCTTTCCTAACAGCTCGCTTGCAGATAACTGGATAGCACCGACTGAGACGCCGGGAAATGAGCAGGGGAGCGAGGTCCTCGTTAATTTCACGATTTTTGGACGCCCATTTATCGCCCTCAATGGTGGGCCACAGTTTCCTCATTCAGAGGCAATCTCCTTTCAAATTCCATGTTCTGATCAAGCAGAGATTGATAAGTATTGGGATCTCCTGACTGCCGATGGTGGCCAAGAGAGTCAGTGCGGTTGGCTCAAAGACAAGTTTGGTGTTTCTTGGCAGGTTATCTCGCAGGAGATGGGCCAATACCTTGGAGGCGCAGACCCAGAAGGCGCGCAACGTGCAACACAGGCGATGCTTGGGATGAAGAAGATAGAGCTAGAGGTAATGAAGAAGGCGTACTTCGGTAATTAACGCCGCGTATCTCGCTTCACCACTTGCAAGGTAGTTGCTGGTGATGTTGCATTTGAAAGCTTGAATCAGTCGGCGTAATTGAAGCAGTCAAGGTCCTACGACCGGTCACCGCCGGGCTCCATCTACACGTTGCTGTGAAGTTAGGGTAGCTTCCCGTAGTTGCGATAGAGAGACAGGTTGGAATTCTCTTACCATCCATGAAGAAGCGAACCCTTCCGGCCGCATTTGAGGTTACGACAAGATCGGTTTTAATTCCTTTATATGGCGTACCAGTAATCGAAGGTGCACCTAGTGAGCTATCTTCGTTTACATTGGTAATCGTTACAACGTAGTTAACGGTGGTGGCATTGCCTGCAACATCTGTTCCTACGATGGTCAGCGCATACGTTCGATTAGCCCCCACATCAGTCGGTGCCTCAAAATCTGGTGTGGCTTTGAAAACAAGAGCTCCACTTAACGGTGTAAATGTCACCGATGCTGAATCCACACCCGCAGTCATGACAAGAGTGCACGTTTCATTACAAGACACGGTTGTAATCGAGTTCTGATTTTCAGGTAATGAAATTGCTGCTGCAGGAGAGACGGTGGGAAGAGTTGTATCGATCACTACTCGCAGAGAGCTCGTAGAGGCAATGGCAGCTCCACCTCCAAACGAGGCTTGCGCTGTGAAGGTATATGTTCCTGCTGTAAGACCAGAAAGTGAGCAGCTATAGGCTCCTGTAGAGATATTTGCCGTGCAAGCATTTCCAATCGGTGATGCTCCGTCGTAAATCTGAATTGTTGCACCGCCAATTGCAAAACCTGTGAGAGAGAAAGAAGTCGCATTGGTAATGTGATCGGTATTAGATGGCCCAGAATCTGAAACCGCTGGAAGATCTGGTGTATCTGGGGCGCTTACAAGATAACGAATAATGACTGTGCCGTTTCCTCCGCGATTTCCACCGCTCAGTGATGTGCCACCACCACCGCCACCCAGACCATCTGTTCCTGAATTTCCTTGACCGCCCTGTATGCCGCCTGCGCCACCACCACCTGCACCGGCAGTACCGCCACAGTTTGCAGAACGCGTGCCACCACCGCCGCCACCACCATAGGTAACGGGAGTTCCCGTAATTGATGATGAGATGCCATCGCCGCCTTTTCCTGCACAGCCTGAAGTTGCATTAGCTCCAGCTTGCGAAGCTCCACCACCGCCACCACCTGCTTGCACGCCGCGATTTGTCGTGCTTAAGAAAGCCGTTCCACCTGCATAACCTTCAACGGGTGAATATGCACCGGCATTACCTGCTCCAAAAGTTCTTGCATAAACCTGCGCTCCGCCGCCGCCACCAGAGCCACCACTATTTCCATCAATTCCACCAGTGCCGTCGCCAGTGCTTGTGTTGCAAGAACCCGAACCACCTCCTGTTGCACTGACAGTTGTGATATCAGATCCCGATAGAGAAGAGTTACCTCCACGACCCGATGAGCACCCAGTTGCTTGACCAGTGCCGACTACTACTGTGTAGCTACTCTGTCCAACGGCCACAGTTCCAGAACGAACGCCTCCGCCACCACCGCCACCACCTGCATAGTGAGTTGAAAGTTGAGATCCGCCGCCGCGACCACCACCGGCAACAACTAGGTAATCAATAACGCTGACACCATATGGCTTAGTCCAAGTTCCACCAGATGTATATGCTTCATAAGCGTAATAAGTTGATGAACTCACATAAGAAACAGCTGCTGATGCCTGAACAGATGTGGAAATTGCAATCACTTGAAGAGATGAGAGCAGCAGCGCAGAAAGTGCGACCCTTACTCTGATCTTCATATCTAGATTTTACTCAAGCTGCTGATGAGTTGCTAACCGGCCTGATTCATGCGGTGGTTACGAGCCAATAAACCCCTTCAGGGCTTCTCTCGAGTATTTGATTTTCGATCATATATCGGCGGATTGCAGCTGTATCGTCGTGAAACCTCGCGATAATGGAGTTCAGCTCTTTTTCGGGATATTGACGTCCGCTCTCAAATTCTGAGGCAATGCGATTGAGTACGGCTAAGCGCTTGGAGCTCTTGGCAGGTATGCTGATTAAGCTTCCATCTTCACGGAAGAACTGCTCAATTTTCTCAGTCATGGGTTAATTATAGAGAAATCATCTCTAAATATGACTTCTTTGTGGCATCTTCAGATCCATCGCGTGTACTTATGCCCTCAAGTTATTTATCTATTTGCGGTCCTGCCCCTTACGACCACGTTGAGCGCGGTAGCCGGGCTACCTGGACTTCCGCTTCCTATGGGTTTAGCTATTGCTGAAAGCGAGATTGAGCCGCGAGTGGATGGGGCCCACCTGCATGTTGCTGTGATGTTGGGAGATATTCCGGTTGTGGCTACACCAATACAGCCTGGGATACGTCTTCCATTTGCAGTGAAGGTAATTCTTGAAGCCACATCAACGTTTGCAACGAGGTTAATCACTGATCTATATGTAGCAGTTGTTGCATTTCCTGCCAGAGCCATTGAATTAAAGGAAACCGGGATTCCTTGAATTCTGACAATGGTCACCGAACCGTTGCTTACATTCGTAGAACCATTAAAGATTGGATTGGTGCCTGCGTTATATGAGCCGCCACCACCAGCACCTTTGTAGAACCCAGAGAGGTAGCCTCCTCCACCACCGCCAGAGTAGCCACCACCACCTCCAGCTCCAGAGATAATGCATCGACCATGTCCTGCACCGCCTCCGCCAAAGCCGCCATTACCTTGACGGACAAGCGGGTCTGTTCCAGAACCATCTGCAAGTAAAGTGTTGCTATATCCGCCTTTTCCACCATTTCGTGGCGAAAATCCTGCGGTTCCAAATCCTGAACAGGAAACGTAGGTATATGTATCACCATCGCTTAACCAACCAGCACCTGCACCTCCACTGCTTGTACTGGTAGAAGCCAGGGCTCCACCGCTGCCTGGTGTGCGGCTGGGAGTTGTCCCTGTTGGATCTCCATTTCCATTTGTCGCAGTAGTAGATTCAACGGCATTCATTCCTGCCGTTGAAGAAGCTCCACCGCCACCGCCGGCTGCGATTAATGGATATGTATCAGTTGCATTAATGTATACGAAACTGCCACCACCGCCGCCACCCACTCCGTACCAGTTAGCTTGATTGAAAGAGTTGACGCCCTTTTGTCCCACGATGATTCTAATCGTTGTCCCGCCGGTGAGATTAAAAGTTCCTGTCAGAGAGGCACCTGAACCACCAGTGTATGAAACTTGGGATGGACCGTTCATTCCGTTACCGCCACCTGCACCAACGGCGGTAATCTCATACTCTCCAGAAGCTGGAACAACCCACTCCTGAATCCCATTGTTGCTTGTGACTAAACCTTGAAGAGTAGTACCCGAATAAGTGTTGTTAAGTTGAACTTGAGTTGGCCCGACGTTTCCCGTAGCTCCACCATGTTTAAATGAGTAAGTGATGTTCGCTGATTCTGCTGGAGCGATTCCCACGAAGAGCGGTGCAATGCAAACCAAGGCCGCAAAGGACTTGATTGCTCTAGACATAGAGTCAATCTTAGGCTTTATTCAAGACTCACATCTTGATCTAATGGTGGGTTGTGAGGGACTCGAACCCCCGACCCGGTGATTAAGAGTCACCTGCTCTACCAACTGAGCTAACAACCCATTTAAGCGCGGGAACGCTTAAATGCAGAGCAGACCTTACCAGCGTTTCGGGCTAACTCTGACCAATCTTTTATGGGGTTTTTCATAGCCAGGCAGGCATGATTACCCCATGTCACTTTGGGAAGTTCGCCTTACCGCCGTACTCGTTGGCCTTGCAATAGTGCTGCCCACAGCTCCAGCGCAGGCAACAGGAGAGAAGGCTTCAGTTGTACTTGAGACTCTCTCAGTCAAGGGACGAGCAGCAAAGACGGGATATACCCGCGAACAATTTGGGCAGACATGGGCCGATGTAGATCGCAATGGATGCGATACGCGCAATGACATTCTTGCCCGCGATCTGAGCAACCTTGTCTATAAGGAAGAGGCCAAGAAGTGCACTGTACTTACCGGCACATTGCTAGATCCATATTCGGGGGAGAAGATTGCATTTGTTCGCGGAACGGCAACGAGCACAGAAGTTCAGATTGATCACGTCGTTGCTCTCTCTGATGCATGGCAGAAAGGTGCACAGAAGTTATCACTGCAAGTGCGCACCGCTTTTGCAAATGACCCACTGAATCTCATGGCAGTCAAGGGCCGCCTTAATTCACAGAAAGGCGCAGGTGATGCAGCAACATGGCTGCCACCGCTTAAGAGTTATCGCTGTGCTTATGTTGCGCGACAGATTGCTGTTAAAGCAAAATACAATTTATGGGTAACAATTGCTGAGAAGAAGGCAATTTCAGGAATCCTTGAGAAGTGCCCAGAACAGCTGATTCCGTAGTGAACTTACGAAGTGAGAATAAATTACTTTGTTGCTTGATAGCGATCGTATGAAGCTTGGATCTCTGCCTCTGCTTCGTCGTGTCCAACCCAATCGCCACCGATAACTTCCTTACCTGGCTCAAGTGTCTTATAGACCTCGAAGAAGTGCTTGATTTCATCGAGTTCGTAGACTGGAAGATCCTTAATATCTTTAATGCCAGATTTGCGAATATCTCCTGCTGCTACACATAGGAGCTTGTCATCGCCACCCTTCTCATCTGTCATGCGCAGCATTGCAACTGCGCGAGCTGAGACGACGCAACCTGGAAATGTTGGCTCATCGAGCATGACGAGAGCATCGAGTGGGTCGCCATCGAGTGAGAGAGTGTTCTTTACAAAGCCGTAGTCATGCGGAAAGCGAGTTGCTGTGAAGAGCATGCGATCGAGGCGGACCTCGTGAGTCTCATGGTTGATCTCATACTTATTGCGTGAACCTGCTGGGATCTCAACGACAACATCAAAGATCATCTTGGACTTCTTTCTCTACTTATTCCGGACCTCATCAAGATAAATTGATAGGGGAAAAACTTGGGGTGAACGACGGGGCTCGAACCCGCGACATCTCGGACCACAACCGAGTGCTCTACCAGCTGAGCTACGCCCACCATGTGCTGTGCAGGGCGCTACTTTACCTTCCCAAGTAGGAAATCGATAAACCGGTTACGCCCTTCAGGCGTAGAGGTGCTCTTTTGAGCAAATACGCTCGCTCTGTAATACGCCAATTCAGCGATTGAGTCGCGGATATCACCGAGTGCGCGGTGATTGCCTGTCTTGGCTGGAGCTGCGAAGTAGGCCTTGGGAAACCATCGGCGAGAGAGCTCTTTAATGGTGGAGACATCGATGGTGCGATAGTGAAGGTAGTTGGCCAGCTCTGGCATATCGCGAGCGATGAAGTTGCGATCGACTGAGACTGAATTTCCAGCCAGGGGAGACTTTCCAGCAACAACACCTACTGCAGATAGATACTCCAGAATCTGAGCCTGTGCTTCGGCAATCGAAATTCCGTGAGGGATCTCGTTAATCAAGCCCGATTTGGTATGCATATCGCGGACGAAGTCATTCATCGCCCCCAGTTGACCTTCAGTGGCATGGATGACCAGGTCGATGCCCTCACCCAGAATATTCAGCTCTGAATCGGTGACGAGGACGGCAATCTCGACCAGCGCATCACTTTCAAGGCTCAGCCCTGTCATCTCGCAATCGATCCAAACTAAATGTGGGTGCTCTTGAGCCATAGGGGGAAGGTTACCTGCTGCGGAGACATTTCAATTCTCGTTCACCTTCCGTTCACCTTCTATCCGCCTTTTTTCTCGCGCTTGGGTGAAGTATTCGGGGCATGTCCACCGTGCCGGTAGCTCGTGAAATCACGACTGAACCTCGACTCTCGGACCGCATCTTCCGCCGCATCGTTACAGCTGGTGGTCTTTCATCACTTCTAATCCTGAGCTTAATCACCATCTTCCTGGGCTATCGCGGCTTCGAAGTTTTGATGGAAGAAGGTTTTGGGTTTATCACTTCCTCAGATTGGTCAATCACCACTGATGAAGCAGGAAATGTTACTGATAGTTCATTTGGATTGGCCGCAATGTTGGTCGGCACAATTCTCTGTGCATTTATTGCAGTAACTATTGCCCTTCCAATCTCAATTGCATCTGCTCTCTTCCTTAACTTCTACGCACCTCAATGGCTTAAGCGCATCTTGATCGCAGTCGTCGACATGATGGCTGCATTCCCATCTATCCTCTTTGGTATTTGGGGATTCTTGGTCTTAATGCCGAGCGCTGAATACTGGGCAAAATTGATTAACAAATATCTTGGATTTATTCCAGCATTTGAAGTCAAGCCATACTTCTTAACGCGCTCGCCATTTATTGCAGGTGTTGTACTTGCCATCATGATTATTCCGATTATCACTTCAATTTCTCGTGAAGTCTTTTCACAGACTCCTCTTGATCGTATTCAAGCGGCATATGCACTTGGAGCAACACGTTGGGGAATGATTAAGGCTGTTGTTCTTCCATATGGTCGTTCAGGAGTAATCGGTGGAGCGATGCTCGGTCTTGGTCGAGCAATGGGAGAGACTGTTGCAGTCTTTACCGTTCTTAATATTGTTTTCCAGGTTAACTGGCATATGTTGCTAGGAGTCGGCGGCAACGTCGCTTCGTTGATTATTCTTAAGTTTGGTGATGCAAGCCCATACGAGATTAAGGCCCTGATGGCAGCAGGCCTTGTCCTATTCCTTCTTACTTTAGGTGTTAATGCCATTGCCGATTACATCGTCAAGAAGACAGGAAAGTCAGGGCGATGAGCACAGTGAAGCCAACGAAGCCATGGGTGGCATCACGTAAGGATCGCTTGCGAGATGCGTTAGTTCTGCTTGCCTCAGTTCTTCTCACATATGCAATTGTTCAACTCACACCAATGGCTGGAAAGCTCGCCTACTTCTCCCTCTTCTTTATAATTTTGACAACAGCAAATGCAATCTCTGGCGGTGCTCGCTATGGATTGCCTGCAGCAAAAGATGCAGCAGTAAAGACTCTCGTCGGTTTTGGTGCAGTCATCACAGTAATTCCAATTGTGAGCATCTTGGCTACGGTTGTCTCAAAGGGTTACAAGGGAATCAAGCTCAACCTCTTCACACAAGATATGTCCATGGCAACACCTACTGATCCGTTGACTAATGGCGGAATCCTCCAT
>JACCDJ010555876.1_pt1 | contig 20729 bp, 18 predicted proteins | sample 7444481 | NCBI WGS metagenome assembly JACCDJ01 (sample SAMN15323435, study PRJNA562643) | freshwater metagenome | isolation source: river surface water | place: USA:Blue River Watershed | collected 2017-08-15 | reverse complement strand
TTCAGTACGCTTGACCGAGCTGGCTCAAGATGGCGGGGTTTTCCAAGGTGCTGGTGTCTTGGGTGATGGCTTCCCCTTTGGCCAGCGAACGCAGCAGGCGGCGCATGATTTTGCCGGAGCGGGTTTTGGGCAGGTTTTCACCAAAGCGGATGTCTTTGGGCTTGGCGATGGGGCCGATTTCTTTGGCCACATGGTCGCGCAAGTGCTTGGCAATGGCTTTGCCTTCTTCGCCGCTGGGCAGGCTGCGTTTGAGCACCACAAAGGCGCAAATGGCTTCGCCAGTGGTGTCGTCGGGGCGGCCCACCACAGCGGCCTCGGCCACCAACTCGGTGCAACTGACCAGGGCCGACTCGATTTCCATGGTGCCCATGCGGTGGCCCGACACATTGAGCACGTCGTCAATGCGGCCGGTGATGGTGAAGTAACCGGTTTTGGCATCGCGGATCGCGCCGTCGCCCGCCAGGTAGTACTTGCCTTGAAAGTCTTCGGGGTAGTAGCTTTTCTTGAAACGCTCGGGGTCGCCCCAAATCGTGCGCAGCATGGACGGCCACGGCTTTTTGACCACCAAGATGCCGGCCTGTCCGTGCGGCACATCTTTACCGGTTTCGTCCACGATGGCGGCTTGGATGCCGGGGAACGGCAGCGTGCAAGAGCCCGGCACCATGGGTGTGGCACCCGGCAGCGGGGTGATCATGTGGCCGCCGGTTTCGGTTTGCCAAAAGGTGTCAACGATAGGGCAACGGCCGCCACCCACATGCTGGTGGTACCACTCCCAGGCGGCGGGGTTGATCGGCTCGCCCACCGAACCGAGCAAGCGCAGGCTGCTCAGGTCGTAGCGCTGGGGGTGCACGGCCTCGGTGCTTTCCGCCGCCTTGATGAGCGAACGAATGGCGGTGGGGGCGGTGTAAAAAATGCTGACCTTGTGGTCTTGGATCATCTTCCAAAAGCGGCCCGCGTCGGGGAAGGTGGGCACGCCTTCAAACACGATTTCGGTGCCCCCCAGGGCCAGGGGGCCGTAGGTGATGTAGGTGTGGCCAGTGACCCAACCAATGTCGGCGGTGCACCAAAACACATCGTGGGGCTTGAGGTCAAAGGTCCAGTGGGTGGTCAGCGCAGCATGCAGCAAATAGCCGGCGGTGCTGTGTTGCACGCCTTTGGGTTTGCCCGTCGAGCCCGATGTGTAGAGCAAAAACAAAGGATGCTCGGCCTCGACCCACTCGGGCTCGCAGCTGGTGGCCTGCTTGTCGGCCACATCGGCCATCCACAGGTCGCGGCCTGCGGTCATGGCCACTTCGGCCCCCGAGCGCTTGACCACCAACACATGCTCAATGCTGTCGCAACCGCCCAAACCCAGGGCCTCGTCGACGATGGACTTCAGGGGCAGTTGCTTGCCACCGCGCACCTGGTGGTCGGCGGTGATGACCATCTTGGCACCGGTGTCCTCGATGCGGTCGCGCAAGGACTGGGCTGAAAAACCGCCAAACACCACCGAATGGGTGGCACCGATGCGGGCACAGGCTTGCATGGCGGCCACGCCTTCGATGGACATCGAGATGTAGATGATGACGCGGTCGCCTTTGCGAATGCCCAGCGACTTCAGCGCATTGGCGATTTGGCAGGTGCGTGCGTGCAATTGGGCGTAGGTGGCGCGGGTGACCTCGCCGCCGTCGGCCTCAAAGATGATGGCGGTTTTGTCGCCCAGGCCTTTTTCAATGTGGCGGTCCAGGCAGTTGTAGGACACATTGAGCAAGCCGTCTTCAAACCACTTGAAAAAAGGCGCTTGGCTGTCGTTGAGCGCCTGGCTGAAGGGCTTTTTCCAGCTGATGTATTCGCGCGCCAGGTCGGCCCAGTAACCGGGGTAATCTTTCTCGGCTTTGGCGCACAGGGCGTGGTAGGCATCCATGCCCGACACATGGGCCTGTTTGACGAAATCGGGGTGTGGTTGGTACAGGGCCGCTGCGTGGTCGCTCATGGTTTGTCTCCTCGTTTTGTGGTCGTCTGTGGCGAACGGTGGGAATGTCGTTGCAAGCTCTTACACCCCACTGACTTGAAGAAAGCTTACACCCTGCGGGCCAGGGCCGCCCAGGCATCTCTTGTAAACTGCTTTTCGCCCTGCACAGCCAGCGGCCCCATACCCGTTCGAAAGACCCCTACCCCATGACCATCATCCGACAAGACGACCTGATTGAATCCGTGGCCGCGGCCTTGCAATACATCAGCTACTACCACCCCAGCGACTACATTGAACACCTGGCCCGCGCCTATGAGCGCGAGCAAAGCCCGGCGGCCAAAGACGCGATGGCGCAAATTTTGACCAACAGCAAAATGAGCGCCATGGGCCACCGGCCGATTTGCCAAGACACCGGCATCGTCAATGTGTTTGTCAAGATCGGCATGGGCGTTCGCTTGGAAGGCTTTAGCGCGGGCTTTGAAGACGCGATCAACGAAGGTGTGCGCCGCGGCTACAACCACCCCGACAACACCTTGCGCGCCAGCATCGTGGCCGACCCGCACTTTGAGCGCAAAAACACCAAGGACAACACACCTGCGGTGATCTTCACCCAATTGGTGCCGGGCAACACGCTGGACATCACGGTGGCGGCCAAGGGCGGCGGCAGCGAAAACAAAAGCAAGATGATCATGCTCAACCCCAGCGACTCGCTGGTGGACTGGGTGCTCAAAACCGTGCCCACCATGGGTGCGGGCTGGTGCCCGCCGGGCATGCTGGGCATTGGCATTGGTGGCACGGCAGAAAAAGCCATGCTGATGGCCAAAGAAAGCCTGATGGAAGACCTGGACATGTACGCCTTGCAAGCCAAAGCGGCCAAGGGCGAAAAACTCACCCAAACCGAAGATCTGCGCTTGGAGTTGCACGACAAGGTCAACGCCCTGGGCATTGGCGCACAGGGTTTGGGCGGCCTGACCACGGTGCTGGATGTGAAGATCAAGATGTACCCCACCCATGCGGCCAGCAAGCCGGTGGCCATGATCCCCAATTGCGCCGCCACGCGGCATGCCCACTTTGTGCTCGATGGCTCGGGCCCGGTCTACCTGGACCCACCCTCGCTGGACCTGTGGCCCAAAGTGGACTGGCAGCCCAACACCCAACAAAGCCAACGGGTGGACCTCAACACCCTCACCCCCGCCCAGGTGGCCAGCTGGAAACCCGGCCAGACCTTGCTGCTCAACGGCAAGATGCTGACCGGCCGCGACGCGGCCCACAAGCGCATCCAAGACATGTTGGCCAAGGGTGAAAAACTGCCCGTGGACTTCACCAACCGGGTGATTTACTACGTTGGCCCGGTGGACCCGGTGCGCGATGAAGCGGTTGGCCCGGCAGGCCCCACCACCGCCACCCGCATGGACAAATTCACCGAGATGATGCTGGCCCAAACCGGCTTGATCGCCATGATCGGCAAGGCCGAGCGCGGGCCCGCCGCCATCGAGGCGATTCGCAAACACCAAAGCGCCTACCTGATGGCCGTGGGCGGTGCGGCCTATTTGGTGAGCAAGGCCATCAAAACCGCCAAGGTGGTGGGTTTTGCCGACCTCGGCATGGAAGCCATTTACGAATTCGATGTGGTCGATATGCCGGTCACGGTGGCGGTCGATGCGGGCGGTACCAGCGCCCACATCACCGGGCCCGAAACCTGGCAAAAGCGCATCGCCACCGGCGAGTTCAAAGGCATCTCACTCAGCCGTGCGTGAGGCGGGGGCCGTCTGTGGCAACCGCACCTGGGTCAGCAACAGCAGGCCCAGGGCAAACAAGATCGCTGTGCAGGCCAAGGCCAGGCGCTGATTGCCGCTGCTGGCCCAAGTGACCAGGCCATACAACAAGGGCCCGAGCACGCTGGCCAAGCGCACCGCAAAGGTCCAGCCGCCAAAGTAAACCGCCAATCGATCGGGCGGTGCCAACAGGCCCACCATCGCCCGCCCGCAGGATTGGCTGGCACCCATGCTCAGGCCAGCCAACGTGGCCGCGCCCCAAAACATGGGTTTGTCGGTCGCGGCAGCGGCCCAAAAACAAGTGATGCACCACACCACCAAGGTCAGGGCCAAGGCGCGGCGGTGCCCAAAGCGGTCTTGGGCATGGCCCAGCGCCAATGCACCCAAAGCGGCCGCGATATTGAGCACAAACACCATCAGCATGGTCTCGGTGGTTTCAAAGCCCATCACGGTTTGGGCATAAATGGCGGCCAAGGCAATCGCAACCGCCACCCCCGCCTGGTAGGCCACGGTGCAGGCCAGCAACCACACAAAGGCCGTCTGGGTCGACACCTCTGCCCAAATGCTGCGCCATTGCGCCCACCAGCTGATTGAACTCGCATCCTCAACATGGGCAGTTGAAACTTGCGGGACAGCGCGTTCGCGCAAACACGCAAAAGTCACCCCACTGGCCAGGGCAAACACCGCCGCGGTGATCAGCATGGTGATGGGCACAAACTGGCCCGCCGTCTGGCCTTGGGCTTGCGCCCAAAACACATAGGCCAAGCAAAGGCCCAAAGTGAACATGCCACCCACATAGCCCCAGGCCCAACCCCAAGCGCTGACGCGGCCCATGGCTTCGGGCGCAGCCAGTTCAGGCAAAAACGCGGCCGCCAAAGATTCACCATAGGCAAAAAACAATTGGGACAGCGCGATCAGCACCCCGGCCCAGACCACATCGCCCGCGCCCACCGAGGCCAAGCCTGCGGTGCACACCACACAACCCAGGGTGCTGATGAGCAAAGCGCGCTTTTTGGCGGCATGGCGGTCGGCCCAAGCGCTGATGCTGGGCAGGCTGATCATGACCAAGGCATGTGAGAGCGACAGCGACAGCGTCCATGCCAAGGTGGCCCAATCCGCATTGGCGGCCACCACCCCCACAAAATAGGCCGAGAACACGGCGGTCAACACCACCGTGGCATAGCCGGAATTGGCAAAGTCGTACATGGCCCAGCCCAGCAGATCGCGCCGGGTCACGCCGGGGTTGAATGTCGTGCGGGGCGGTGTCACCTCAAAGCCTTCGCGCTGTGCATGCCAAACGCGCAGCGGCCGCTTCAGTGCAGGTGGCGCGGCTTGCGCGGCCCGCCATGACCGGGGTTGCCGCCCGGTCCACGGGGTGGCCGGTCCAAGCGCATGGAATTGACCAAGGCATCAAAGCGGCCCGAGAACAACTTGTCGATTTCGGCCACCACGCCGCCAAGTTCAGCGCCGTCAAAGTGGCGCTCCATCATGTGGATGACATCGCTGACCAACAAGTCGCGCTGCACTTGCATGATGGCGGCAGGGCTGGGGCCGACAAACAACATCAAAAAATCATCGCGCGACTCGCCCTCTTCGGGGCCTTCTTCATGGTCGAATTCGGTGTCGTAAAAAGTGACCTCGATGGAGGCACCGGCCAAGGTCAACTCGTTCAAATTCATGCACATGTCGTCCAGGCACTGGCGGAAATCGTCGTCACCCGCCACCGTCCAACACATGCGCAGCACTTTATCGGCCTCGTCAAACAGCAAACCCGGTTCTTCTTCATAAGCGCTGACCGCGCCTTCGGCCAAAGACTTGGCACCGGCGTACTTCCACAACGGGCGCAAGGCCTCGTGCAACTGCGGCAAACCCACCTCTTCGCGCAAAGGCACATCACCGTGGACGTGGATTTCAAACGGCTGGTTGTATCGCGGCATGGCTGAAAACTTTCTGGTGCCCGGGACCGGAATCGAACCGGTGCGTCCCAAATGTGGGAAAGCGGCGGATTCGGAGCCCCTGAAAACGGCCATCCATGGCCGTCAGTGGATATCGGGTCAGCATGTTAACCGTCTTTGTCGACCATTCCATGACCATGCTAGCGCAACCTGATTTGACTTGGCGACACCCAAGCAAAAAACGCAGGCTCGGACTCATGGCGAGTGGGCCTTTTGTATCAGGGTATAGAGGTGCGGAAGATCGTTGTGAATGGTTTTCCAAACCATTTCATGGTCCACCTTGTCGTAGCCGTGTGAAACGCGATTGCGCATGGCATACATCACCCGCCAGGGAATGTCCGAGTGCTCTGCGGCAAATTGGGCATCCACACGCTGGATGTGGTTGGCAGCCTCACCGATGATCTCAATGTTGCGGATCACAGCATCTTGGACAAGTTGACTGGCAAGAAAGGCCGCCTCATCCATGCTTGAAACATAGGATTGGATGCGCTCAATGGCTTCAAGGATGTGCCCCAGGTAATCGGACACCCGCCCTGATTTATTCATACCGGAGTTGCCTCGGCCAAGACCTGGGTACGGAACTTGTCAGGCAAGGCCTTGGGGGTCAGCACATCGACCGACACACCCAGCAGGCTTTCCAACTCCACTTGTATCTTGGCCACATCCATCAAGGTGGTGCTCGGGGTGGGATCGATCAAGATGTCCAAGTCACTGCCCTCCTGGTCTTCACCATGGAGGACAGAGCCAAAAACGCGCGCATTGCAAGCACCATGGCGCTCGACCACAGAGCGGATCACAGCCCGATTGGCTTGCAGTGCGACAGATGGTTTCATGGGTGCGCTCCAACTTCAGGAACAAGTTTTCAGTTGGTTGGTGCCCGGGACCGGAATCGAACCGGTACGCCCCTTATGCAGGAAAGCGGCGGATTTTAAGTCCGCTGTGTCTACCAATTTCACCACCCGGGCGATGGGAGGTGGGCCATTGTCGCAAACTTCGATGGCACGGCGGTGCCATGGGTCGTGCGATGATGCGCACCCATGCCGCACAACCCCGCACCCCACGCCCAAGAACGCTGGATATTGTGGGTGCTGGCCGGCATTCAGTTCAGCCACATCGTGGACTTCATGATCATGATGCCCTTGGGGCCTCAGATCACCCGCCAATTTGGCATCGGCGATGCGGCCTTTGGCTTTTTGGTCTCGGCCTACACCTGGGCGGCTGCCATTTCGGGCTTGGTGGCATCGGCTTACGTGGACCGGTTTGACCGCAAACGCTTGTTGCTGGGGTTGTTTGTGGCCTTTGCCATTGCCACCTTGGGTTGCGCGGTGGCCTGGAGTTACGCCAGTTTGGTGGCCGCGCGCATTGCCACGGGCTTGTTCGGCGGCGTGCTCTCGGCCCTGGTGCAAACCATGGTGGCCGAGTTGATTCCCTTTGAACGCCGGGGCCGCGCCATGTCGATCATTTTGTCGGCCTTTTCACTCGCCACCGTGGTGGGTGTGCCTGCCAGTTTGTTCATTGCCGCCTGGTCGAGTTGGCACATGCCGTTTGTGGCGATTGCGGTATTTGGCTTGTTGCTGTCTGGGCTGGCTTGGCGGGTGTTGCCGCGCATGCGCGGACATTTGCAAACCCAGGGGCGACCAGCCATCCGCACCATGCTGGCCAGTGTGTTGTCGGATGTGAACCACCGCTGGGCTTTTTTGTTTTCGGCCTTGATGATGTTCACCGGCTTTGCGGTCATCCCCTACATCACGATTTACCTGCAAACCAATGTGGGCTTGGACAAGCAAGAAGTGCCGCTGATTTATTTGTTTGGCGGGGCCGCCACCTTGTTCACCGCACGCTGGATCGGCAAGCTCAGCGATCGGCATGGCAAGGTACCCATGTTCACCGCATTGGCCGCTTTGGTGGTGCTGCCGCTACAAGTGTTGGCGCATTTGGGTGCGGTGGCCTTGCCCTGGGTGATTGGCTTGAACACCGTGATGTTTGTGGTGCTCAGCGGGCGCATGATTCCTGGCATGGCCTTGGTGGGGGCATCGGCCAACCCGGCGGTGCGCGGCAGTTTCATGGCCATCAACAGCGCGGTGCAGTCGCTCAGCATGGGCGCTGCCGCGTTTGTGGGTGGGCTGATCATTTCGCGCGATGCCCAAGGCATGGTGCAAAACTATGGCTGGAATGCCATGGTCGGCAGTGTGGCCAGTTTGTTGTCGATTTGGGTGGTGCGCCGCTTGGTGGTGCGCGACCCCAGCACCAACCCCAGCATCAATCGGCCTTCGCCCCCGAAGCCTTGACGATGGGGCCCCAACGGCTCACCTCGGCGCGGTTCATTTCGGCCATTTGGGCCGGTCCAAAACCCAGGATGTTGTAGCCCATGTCGGTCATGCGCTTGATGTAATCCGGCGACTTGGTGCCCTTGATGGCCTCGCTGCTGAGCTTGGCGATGATGTCTGGTGGTGTGCCGGCTGGCACCGACAAACCAAACCACACGCCCGACTCGTAGTTGGCCACGCCAGCCTCGGCCAGGGTGGGCAAATCGGGCAATGCCGGGTCGCGCTTGGCACCGGTGGTGGCCAAGGCCCGCAATTTGCCAGCCTTGATGTGGGGCAAGGCCGAGGGGATGTTGTCAAACATCATCATCACCTGACCACCCAGCAAATCGTTGACCGCAGGCGCGCTGCCTTTGTAGGGAATGTGCAGCATATTGGCACCGGTCAGGAACTTGAACATTTCGCCCGACATGTGGATGCTGGTGCCGCTGCCGCTGGAGGCGTAGTTGACCTGCATCGATGGGTTTTTGGCCATGGCAATCACCTCGGCCACGCTATTGGCCTTGACCGATGGGTGCAGCACCAACACATTGTTGAGCGAGACCAACGCGGCGACAGGTGCCAGGTCTTTGTTGGGGTCGAAGGGCATCTTGGCGTACAAGGCGGGGTTGATGCCTTGGATGCCACTGGTGGTCATGAAAATGGTGTAGCCATCGGGAGCAGCGCGCGCGGCCTCAGCACCGCCAATGTTGCCACCCGCCCCGGGGCGGTTTTCAACGGTGACGGGTTGTCCCAGGTTTTTGGACAACTCGCTGGCAATGGCGCGTGATGCAATGTCCACCGCGCCCGCTGGCGGAAAGGGGCAAATCAGCCGAATCGGTTTGTTGGGAAAGCCCTGGGCCAAAGCGTCAGGGCCCCATGCGGCCAAGGCCAGTGCGGCCAGCACAGTGAGTCTTCGGTGGTATGAGCGCATGGGTTTTCCTCCGGTCTGAATTGATCTCGCCATCGTACCTGTCTTGGGCGCAATAACCCAGGCTGGCAGGCCGCAAATGCCTGCAACAGGCCTAGGAAAAACCCGCAAAAAAACCCGCACAGGGCGGGTTGGCTGGGGCTGCAAGCGGTGTCAGACCATGCTCTTTTCGTACTCGGCCTCTTGGGCCAGGTGCACCCAGTCCACGATGTCGCCGCTGGGCTGATAGCCGATGACCAACTGCTCCAGCATTCGCCGCAACACACCGACATCGTTGACATCCAATGCCACTTGCATGGCATGCAAGCGCTCTTGCAACTCGGCCCAAGGCATTTTTTCTTCGTTGGCTTTCATGATGCGCGGGTGCAAGGTGGCTTGCGGGTCATTGCCAATCAGCAGTTCCTCATACAGCTTTTCACCCGGGCGCAACCCAGTCACTTCAATGGCGATGTCGCCATCGGGGTTGTCATCGGTGCGCTGGGTCAAGCCAGAGAGCTCGATCATGCGCTGGGCCAAATCCATGATCTTGACCGACTCGCCCATGTCGAGCACAAACACATCGCCCCCCTTGGCCATGGCACCGGCTTGGATGACCAATTGCGCCGCCTCAGGGATGGTCATGAAAAAGCGGGTCACCTCTGGATGGGTCAAGGTGATGGGACCACCGTTTTTGATTTGCTGGCGGAACTTGGGCACCACCGAACCGGAAGACCCCAGCACATTGCCAAAGCGGACCATGGAGAAGATGGTTTGGCTCTCGGTGCTGGCCAAGCCTTGCAAAACCAACTCGGCCAAGCGCTTGCTCGCGCCCATGATGTTGGTGGGCCGCACGGCTTTGTCGGTGCTGACCAAGACCATGTCCGACACCCCATGCTCGGCGGCCAGTTGGGCCACCGTCCAAGTGCCCCAGACATTGTTTTTCAAGGCCTCGGCCGGGTTGTGCTCGACCAAAGGCACGTGCTTGTAGGCAGCGGCGTGGTAGATGGTGTCTGGGGTCCAGGTGGTGATCACCTCGCGCATGCGCTCGGCATCGCGCACCGATGCCAGCAAGGGCACCAACTTGGGCGCGCCCTCGCCCAAGGCCTGGGCTTTGTCGAGCAGCTCTTGGTGGACTTCATAAAGCGCAAACTCGCTTTGGTCCACCAACAGCAAGGTGTCGGGTTTGAGTTTGAGCAATTGGCGGCACAGCTCGCTGCCGATCGAGCCGCCCGCGCCGGTGATCAACACCACCTTGCGGGTGACATTGCGTCCAAGCAAGATGTGGTTGGGCGGCACCGATTCGCGGCCGAGCAAATCGTCGATGTCGAGCTCGCGCAGGTCAGCGGTGCTGACCTTGCCTTGGGCCAACTCCATCACGCTGGGCAAGGTGCGCACCGACACCTTGGCCTGTTGCATCAAGGCCAAAATTTCATTGCGCCGCTTGCGGTTGGCCGTGGGCAAGGCGAGCAAAACATCGCTGATGCCCAAGGAGGTGACCAGTCCCGCCAGGTCTTGCGGGCTGTAAATGGGCAAGCCATTGAGCACATGGCCGTGCAAACGGTCGTCGTCGTCCAAATAACCCACGACCCGCATTTCGTAGCTGTTGGCCAAGGCATTGGCCAGTTGGCGGCCGGCCGAGCCTGCGCCATAAATGAGCACCTTGGGCAAGCTGCCCAACTTGAGCTGCGACAGGTAAAGCCCGCCCAACCAATAACGCGCCAAGGCGCGCGAGGCACCGATCAAAAACAACACCAACAGGGGCTGGATCAGCCCAACGGTGCGCGGCACACCCGACACCCCGAACAAGGTGAAGATGGCCACGTACATCAAGGCATACAGGCCAACAGCTTTGCCCACCGTGACCAAGGCTGGCCAACCCGAATACCGAAAAATGGCCCGGTACAAGCCAAACGCGATAAAGACCGGCAAGGCCAAGGCCAATGAGGTCAGGGTGGGGATCAAAGGCCGGAATTCGGCATGGGACGACAAAGCCACCCATTCGCCCAAGCGCAGGTAAAACGCGAGCGACACCGCCACCACGCACAGGCTGGCATCGACCAGCAACACAATGATCCGTTTGATGGTGCGCGGCAAGGCCAAGGTGGGCATGGCGGCGGCGACAAATGGGTTATGGGGGTTCATGGCTTCAGTGGGAAACACCTTCTCGGCGCACCACTTTCAAGGCGGTGCGCCACAAAATTTGAAGGTCAAAGAAAAAGGATTGGCGCTGCATGTATTCGGTGTCGAGCCTGACTTTGTCGGGCACCGGCAATTCATCGCGGCCATTGATCTGGGCCCATCCGGTCAAGCCGGGCAACAACTGTTCCACCCCCGCTTGGCTGCGCAAGTCGATCAAATCGTCTTGGTTGAACAAGGCCGGTCGCGGCCCCACCAGGCTCATGTCGCCCACCAAAATGCTCCACAACTGGGGCAGCTCATCCAAACTGGTGCGGCGCAAAAACCCGCCGATGGGCGTGAGTTGCGCCAAAGGGTTGGCCAACAAATGGGTGGCCACTGCTGGGGTGTCCACCTTCATGGTGCGAAATTTGGGCATGCGAAAAATGCGGTTGTGCCGACCCACCCGGTCCGACCAATAAAGCACCGGCCCTTTGGAGGTGACGGCCACCAACAGGGCCAGCAACAAGCAAGGCAAGCACAAGACGAATAAGGCCGATAAGCTGACCAAGCAGTCGAAGGGGCGCTTGAGAAAAACCAATCGCAATGGCGGCATGACAACGAGGTGTGGGGTATGCCCCAAGCAGGGCCAGCAACGCTACCGCTGCAAACGGGCCACAGGCTTTTGATGTTTGCGCGATGCTTGATAAAGGCGAAGCCAGAGTTTAACCCTCGCCGCCTGGCCTGCTTTTAGCGCTTTTGGCCTTTGTTTTCCACCGAGGTGGCATGCCATCGGCCCAACCAGGGTGTATCAAATGCAATAAAAGTCCAGCAAGGTGGGGATTTGATCGTTCATCAAAATCACTTTTTTGCTGTGGATGCGCCACTGGCCTTGCTCAAGGCGCAAATGGTGCTGATAAGAACCAAAAAACACATGCTGGGTGCGTTGCTTGAGTTCATGCACATGGCAGGTCCAACTGGAATCGACCACCACCTTGTCGCTGCTGCCACTGTCGGGCCTGATCACGCTGTTGGTGACCGCATGCGAGGTGCGGGGCAAGGGTTTGGAGGCGGCCGACAGGCCAGAGCGCACGCGCCAAACCCGGTCTTCCAAACCGGCGCGGGCGGTGCAGTAAATCAGCGAGAGCTCGCGCTCGGGCGAGGCGCTCAAGCGGTGCTCATCGGCCCAGGCGGGCAACCAAAACACCGCATCTTCGGTGAACAAACCCAACCACTCGTCCCAACGCTGTGCGTCCAGGTGCAAGGCCTCCAGGTGGATGGTGGTTTGCACATCATGAATGGTTTGCCAGCTCAAGTCTTTCATGCCATCACCTCCAACCAATGGCGGTACATCGCATGGAACACCGTCTCATCGCTCATCTCAAATGTGCCACTCACCGATGTCAGGGGTTTGAGCCCCAGGGACTGCGCGTGTTCATCCGGCCCCCACACCAGCCTTTGCATGCCACGGGCATGGCCTTGTTGCCATTCGATGGCCCCCGAGGCCATGCCACGTTGGCAGTCCTCGTAAATGGCGGTGTCGTCGGGGGTGGCCAAGCCACTGGGGTTGAAAAAATCTTCGTACTGGCGCAGCCGCTGGCGGCGCTTTTGCGCGTCCTCGCCCACCGGGGCCAAACAATACGAGGTGATTTCGGTGCGGTCCACCGCCACCGGGCGGATCACCCGCATTTGAATGGCCGCGCTGGAGGCAATTTGTAAATTGGGAAACACATTGAGTTGGCGGGTGCGCATCATCCATTGGGTGCGCAGTTCGCCCACGCGTTGGTGCAGTTGCGCACGCTGTTCGAACAAGGGGTGGTTTTCCACCGGCGTGGTGGTCCACACCATCGCGTGGCCGCGTGGAAAACCAAAGGAGCCCATCATCTCCTTGGGCTTGTTGGCGCTTTGCCAAATGGTTTTGGGCGCATCTGCGCGCTGCGGCATGCTGGCGCGGCGCTCTTGCAGCCGCAGGTATGAGGGATGGGTGGAGGCGAAATGGTAGGCATCAATGGTGTTTTCGAGTTGCAACTTCCAGTTGGCTTGAAAACGGTAATGCACCACGCCGGGCACCAGCTCCAGGCCATCGGGCGCTTGGTCAATGGCCAGATCGAGCAGCGTGCGCACATCGCCCAGGTGCGCTTCCAGCGGCGGCACATCGGCCGACAAACTGGCAAACATGAAGCCCCGGTAATTGCCAAAGCGGGCCACGGCCTGTAAATCGTGGTCTTCTTGGTCAAACGCTGGCGCATAGTCGCCTTCGGCCTGGTCTTTGACCATGAGGTTGCGGCCATCAGAGGCATAGCTCCAGCCATGGTAGGGACACAGGTGGACGCGCTTGTTGCCAGACAGGTTGGGGCTCACCACCGCGCCCTTGTGGCGGCAGGAGTTGTGCAAAGCGTGGATGTGCCCTTGGCCATCGCGGCTGATGATCACCGGGCTGCGGCCGATCTGCACGGTCACAAAATCGTGCGGCTGGGGTATTTGCGACTCATGGCCCACAAACACCCAGCCCCGTTCAAAAAACCGGTCCACTTCCAGCTCAAAAATGGCCGGGTCGCGAAACACATCGCGGTGCACCCGAAACACCCCCTCACCCGGGCGGTCGTCGATCAAGTTGGCTCTGTTGCGCATGGTTGTCTCAAAAAAAGCAAAGGCCGCTAACTGTATGTCGTTAGCGGCCTTTAAACCCTCATCTGGTGGAGCTGGGGGGATTTGAACCCCCGTCCACAAGCCTTCTTCGAGCAGTTCTACATGTGTAGTCGTCTGATTTGTGTCTCGCCAGGTGCACCGCGCAGCGACACGCTGTGCACCCAACCAGTACCCTTTTTTCTCACCACCCACCAAGGTACCCGGTGAGCGACCAGCCAATATGGATTACCTTGCAGCCTGGACACCTGGGATGTTGCCACCCCAAGCACCCTTGCCCAGCCTATCGGCCAACTGTTGCAAGGCCCGCTGGATTAAGCAGCGAGTGCGAAACGTTCGTCGTTTGCAGTTAGTTTTTTTTCTGCGGATTAACGAGGTGACAGAACCTCGACATGCCCTGCCGCGCGTCCGAACCCATGTCGAAACCAGTGCAGCCCCTGAGCCAAGTAGTTTAGTCCAGTTCGAGGATTTTCAATAGCGCCAACGGAGAATGAATATGGGCATGCGCGCCCCAGTCGCTGGCAGGCACGCCTTGGCCCAAATAGCCGTAGTGGGCGGCCACGGTCCACATACCGGCGGCGCGCCCAGCCAGGATGTCGCGCTCATCGTCACCCACGTACACACAGTGCTGCGGCTCCAAGCCCATGCGCTGCGCCGCTTCCAGCAAAGGTGCCGGGTGCGGTTTGGGGTGAGGCGTGGTGTCGCCGCTGACCACCGCACCGGCGGTTTTGAACAAATCCATGCCACCCACGATGGGGTGGGTGAAGCGCTCCATTTTGTTGGTCACCACGCCCCAAGCAACTTGTTGGTCCAAAAGGGTTTGGATCAACTCGGGCACCCCATCAAAGGCCTGGGTCAACACGGTCAGTGCGGCCTCGTAATTGGCAAAAAACTCGTCGCGCATGTCGTTGTACTGCGCATCCTCAGGGGTGATGCCAAAAGCCAGTTGCAGCATGCCGCGCGCACCCGAACCGGCCAAAGGTCTGTAATGGGCCAAGGGCAAGGAGGGCAAGCCTCGGTCCAGGCGCATTTTGTCGGCGGCCGCACCCAGGTCGGGTGCGCTGTCGATCAAGGTGCCGTCCAAGTCAAACAACACCGCTTTGACGGGGCGCGGCGGCATCATGCGCCCTCCCCCAGCGGTTTGCGGTAAGCCATCATGTAATTGACACTGGTGTCGTTGTTCAACCAATAACGGCGGGTCAGCGGGTTGTATTGCATGCCTTGTTGGCCTTGCAAATCCAAGCCTGCCGTTCGGGCGGCATGGGCCAATTCGCTGGGCCGGATGAATTTGGCAAATTCGTGGGTGCCCTTGGGCAACAGGTTGAGGATGTACTCGGCCCCCACAATGGCAAACAAAAAAGATTTGGGGTTGCGGTTGAGGGTGGAGAAAAACACCCAGCCGCCCGGCTTGACCAAGCTGGCACAGGCTTGCACCACCGAGGCAGGGTCGGGCACATGTTCCAGCATTTCCATGCAAGTGACCACATCAAAAGCGCCCTGATGCGCCAAGGCCATGTCCTCGGCGCTGATTTCGCGGTAGGTCACGCCGGCGGTCTGGGCCTCTAAGGCGTGCAGTTGTGCAACCTTGAGCGCCTTGGTGGATAAATCGATGCCCGTCACCTGGGCACCACGGCGGGCCATGGCATCCGACAAAATGCCACCGCCACAACCCACGTCCAAGGCCTTGGCACCATTGAGGTTCACCGATTTGGCAATCCAGTCCAAGCGCAAAGGGTTGATTTGGTGCAAGGGCCGAAATTCGCTCTCAGGATCCCACCAACGGTGGGCCAAATCTGAAAACTTGGCCAGCTCTGCGGGGTCTGCGTTGATATTGCTCATGGATGGATTGTCTGGGATGTGGTGCTGTGGCTTGGGCTGGGCATAAAAAAACCCCGCCAAGGCGGGGTTGGTCGATAAACCCAGGGGTTTATCTGTTGGGGCGGGTGCCGACCACTTCGATTTCAACGCGGCGGTTTTTGGCACGGCCTTCGGTGGTCTTGTTATCGGCCACAGGCTGCTTCTCGCCCTTGCCTTCGGTGTAGACACGGTTTTTCTCAATGCCTTTGCTCACCAAGTAGGCCTTGACAGCCTCTGAGCGGCGAACCGACAGCTTCTGGTTGTAGGCATCAGAACCCACGGAGTCGGTGTGACCGACTGCGATGATCACTTCCAGGTTGATGGCTTTGATTTTGTTGACCAGGTCATCGAGCTTGGCCTTGCCTTCGGGCTTGAGAACAACTTTGTCGAAATCAAAGAAAGCATCGGCCGCGTAGGTCACCTTGGTGGCTGCAGCGGGTGCAGGCGCGGGAGCTGGTGGGCGGGCAGGTGCCGGAGCGGGTGCAGCTGCGGGAGCCGGTGCAGGCGCAGCTGCAGCAGGTGCCGGAGCGGGAGCGGGAGCAGGTGCCAATGCGCCGTCACAACCTTTGGCGGCAGTGGCCGGGGTCCAAGAAGCATTTCTCCAGCATTCGCCCGAGTTGTTTTTCCAAACCTCGCCACTCGAATTGCGCCAGTTGTTGACATCTTGCGCAACCGCAGTGGTTGCCAGGGCGGCTGCGGCGACCAACATCGCCAATTTGTTCAATTTTTTCATGGTTCTCCTCGTCTGGGAAAAGGACGCAGACACACTGCGAAACGTGGCTTGAGGTGACCATCACCTTCAATGCTCGTTTGATTGTGCCACACAGATCCTGGGCCTAAGCTGACAGGCCATGGGACATACCCATGGTTGACAAATGACAAACAATTTGTTGTGAATTCACGACAAACCATGGCTTTGACAGGTTAAACCACCAAAACTGTAATCAAAAGCCACTCAAAAGCGGCCCAGCAGATGGCCGGGGCGCAGGGCCTAAAATCGCCGGTTTACCTGTCTGAGACGCTCACCCATGACCCAGTTCGCCAAAGAGACCCTGCCCATCAGCCTTGAAGACGAGATGCGGCGAAGCTATTTGGACTACGCCATGAGCGTCATCGTCGGGCGCGCCCTGCCCGATGCCCGCGATGGCCTAAAGCCCGTCCACCGCCGGGTGTTGTTCGCCATGCACGAGCTGAACAACGACTGGAACCGCCCGTATAAAAAGTCCGCCCGCATCGTGGGTGATGTGATCGGCAAATACCACCCCCACGGCGACAGCGCGGTGTATGACACCATCGTGCGCATGGCCCAGGACTTTTCCTTGCGCCACATGTTGGTCGATGGGCAAGGCAACTTCGGCTCGGTGGACGGCGACAACGCCGCAGCCATGCGGTACACCGAGATCCGCTTGTCCAAAATCGCCCACGAAATGCTGGCCGATATCGACAAAGAAACGGTTGACTTTGGCCCCAACTACGACGGCAGCGAAAAAGAACCCCTGGTGCTGCCTTCCAAATTGCCAAATTTGTTGATCAATGGATCGGCTGGCATTGCGGTGGGCATGGCCACCAACATCCCGCCGCACAACTTGAACGAGGTGGTGGATGCCTGCCTGCACATGCTGCGCCACCCCGAGGCCAGCGTGGATGATTTGATGGAAATCGTGCCCGCCCCTGACTTTCCCACCGCCGGCATCATTTACGGCATGCAAGGGGTGAAAGAAGGCTACCGCACCGGGCGCGGCCGGGTGGTCATGCGCGCGAAATGCCACTTTGAAGACATCGACAAAGGCCAACGCCAGGCCATCATCGTCGATGAATTGCCCTACCAGGTGAACAAAAAGACGCTGCAAGAGCGCATGGCCGAGTTGGTGCACGAGAAAAAAATCGAAGGCATCAGCCACATCCAAGACGAATCGGACAAATCCGGCATGCGCTTGGTGATCGAACTCAAGCGCGGCGAAGTGCCCGAGGTGGTGCTCAACAACTTGTACAAACAAACCCAATTGCAAGACACCTTTGGCATCAACATGGTGGCCTTGATCGATGGGCAACCGCGCCTTTGCAACCTCAAAGACCTGATCAGCGTGTTTTTGCAACACCGCCGCGAAGTGGTCACCCGCCGCACCGTGTTCACCTTGCGCAAAGCGCGCGAGCGCGGGCATGTGCTCGAAGGCCTGGCCGTGGCCTTGGCCAATATCGATGAATTCATTGCAATCATTCGCCAAGCCCCCACCCCACCGGTGGCCAAGGCCGAGTTGATGACCCGCTCCTGGGACAGCCAATTGGTGCGCACCATGCTCACCCGCGCCCGCGCCGACGGTGGTGTGGTCAATGCCGACGACTACCGGCCCGACGGCTTGGAGGCCGAATTCGGCATGGGCAGCGACGGCCTGTACCGCTTGAGCGACACCCAAGCCCAAGAGATTTTGCAAATGCGTTTGCAACGCCTCACTGGCTTGGAACAAGACAAAATCGTCAACGAGTACAAGGAAGTCATGGCCGAGATCGACGACTTGCTCGACATCTTGGCCCGCCCTGAACGGGTGTCGGCCATCATTGGCGATGAGTTGACCCAACTGCGCCAAGAGTTTGGTCAAACCAAATTGGGCGCGCGCCGCAGTGTCATCGAACACAACGCACAAGACCTGGCCACCGAAGACCTGATCACGCCCACCGACATGGTGGTGACGCTGTCGCACCTGGGTTACATCAAAAGCCAACCGCTGTCGGAATACCGCGCACAAAAACGCGGCGGGCGCGGCAAACAGGCCACCGCCACCAAAGAGGACGACTGGATCGACCAGCTCTTCATTGCCAACACCCACGATTACATCTTGTGCTTTTCCAACCGAGGCCGCCTGTACTGGCTCAAGGTGTGGGAGGTGCCCGAGGGTTCACGCGGTTCGCGCGGCCGCCCCATCGTCAACATGTTTCCCCTGCAAGAGGGCGAAAAAATCAATGTGGTGTTGCCACTCACCGGCGCTGCGCGCAGCTTTCCGGCCGATCAATTTGTGTTCATGGCCACGTCCATGGGCACGGTCAAAAAGACCTCGCTGGATGAATTCAGCAACCCGCGCAAAGGCGGCATCATCGCGGTCAATTTGGACGACAACGACTTTTTGATTGGCGCGGCTTTAACCGATGGCCAGCACGATGTGATGTTGTTCTCCGACGGCGGCAAAGCAGTGCGTTTTGACGAAAACGATGTGCGCCCCTTGGGCCGCAGCGCGCGCGGTGTGCGCGGCATGATGCTCGATGAGCAGCAAAGCGTGATCGCCATGCTGGTGGCCGAGCAAGAAAGCGCCGCTGGCCAAACCGCCAGCGAAGGGGGGGCGCGCAACAGCGTGCTCACCGCCACCGAAAAAGGCTATGGCAAGCGCACGCCGATTGACGAATACACCCGCCATGGGCGCGGCACCAAGGGCATGATTGCCATTCAACAATCCGAACGCAACGGCAAGGTGGTGGCCGCCACCTTGGTGCGAGCGGAAGACGAGATCATGCTCATCACCGACCGCGGTGTGTTGGTGCGCACCCGGGTGAGCGAGATCCGCGAACTCGGCCGCGCCACCCAGGGCGTGACCCTGATTGCCTTGGACGAAGGCGCCAAGCTCAATGGCTTGCAACGCATTGTGGAAAACGATGCCCAAGGCCAAGACGCAGATGCGGCTGACGAGGACGGTGCGGCCACAGGTGCCAACGAGCCCACCCCCTGACGCGGCATGACCCGGCCCTACAACTTTTCCGCCGGTCCAGCCGCCATGCCGCTGGAGGTGTTGCAGCAGGCCGCCGCCGAGATCAGCGACTGGCATGGCAGCGGCATGGGCGTGATGGAGATGAGCCACCGTGGCAAAGAGTTCATGGCCATCCACGACAAGGCCTTGCACGATTTGCGCGCCTTGCTGCACATCCCCACTGAATTCGACATTTTGTTCATGCAAGGCGGTGGCATTGCGGAAAACGCCATCGTCCCGCTCAACCTGGGGCGTGGCGGCACGGTGGACTTTGTGATCAGCGGCAGCTGGGGCGAAAAATCCTTGCGCGAAGCCCAGCGCTACGGCCCCACCCATGTGGTGGCCAGCAGCCAAGCCCAGGGTTTTGACCACCTGCCTTCGACCTCCGATTGGCAGTTCAGCGCGCACCCCAGTTATGTGCACCTGTGCTCCAACGAAACCATCCATGGGGTGGAATGCCACACCCTGCCCGACCTCAAAGCCTTGGGCTGCAACGCCCCTTTGGTGATTGATTTCTCATCCCACGTGCTGTCGCGCTCGGTGGACTGGTCGCGGGTGGGTTTGGCTTTTGGCGGTGCGCAAAAAAACATCGGGCCAGCTGGCCTGACCTTGGTGGTGGTGCGCAAAGACCTGTTGGGCCAGGCCCTGCCCATTTGCCCCAGCGCTTTCAACTACCAAACGGTGGCGCAAAACAATTCCATGTTCAACACACCGCCCACCTACAGCATTTACATGGCAGGCTTGATCTTCGATTGGGTTGCCCGCCAACGCGAAGGCGAGCTGCACGGTGTGGCCGCACTGGAAGCGCGCAACCAAGCCAAAGCTGCCTTGCTCTACGACTGCATCGACCGCTCCAGCCTGTACCTCAACCGGGTGCACCTGGGTTCGCGCTCGCGCATGAATGTGCCGTTTTTCTTGCGCGACGAGTCGCTCAATACCGCCTTTTTGAGCGGTGCCCAAGCGCGCGGCTTGCTGCAACTCAAAGGCCACAAGTCGGTGGGCGGCATGCGTGCCAGCCTCTACAACGCCATGCCCTTGCAAGGCGTGCAGGCTTTGGTCGACTACATGCAAGATTTTGAAAAAACCCAGGCCTGAAGCCACCACCTTTTGCCACACACCCCATGAGCCAGCCACCCGCCCCTGTCACCTCGGCCGACTTGGCCCCGCTGCGCGACCAAATTGACGCGCTGGACAAGCAGTTGTTGGAACTGCTCAACCAACGTGCCCGGGTGGCCGAGCAAGTGGGCGAGATCAAAAAACGCGAAGGCTCGCCGTTTTTCCGCCCGGACCGGGTGGCCCAGGTGCTGCAAAAAATCCAAGACCTGAACCCCGGTCCTTTGCACGGGCAGCATGTCGCCGCCATTTGGCGCGAAATCATGTCGGCCTGTTTGGCCTTGGAAGCCCCACAACGGGTGGCGGTGCTGGGGCCGCAAGGCACTTTTTGCGAGCAGGCCGCGATTGAATTTTTCGGCAGTGCGGTGCA
>JACCDJ010258510.1_pt1 | contig 20736 bp, 17 predicted proteins | sample 7444481 | NCBI WGS metagenome assembly JACCDJ01 (sample SAMN15323435, study PRJNA562643) | freshwater metagenome | isolation source: river surface water | place: USA:Blue River Watershed | collected 2017-08-15 | reverse complement strand
CAGAGACATAATATGAGGATTTCCCATGATATGATCCGCCGTATATAACGAAGTAATAGTGCAGTACGCCACAGCGGCGCTCTATGCAAACTTTGTATGTGACTTGATTTATTTCTGATAATAGCGTCACCCCGCGCACATGAATACGAAGATACACGTTTTTGTGCTCGAAAATATACGGCGATTGCAAACTAATCATGGAATGTCCGTCAGGACATACGTAGGTTATTCCTTTGTATACGATATTGCCTATATACATCCGCCTATTGATAGCGATGCCAACACTCGATGGACGATACACAATGTACTTACGGAAAAATCGCATCGCGATTTTTCTAATATCGCATCGCCGCATACACTCAAAAAGCCCTATTTCATTTTTTGAACACAATTTGATTTTCTCTTTAAAGTATAATTCAGTATAATATCGCATACAGAAAAAATATGTCTGAACCCAAGGACCATATTGTCCCTTACAGCAGAGTCAAATTCGTACAATTTCGCGTCCTAGGTACAGAAGAAAACAAGCGCGATTCTTATGTAAATGTCATCAACAAAGAGATTATGAAAGGCGATTTGCCTATGGTCGGCGGCATTTACGACGCGCATATGGGAACAACCGATTATGGTTGGCCCTGTCAGTCTTGCGGCGACGGCAAACCAAGATGCCCAGGACATTTCGGCAGCATCATTCTGAAGTATCCCGTTAAAAATTCACTGTTCAAAGACGAACTCTTGAAATGGCTGAAGATCATTTGCGAGAATTGCGGCAGCCCCGTTGTCAATATTCCGACGCATCTTGCGATCGGCGACAGAATGAACGCCATGATTACGGCGGCGCGCGAAACACTCAACTGCGGCAGCTGCAATTTCGTGCACTATCCTGTCAGCAAAGACAAGAAGCAGCACTTGAATTACTTTCGTACGATCAAAAAAGAGGCCGCTGCTGAAGAAAAGAACATTATCTACAACCACGAAATCCGCGCGATTATGGAACGAGTCAAAGATGTGACAGTACGCGCACTTGGTCGACCGCTGCATTCGCATCCTCGCAACTTTATTTTGGATGTCATTCGCGTTCCTCCGAACACAATGCGCCCAGACATTCGCAACATCAGTGGTCGCCGCGGCAACAATACCGATGCGACTCATATGATCAAGCTGATCGTTGATGCGAATCATTGTTTGCCCGATGTGATTCCGGCGCGCGACAAGATCACGGGAGCGCTCGCCGCAAAATATTACGCTCTCGATCTGTTCTTCACGACGCTGACAAAGGGAAGCAACCCCAAAGAGCTACGTGTTGTCATCAATACACACAAGCCGCCGCAGTCGATCGCGTCGCAAATCCCGAAGAAGCAAGGCCGCGTTCGTAAGAATCTGCTCGGAAAACGTTCGAGTTATATTCTTCGTACTGTCATCACGGGCGATCCAACGATTAAGATCGATGAGGTCGGCATTCCAATAGAGTGCGCGACACAAATCGACATTCCGGAAGTCGTGACCGCAAACAATATCGCCCGCCTGTCTTTGTATTTCATGAACGGAACAAAGAAATACCCCGGCTGCAAACGCATCATTAAGAAGTTCGAGACACAAATCAAGCAAATCAAATATCTGCAGGATCACGCAACGTATCAGCTGCAGATCGGCGACATTGTTTATCGTGACATGGTCGACGGCGACGTTGTCAATTTGAATCGACAGCCCTCATTGCTGTTCGCGAGTATCGCCGGCATGAAGGTAAAGGTGATGATGGACGGCCACACGCTGCGAATCAACCCTGGTATCTGCAAGTTTTTCAATGCGGACTTTGACGGCGACTGCATGCACTGCATCATTCCGCAGAATATTCAAGCAAGAACAGAGTGCCAGTATCTCAGTGCGGCCACGCGATGGGTCACGTCGATACAAAAACCGGAGCCTCTCGTCGGCGCATTCCAGGACGCGCTTATCGGCATCTTCGAAATGACAAAGACGGATCCTATCTCGAAAGACGGCCGCTGCATTCAATTCGACAAATGGCATGCAATGCAAATGTTTTCATCATTCGCACATGAGTACACCGGCAGCTTGTCATTCGCGGAAGTTCGCAAGTACTCCAGTCGCGAACTGATTTCGATGATTATGCCGAACATTACAGTTACAGGTCGCAGCCCATCGATGTACAAAACGCAATACAACGGCATCTTGAACTATCGCCCCGAGGACACTGTCGTCGACATTCAGAAGGGAAAGTTGCTGCGCGGCATCCTTGACAACTCGACGTGTGGCGTGCAAGTGCCCAACAGCATCTTTCACATCATGGCAAACGAGTACGGCGGCGACTTCGCGTTCCTGATGGTGTATTACTTTCAGCAAATCGCGCATAAGTTTCTGCTGTACCACGGCTTCACCGTTGGCGCCAGCGACATTATCGTGCCGAAAGTTGCGACGAAAGAGATCAAACTCGCCATCACAAAGATGATTTCGGCGTCGCGCAACATCACCGATCGGCTTGATCGCGGCCAATTGGTCGCGCCGCTCGGTATGCCGCTGCTGGAATATTACGAAAACGAGCAGCTCAGTGCGCTCACTGCCGCCGATGACTTCGTCGTGCCGATTTTGCAAAACACAAATTTCGACACTAACATGCTGCTGCGACTGATCTTTTCCGGCAGCAAAGGCAAACTCACACACTTCATCAGCATCAACGGAGCTGTCGGCAGCCAGACCCTTGAGGGTCGCCGCTTCGGTTATCAGTTCGGGCTCGGCAGAACATCGCCGTATTTCACTCGATATGACCCCGATCCGGTCGCGCACGGCTTCGTGCCGATGTCATTTCGTCAAGGAATTCAGAATGAATGCTTTGCGTTTATGGCGGCAGAGGCTCGTTTCGGCGCAATTACAAACGCCTTGAAGACGTCTGTGACCGGTTATCAAAACCGCATTTCAGTGAAAAGTCTCGAAACAATCATGGTGAACAACTTGTTTTCGAGTGCGCTCGACATCAATATTGTGCAGCCGCTGTATGGCGAGAACGGAATCAACCCAGCGAAGCTCGAAAAAGTTAAGTTTCCGACGGCGTCGATCAGCGAACAAGAGTTTGTGAGTCGCTTCCGCACTACGAAGGAAGACATCGAGCGCCTGTACGACAATGTTCCGCCGCATGTTGAGACGCTTCTCGATGAAGAATTTGAGCAACTCAGGGCAGACCGCGAAGAATATCGTCGAATTCAATTCACTGTCGAGCAGCACAGCAACGGCGAACTCTTGTTTTCCGACAGCATGTATATGCCGATTAACCCTCAGCGCATCATCGATGCCGTTGCTACCGACGCGAAAACCATCTACGACAAGGACAAATTCCTTGATGTTGCGGCGGCGATTGAACGACTGCGTGAGTTCTGCCGCGATTTCGGATACGTCTATTACAACGACATCTTCAAAGCGGCACGTAGACAGATCGCGCCGCATATTGAAACGGCGCTCTCGATGGTGAAGATTCTGATTCGATCGCATCTTTGCGTGCGAAATCTTATCAAAAAGAACATCAACAACGTGTTGCTGCAGCTAATTCTCGATAAAATTTCCATTAGTTATATCCGCGCTCTCATCGATTACGGAACCGCATGCGGCGTTATGGCGGCGCAATGCTTGTCGGAGCCGATGACACAGTTCGTGCTTAACTCGAAGCATCGCGCCGGCGGTCAAGGCGGCACCAAGACTAACGAAATTGACCGTCTTAAGGAGATCTTCGAAGTTAAGTCGCTGGCGTCAATGAAGAATTCTCATATGACAATTATTGTCGAAGAGAAAATGGAACGCGACAAAGCAAAGGTACAAGAGCTCGCAAACCGCATCGAGTGCATGTATGTGCAGCAATTCATCACGAGCACGCAGATTTTCTTCGAGGAATTCGGCGCGCCTACTCATCCCGCATATGCGCACGAAGCGAAAAAGATTCAGAGCATTGTGCGACATGGTTTCGGCGTCGACTTGCCGACGGATCTCGCACGTTGGTGCATTCGCCTCGACGTAAATACCGAAGAATTGATCGTCAAGAACATCACTGTCGGCGCAATCGTGCTCGCAATTCAGTTGCAAATGCCCGAATTGTTCGTTGTGCATACGCCAGAGAACAGCGACAGCCTCTTTATTCGCTGCTACATTCGTACGTCGGAAGTCAAGCAGGCGCAAAAAAACAACTTTTACGAAGAAGTCGTTGTGAAGCGCGCGGCCAAGATTCAAGAAATTGTTGTTCGAGGTATTCCCGGCATTGTTTCAACAAATGTTTTCAAGATCATCAAGACAGGCGTCTTGCCCGATGGCAGCGTCAAAACCTATGACACATACGGTATTAACACAGTTGGCAGCAATCTCAGCGAGGTCTTGACGATTCCCGGAGTCAACCCGGCGCAGACACAAACGGATTCTGTCGTTGATATTGAGAGTGTTTTCGGTGTCGTCGCGGCGCGCAATAAGATTATCAGCGAGCTTCGTGCGATCATCAAGGATGTTTCGTATGCACACTTTACTATTTTCGCGGATCAAATGACGTACTCCGGCAAGGCAATCAGCGTGCGCAAGGTCGGATCACAAAAAAGAGAGCACGCAAACACGATGATTCAATTGAGTTTTCAGAATCAAGTGCAGGTGCTGTGCAACGCCGCGATCTACGGTCTCACGGATAAGATCACGGGAATCAGCGGACCCCTTATTGTTGGCAGCACTCCGATCGTCGGCACTACATTCAACTCTGTAATTATCAATGAAAAGTTCATCCAAGAGCACGCGGCAAAGTTGAACACAGTTATTGAGGACCTGTAAATAAAATTGTGCTCCTACAATTTCAGCACAAACTCATACATCTCTTTACATAGAGGATGAATCTCCTCTATTTTTTGTCGCATGCCGACACTGTTTTCTTCCTCGCAGAGGTAGTACGGCGGCGTCTTTGTGAAGAGAATATAGTTCTTGTGCGTGATTATTCTCGCGATCAAATCGAGTGCGTCGCATGATTTAGTCTTCCGAATCGTCTTGAACAGCATCTCAAGATAAAGCAAGTTGCTCGGCAGCTTATATTCATTGTCGGGAAGAGTATATGCGGGGTCATTCTTGCGTGCTTTGACGAGGATATAGTTGTAGCACTTTTGAAGAAACACAGGAATCTCTGCGACTTTGTCTGTGTACGTCAGCGTATCAAGGAATTCTTCCATGGATTTTTGTTTGATTTCACTTGACTGCTTAGTATCTTTCTCATCGGGCAAGATTGCCGGCAGCTTAAAGTTGTTAGCTTCGCTCTCTTTTTTTCCGAAATGTTTGAAGAGGTGCACATATTTCACCGTAATATACTCAAATAATAGCCGGCAGTACTCATCGATATCGGTGGAAGTCGCTGTGACAACGGGCTCCATTGCGGCACTATATTACAATACACACAACCTTAAAAGGAAGCACCCGCCTCATGAAATTATGTGCTTTTTGAACAATAATTTCATGAGCAGCAGGCGGCACAAAGGCGTCGCCGCCAGTGCTTGCTTCGGCGTGAACACAGGAATTTCTTGCCGCAAGTTCTGCAGACAACAGAGCACTTTACTGTTTGGCACCTCATCTTATATGAGACTTAAGAGACAAAAAACAAAAATAGAAACATTTTGTGTGCTTCACAGAGGATCAGGCTGATCAGTGATGATCGATGTTAGGGTTTCAATGATAATTGTGCCTCCGTCGAGCACAGAGCGCGTCTTGATTTTCTTCTTTTCATGAAACATAAGTGTGATTTCTTCCGACGGAATCGATGAAGAGATTTGTTTCAAGTGATCCGTAAGGATGTCGACATGGAATGTTTCATTCGCCGCGAGGACACTTCGGATAGATTTCTTATTCTTGAACTCAATTGTTTGCTCGGTCTTCTTGTTCGACGCTTGGCAACTCATATAAATCTCCGCATCCGGATGTTCTTGCTCGACCGACATCTTGTCGGAAATCGAACGAAGGTCGCTGATAATCTTTTTGAAGCGACGCGTTTTCATATCCATCGTAATCGTATAGTCGTTGTCGTCGAACTCGCTAATCTCAACTTGTGTCATACGCTTTTTCAGCGCGATAAGTTGCAGGCGGAAGCAGTTGTTAAAGTCGTCGTCATTGATCACGGTGACCTGAACTTCCTTTTGGATGTTCTGAATCGTCGAATAAATACAAACTTTCAGTGAATCTTTGTCGGCGACATCGATGAGTTTATTGAATTCAAGACAATTGATGCCGAGGTCGACGTTGTCCTGACAGTAAAAGTGGTTCAGTTTAGCGGCGTTGAACTCGCACTTGACACGCGACTTCTGATAATGGTCGTATCCATAAATGCAAAACTTGCCTGGTTGAAAGACGATTTGGAATTCCGACGCCGATATCGCTTTGAAGAATAGGAAAACTTTCTTCATGATTGCGGGTTGGTCATACACAACTTCGAGAAAATTGCCTCTTTGTTGCGGCGTCAAGGCAATGCCGCGACGCGGCGCCGACTCTTTCTTTGGAAATTTTCTCGGCCGACCGGGTCCCTTTTTCTCGACAACAGCAACGACTTTCTTTTTCTTTGTCTTTTTTTCTTCGGTTTTCGGCGGAGAAGGCGCTTCGATTATTGCGCTAATTTGTTTATCATCATTAACTTCAACGACATAACTCGGCGGCATCGGTGTCTCTACGACGGTGGGCGCAGGGATCGCGACATCAAGTTGCTTCGGCGTCTCGCCGATAAACGAGATGTTGATTGTGTCCGCCATATGAGACGCATAAAAATAGTATATATGTGTGAACGGCTAGATTTAAATAATTCTATCTTGTCTTTGTGAATTTGTACGCACTGTACAGCGAAACAAAGTCAATGTCGTCGGCGGTCAAACTTTCATAACCTTTCTTGTTTTGGCGCGAATACAGCTGCAGAAACGATGCAAAGTCGCGTTCAAACTCCATGTGCATATGAAGTCCTTGCATGTCCTCTTTGATGCTTTCGATGTTTACGAGATATTCAGTATAAAATTTGCCTCCGCTGAACGGCAACAAGACTTCGATTTCTTGCCCGTACGGCTGCATCGTGAGTAGCGGCGTCGCCGTCTTGATGTGGTATTGTCCTTTTTTCCATTCAACTTTACCGTTCAGTCGCTGCAAAATAGCTTTGCCGCTGAAACACGTGAATATGAAGCTGCCGCCGATTGCCAAATTTCGCGATATCAATGTGAAAATGTTCTTTGCGGTGCGCTTTGTCGACAGAAAGTAATGCAGTGCGAAATTACAGACGATGATTCCGACGCCGCATTTCGGCAAACCGAAGTACGATTCTTCAATCGCGCGCGTCACTTCGGCGTATGGTTGCGTGAGATCCAGCCGTTTCACAAGGACATTCATCGGCGAATATGTTCCGGTGCGGTCGTTGAGCAGTCCGTATTTTCTGTCAATGAGCTCTTGCAGCGCGACGATGTCATTGTCGATGAAGAGAACATTCTCGATTTCTTGCGTTGCATATCGAAATAGGTCCTGCCCTTTGCCACACGCGAGGTCGATTACCCATTTTGAGGATTTCTCATCGGAAACATTCTTCAACATTGTCGACTTCACGAAGCTGTTGTAACTGCGCACTGGCCGAAACGCCTCATTGTCGTGCTGCTCAAAGTATCCTTTGGCGTCCATCTGCGGAATAATGAGCGGGTCGATAATGTTCATCCAGATGATTTCCGCGATTTTGAAATTGTTGCCGAAGTAATTGCCGCGCTTCACCTCGACATCGCGGTCTTCGCGTATACGCAGCAGCTTCCATTCATCCATTTTTGTGTCGTAAGTGAACTCGCCAACAGTGTCGCTGATGTTGGCTGCGCCACTGTCAGTGGCCGCATCAGCGTAATAGAGAAAGTTGTACTTGCGTTCTGACGGTTCAAACTGTATAGGAAAGTACTGAGGGAGGTGCATCTTGTTGATGTTGGGGAATATGTCTTCGTATCGCGACGTCAGTTCCATACGGAATTTCTTGAATACATCAAGAGAAATGCCACAGAACAGCAGATAGAGTGTCTTGTTTTCGCGCTTTTCAAATGGTTTCAGGCCGAGCAACTTCTGCGGGCAGCGCTTAATCAAGAAGTCAATCGTGAGTTTTTCCGGCGGCTTGTACTTGTAAACGATCATCTCGTTGTATTTTTCTTTCATCGGCGTCAAAATGATGCCGTCAATTTCATAAATCTTCTCTGATGCATCAATCATATTCGCGATTTGCTCCTTAAAAGAATCGTTGAGCGGCTTGAATGCTTTGATTTTGATCACGCCGTCGAATCGTTTTCGTGCTTCCGCAAAGTGAACGATGCGGTTCTTGAAGATGTCTTCCGTAATCACATGGCGATCCCACACGAGCACGTCGAAAATATAGTAGCTGCTGTTGTAGAATTCGGTGTCAAACACATAAATACTTTCGAGAACTTCCTTATTGTCGATGCTGAGTTCTGTAATTGTGTCGTTGATCGCATAGATTTTGCCTTCGGCCGCATATATCAACGTGCGTTTGCCATCGAGTTTTGGCGTAATATAGTAGTCGTCGACGTGCGGAAGTACGTTCTGCACAAAGATATTCTTGTTGAGTTCCTGCACTTGGTTGCTCAATTGTTTCATGCCGAAGTCTCTCTTGAATTTATGCGCGACTTTTGGCCGCACAAGCTTTGCGATTTCGTATATTTTCTCTTGATACAGCGATGAACCGTCGCCGGCACTGTTGTCGTCGTCGAACACATGAATGCGCGCAAGACCGATTGCGGTTTTGATTGATTCTTGCGAGAGATCGTCGATCGCGCCGATATATTCGAGCTCATATTCAATCTGGTCGACCTCCGACCACGGCGCCGTTACGTCAAAATTCTCGACGGTACGCGCGGTGATTAGTTTCTCGCGGGCCGCTTTCAGCGCTTCTGTGTTCACGATGAGGTTCGGAATGAACTTCGACAGCGTAATATCAAGGCGCCACTGCGGCGAAATGTCGGCGCTGAAGCGAATCTTGATACGCGCCTCGGGCACATTCTTAATATCAATTGTGTCCACAGGCTCTTCAACGTTCGCGGCGAGCTTAATACGGTTGGCACCCGCCGTCGGCATAACAAAGAACACATCGTTGAGAATTGCGATTTTCTTATAAAAATTTAACGGCTGCTTTTTGTTGTCGATGTATGGAAGACTCGCAATGTATCGTTGATTGTTGACGAAATTGATCGATTGCGAGACGTTGCAAGTATGCTTTTGCACGCAAAACGCGATTAGTTCACGTGCCTTTTTTTCGCTTATCAGTGTTCTCAGCTCAATTTCGACGGCGCTTTTTGAGTCGCCATGCCGATATGAGCGTAATCCGGAGACAATACGCTCCAGAAGTGATTGTGCCATCGCTACATTAATCAAAAAAAGAATTCAAAATACAATTAGAAACTTTTGCGAGTGGGCGCGGCTCTCCTACGAACTCTACGAATTTTCGGAAAACTCTCTCAAGAGTCATTAGAGAATTCTACGAATTCTCCAGCAGCACGCTCGCGATGTTATCTTTGGGCAGCGGCGCCTTATACTTGTCGTCGACTGTGTTGTATGTTTCCTCGGAAACGTGCTCGATCATTGTGATCGTCGGCGTTGTATCGGTGGGTGTATCGCTGGTCGGCGGTTCTTCTTTTACATCCTGGCGCCTCATCGCGTCGCGGAGCTCGCGGAACATGTCAAGAAGATGCTCCTTGGGCACGAGCTGCACACCGGTAACCGCGCGGCCGTAAAACTCCTCCGCGAGTTCGGCCTTGCTTTGCTTCTCTTGCTCTTTTTCGCGGCGCTCGACTTCCGCATATGTGTCGTTGAAGTCGTCAAAATCGCCCATGATGCTCTTGTAAGTATCCTGCCAGACAACTTGATAGTACTGCGGCTTCTGCGGAGTCTTGTTTTTTGTGTGAATACTCTTGAAAAGCGTCTGCACATAAAACGCCTGATGCTCTGCCCACTTCTCCTGCTTTGCTCTTTTGCTCTTGTGATCCGATGGGTTGATCGGTTCCATGGCAACTTTCTTAAGATGACTTCGGAACGCGCCCGCGTCATACATAAAGTTGCAGCACATATATTTCGAAACGATGGGGTGCAGCTCGGAGAATCCATTAAACTCTTTCCATTCCTTGATCTTCTCAAACTTTTTTTCGTCGGGTAACTCCATAAAATCAGGGTTCGCTTTCTTGTATTCGACGATTTGATGAAATAGTTTCGTCGCCATATCAACGGCAATCTCGATATCTTTGGGAAGTTTTTCTTTGTTAAGTAGCGCTTCGCGTAGTTGCTCCGCGAGTTTCTTCTTCTTAAGTTTCTGCCGTTGTTTTTTGCGCCGCGCCTCAAGCTGTTTTTTCTGTTGCGGCGTCAGAAATTTCTCTTCTTTTGTGTCGCCGTGCTCCTTCGCATCATTTGTTTCCTCCGTAATATCTTCATCAATTGTTTCAACATCAACTACTTCGTCCACAGACGCCATTGTATGGTTATACTATAAAGAGGTATATTCTTTAAGGAATTTCGAAATAGCCGCCGAGCACTTCGCGAAGTTCGTCGGCGCCGATAAGCTTCTCCGACGAGCTTTCTACGGCGCCGCCGGTAGTTTCTTCAGGCGCATCTTCGTCTTCCAAAACAATAACCGTATTCACATCATTGTCGCCGCGCTTCTCGTCGCTGTCGCTGCCCTTCTCGTCGTTGTCGCTATTGTCCTCCGTGCTCGCGGCGGCCGCCGATACATCAACAGCAACTGTCGCGACAGCAACATTATCACTGCGCTCAATTTTGCGTTTTGGCTTTTCTTTTTCATCATCGCTGCTTTCGCCATCGCTGGTTTCACTGCTGCTACTGCTGTCAAAATGATCCAGCACAGAGTCTTCCGCGGGCTCATCGCCGCCGTGTGCATCCACAATATCCTCCGGCTCATCATCGGGCTCATCGCCGTGTGCATCCACAATATCCTCCGGCTCATCGCCGCCATCCACGATATCACTCTTTTCATCTGCGCCATCGTCGCCGCCATCCACAATATCACTGTCGTTCGCAATCTTATCGTGCATGCTCATATCCGGGTCGAGAACTTCTGCGCTGCTTCCCGGCTCAACTGTACTAGTAACATCTGGATGCTTTTCATCACCGCCGCTATGTTGAGCATCGTCGACGCCGTTGGCATCATCATCGGCGCCGTTGGCATCATCATCGGCGCCGTCGGCCACTGCGATCAATCCACCGATGAATGTTTCATATAGGGTTCCACCGAGAATATCTTCGGAGTCGCTGTTGGCGATGTCGGCAGCACCGCCATCAACACTATCCACATCTTCAGCGACGATATCGTCGTCGAGAAAATTGGGCTTTTCCTTAAGATGCGCCTTGAGTCTCAGTACGTCCGGATATCCGCCGATGATATTGTACGCCATGTTACGATGGTATACAATATTCCACAAAAAAATTTAATGGAATATCAAGCAGAACTCTTTTCGGTCGGCGATATGTCAGTGATGTTTTTCATTCGTTGCGTGTTCAAGCGGGTACATTTCTTGATATGAATGTACAAATCCCGCATCGTCTTATCGGAAATATTGTCAAAGTGCACCATAACAACCGTCGGTTTCTGAATGAGGTATTGATGTTCAACGCTTTCCGACACAATTCTTAGGCAGTCAAGCTGATCTTTGTCGGATAATGTCTTAAGTTCCATCTGCACATAGTTGTCAAGTTGCGATCTTGACTGGCCCAACGCATCTTTGTAGTCTTCTTCGTCGACGCTCATGGTGTTACATTTAATCTCACATTGCTTTAATTCGTTATTTTGAGTTGATGCTCATACAGAGGGTCCAGTAATCAAACAGCTTTGCTATTTTTTCCTGCGTGTCAAATGTAGTAACGAAGCCGCGCAAATTCTGAAGATACACGATGCACTGGTTGATGCGCAGCAAAATCGCCGCGTACAAATCCACTGAAATCCAGCTGCATGTGCTCATGTCGCTGTCGCTCGCTTGCATAAGCAGCGATTCTTTGTCGCCGGCCGCATAGAAGAACCGCAGTTTTCCGCGAGAGTCGCCGGCGGGAAATGTGATAATGCCCTTTTTCATATCGGAAAAATCATCGTCGACCTTCATCGGCGCAAGCGACAGGCGCTCGAGCAGCGGCCACTTCTCTTCCGACCAGTCTTTCTCATCCGCGTTTTTCAGAATATCTTCGAAGAATTTGTACTGCTTCATTTCTTTCAGGGACTTATGCCGCGCGATTTCTTCTTTAAGCAGTCGCGTAACCTCGCCGACTTTCTCAGTTTCTTCTGCGGATAGACCTCGGTCAAACATGAAAATCTTTGTAAATGGCTCCTTTGGTCGCGGCAAATAAAACTTACCGATTATGGAGATCTTGGGTCGCCCGATGGTGTATACCGGCCTACCGTGCGCCATAATGGGCAACTTAACATTCTTGCCGAGAATTTCTCGGAACGGTGTTATGTCGCCGATAAGTTTGATCTCAAACAACGCGTGCGTTGCATACATCGTGTGCGCATCTTTGATGTGAATTTCATCGCATTCTTGAATAATTTCGCCGTCAGACACGCAGATACAACGCGCCCAAAACGTTACATCGGCGTCGCACGTTCCGTCGCTGCGATCACGCGGCAGCATTTTCGCGGTGCATTTTTCGATCCGCAAGATTTCCAAGAAGAGCATACTGTATTTGCACCGGCCTTGCAGGGTCTCTTTGAGTCGCGCCATGATGACATTTTCCTGATTCGGATTGAATACTTCACTCGGAGACAGGTTAATAGTGGTCGTTATTCTGCGCTCGATAATCATAGCGAGGCGTAGTATACTATGTTATCTTTTTTTCAAATTGTATTTCCTCATAATATACATTTGTAACATTATGGTCGCGTACATACTTATTATCGTTCTGGTGATTTTATTGTTGATAACCGTCGGAGTTTTGTTCCGACAAGCAATCAATAAGGATCAGTATTATAAAAATCAGTGCGAGTCACTCGTCGGAAGTCGCTTGAGTAGCATCTCGACAGTCCGCAATGTCGGCGAAAAAAAGAAAGTCTTCGGTTCATACCAAGACGTTATGTTGTCGAAGGAGGAAAATATGACTGACGGTAACCTGCCGTCAAGCACAACGCAAGAGCAGCAAAAGCTAGGATACAAGTTTATGTTTAATGAATTCGAGGGACGAACCGCGCCGAACTATTCCGGTCGCCAAGACAGATTGCCATGCAGCGTGATGCAGACGGCGACACTCAGAGACGGCTACCACTGAGTGTTTTGTTTTATCACAAAAACTTTTTTTGTGCATTATATACGCGCGTGTACGTACGTCACCCGCGATGAGTTGCGGCGCGAGAGTCGCGCGACTCGGTGGAGATGTGTCGAAGTATCATGCGGCGATGAAAAGGGGCGGGTTCGTAGATTATCAGGATATGTTGACGCAGCTTGGTATCGAGGATAACGCGGCCGCGCAGGCCCTATTTAACGAAACTCAGCAGCAGGAAGAGGAACAAAAACATCGCGGTGCCGTTCCTCCGCTGCCACGAGCGCCCATCGTCGACAATGCACAGGCGGCGCGGTGGGACAATGCCGTTGCAAACGACAGAAAGGCGCTACGTGATGAGGCAGAACGCGCCCGAAGAGAGCGCGATGAGGCACAGGCGCGGCTATATAACGCGCGTTTTGACCATTCCAGAAAGTCCCCGTTGAGTATTGTGATGCCGTGGGAAACTACAAACTACGACGATATCGTCGATTATGTTAAGAAAGAGAAGCTCAAAAAAGATGTTATTCGTGAATTAGCGGATGAAAAAAGGGCGCGCCGGCAGCGAAGTATGAGTCCGCGAAAGAAAACGCGCCCGCGCAAACCCTCAAAATCGCCAAAGCCGAAGGCAAAGTCGAAGTCGAAAACAAAGGCAAAGTCGAAGTCGAAGTAAGAAGCGCGGCTGTTGTTTTTCTCCTTTGGAAAATAGTTTTCTTTTTTTAGTATACACACAATATGTCTGCGTATTATCCGTCACATGATGACGAAGATTTCATCGAAGATCTCGTAAAGCGTAAGGAGTTCTACGCAGAAAATCGATGGCATCTCAAAAAATCAAAGACATATCGCAACATTATTCCGCGGTTTTTCCTTGACGAAGCAATCAAGCGCAGCGAAAATCTCGAATGGACCAACTACCAATTGTTCGTGCGCAACCTAATCAACCCAAATACGAAGTACAACCGCCTCGCAATTACATGGGATACCGGCCTCGGCAAGACCGCAGGGTTCCTTTTTATCGCAATGGAGTTCATCAAACAATACCGCATTCAGAAAGAAATCGGCATTCGCGAGATCGGAACCATCTTCGTCATCGGGTTTTCAGCCCGCGTAATCAAGAATGAACTCCTGAAATATACCGAGTTCGGCTTCATCAGCAACGATGAAAAGGCACGTTTGCGCAAGTTGAAGTCGCTCGCCACCAGCGGCATCAGAGGTGATGTTGACAAATATCGCGAGTTCAGCACAAGAATTAAGAAGCGTTTCACGAATCGCAAGGGCAATGGTTTCTTCAAGTTCTACGGATATCGCGAATTTGTCAATCATATTCTTATAATTCCGCCGGATATTGACTTGTCGCAGCTCAGTGAGGGCGAAATTTATGATATGATCAGCAGCGGAAAGATCCAAGTCAACAAAGAATTGCTGCATCAATTCAAGAATTCGCTACTCGTGTGCGATGAGATTCATAACACATACAATAGTCTTGAGAAAAACAACTGGGGTATCGCTATTCAGACGGTGCTCGATAGCGAAAAATCATGCCGCGCTCTCTTTATGTCCGCGACTCTCATCAATAACTCGCCGACGGAAGTCATCGACATACTTAATTTGTTGCTGCCGCGCGAGCAGCGACAGAACAAAGCAGACTTTTTCACATCGAATGAAACGCTAAAGCCGGGCGCGCTCACAAAAATTGCAAAATTGGTACGCGGCCGCATCAGCATCATGAAGGACATCAACCCGAAGTACTATCCGTCGATGGAATTTGTCGGCGAGAGGATTCCCGGCATCAATTATCTCAAATTTATTCGCTGCCCGATGGACGACTTTCAGTTCCGCGCATACAAAGAAGCCCTCGAAGATAAAGAGTTTACGCTCAGTCAGGACTCGCAACACGTGATTGACCTCGCGATCGAGAACCCCGAGGACAAAAATCGGCCGCTATATCAGACGAGTCAGATCAAACGCATTGTCACAGCGGCGCCGCAGACATGGAAGGACAAGGTCGGCTTCGACTATGTCAACGGGCGGCTTGTCGGCAATGGGTTGAAGTATGACTCGCTAAGGAAATATTCGAGCAAATACACGCGTATGCTTGATGAAATTTTCCGTGTAATCAAGGAAAAGCGCGGCAAGATCTTCATCTTTCACAACATCGTGCATACCACCGGTGTGCTTCTCATTGAGCAAATCCTGTTAAAGAACGGCTTCGTCGACGACACAATGGCGGCCAACGACTCCACAATTTGCATGCAATGCGGCCAACCTAAAAAATCGCATATGATGTTGGGTTCTGCTACGCAGAACCCCGAATCAAGCACTCCTGATCCCGAATCGTCCGATGCCGATCCAACGCAGAACAGCGGTGACACTTGGCTGACTCCCAATGAACACAACCTGATTGTGTCGACGAAAATACCCACGGGCGTCTATGAGATGGACGAAAAGCACCTAATGATGCTGAAGAAAGTTGCTGCTCATGTTACGTCGCGGCCGCTTGTCATTGAATTTCTCTCCGCGGCATTGACGCCGCAAGGTGTTCTGTGGATGCGCGAGAACGGATATAAGCTGCTGTTCGAAACAAAAAAACATATTTACTTTCAGCTTAACGGCGGTTCTGGTGATATATCCCTTGTCGAAAGTGCCCATGCAGTTGCGGAGGCCACTGAAGAACTGAGTGCCGCTGCTGCAGAAGAAGCCGCAACTGCAGCCGCAGATACCGGCGACCATACACACGAGGACATACTTGCGCTTGAAGATGAGCCGGTTGTGCGGCACGGTGCCGGTAGGCGCGAGAATGCAACTGTCAGCGACCATGTTTTTCGGCCGGCGCGCTTCGTTGTCGCGCACAGTGAAGTCGACAAATCGCGTCTTGAGAACGCCATCGAACTGTTCAATGCACCCGACAATGCCGATGGAAATCGAATAATGATACTTGTCGGCAGTAAAATCATCAAGGAAAGTTACGACCTCAAAGCGATTCAAAATGTTTTCGTCGTTGGCCGCCCCGACAACATTCCGACGCTGATTCAGATTAGAGGTCGCGCGATTCGAAAAGGGTCGCATCTTATGCTGCCGGAAGCTCATCGGCATGTTTCCATTCTTGTTTTCGTGGCGTCGCGTCGCGACAAAAAGCTGTCAACGGAGGAACAAAAGTACAAAGAGAAGCTCGACGCATTCGAAGTTATTCAAAAAATCATGCAAGTGTTCAATCAAAATGCCGTCGATGCACCGCTGAACGCAGGTGTGTTCGACAACTATATTAAGAATGCGAACGATCCGCTGGCGCCGCTGCCGATTACATTCGCGGAAAAACGCCACGTCTACACGCGCGATCAGCTCATTCGCACAACTTTCGCAGCGTATCGCGCCGAAGATGAGGTTATGTTAACGAAACGCATCATAAAAAGAATCTTCATTGAGCTCGCGAGCATATGGGGTCTCGACGATCTGCGCGAAGCAATTCGGAATGCGCCCTTTGAACTGCCGATCGACCCCAGTGTGATCGATGACGAATCTATAAATATCGCGTTGTGGCAGCTGTGTTACAATGTCGACGATGGATATGTCGAGCCGCTTGAGCTCACGAATACTGCGACCGTCAGCAATATCGAGTCAACGGCCGCCGCGATTAATCGCATGTATGACTCGAACGACAAGATTGTTATGTCGCCGAATGGTCAGAAAAACGTTATTGTGCCGATTTTTGAAGACGGCGGCGCACAATATTTCGTAATGTGTCCGATTGACTCTAAAAACGCGCCCGTTATCGACATCGATTCTTGCTTCCGCCTAATCAACACCACAAAAATTACCCGCATCGACATCAATGACTTCGTGAAACACAAGCGGATTGACTTCGACTACAACGATAAGAAACGCATCTTCTATCGCAAATTTGTCGATGTGTCGATTGAAAACATGGAAAATGCCATTTGCGAATACGGCACATTGTTTCACATCAGCTTTCTCGACGAGTGTATTGAGTACATTTTCCGCGTATGGACCGACGGTACTCTTGAAAAGTCCGAGATGCACGACTTCTATTTCAAGATGCTGTACTATTATGACATTCTCAGTCTGGTCATGTGGGCGTACACGTGCAAGCCGCGCGTCTTCAAGGAGTATGTGAAGTATGCCGCGCCGGTGCAGGCGAAGGATATCAAGCTGAAAGTCATCTCGCGGTATGAGAAACGCGCACAAGAAATCGAGGATATCAGCCCCGACGACAACAGTGACCTCGGCTCGAGCGGCGTCATTAACTTGCTGAAAACTAGTTACAACCGCACCTCGAACGTGTGGATTCCGCAGGAATTCCGCGAAGAATTCAATCGTATTCTCGAAGATTCACTGGCGCTGTTCAACGGCCGCAAGAAGCGCATGCGCGGCATCACGAAAGTCAGCGCCAAGTTTCTGCCGATCGGCCATTACATCGGCAAGTTTCCGCGGATCTATCACCCGGAGCGCGGCTGGTCAGAGGATCCGACATATGTTCAAACGGATGAACGCTTTGTCGAAAATGATATTGCGATTGGTTATGACGAGAGAAGTCAGTACGGAACGCATATTCGCTTCAAGTTGCGCAAGCCGATCCAGTCGATTAAGCGCTACAAAGATAGCCGCAAAATCGAGAAGGGATCCGTCTGCCGCAGTATCGCGAAGAATCGTCTCCGCGAAATCGCGAAACAGCTCGATGTTGTGCTCGGCGACAGCGGCCGCACTAGCGTCGAAGAGCTGTGTATGCTGGTAAGAAGTAAATTGATTCGGCTTGAACTGAAGGAACGGATCAAAAAAACAAATGTGAAATGGTTCTACTTTCACTATGAAGAGCCGATGCCGAAGTATTGAAATGCGCAACTTACGTCGGTATATGTCGCAGAACGCGGCTGTATTCACCCAAAGTCGCGTTTACAAAAATCGGCTGTTTATCGATGTGCACGGGCGAGATATTTCTATTGACACAAAAACTCTGACGACGCATTTACATATCTATGATAAGTGGCTCGATAACGCACAAAGAACATATTCCATATACTACAATCATCGGAAGACAGAATATTACTATCGCGTCTTTCTAAACAATGGTCGTACATATCATCGCGGGCGCGTAGACCCCCGAGAAGATGTTTGGCAAATTTGAAAGCAGTCACGATATTAACGATGCGTACACTTCGCAAGTATGCTGCGATCAAGAATCCTTATGAGAGTAAATTCCGCGATGTGTTTGCGGTTAAAACAAAAGGAACACGTATATGGATATTTGCGGATAAGCCAGACATAAACATCTTCATTCGAGGTCATATTGATGTCGACGGTTTGTCGCGGATATACGAAATATCATGTGCCGACGAGTCAAGACCATGTCGGTTTTGGCTGTGCACATACACATGGCAACTCTTCTGGGCGGGAGATTATATGGTGGTCGACACGATCGAATGAAACATTACTTCAATTCTGCGAGATATAGCTCGAGCGCGTTCGCGTATTCCATCTGCGCGTCTTTGTATGCGAGCGCATCGCCGTTGTATTTTATTTTTTTACACCGCACGCCGATGCCGTTCGCGCGCCGCTTCAGTCGATGCACGCGTGCGGTCGGCTTATTCGTGTGCTTTTCATGAACCGCAACACTATTTTCAAGCGTCAATATGAGCCGATCGACTGACTCAATTAGCTTTTCGTCAAGTTTTTTAGCCGTCTCGATCGCGCTGATATTGTCGCGCGCCGCCGCTTCGCATGCGCGTTGTGCCGCCATTTCGCGAAATGCTTCGAGATGTGTGCGGCCTATATCGGTGCCCGTGCTCTCTTGTAGCCGCGCGATGTATCTATAAAGCTCTTCAAACTCTTCTTGAGATGCGTCCGCTGGGTAGACGCCGTAATGAAAGTCATTGAATCTTCGAATTTTGCCGTCGCTGTATTGGACTTCAATCGCGTACGTATCTTTTTCATCGCAGAATCTGTATGTCTTCGGCAATGTGCCGTTCGAAAATTCTTCGAAGATCATCCTTAAATCGTTGCGGAGTCGATCCGGCGAGAGGTTCGCATCGGAAAGTTTCGGCGGAAAGACGCGCCACTCGTCGGCCATTTTTGATTTGATGCCACTGCGTATATTACTGTAATGAGACGCTTACGACACTATAAAAGCTATTTATTTGAAGAAGTCTCGGTCTGGGCGTATTATGTCGACAAATATTCCGACGATATAGAAATACGTAATTATAAGTTTGTAATGGAGCAGTTTTTCGGAAGAAGAGTGATAAGCTATCAGATACACGAGCTAGATTTCGATTGGTTTGTGCTGAGGGTATTTCCCGTTGGATGGTCTGTAACGATGGTGGTGCGTGGTCAAAAATACGACTTCGGCGCCCCCTAAGTTTCTATTGCCCTAAAGGGGCTGCGCCCCTTTAAAACCCCCTAATTTTCTATTGCCCTAAAGGGGCTGTGCCCTACCCAACGCACTCTTCATCTAAAATATTGAAAATATACATTGTGAGTTGACCACTCAGCATGCGTAATTTGCGTCGATATATCGAAACATGCAACACAAGTGATATGTGTCACTACCTCGCGTGCGACGGCAAAGCACCCGAGATCATAATAGACACAGGCAAATACAACCACTCTATTCGCGTCGGCAAGAGTTTCTACTACGAAACATATCAGCCATTCTATGAGTTTGTGATAGATCGAAAGATACGCGGCACATCAGTGACGGTAATGATGCATGTGAAAGTCGAAACGCCTCTGTTTAGGTTCAAATATGCTGTCACGGCAGCTTATCGCGGCAACATTTTGCTGGGCGCTAGGGCGTATCATAGAGGACCGCCGATCGCATGCTTCCTAAAGGGGCTGCCGCCCCTTTAAAACCCTGCTTTTCTTTAAAGATTTCCTAAAGGGGCTGCTGCCCCTTTAAAACCCCGCCATTTTTGAAATTTGGAAAACACTAAAAGAGTAATGAGGAGCCTCGCGAAGTATCGGTATCAAAGTGATGATCGCTATATGAAAGCGTACGACGACGACGGAGTCGCCGGCGACACAATGGTCGCTTATGACATGGAAACATACGCTCAGATAATCATGATTGGCCCGGACATGCAATATACAGCGATATATCGGTACTACACGATCATGTTTGAACGCATGAAAAAAGATAACAAGGTCATCGTTATGATGCGCGTCGAAGCACACAAGCAGTTTCTTCATTACGCCGATATGAATTTCAGATGTGTTATCGGCGTAGGCTATGCCGATGGCGTTCGCAAAAGCATTCACATAGAGCACGGCGGCGTTCCCAATGGTATGTTTCTGTTGTGATACTGTGAAGAAAAGCGGGGGTTTTAAAGGGGCGCAGCCCCTTTAGAATATTGATTTTTTGTTCGCATATATAAGATACGATGCGGCGTCTCAAGAAGTTTATCGAGATCAAAGACCCGATCTGCTTTATTCCGCAGGCATTTT
>JACCDJ010359750.1_pt1 | contig 20743 bp, 43 predicted proteins | sample 7444481 | NCBI WGS metagenome assembly JACCDJ01 (sample SAMN15323435, study PRJNA562643) | freshwater metagenome | isolation source: river surface water | place: USA:Blue River Watershed | collected 2017-08-15 | reverse complement strand
CTTCCGGACATCAAATGGCTGATCGTCATCGGAATGCTGGCCGGAGCCAAGCTCACGCTTCCGCCGGTAGTCCGCGACATTCTATCTGGCGTCGCTGCTGGCGGGCTCGGTTTCAACTGATCTACCCGCCCATAATAGTGACGTTGGCCGCTTGGTTCATCGCCAACGTGCTGTGGGGATGATCGGAGGTATCCTCTATTTGCTGGCGAGGGCAAACGCGACCTCGCCGATGGCCAAAAGCTCAGACTTCAGAGCTTCAAAAAATTGCACCTTGTCGTCGTAGCTATCGAAGTCCTTTAGCCACGGCTGGATCGCGTCAGCGACATCACCAGACCAGATCACAAGCTGCTCGTCGTGAAACACATCCTCGACCGCTTTCATGACCGGTGGTCTCCTGAATTAAGTTCGTGCGCGGCCATTGCGGCTAGACCTTTCATGCCAACCATCGAGGGGCTTCCTTCTATCCTCTGCGCCACGCCTGAGCACGGGTGATTTTCCCGTTCTTCTTGGCGTCGCGTTTGATGCGTTTCAACTCGGCTTGCACCTGCTCCAACGTCATCTCGCCCGCGTGCATCTTTCGGACAAGCTCATCGCGGACTTCGGCACTGTCGGCGATCAGCCCGTCCGCCTCGGCCTTGGCCACGGCGTCCTTCTTGCGCGCTGCGGTCCAGAAATCCATTTGCGAGGTGGTCTCTTGAATTAAGTTCGTTCACGGATCGCCTTTGCAACGATCCGGCAAGCAAACCGCTCTGAGTGTGATCCAACTGGCTGCGGCGTCCCCTGGAGCTGTGGCGGGTCTCTTTCTCGAAGCAACCGCATCGAGGCACGACCCCATTTTACACCTCCGCGCTGCGTTGCCGACTGGCGTCATGCCGTCCTAGCCATCCACATCTAGCACGCGTCTGTGCAAACGTCAACGCCCGTGTGCGTACATGGCTGGACATTTGCCGCCACCTGTGTCATATGTCATCCCATGACAATGGCACGACTCAAAGAACGGCTGAATGTAGCGATCGACCCCGTCCTCGACCGATGGTTGAGCACTTGGCTCGAGTCGCTCGAATTCCCCCCCTCACGAACGAAGGTCATCGAGGCCGCGCTTCGCCGCTTCCTTGAGGCCGAGGCTCCGGCCTTCGACCCCGCAAAGACCAAGCGAGGCTCCCGTACAACCTCGTGAGCGCGACGAGCAACGTCGCGACTGCGGTGGGAGGTCATCCTCTCGTCGCCGCAGAGAAAGAACGAGAGAGCGCCGTCTCTGAACTCGCGGCCTATCTCGAACCACGTCTGAAATAACGGAGACGCATCATGGAGCCGTTCTACGTTCGGCAAGCAAGGGTCGCGACCGAAGCAGAGCAAACCGCCTGGTTTCAGGAGTGCATCCGAGAAGCACGGGCCGAAGGCGCTCAGTCTGGCCGGTTCTCGATCCACCCGGACCACACGGGCCTCGTGTTGGTTGAGGCATGGAGGGAAAAGATCGTCCATGACCAGGGACCTGTGCGCTGGTCTCTGAAATTGAACTGAGGGAGTGGTACGCTTAGAAATTCAGGAGAACCCCCCGTCATGCCGAGCGGCGACAACTACATGGATTTCCACCTGGACTACCCTCAATCGCAAGGAGCAATGATCATGACGCCGAAGACCCTGCACAACAGCGACATCAGCGGAACGCGAGTGAACGTGAAGGATGTTCGCGTCGTCGGCAACGGCGACACGGTCATTACCGCTTCGATCGAGGCGGCATCGACTGGAGACGAACGCCGCGCTGCGGCTTCAAAGTAAGGAGGGGTTCGTGCGGCGATGGTTCAAGAAGTCTCCCGCCGAAATAACCGCCGCTCGCCAGCGCGGCTGGGAGACGCGTCGGAAGAAGTACGGCAAGAGTGGGCATGCTGGCGTCTATGAGCGTGGCCCGATGTGGCACACGGTTCGCGATGAGAAGAGACTCGCTCGGCTCGTCGCCGTTTGCCTCAACGATGGCCTGCTCACCGAGGGGCAGGTCTCGAAGATCATCGAGGCTGATCGCCTGCGCGTGCGCGAAGTCCGAGACGAAGGAATGATGTGCTTGTCTTACCGCCCCCTGCTTGGCGAATGGGGTGCAGCAACGATGAATCGGATGTTCGGATAAGGAGTGCAATCCTTGGTCGACAAGAGCGCCACACTCCGCGCTATCGCCGATGCGATTGAGGCTGCCGTCGATGCCGGGTTTGATCCGGCGTCCGTCGCGTGCCCTAAGTGCGGAGGCGGGAGCGTGACGTTTAACGCCAAGGGGTGGCGTCGCTTCTGCACAGAGCACGGATGGAATGCAGAGGGGCGGTTCGACGAGCCGCCCGCTTCAAACTGAGGAGGCTTCAATGCGGAAGTTCAAAGGCTGGCTGGCCTATCGGATATTCCTGCTCCTGCCGGTTCCCGGCACGCCGTGGTGGGTCGAGAAACGGCTGCTGCCATGGGCGGGCGACTACGCGCTAAACAACGACAACTGAGGGAGAGGGCGGATGGCACTCGAAAGCGCGCGGATAGTCTTCGACGATTGGGAAGCCGCGAAGGCGCGTCGCGCGGAGCAGATGCCGACCGAGCATGACTGCTTGCGGGTAATGATGGAGGCCTACAGTCGCCTCAAAGAGCTCGGCTGGAATGACGCCATCTACTGCCCGAAGGATGGGACAGTGTTTGACGCTATTGGAGTCGGCTCGACCGGCATCCACGCTTGTCACTACGAAGGCGAGTGGCCGAGCGGTTGCTGGTGGACACACGATGCAGGCGACCTCTGGCCGAGCAGGCCCGCGCTGTTTCGAAAACGCAAAGCATAGGGAGCACCATCTTGCCGAAGCGCATCCAGTTGCGGCGGACGAAGGGATGGCGAAAGCCGGAGGGTGCGATCGTCGTATCCCGCCCGAGCCAGTGGGGGAACCCGTTCCCCACGGCGGACCTGTTCCGCTCCTGGCTGACCGGCTACATGACGCACTGGTACCCCGAGAGGCGTGAGGTTCTGATCTGGTCGATGCAAGTGCTCAATGGCCACGATCTCGCTTGCTGGTGTCCGCTCGATAAGCCGTGCCACGCCGACGTGCTTCTGGAATTGGCGAACAAATAGGGGAGACGCTAGATGAAGACCGCCAACGTCGCGACAGACTACCTCGAAGTAGTCGCGATACCGCAGCCGAGAAAAGGACGCGGTGCGCGAAGCAAGTGCTCGTGTTGCGGCAAGCTCGAAACGCACCATCTGTTCGCGAACGGGATTTGCATGGGGTGGGCTGGCTGCGAGATGTACGTCTGGCGGCAAAAGCGTCAGATCGAGAAGCGCCGCGGGTTCAGATAGGGAGGGTCTGACGATGACTGGGGATATGAGTGTCGACACCGATATCAAAGCGGGAAGGAGAGGATCGTTGCCTCCGACCCGAGAGCGGAGCCCCGCCGGTGCTAGGGGCACCTTTCTGATCTGCTCTCCAAAGTGGGACCGGCCAGGCCGGAGGCAACGTCATGCAAAGGAGCCGTTGCGTCTCACGAGTTAGCGACAACGAGCGTTGTGGATCACTTTGAGGGGGTGGAGGCCTGTGCTGACAGATTCACCCCGCGTTCTGCGGGTTTTCGCGGCCCATTGTCAGCGCGAACCCCCACAACATCAACCGCTTACGACCAAACCCTCTACCTTCCAAGCTGAATACGAGGGTTCGATTCCCTTCACCCGCTCCAATGAAATTAAGGGTTTACGACTTCGGCGGTTTTGGTGCTGACAAGCGTGCTGACAATCCTATTCGTTCACGTCATGCCGAAACGTCATCTCGGGAACTCGAATCTGTATCGTTGTGCTGCGCTGGTGCGTGTCTAGGAACGAGTCAAAGTCTGCGCGGGGAAGAGCCTCCATCCTCCACCGTTCCAGCGCCCTGTTGACCACTGATCTGGGATCTGCATAGGCCGCGACATGAAACGGGAGCTTGATCGTGAGGTCTGCTCCGGGCTCAGCCCCCCGGAGAGCAACATGACACGCTCGTGTGATTTCTTCCTCCACCTTCCGCTCAAACAGGTTGGCCGTCCGATGCGAGATGTCAGGCAAGAAGCGTGAGGCGAGCGCCCGTTCGGCGTTCTGCCTGCGTTGCGCCTCGGTACTGGCGATCTGCTGTGAGCGGGCGACCTGCTCGCGGAGAGGCTTCGCTAGCTCTGCCTCACGCCGCGCAACGTCTGCTCGCATTTCGTCCAGCAATGACCTGCGTTTCTTCATCTCCCCGCTCCTTCCCATCTCCGCATTGCGGCAAGCCGCCTATTCGTGAAGCAGACCGAGCTTGAGCTTGGCCCACCGGCATCTCCGGTCGTCGCTGTCCATCTCTGCCAGTCCTTTGAGAATCGGTCTCCCCAGTCTTGCGCTTTTTGAGGAAGGCGACAACGTCTGGCCAGAGCCAGCGCTCGTGTTCTCCAATGAGAATTGGAGGCGGCAAGTGCTGGCGCTCGACGAGGCTTTGGATCGCCTTCTCTGAGATGTCCAACCTCTTCGCCAGAGTGCGGCGGGAGGCGGCCGAGGGCCAGCGCTTACGGGTCACCTTCCCCTCCACACCACCGTCCCATCGAACTTCCGCCAGCCCTTGAACCCTCTCCGCTTGTCCCGCTCAGAGGAGGGGACTACGTGGTATGTTCGAGCATGCCGGGACTTGGCTGCCTTGGCATGATCCTCGGCGTTCTTCCCCGGCACGCAGGTCTCACAGCTGATGTCGAGATTGGTCCACTCGTTGGTGCCGCCGTTCTCCAGTGCGATCAAATGCTCGACGATCCATTTGTCGCCGGGCCTGAGCTTCTTGGTGCAGCGCCAGCATTGGCCCCCTCTGTCGTGGAACAGCTGGGCTCTCTGCTGGTCTGTGAGCCTCTGGCGACGGGTGGGGGACCAGGGGGAGGTCATTTGTCCACCGCCGTTACAAACCTGCCCGTGGCTTTCAAAGCATCAAGCTGCTGGTCTGCCTCCTCAACTGTGCCGAGCGCAGCAGGAAACAAGATGGCTGGATATTGCTTCCCGTTGTAGTCGTACACGACCCACCTTGCGTGCGCTGAGAACTTCTCGACGTCTCGCGTTGCGACCCATCCGATGATGACCTTGATCTTTTGCATGATCGTATCTGCGTTCCAGATCACGCTGCCTTCTCCTCTTCCTTCAGGAGCGCATCGGCCTTCAGGCCTGTCTCCGCTTCGATGATCTGGGAAATGTCGTCGAACAGCTTGCAGGCCTCGCGATGCCCGAGCATTTCGAAACGGGTGGACTTGGAGATATCCAGCTCCACCGCGATTGGCTCGCCCGTGCTCTTGGCGTACATCACAGTTGCAAAAACATGATCCGCCGTGTTCTTAAACAGCAGGGTCACGAAATCCTTGAGGGCTGAGACCGTGAGCCCCTTGGGGGCGTCTATCCGCTTGGTGACCTTGTGGCCAGCCATGACCTGCAACCACTTCCTCAGGTGCTCGCGGTTGCGAGGCTGGAATCGGTGGGACTGCGGCCAATGGTGGAACGCCGCCCGCATGAGAGCGTGATAGCGGTTGTTCTGAGGGTTGGAGCGGCGGGGCTCGGCGCCGCAGCGCGGACAGCGGGTCATGCTCCATACACTCCCACAAAGAAGCCCCCGGCGGCAGATAGCGTCCATCCCAGATAGACGCACTCAACGAGCTGGCCGATGCCGGTGGAGACGGTTGCTGCGCCGATGATTGCGAGCAAGTTGAGCGTGAGCCTGGGGATCATCCCTTCCTCCTCGCGATGTTGGGAAGATTCCACTTGCTGGTTGTCGCCGGCTCGTTGTCCTGATGAGCAGGATGCTCGGGCCAATGGGCTTCCCGGAACCAGTAGATCAGATCACCCCAGTTGCTCTTGTAGGTGATGTGCTCTCCGTCAGGCCCAGCAAGGGCGACGCTGCCGTCTTCGGCTTGGCAAATCTGGTAGATGACGTTCGGAGGGTTGGTCGCCATCACGCGGGCTCCCTGGCTTCTGCTGCGGCGAGTTTTTCGGTGAGCCCGTCAAGCTCGGTCTTGAGCGCCAGCGCGTCGCCTTCGTGCATCGCCCAGAACTGACGCAACGCATGCTTGTTGCGATCCCGGAATGTCCTGATCTCAAGGGAAGAGCGGTCCTTGGTCTTGGCCCAGCCGATCACCTTGTCGACGAACTGCCCAGCCGGAACGAGGGCCAGTGCAGAACCGTCGAGCCAGTCGATGGTGAGTGAGTTCGCCCCGCCGACGCGACGCTGCCGCTCCTCCTTCTCGACCTCCTCGACGATCTCGGTGGCGGTGAGATCTAGCGTCTTTTCCCGCTCGACCTCCTCCTCGGTGTAGATGCCGGCGAGCGTGTCGGGCCAGCCGCGGCGAAGCGCCTGGCTCTCGGCGACCTTGGAAAGCATCACGCGGGGCATCTTCGCCCAGTTGTCGGCGAGCTTCTTCTTGCCGGATGGACGACGCTTGCCGTCCTCGCCTTCAACCCACTCCTGCTCGACCGGCGCGAACTCTGCCCAATAGGCGGTGGCGGAATACTCGTGCCATTGCCCGTGCGCGAACTTCTTCACGTACATGGTGCAGGAGACGAGGCCAGCCGGATTGAGATCATCCTTCGCGCACGTTTCCCAAACAGGCTGTTGCGACGACGGGCAGTAGGTTCCGGTGCGGTCGGCCATGGCGCGGTAGCCATCGATGCCGATGACAAAGGCGACGCGGCGCTTGGCCTTGTTGTTCTTCGAGAACACGATCGCCGAAAGCTGCCGGCGGAACAGCGACAGGCTCGTGGCCTTTGCCAATTCGATCAGCGTGTTGAACTCGTCCGGCTCGAGGTCCGGGTTGTTGGCCCGGATGATCTTGAGTTGAGCGCCGGAGTAGTCGGCGGGAGCAATCGAAGGAACACGCGCAAGTTCGCCCATGACTATTGACCTCTGATGGTGAGAACGGGAGCACCGTTGGATAGCTGAGCGCCTTCGACCGTCGCGCCGTCCTCGAGATCGGCGAGCAGTGCGGTCTTGTCGAGGACGGGCCTGCCGGCCTTCCAGTATTTGGCGGGGATGTCGGCCTCCTCAAGAACGCGAAGGCAGGCGCGTACCTTGGTGAGCGTCACCGTGGCAATGTCGAGTTCCTTGGACCGCCACTCGGCAATCTCCATGGCCTGAGCGATCAGCGTGCGTTTGGCTTCGATGCGGGCCTTGAAGCGATCGCAGCGGGATTTCAATTCGCCGATGCGCAGGCTCAGCCCATCGACGAGAACCTCGTCATCGTGGATCGACAAAAGCAACTCGCGAATGATGCCATCAAGATTGGTCTCGCCGTCGAGCGTGTCGCGGATGGTGTCGTCATCATCGGTCAGGACCTTGATGCCTTCCTTGATGGCGGTCGCGGCGTTTATTTCCTTGATGGCTTCCGCGCGGACATCGCTCATCTGTCGATCTCCTCGATGACCTTCTGCAGCATGTTATGAGCCTCATGCGAGGCGTCGAAGGCGTCGTCTAAGGCGGTGGGGTTGTCGAAGGTCATGACGTAAACCCGCTGATTTCGTTGTAGCGCTGGCGATAGGCCTTCACGACTTCGAGAACGTCTGTGTCACCGAAGGACAGAACGACGTCCTTCATGCGGAACATGTGGAACCAGTCGAGATCCTTGTGCCGAGTGCACTCTGCTATCTCAAAAAGAGCCTGGTCTTTGCTGATAGAATTCATCCCACGTACTCCCTCTGAAACGCCATCAGCGCATCGATCATGGCATCGAGCTTTTCAACCACGACCTCCGCTTCCCTGAGGCAGGCCGGGTCTTCGGTGCGGAAAGCGTCATCCACGATCTGCTCTTGGATTTCGTCGCAGGTCCGCGCCATGTCAGAGACGAACGAGTCGAGCTTGGAGAGAGGGTGAACGACCTGCTTTCGGGTGATGAGCGTGCGGGGGTCGAAGATGGTGTTCATTGCACCGCCTCCTCAAGATAGTCGTTAAGGCGAAGAACTTCCTCAGCGGTCAGGCAGAACATCACGTCGACGCCACCGTTGTCCTTGATGACGACCTTGAGCATCATCACGTCCTTGAGCCAGCCGATCTCGATCTGGCTCTCGTAGGTCGAGGTCGGAGTCTTGCGGGTGACGGTGAACGGTTCCATCAGTAGGCCCTCTCTGGTGTCAGATCGTCAGTTACGCGGCGCTGCTGACGAGGCGGAAGCTGCCTGATCCATTCGTCCTCGATCTGCTCGGATCGCTTGGCCTTGAGCCAGCCGATGATTTCGGCCCGGAGGGCGGCATCGAAGGCGTTCGATGCGTTTAGCGTGTAGGTCTCGCCCATGTCCTCGAAGACGATGCGGCCGAACTTCCAGTGACCTGGGTAATGGCCGTCCTGCTCGATCTCGACGAAACCCTCGGCGGTGAGGATGTAGACGCCCTTGCGGACAAGCTCGAAGGTGAAGTCGAAGCGCATGGGGGTCACTCGAAATCGAGGACGGTGACGTAGGAGACATCGACGCCGAACTCGATGCTCGTGCCGTCGTCGTTGCCATGCTGGTGGGAGATGAAGCCGTGGATGGTGATGGGAATCCGCTTATCCCTCGGGAGGCGTTGCGACCCAGGCGGCATGCGCTTGGCGAGCTGCTTGCGGCCTTGCATGACGTCCAAGAGTGCAAACTTGCTGGTGAGCTTCATCTGGCTTCCCCTGAGAGCGGCGGCATCTGGTGTGGTTGGACACCCGCTCGCCGCCGCTTCCCTCCCCCACTTTTAATTGCACTGGTTGAACTAAACGCCATAACCATAGCGATAGCCGGAGCCGTAACCGGAACCATAACCGGAGCCGGAACCATAACCATAGCCATAACCATCACCGTAACCATCACCGTAACCGTCGCCGTAGCCATAGCCGGAACCGTAACCATAACCATAGCCATAGCCGTCGCCGTAACCATAGCCAGAACCATAACCGTAGCCGGAGCCATCACCATAACCATCGCCGTAGCCGTAACCGTCGCCATAGCCCTCACCATAACCATCGCCGTCGCCATAGCCATCGCCGGAACCAGAACCGTAGCCATAACCATCGCCGTAGCCGTCGCCCGCGTGGATCAATTCCATTTGCCGGGCTCGCAATCGACGAGGCAGACGAGAGAGCGAAGCGGCGCGCGCACGGTGCCCGCAGCATCGAGCTGCGTCTTGGGTTGCGGACCAAGGGCCGCCAGCTCGCCGAGCCCGCGCTGCGTGCCCCAGCGGCGCACGTTCTGCGCATTGGCGATCGTCAGCCAGTCGCCGTCGACCTCGCAATCGCCGACGTAGACGAAGCCGCGATCCAAAACTGCAATTTGCTTTTTCATGATTGCCCCTTGTTGGGGCGAGATCGGTTTCGAGTGCGTTTGGAGCCGATACCGATCTCGCCTTCGTTACCGCCGGATCAGGAGCCCCGCGCTCCCGTCTGACAAACCCGAAGCTAAATGACAATTTGTAATTCGTCAACCATAAAAATTACAACCTGTCATTTTTTCCACCAGCGACGTCGCGCCCGCGGTGGACGGAATGTCATTTTCGGGGGGTAGAGCGCTATATGCAACACAGACCAGATACTAGGGCCTGAGGCTTCAGCGTTGCTTGCGGATGGCTTGGATGTCCGCATAGAGTTTATAAGGCAGCCCGGACGGGTCGCCGCGGTAAATCCAGTCCAGCGTAATGCCGTAGTGATGGCACAGCTTCATCGCGGCTTGCAAGGTCAGCAGCCGCCGCCCAGTCTCGAACTGATTGTAGAGCGATTGCTCTATGTCGGCGGCTGTTCCGAAGTCCCTCTGATACTCAATTCGAAATGCCGCGCGCGTGTCCCGGAGGCGTCTTGCGACGTCCTTTGCCAAGTCGCCTGTGCTTCCGGGTCAATCATCCTGCCATTCGCTATCGCCTTTCCACAGCAGCTTGGCAATTGGGGAATTATCCTCTTGCGGTGAATGACAAATTGTAATAATACGGGGGCATGCAAGTGATCCGGACCGTCCGCGAGCTTATCGACTTCCTCGGCGGCAACACCGCCGTGGGGAAGATGCTTGGCATCGGTCAGCCTGCGGTCGCCCAGTGGACGATCCGGAACGACGTTCCGGGCGGCTGGCACCTGCGGCTGATCGCTGAAGTGCACGCGCGCGGCGGCTCCATCGATGTCACGGCCGTTTTCGGGCTGAGCGAGGAGGAGGCCAGGCACCTGTTTCGGCCCCCTTTGCTGAGTGAGGCCCGGATGGCGGCCACAGCTTAGCCGGCACTCCCTCGGGGGCATTTTGGGGGGCCTCCGTACAGACCCAACCGTCGCCGGCAAAGAGCTTACAGGCGGTTGGATCATTCCCTCAGATCAGCAGCGTAAGGGGCGCTCGGCTGTGACCCCCAATCCAGCCGAGCGCAACGCCGCTCACCCGTATCTGTCCCGCGTTCCTGCGTTCCCGAAAACCCCGCATCCTTGCAGGAGCGAACATGCACTCGAAAATCATCAACTACCGGGGAGCCCGTATCATGGGCCTTCTCCTCGTCGTCGCCGAGGTGATCTTCCTCGTTCGCGGCGGCTGGCGCTCTGCGGTCGACGATTGGGACCGAGGCGCTTTCGTCATCCTCGCTGTCGTGCTTTCTATCGGCATCGCCTTCTTGCTGTCTCAGGCGTACACGCTGTTCAACGACAAGAAGTATTTCGTCGGCAGCCTTGCCGTCATGGCCTGGATGCTGGTTGCGGCCTATGCCTGGGGAACCACGGTCTCCGTCTCGGCCATCAACCGGGCTGAGATCGAGAGCGACCGCCAGGCGACGCTGACCAAGGCCACCTATTCGGCCGACACCGTCAACGACCTGACCCGTCGTCTGAAGCTCAAGGAGGAGGCCCTGAACTTCCTCCCCGAGTCCCGCACGCCTGAGGCCATCCAGGGCGAGATCAACGCTCAGAAGCAGGCCAAGCGGTGGGATGCCACGTCCGGCTGCACCAACGCCACCACGGCCCGCTCCAGGGCCTATTGCCAGGGCATCGCCCGTCTGGAGGCTGAGAAGGCCGACAGCGGCAAGCGTCTGGAGCTTCAGGCCGAGGTCGACAACCTCGCCAAGCAGCTGCAGGACGCCCGCTCGGTCGTCACCACCGGCCCGGCGGCTTTGGCCTCGGTTGACCCCGAGTTCAAGGTGCTGGCCTCGATGATGACAGCCTCGGAGAACCCCGGCGGTCACGCCATCTGGGCCGCCGAGATGCTCCGGCACGCCAACCTCGCCTTCGTGCTCTTGCTGAGCGCGATCGTGAACCTGGTTGCCACCGCCTTGGCCGTTAAGGCCGAGGGGCCGCTTCTGGGCCTCACTGGCGGCCAAGTCGTCTCGACCGCTGGTCTCCGCTTCACCGAGCCCGAGCAGGTCTCTGCGAGCCCCTACATGGCCACCAAGGCCTCTGAGGAGCCGACCTTGGCCGACAAGCTCTCCAACGTGGCGGTCAACGTCGCTGAGGAGCTTCGCCGCCGCTTTGCCTTCCGTCCCACCGGCCCTTCGGCGCCGATGATCGAGGCTGCGGCCTAACAGAAACGATGACGGCCGCTCGGGGGATGTGACCCTAGAGCGGCCGTTGATCAGCATGCAATGCAGGGGCGCTGTGCCCTACGCAGTACGCAACACAAGTAGCGGGGTAGCTACGTCCATGACAGCTAAGCAGGGATCGGGGCGGAATCAAGACCTTAAGCCCAGTCGTGCACCGTTTTTCCCCTTCTACGCCGACGACTGGATCGCCGGCACCCTCGACCTCACTTTCGAGGAGCGAGGCTTCTTCATCGCGGTGCTCGCCGCCATCTGGACCCGCAAGGGGCCGATCCCCCTCGACCACCTGCCTCTGGCGCTCTCCTGCGACAAGCGGCAGGCCACCCGCCTCGTGACCCGGCTGACGAGCCTCGGCAAGCTCTGTCTCGACGCCTCAAACCGCGTCTACAACACGAAGCTCAATCGGTTACTTCAGGTTACAGATCGGCGCTCGGCAGCCGCCCAACTTCGGGGCGAAGTCCGGGAGAAGTCCGCCGGAAGTCCGGGAGAAGTCCAGGAGAAGTTGCCCGACATCTTTCCAGAAACGCAAGCAAAAACAACGACCGAGCCCCCAGCGCAAACGCACCCATATCCATATCCATACCAGAAAGAGAAGAAAGAACCCAAGCTCGCAGACACTGAATCTGTAGCTGCGGGCGAGCCTGAAATTGGGGGGCTGAACGGCTCGACGGCAGCGATCGTCCAGGGCGTCGCCCGGTGGCTGAACAACCTCGTCCCCGATCTCGAAACCGCCCGTCGGATCGTCAGCACGAACACCGGCATTTTCGGCAGCGACGCCGTGCGCCGAGCCTTCGCCGACATGCAGGCCGACGTGCTCGACGGCAAGGTCATCGCCTCGCCGATCAAGGCCTTCGCCGGCTACTGCGACAGCGCCAAACGGCAGCGTCCGCAAGCCAGCCAACCCCGTGATTTCATCAGCGAAAAGCAGCAACGCAGCGCCAAGGCGATCGCCGACGCCAAGGCCCTTTTGGCAGCCCAGGGAGGCATCCAGTGACAGACGTTTTCGCCTCGTTCGTGACGCCCTTGCTCGCCCATTTCCACGAGCCGACGCCAGAGTTCCTGATCGACCTCGCCAAAGAGCTGCGGCCGTTCGCCGATGACGTGCTCGCCGAGGCCGCCCGCCGGCTGAAGCGCACCCACAACCGCTCGACCTTCCCCCGGCTTTCGGAGTGCCTGAAGGCCTGCGAGGACGCCATGGCCGCCAAGGCCTTGAGCGGCCCGCCGCGGCCGGCCGGCGCTGAGCCTGAGGTCTTCCGCTGGGCAGAGCAGCAGGCCCGCGCCCGCAAGCTCCTGACCGGCACGTCGATCGCTCGTGAGGCCGCCCGTGACGGCTGGTTTCCGGGTCTGTGGGACTTCGCCGCCGAGCAAGGTCGGATACCGGCGGCCGCCCAAGTCCCGGCGCTCCGCAAGCGCGCCATCGAGAGCCACCAGATCGTGCTCGACAGCCAGAACCACCCGATGGTCGGCAAGCTCGCGCGCTCGATGGTCACCCGCTACGCGCGCATCGAGGCCGAGGTGGCCGCATGACCGCGATCCTGCTCCTCACTCTCATCACCGGCCAACAGATCGAGATCGAGTCTCCGATTGAAGGCTGCAAAGCAGCAGTCGCTCAGTTTCAGGCTGGAGCTTCCAGCTACGTCGAGTTGAACGGGGCACACGTCAAAATCGAAAACATGACCTGCGAGGTGAAAGCATGAGCCGATCCCAGAAGCGTGCCGTTGTCCGCGGTTCCCTCTTGCTGGACCTCGTGACGAGAGACCTGCTCTCAGACCGGCAGAAAGCGGCGGCCTTGATGCTCGAGCGAGACCGGGAGCAAGCCTCAGGCGTCTCGGCCTCCATCTGCGCCTACGGGGCCTCTACAGGCGGGGGAGGTGCAAAGGCTCCCATTGCCAGGGAAACCTTCGCAAGCCAGTCCTGGGAGGCTCTGAAGCGGTCCCTGAGCCCTTCCGACCGGAAGCTGTTGGGCTCCATCGAAGCCGTCAACGCCACCAAGCGTGGAAACCTCTCGGCTGTCCCCATTCGTACGAAAATCCGTGATGAGGCTTCGGCCTCGATCTTCAAGCGTGGTATCATCGCCATGTTCCTGGAGCGGGTCGCCGACCATTACCGTTTGCCGGAGGAGGCGTGAGGATGTTCCTAAGGTGGCCGAACGGAGCATTTTTTGTCGGCCCGCTCATGGAGCAGGACGCTTGGGGTATCCGCCTGACCTACGGCAATCGCGAACTGCTTGGCGAAACCGTTCCGGTGGGCGAAAGGTATTTTGTCTACGACCACTGCATGGTGCTTTGCACAGGGCCTCGATCTCAGGGTCGCGGGCAGCCTCGCGAGAGGAATTCGGCGGCGGCTCGGTATCAAGGTTTACAGATGGATGACCCGGCATGAGCACCTAGCTCCCCTCCAAGTCCTGGAAGTCCAAGCCTCCCAAGAGGCTTTCTGTCTCTGCCCAGATCGCCAAAAGGAAGTCGACAAAGGTCAAGGTCGTGAGGAAAGGTTCAACTGTTGCCTCTAAGTGACTATTCGTTCCCATCGAATCAGTTACAAAAAGATAGGGTGCGGCGAAGGCCGTGAAGAGGCAAGCGCCTCCCCTCCTCCAAGGACAATCCCATGACCCTCACCACTGCAAGCCTCAACGGCTGGCTTTCGACTGCCACATCTTGGTGCATCATGGTCCTCAAGCTCGCCCTGGTGCTCATGGTCGGCGCCATCGCTCTCTCCAAGGGCTTCGCCTTCGATCTGCCCTATGTGGCCAACACCGATCCCTACGGCCTGGCGCTGATCTGCGCCGCCTTCTATGCGGTGACGCGGTGAACTACATCCGCTTCAAGCCTGAAGGGGAGACAGAGCCTACTGGCTGGTGGTGTGGCGGGTGCGAGGTCGATGTCTTCGGCCTCCCGCCTGACCAGCGTTGGGTCGACGGGAAGGCCGATAGCAACGCCTATCGGTGCAGCGGGTGCGTCGGTATGAAAGCGGCTGGAGACGGCTACAAGCCCATGCAGCAGCACTACTGGCGCCGGCATGCTGAGATGAACGGCTGGGAGCTCCGCCCGTGACCGACGCCCTCGTCTTCACCTCTCTCGGCATCGTCATTGGCCTATCCATCCAATGGCTCTATCGGGAGTGCCGCCGGCACATGGCGCGCTACCGCATCGTCAAACAGGCGCCCAATGAGGATTGGGCCTCGCTCAAGATTGATCAGGAGCCGCTGCCGTATTGGAAGAGCGGCGGATGAAAACCAAGAGGACTGACCTCATCTCCCGCATTGCCGAGGCATTGACCGGTGAAGCCCTCCCGCGCCGCCAGTCCACCAATGTCGAGGTCAGAGGCAGATCCTCAGGCCCGATCGCCTACGCCAAGGATCAATCCCGTTTGACATCTTCCCCCGTTGACGAAGAAACGTCACAGATGAACTATAAGAACGCGCTCTGGCGGCTCTCGAGCCAGCATCGCCGCGTCTGGGGGAGGCCATGAAACTTGATCGTCGAAGCCTATTGAAGTGGCTGGGTGCGGCGCCGGTCGCAGCGGCTGTGCCGCCCGCACTGGCGGCTGGGAGCTCGCCGTCGGCAGTCACCGTATATACAGGTTATGAGGACTTGTCTTCGCCGGTCGTCGAGGCAGCAAGGGGCGATGCCAATGCTGCTTGGGCAGAGATGGTAGCTGTATCTATGCGGAAGCACAGGGGGGCAGTAGTCGCTAATGTGATTGAGGGGAATGCGTTTTTGAAGCACCTGAAGAGCAAGGGGCAGATCATTACATGACCTGCGTCAAAACTCTCGTCGCCGGCTACATGCTCTGCACCACCCCCTATGGCCAGGTCATCGAGCCCGACTACATCGGCCATGTGGTCCTCGAGGGAAACCCCAAGCAAGCCGCCTATGTCGGCGCTCTGCACCAGCTCTCGACCACCCACAAGGGCCTCTGGCATCTGACCGACGCTCAGCTCGATCAGGCCTTCGCCGATTATGGCCCTCGCCGCCATCTCGAGATCGACTGGCCCAAGGTGAATGGGTACAAGCCTTGACCTCGATCTATAGTAGACACAACTAGAACGTCATGAAGGGCAAAAAGACAGGTGGACGCGCCAGAGGCGTCCCGAACAAGGCCACGGCCGAGATCAAAAACGTAGCGCGCATCTACGGGCCGAATGCGGTCAAGGCGTTGGCGATCATGTCAGGCCTTGCGAAGGCTGATAAATCGTTGCCAGACGTAAGGCTTGCCGAGTCAGAGCAGGCCCGCGTCGGCGCAATCAAGGAAATCCTCGATCGCGGTTACGGCAAGGCTGCCCAGCCCCTCACCGGCGAAGATGGCGGCCCAATTGGTATCGAGCACCTAATCTCGGCCATCGATGGCAAGACACGACGCCTCCCTTCAGAGGGCAATTGACCTTTTCAGCGATTGGCGCTGGAGGCTGAACAACCTCTACTGGATCACCGACAAAGAAGGGCGCGCCGTCCCCTTCCGCATGAACTGGGCTCAGGAGAGCCTGTTCGACGGGATGCATTATCTAAACGTCGTGCTGAAGGCCCGACAGCTCGGGTTCTCGACTTTCATCGCGATGTACATGCTCGATGTCTGCGTCTTCAACAGCCACACCGCTGCCGGCATCATCGACGCCAAGATAGACGATGCGAAGGGGAAGCTCGGCAAGATCAGCTTCGCATATGAGCGCATGCCTGACGGCATCAAGGCGACGGTGCCGATCGGAACAGCCAACGCCCAGATGATCGAGTGGCGGAACGGCTCGAGCATCAAGGTCGGCACCAGCCACCGGGGCGGCACGTTGCAGCTCCTGCATATCTCGGAGCTGGGCAAGATCGCCGCCACGCAGCCGCAGAAGGCGCGAGAGATCAGGACCGGCGCCCTCAACACAGTGCAGGCCGGCAACCAGGTATTCGTCGAGTCGACGGCCGAAGGCCAACAGGGAGACTTCTACGACATCTGCACGCTGGCTCAGGCCAAGCAGCGGATGGGCGTCAAACTCACGCGGCTCGATTTCAAGTTTCACTTCTACGCCTGGCACCAGGCCCCGGAATACGAGATAGACCCCGAGGGCGTGGTGATTTCCGAGCAGTTCGCTCGCTACTTCTCAGAGCTTGAGGGTAAGGGGATAAAGCTCAGGCCGGGCCAGAAAGCCTGGTACGTCAAGAAAGCGGAAACGCAGCTTGACGACATGAAGCGGGAATACCCCTCGACTCCTGAGGAGGCGTTTGAGGCCAGCGTCGAGGGCGCCATTCTAGGGCCTTGGATGGAGGCGGCCGAGCGCGCCGGCAAGATCGGCGTGTTCCCCGCTGTCCCCGGTGTTCCGGTGCATTCGTTCTGGGACATCGGCCGCAAGGACTATACCTCGATCTGGTTCGTCCAAATCCTTCCGGGCAAGTGCCGGATCGTCGGCTTCTACCAGAACGTGCTGAGCGAGCTGCCGCACTACGCGGAATACCTGCTCGGCACCGCCGTGGTGATGAAGCACATGCCAGACTATCTTTCGCGGGGCCTGACGCAGGGGATCTACGCCAACAAGGGATGGACGCAGGGTAACGCTTACTTGCCTCACGACGGCAAGGTGAAGGAATGGGGCGCCGGGCGGACGCGCGTTGAGCAGGCCATCAAATTCGGCCTCAAAGCCAAGCTCGCTGCACTGCAAGAGAAGCACGATCAGATCAACGCCTCGCGCACGACAATTCCAATGTGCGAGTTCGATCGCGAAGGCTGCGAGCCGGCCGGGCTCAAGGTGCTCAAGAGCTATCGCTGGGAATGGGACGATAAGCTCGGGGCTTGGAAGACGGGCACCCCGGCTCACGACGACAACAGTCACGGGTCAGACGCGTTTCACGTCTTTTCGACCACATGGCGCGAGATGGTGCCAGAAGCCGAGCCGGCTAGGCCTAAACCGACTGACCTAATCATCCATGCCAACGCCGATGGCAGCTACAACATGAACATGTCTGTGAAGGAAATCGCTGAGATGAATCGCCGGAAGCGCCTCGCCAATGACTGAGCATCTCTATGGCGAGGCCCAAGAGATCAAGACCGACAAGGACGCCAGGAAGCACGGGGCAACCGACGTCGAGCTATGGATCAAAAAGCTTCGCCGGCAGCTCAAAGAGGAGGAGGCCTGGCGTAAGCAGGGCGAGTGCGCGCTGAAGATATTCGAGGGCGACGAGAAGAACGCCATCACGAACCTCTACCACTCCAACGTCGCGACGATGGTCCCCTCGCTCTACAACTCCTCTCCGATCCCCGATGCCCGCCGGCGCTTCGGCGATGCCGATCCGGTTGCCAAGGACGTCTCCGAGATCATCGAGAGGACGGTCAGCTACATCATCGATCAGATGCCGTTCGACGCCATCATGAAGGACGTCGTGACGGACTCTGTCGTCCCAGGCCGCGGCCTCCCGCGCATCCGCTACATCGCTGATGTCGAAGATATTGAGAAGCGCAGCGAAGCTCTGACGCTCGAGGTCGTGCCCTGGGACAAGTTCATCATGGGGCCTGGCCGCAGCTGGGACAAGGTGCCGTGGATCGCCTTTCCGCTCGACCTGACCTTCGACGAGATGGAAAAGCTCGGCGTCGATCCTGAGCACCTCGAGCGCATCGGCGTCGGCCTCTCCTCGCCGCTCGAGGATGAGGACGGCGGCGACAACGACGAGGACGACGACGCACAAAAGGGCATCTACAAGACCATCGAGGTCTATGAGATCTGGGACAAGCGGAAGCGCGAGACCCTGTTCATCACGCCGCGTGACAAGGACAAGCCGCTGCTGGTGCTCCCCGACGTGCTGGAGCTGCCCGAGTTCTTCCCGGTGCCGATGCCACTGCAGCAGGTGCGCCGGCGCTCAAGCATGAAGCCGATCTGCCCCTACGAGCTCTACAAAGACCTGCTGTCCGAGTTCAACAAAATCTCTCTGCGCATCAACGCGCTGGTGAAGCAGCTCAAGGTCAAGGGCCTCTACGACGGCTCACTCAATGCCGACGTCTCGGCGCTGGCATCTGAGGACATGGCAGACGGCGAGTTCAAGGTGGCAGAGAACACGTCAGCCTTTCTTCAGGGCAGCGGCAAGACGCTCGAGGCGGCGATCGCCTTCTGGCCGATCGACAAAATCATTGCCGTCCTGCAGCAGCTCTACGTCCAGCGCGATCAGCTCAAGCAGCTGATCTACGAGGTGACGGGGTTGTCGGACATCCTGAGGGGCGCTTCCAACCCGAACGAGACGGCGACCGCTCAGCATATCAAGACGCAATGGGGGAGCTTGCGCCTCCAAGACATGCAGGCCGAGGTTGCCCGCCTTGCTCGCGATCTCTTCCGCATGATCTCCCATGTGGTCGCCAAGCACTTCGACTGGCAGCGCATCAAGGCGATGACGGGCATGGACTTTGCCCCCAAGCAGCCGCCCGAGATGCTGCCGGATGCTCAGCCCGAGCAGCAGCAGATGGCCTTGCAGCAAGCGAAGATGCAGGCCATGCAACATGAGAAGGCCGTCGAGGCCCTGCTTCGCGACGAGATGTCGTCGTTTAGGATCGACATCGAGTCCGACTCGACCGTCCGCTCGGACATGACCCGCAACATGGAGCAGATGAACCAGTTTCTCGGCGCGACCTCACAGTATGCGCAAGCGGTCGGAGGCCTGGTGCAGACCGTGCCGCAAGCGCTGCCTACGGCCACCGAAATCTTCATCTCGTTCGCCCGCAATTTCAGGCTCGGCAAGACGGCCGAGGACGCACTCGAGTCACTGAGCCAGCTCGCGGCCCAAGCCGCTCAGCAGCCTCAGGAGGACCCCGAGCAGGCGAAGATGGCTGCCGAGATGCAAGCGGCCCAGCTCAAGGCGCAGACCGATCAGGCCAAGGCCCAGGCGGACATCCAGCTCAAGCAGATGGACATGAAGCTCAAGGAGCTTGATCTCCAGCTGAAGGCCATCGAGCTTCAGATGAAGCAGATCGAGGGGCAGAACGCGGGCGCCGAGCTTCAGGTGAAGAAGCAGGGTATGGACCTCGAGTATGGCCACAAGGCGCGGATGGCGGAACTCGAATACGCCGCTCAGTCCCGCATGAAGGGGCTCGACCTTGAACACGCCGCCAAGCAGGTTGCGGTGAAAGACGAGGCGGCCAAGATCGACCTGACCAGCAAGCGCCGGTCGGCTGAGGAGGACGTCCGCATCAAGCGGATGACGGCTGACGTCGACATCGACGGCAAGCTTCGCAAGAGCGCGGTCGATCGCGCTGCACAAGAGGCGAAAGCCTCGGAAGAGAAAGCCAAGTCGGGGCCAAAGAAGGTCATGTTTGAGCGTGGTCCCGATGGCCTAATCGTCGGGGGTACGGTCGGTTGAGCGTCGTCTATCGCACGTCTCTCAAGACAACCCGCATGCAGGCGGTTCGCGACGACATCGATTCAGGCGCGGGCGCCGGCACGCTCGAGATCGGTACGGCCGGGTTCGCCGCAACGCTCGTATCCATCACGCTCGACGACCCGGCCTCGACCGTCTCAGGCGACACGCTGACGATCGCCGGGGTGCCAAAGGATGGCGTCGCCTCGGGCACCGGAACGGCGGCCGAAGCTCGCATTAAAGCAAACGGCGGCACGGTCATCATCTCCGGCCTGACGGTCGGCACCTCGGGAACGAATATCATCATCTCGCCGTCGACGACGATCACCTCGGGCCAAACCGTGAGCCTCACGGCCGGCACCATTACACACGGATAACCCATGGCCATCTATTCGCTTGCTCAACGCACGACGGTCACGACCATCGCGGCGGCATCTCATGGGTTTCTCTCGCCCGCCACCAACGAGGCGGCCTGCATGGAATGGGGCTATTTCAACGGCGCGGCAACGGCCTGCGTGGTTGGCTTCGGCCGTTCGGCCAATACGCCCACCTTGACCGGTGGCGTGGCCTTCCTAGCTGAAGACGAGGGCCGCCCGGCTGGCGTCACACAGGGCGCGGTCGCCTTCGGCACGGCGCCGACGGTGCCGACGCAGTTCTTCCGCAAGTTTTCTTTGGCGGCCTTGGTCGGCGCAGCTGTCGTCTACACCTTCCCCAGAGGCATCGTGCTGCCGGCCGCTGGTCAGGCGCTGGTCACCTGGAACATCACGGCCAACTCGGCGGTCGTCGACGTGCATGCGGTGGTTGACGAATGAAGCGCTCGACCCTCGACGACATCCACGGCGACACGGCGGTTGCTCGGATCACCATCACCATGGCGCGCTCGGGCAACTGCAAGGTCGAAGGCTCGATCACCGACAAGGCTTTCGCCGACTTCATGCTCGACACG
>JACCDJ010131331.1_pt1 | contig 20749 bp, 20 predicted proteins | sample 7444481 | NCBI WGS metagenome assembly JACCDJ01 (sample SAMN15323435, study PRJNA562643) | freshwater metagenome | isolation source: river surface water | place: USA:Blue River Watershed | collected 2017-08-15 | reverse complement strand
GGAACTGGGCGGCGCTGGATAGGGCGCGTTCATTTGCCGCCGAGCCATATGATCCCAGTGCGTCGAATTTGATGCCATCGGGAACCGAGCGCGGGATGCGTTTGTCGAGCGCATTGACCGCGCCACCAATGGCCTGGCCACCAAACAGCAAGACTGCAGGGCCATGCAGCACGTCGATATGGTCAACGGTTAGGGCATCGAAAACCACGGCGTGGTCGGCGGATACGCTGGATGCGTCGATTGACCCGATTCCATCGGTAAGAACGCGAATGCGATCGCCATCAAACCCGCGCAGCACCGGGCGCGAGGCGCCGGGGGTAAAGGACGTGGCTGAGACACCGGGCAGGCTGGAAAGGGTTTCGCCCAATTGGCCGCGCAGGCTCACTTCCAGCTTGTCACCTTCGATCGTGCTGGTGCTGTTCAGCAGGTTGAAGTTGACCGGCGGGTGACCGACGACAACGATCCCCTGATCGTCAGCATGTGCCTTTTCGTGATTGTCCGCGGCCTGATCGTTTTCGGCAAGAACGGCGGTGGGAAGGGGCGCGATGGCGAGGGCGGCAAGGCTCAGGGAGTGTTTCAGCATGCCGTGGCGTTTAAACGGCATGTTATATTATATCAAGCACCATTCGATCCGTTCGTCGATGGGCATCCGCTCTTTAGCGACCAGTTCAGCGGCGCGGCGGACGCAAGCGGGGATTGGGCTGCAGCGTATCGAGCAGCTTCATGAAGTCTTCCAGCCGGATGATCCGTTCGAACTGGAAGCCGGCGCGGTTGCCGGCTGACCAGATCAGGTGCGCTTCGATCTGGCCGATCTGGGGCAGGCGGATCACAACCCGTTCACCCCGATCCAAGCCAGTATCGCCCTCGGTCATAAAGCCGTTGGCGGAAATGTTGACAATCCGGAGTTGTAAGTCGCCAAGTCGGCGATGCTCACCGATAACACTGTGATCGACCGGATGCCGGGTCGCTTGGCGCAGGTCGGTAACTGTCAGTTGCGCTCCCGAAGCCATGCCTCGCGTGCCTCCATCACGGTTGATCGAAGCGGCACTGTGCAGGAATTGGGCAAATAAAGCGTAAACTGGTCGGCTGTTTTAGCCATCAAGTGGTCAGGCCGGGCGGAGTACCCCGTGCTTCTTTTTCCCGGCTGATATGCGCAATTCCGCACCGCCCGGAATGTGATGGGCCTCGTCGGTCACGCTTGCGCCATCAATCCTGGCACCGCCTCCCGCGATCAGGCGCTTGGCCTCGCCCCGGCTTGCGGCAAAGCCGATCTCGACCAGGGCATCGACCAGGCAAATGCCGCCAGCCGGCAGTTGCAGTTCCGGCAGATCATCGCCCACGCCGCCGCCGGCAAAGGTTGCCGCGGCGGTTGCTTCAGCGGCCTTGGCGGCTTCGTCGCCGCGGCAGAGCCGGGTGACTTCGTTGGCAAGGACGATTTTCGCCTGGTTGATCTCTGCGCCCGGAAGCGCTTCGAGCCGGGCGATTTCATCCAGCGGCAGGTCTGTGAACAGGCGCAGGAACTTGCCCACATCGCGGTCATCGGTGTTGCGCCAGTATTGCCAGAAGTCATAACCGGGCAGGGCATCCTCGTTCAGCCAGACAGCGCCCGCTGCGGTCTTGCCCATCTTGGCTCCATCAGCCGTCGTTAGCAGCGGAGTGGTTACCCCGAACACCTCGATGCCGTTCATCCGGCGGGTCAGTTCGATCCCGTTGACGATATTGCCCCACTGATCGCTTCCGCCCATTTGCAGGCGGCAAGCCTGGGTCAGGGCCAGCTCACGGAAATCGTAAGCCTGCAGGATCATGTAGTTGAATTCGAGGAAGGTCAGCGGCTGCTCACGCTCAAGCCGCAGCTTGACCGAATCAAAGGTCATCATCCGATTGATCGTGAAGTGCGGGCCGACTTCGCGCAGCAGGTCAACATAGCCCAACTTCGCCAACCAGTCGTCGTTGTTGACCATGATTGCGTCGCTCGGGCCGTCGCCAAAGGTCAGGAACCGTTCGAACACCCGCCGGATCGAGGCAATGTTGTCCGCGATCGTCTCAGCCGTCAGCAACTTGCGGCTTTCGTCCTTGCCCGAAGGATCGCCAACCTTGGTGGTTCCCCCGCCCATCAGCACGATCGGTTTGTGGCCCGCCTGCTGCAACCGGCGCAGCAGCATGATCTGCACCAGGCTGCCGACATGGAGCGACGGCGCAGTCGCGTCAAAGCCGATATAGCCCGGGACGACCTGCTTGCTGGCAAGGGCATCAAGGCCGGCCGCATCGGTCAACTGGTGGATATAGCCACGCTCATCGAGCAGGCGCAGGAGGCTGGATTGGTAAGTCATTGTGCCGCGCCCATAGCAGCGGTTGCGGACAAGCCCAAGTGCTGCATGCAGCGTGGCTTGATGCCCGCAGTGGCAGCGGGCATTAGGATCCGATGCAGACCTTGGTCCTCCATCCCGATTGTGCGCCGGGTTCGATCCATTCGATCACGGCCGATATTGTCCCCACGGCCACCGGCTGTCGTGCGACTTTTGTCGCCAATGGGGATGTCACCAGGATTGCCGTCCCTGCCATCGATAGCCCCGGTCGGTTTGACAACCTCTGGAAAACCACCTGCTTCGAGATTTTCTGGAGCCATGATGGCACCAGCTATCGCGAGTTCAACCTGTCGCCCTCGACGCGCTGGGCCTGTTATGATTTCGATGCCTTCCGTGAAGGGATGCGCAATGCCCCAGCCGAGGTGGTGATTGCCGTTTCGGTCAGTGATCAGGAATTGCGCCTGGTCGCCGATATTCGTTCTGACCTGCCGTTGCCCGCAACGGTTGCCCTGAACGGGATCATCGAGGATGCGGATGGTGTGAACCGGTTCTGGGCGCTGGCGTTCCGGCCCGGCGCGCCAGAGTTTCATGCCAGTGAATGTCGCGCGCTGGAGTTGGCGGCATGAGCGTGCTGTTCGGGATTGACCGGCTGCTGGCCGAACCGGAACTGCGCGCGCCGCTGGCGGGCAAGCGCGTTGCCTTGATCGCCCACCCGGCCAGTGTCACCGCTGACCTGACCCATTCGCTTGATGCCCTGATCGCCGCGGGGATCAACGTGACCGCCGCATTTGGTCCCCAGCATGGCCTGAAGGGCGATAAGCAGGACAACATGGTCGAGACGGCGGACGAGCTTGATCCGCACTACCAGATCCCCGTTTTCAGCCTCTATGGTGAAGTGCGGCGCCCAACCGGGCAGATGATGTCGACCGCCGATGTCTTCCTGTTCGATCTGCAGGATCTGGGCTGCCGGATCTACACCTTCGTCACGACCCTGCTTTACCTGCTTGAGGCCGCATCGGGCACCGGCAAGGAAGTCTGGGTGCTCGATCGCCCTAATCCGGCCGGTCGTCCGGTTGAAGGCACACTGCTGGTTCCGGGACAGGAAAGCTTTGTCGGGGCAGGGCCAATGCCGATGCGCCACGGGCTGACCCTGGGCGAGATGGGGCAGTGGTTCATCGCCGAAAACAAGCTCGACGTGCCCTACCGGGTAATCGCGATGCAGGGCTGGGCGCCAGAGTCCGCGCCGGGGTGGGGCTGGCCGGAAAGCCGCATCTGGATCAACCCAAGCCCCAATGCCGCCAGCTTGAACATGGCCCGGGCCTATGCCGGCACAGTCATGCTCGAAGGGGCCACGCTGTCCGAAGGCCGCGGCACGACCCGGCCACTCGAAGTGCTATTCGGCGCCCCTGATCTTGATGCCAAGGCCGTGCATGCGGAGATGCAGCGATTGGCGCCGCATTGGCTGGCCGGCTGCGCAATCCGGGAGTGCTGGTTTGAACCGACCTTCCACAAGCACGCCAAGACCCTGTGCAATGGACTGATGATCCATGCCGAGGGCGGCTTCTACGATCACCATGCCTTCCGTCCCTGGCGCTTGCAGGCCTTGGCCTTCAAGGCGATCCGGCGGCTCTATCCGGATTATCAGTTGTGGCGCGATTTTGCCTACGAGTATGAATTCGAACGGCTTGCCATCGACGTGATCAACGGCGGCCCAGCCTTGCGCGAATGGGTTGATGATGCCGGTGCGGAAGCCGGCGACCTGGAAGCGCTGGCCAGCCGGGATGAGGCTGCCTGGCTTGAAGCCACCAGATCCTGTAGGCTCTACGGGCCATGAACGTCGATCATCCCGAACCGCGGTTTGACCTGGCTGAGACCGAGCGGCGGCTCGCGGTAAACCGCACCGATTCCGCGGCCATGATGGCCAAGGCGGACCACCTGTTGCTTGCGGGCGATCTTCGCTCGGCCGGTGCCTGGTATCGCGGGGTCTTGAACCTGGCCATGGAAGGGCGGGCGGTTTCCTTTGGTGACCGTGCCCGGGCTGAAGCGGCGATCGAATGGATCGGGCGGCGCCAGCGCGAACTGCTGCTGCAAGGGCTGGATCAGGCGGGCCTCACGCTTGCCGAGCGTCATCCCCGGTTCCAGAAATCGTTGGAGATCATGCTGGGGCAGCAAGCGCGAGCCGCCGATGGGGGCCAGTACCCCCAGTTGCCCCAAACCTATTTCTACCCTGACATGCCCTATGTCCAGTTTGCCGACCCGGCCGGCTATGCCTGGCGGGCGGCGCTTGAGGCCCAGACCGAGACAATCCTGGCCGAGGCGCTGAACCTGCTGGCAGACCAGCAGTCTTTCACTCCCTATGCCAAGCTGCAGGAGGGCCGTCCGCAGGGCGATGTGCATGGACTGCTCGGCAATGCGGACTGGAGCACGTGGGAACTGACCGACAAGGGAACACCCTTGCCAGATCGCATCGCGCGCACGCCAAAAACGGCAGCGGCCCTGGAGTCAGGCGTCCCGCTGTGCCGGATCCCGAACCGGGCGCCCACGCCGATGTTCTCGCTGTTGCGACCGCATTCGCGGATTCCGGCCCACACCGGGATGATCAACGCCAGGTATATCTGCCACTTGCCGCTGGTGGTCCCGCCGGGCTGCGGCTTCAGAGTCGGTGGTGAGACCCGAGAATGGCGGGTCGGTGAACTGATGGTCTTCGACGATTCCGTGGAACACGAGGCGTGGAATGACAGCGACCATGATCGCCTGGTCCTGATCTTCGATGTCTGGCGGCCCGAGGTTTCCGAACAGGAGCAGCGGCAGATTGAAACACTGTTCCGGGTGGTCGATTCGGTCTGAGGCTTGACCCGCCCAGATTGCCCAGCCACCCTGTCTGCGGATGGGAATCAAGGCGGCATCGACCGCTTGGCCGAGAGGATTTTTGATGAGCGATGCCATTGCGGGGCAGCCCGCATCTGCGCGTGCCGGGGACTCCGTCCAGTTGACCATGTGGCTGTTGCTGGTCGTCTACATCTTCAATTTCATTGATCGCCAGATCGTCAACATCCTGGCCGAACCGATCGCGAAGGACCTCAATCTTTCGGACACCCAGATCGGATTGATGACCGGCATCGCCTTTGCCCTGTTCTACACAGTGCTCGGCCTGCCGATCGCGCGATATGCTGACCGGCCAACGACGCACCGTGGACGGATGATTGCCGGGGCATTGGCGCTCTGGTCGGCGATGACTGCGCTCTGCGGCCTGGCGACAACCTATGGCCAGCTCTTGCTGGCCCGGATCGGCGTGGGCGTTGGTGAAGCGGGTTGCACCCCGGCGGCCCATTCGCTGATTGCGGACAAGGTTCCGGCCGAACGGCGGGCCTCGGCACTCGCGTTTTACTCACTCGGCATTCCGCTTGGCGGCCTGCTTGGCATGCTGATCGGTGGTGTGCTGGCGGATACAGTTGGCTGGCGCGGCGCCTTTATCTGGGTTGGGATACCGGGCGTGTTGCTGGCCTTGGTGGTGCTGGTCCTGCTCAAGGAGCCGCGGCAGGACGGCACTTCGCTGAATAAGGGCTCGACCGCGCCCTCAATGGCCACCTCGGATGCGCTCAAGGCGATCTTTTCGTCGCGTGCCTTTATCCTGCTGCTGGCGGCCGGGTCGTCGGCCTCGTTCCTGTCCTATGGCAAATCGACCTGGACCACGATCTTCTTCCAGCGCAGCCATGGTCTTACGCCGGGTGAGGTGGGCTTCTGGTTCGGGTTGTGGGGCGGGGTCGCCGGAGCTTTTGGCACCTGGCTGGGGGGCTGGCTGGCCGATCGGTTCGGCAAGCATAACCGCCGCCATGTCATGACCGCCCCGGCAATTGGCATGGTGATCGCCGCGCCAATGGCCTTTGCGGCCTATTTCATGACCGACTGGCGGGTGGCCTTGGTTCTGCTGATGGTGCCGACAGTGCTCAATTCGCTCTATTACGGCCCGTGCTATTCCAGCACCCAGGGGCTCGTGCCGATGCGTGCACGGGCGATTGCGGCTGCGGTCATGCTGTTTTGCCAGAACCTGATCGGGCTGGGCTTCGGTCCGCTGTTCTTTGGCATGCTGTCGCAGTGGCTAAAGCCCGAATTCGGCACGGACTCGGTCCGCTATGTCCTGTTCGGCGCGGCCTGGCTCGGCCTGATCCCGGCGTTCTTCTTCTGGCGCTGCAGCCTGCGGTTGAATGCCGAACTTGACCAGAAAGGCTAGGGGGTCAGACGTGATTGGCGACCCAGGCGATCGCCTGGGCAGAGGGCAGGAACAGCACCTGCGCCAATAGCGTCCCGGCCAAGCGGCTCAGGCTGATCCACACGATGGTCCGGCGAAACAGCGGTTCGCTGACCCGGCCTTCCACCACGTCATCGGTCATGACCGACAGCTGCGGATCGATCAGCGCGAACAGCAGGATCGTGGCGAAGCCGTTGACCACGGCCGAAAGCTGCGATGCGGTCACGCGGAATTCGGGGTTGAGGAACCCGGCATAAAGCGAGGCAACCACGCCCACGGTGATCAGCGCCTGCGCCAGGCAATTGGCCAGCAGAACGCCCCAGCCAACGCCGCGCTCCTTGACCAGTTCCTTGATCATCCGCGGGCTGGGCGGGGTCAGCGAACGCCGCAGGGTGCTGAGCCCGGCCGGGGTCGCGGTTCGTAGCAGCATCCGCGTGGTTGAACGGTGTTCCTGAAAATGGCCGATGGCCGCGGCAAACAGCCGCTGTCCCGTCGGCACCAGCAGGATGCCCACCAGCACAGCCAGCGATGCCGATGCCAGGACCAGGTGGAAATCAAACAACAGCGCTTCACCGCCACCTTGCGAAATGCGCACTTCGATTCGCTTGGCCAGGAACGGTCCAAGGAATGAGTTGGACGTGCGGCTGACCAGCACCAGGATGTTGAACAGGGCAAAGCTCATCGCGATGCGGCGCGTCCGCACCCCGGCGATGCGCGCGGCATAGGCCAGCGTGCCGATCAGGTTGATCGCCGCGGTCAGCAGGCAGATGACAAGAAGCTGACTATCCATGCCGCGCTTCTAGCGGGCAGGGTTTAACCTCACCAGCAGTACGGGGATCACTCCACAGTTTCAGAGCAATCAATGCTTCTTGCGGGTCAACTCGCGCATTGCCCCGTCCAGGCCTTCCAGCGTGAGCGGGAACATGTTGCCGCCGATCAGCTCCTTGATCACCTTGGTGCTCTGCGAATAGCCCCACTGCTTTTCGGGCACGGGGTTCATCCAGACCGTCGCCGGATAGACGTGGGCGACGCGCTGTAACCACACGGCGCCGGCCTCTTCGTTGAAATGCTCGACCGAGCCGCCCGGGTGGGTGATCTCGTAAGGGCTCATCGCCGCGTCGCCGACGAAGATCACCTTATAGTCGTGGCCATACTTGTGGAGGATGTCCCATGTGTTGGTCCGCTCGCTCCAGCGGCGCTTGTTGTCCTTCCATACGCCTTCATACAGGCAGTTGTGGAAGTAGAAGAACTCCAGGTTCTTGAACTCGGTCGTGGCCGCGCTGAACAGTTCCTCCACCAGCTTGATGAACGGGTCCATTGATCCGCCGACATCCAGGAACAGCAGCACCTTGACCGCGTTCTTCCGCTCGGCCCGCATGCGGATATCCAGCCAGCCCTGCTTGGCCGTGCCTTCGATCGTGCCTTCGAGGTCCAGCTCGTCCGGGTTGCCCTCACGCGCAAAGCGGCGCAGGCGGCGCAGCGCGACCTTGATGTTGCGGGTGCCCAGTTCGCGGGTGTTGTCCAGGTTCTGGAACTCACGCTTTTCCCAGACCTTCAGCGCGCGCTTGTGCTTGCTTTCGCCGCCGATCCGCACCCCTTCGGGGTTATAGCCGTTGTTGCCATAGGGCGATGTGCCGCCGGTACCGACCCACTTGTTGCCGCCTTCGTGGCGCTTCTGCTGTTCCTCGAGCCGCTTCTTCAGCGTCTCCATAATCTCTTCCCAGGAACCGAGCGACTTGATCGCTTCCATTTCCTCGGGGGTCAGGAACTTCTCGGCGACGGCCTTCAGCCATTCCTCGGGAATGTCGACCGGGTTCTGGCCATAGTCGGTCAGGATACCCTTGAAGACCTTGTTGAAGACCTGGTCGAACTTGTCGAGCAGGCCCTCATCCTTCACGAAAATGGCGCGCGACAGGTAATAGAACTGCTCGGGCGTCTGCTCGATCACATCCTTGTCGAGCGCTTCCAGCAGGACCAGATGCTCCTTGAACGAAGCCTGGATCCCCGCTGCGCGCAGTTCGTCGACGAAGTTGAAGAACATGGAAAGCCTATGCCTTTTCCCGCGGGCGATGCAGCGCCGCGACCATAATGAACGAGATATACATCAGCAGATACCACGCGCCCAGCTTTTGCGGACTGACCATGTGCCATCCCGCGCGCTGGCTGGGATAGAGCCAGGCATGGCTGAAGGTGGCGATGTTTTCCGCCAGCCAGATGAACAGCGCGACCAGAAACCACCCCAACAGCAAGGGCATCCACCGTTCGACCCGCCAGACCCGGAACCAAATGCGGGTGGAAAAGAACAGCATGCCAAGCCCCGCAAACAACAGGATCCGCGCATCGGGCAGCCAATGATGGGCAAAGAAATTGACGTAGATCGCAATCGCCAGCAGCCCAGCCAGCAGCGGGGACGGATAGGCTGAGAAACGAAATTCAAAAATCCGCCAGACCCGCGCGATGTAGCTGCCCACCGCGGCATACATAAAGCCGGAAAACAGCGGTACGCCGCCAATCTTGAGCACAGCCGGTTCCGGATAGACCCATGATCCGAAATGGGTCTTGAACAGTTCCATCACCGTGCCGGCCGCATGGAACGCGCCCACGCTCCTTGCTTCCTCTAGCGTTTCCAGCCGCAAGGCCAGCATGCCGATTTGGATCATCAGCGCCGCCAGCGTGAGGAAATCGTACCGCGCCAGCGCCGCGTCCGCCGGATAGAAAAGGTGCGTCCCCAGCAGCAGGGCCAGCATCAGGCCGCCAAACAGGCAGGCCCAACCCTGTTTGAATCCGAACAGCAGGAATTCATAGAGCCAGGCCCGCCAACCGGGACGCGGGGTAAAGGCTTCCAGCTCGGCACGGATCGCAGCAAATCGGGTGTGCGCCGAGGGCGCAACCGGCATGATCGATCAGCTCTGGCGCCGCGCCATAAAGGCGAGGCGTTCGAACAGCATCACGTCCTGCTCGTTCTTGAGCAGCGCGCCGTGCAGCGGCGGGATCGCCTTGGCCGGATCGCGGTTCTGCAGCACGTCGAGCGGCATGTCCTCGTTTAGCAGCAATTTGAGCCAGTCGAGCAGTTCCGAGGTTGAGGGCTTCTTTTTGAGACCCGGCACTTCGCGCACCTCGTAGAAGATTTCCATCGCCTTGGAGACGAGGGTCTTCTGGATCCCCGGGAAGTGGACGTCGACGATCGCCTGCATCGTCTCGCGATCGGGGAACTTGATGTAGTGGAAGAAGCAGCGACGCAGGAAGGCGTCGGGCAGTTCCTTCTCGTTGTTCGAGGTGATGACCACGATCGGGCGCTCCTTGGCCGCGATCCGCTCCTTCGTTTCGTAAACGTCAAAGCTCATCCGATCGAGTTCCTGCAGCAGGTCGTTCGGGAACTCGATGTCGGCCTTGTCGATCTCGTCGATCAGCAGCACCGGCAGCTGGGGCGAGGTGAAGGCTTCCCACAGCTTGCCCTTCTTGATGTAGTTGGCGATGTCGTGGACGCGCTCATCGCCCAGCTGGCCATCGCGCAAGCGGGCGACCGCGTCGTACTCGTACAGGCCCTGCTGGGCCTTGGTGGTCGACTTGATGTTCCATTCGATCAGCGGCGCGCCGGTGGCCTTGGCGATTTCATGCGCCAGCACGGTCTTGCCGGTGCCGGGCTCACCCTTGACCAGCAGCGGGCGGCGCAGCAGCACCGCGGCATTGACCGCAACCTTGAGGTCATCGGTGGCAACGTAGTTCTGGGTACCTTCAAAGCGCTGCATGGAAATGGTCATCCCCGGTCATTAATCGTTCGGTTAAACGATAGGCAGAGCAGGGCAGGGAGGCAAGCGCGAAGTGCGGCGCAGGTCAGGCGTCGATCAGTTCCGGATCGATGTCGGCCGCGCGGTTCTGGATAAACATGAAGCGCTGCGCCGGATCACGGCCCATCAGCCGGTCAACCAGGTCCTTCACCGCGGCCCGGCCCTCATATTCGGGGGGCAGGGTGATGCGGATCAGGCTGCGCTTGGCCGGGTCCATCGTCGTTTCGCGCAGCTGCTGCGGGTTCATTTCGCCAAGGCCCTTGAACCGGCCGACTTCCACCTTCTTGCCTTTGAACCTGGTCGCTTCCAGTTCGGCACGGTGGGCGTCATCGCGGGCATAGGCGCTCTCTTTGCCGGCGGTCAGGCGATAGAGCGGAGGCTGGGCCAGATAGAGGTGCCCGCGCCGGACGATTTCGGGCATTTCCTGGAAGAAGAAGGTCATCAGCAGCGTGGCGATATGCGCCCCGTCCACGTCCGCGTCGGTCATGATGATGATGCGGTCGTAACGCAGGTTGTCCGGGTTGCAGTCCTTGCGGAAGCCGCAGCCGAGTGCCAGGCCAAGATCGGCGATTTCGGTATTGGCGCGGATCTTGTCAGCCGTCGCGCTGGCGACGTTCAGGATCTTGCCGCGGATCGGCAGGATCGCCTGGGTCTTGCGATCACGCGCCTGTTTGGCTGAGCCACCGGCGCTGTCACCTTCGACGATGAACAGCTCGGTCTCCGCATCGCCTTCGCCGGTGCAATCGGTCAGCTTGCCGGGCAGGCGCAGCTTGCGGGCATTGGTCGCAGTCTTGCGCTTAACCTCGCGCTCCTGCTTGCGGCGCAGGCGTTCATCCATCCGTTCCAGCACATGGCCCAGCAGCGCCTTGCCGCGCTCCATGTTGTCGGTCAGGAAATGGTCGAAGTGATCGCGCACCGCGTTCTCAACCAGCCGCGCCGCCTCGGGAGAGGTCAGGCGGTCCTTGGTTTGGCTCTGGAACTGGGGATCGCGGATAAAGACCGATAGCATGATCTCGCTGCCGGTGATCACGTCTTCCGGCGTGATGTCCTTGGCCTTCTTCTGGCCCACCAGATCGGCAAAGGCGCGAATGCCCTTGGTCAGCGCGGCGCGCAGACCGGCCTCGTGGGTGCCGCCATCAGGGGTTGGGATCGTGTTGCAGTACCAGGAATAGGCCCCGTCGCTCCACAATGGCCAGGCGACGGCCCATTCGACGCGGCCCTGTTCCTCGCCCGGAAAGTCCTGACTGCCTGAGAAGAACTGGCTGGTGACGCATTCGCGCGCGCCGATCTGTTCCTTCAGGTGATCGGCCAGACCGCCGGGGAACTGGAACACCGCTTCGGCAGGCACATCTTCGCTGGCTAGGGAGGCCGCGCACTTCCAGCGGATTTCCACTCCAGCGAACAGGTAAGCTTTGGACCGGACCAGCTTGAACAGTCGCGCCGGCTTGAACTTCGCATCCTCGCCGAAGATCTCAAGGTCCGGCACGAAGGTGACCGAGGTCCCGCGCCGGTTGGGTGTGCCGCCCAGATGCTGCAGCGGCCCGGTTGGCACCCCGCGCGAGAATTCCTGCGCGTAAAGCTCCTTGTTCCGCGCCACCTCGATCCGGGTGAGCACGGACAGCGCATTGACCACCGAGACGCCCACCCCGTGGAGGCCGCTCGAAGTGGCATAGGCCTTGCCCGAAAATTTGCCGCCCGAGTGCAGCGTGGTCAGGATCACCTCGAGCGCCGACTTGCCGGGATACTTCGGATGCTCGTCGACCGGAATGCCGCGACCGTTGTCGGTGATGGTCAGGCGGTTACCTTCCTCCAGCGTCACCTCGATCCGGTTGGCGTGGCCGGCCACGGCCTCGTCCATCGCGTTGTCGAGCACTTCGGCGGCCAGATGATGCAATGCCCGCTCATCGGTGCCGCCGATATACATGCCGGGGCGCCGCCGGACAGGCTCAAGCCCTTCCAGCACCTCGATCGCGGAACCGTCATAGGCATCGCCGCTGCTTTGCGGCAGCTTCTCAAACAGGTCATCAGCCATAGTCATGGCTATAGGCCGCCGGGATTCCCCTAAGCAAGGCGGTGCGGGAGGTTTTCGTCAGTCCGCGAACTTGTCGGGCGCCGGGCTGACCACGGCGATTGCCCCGGCGCGGACTTCGCGCACTTCCAATGCCCGCTCGATCTGCCCCGAAGGCGAGAACCGGAACGGCCCGTCAAGGCCAAGGAAGCCACCTGCATCAGCCAGTCGCGCAGTCGGAAATGGGGTGCCAGGACGCCAGTCCCGCGCGACCCGAATGGTCAGCAGGACCGAGTCATAGCCTTGAGTCGCAACCCGGAATGGCCGGGAACCAAAGCGGTTTTGGTAACTGTCGGCAAAGGTCTTGAACCGCGAATCCGTGATGGCCGAGAACCAGGCACCCCGCAGCGCAGGGGTTGAACTGAGCACGCTTTCGCCGCTCCACAATTCGGTGCCAAGAATGCGCGGCGATGCTGCACCCGGCGCTTTCAACTGCGGCGCGGCGAGCGCGGCAAGGCGCGCCCCATCAGCAATCAGGACCGCGTCAAACCCGCCACGTGTTCGCAGCCGCCGGGCAGCGCTGACAATCGAAGGGTTAGAGCGATCATAGCTTTCACTGGCGACCAGCGCTCCGCCTGCGGCCTTGATCGCCTGATCATAGGCCACGCGAACCCGCGCGCCATAATCGCCGTTCGGGAACAGCAGCGCGAACTTGGCAATGCCGCGGCTCTTGGCAAAGGCCACTGTCCGGTCGAGCGAGTTGACCGGGGCCGTGCCCATGGCAAAAACGTCGCGGGCATTGACCCCCAGATCGGTGGCATAGGAAATCATCGGCACCCGCGCCGCGCGGGCGATGGTCGCAACGGTGGGAACCTCGTCACCCACCAAGGGGCCAAGGATCAGCTTGTTGCCATCCTGGATTGCCTTGTTCGCCGCCGCGGCCGGGCCGGTCGACGTGTCATAGGTCGTGATGCGCAGGTTCTGGGCATTGGTATCCAGCAGCGCCATGGTGGTGGAATTGGCGATCGATTGGCCAACCTCGGCATTGGGGCCGCTCATCGGCACCAGCAAGGCCACCCGATGGCGCATCTGATCGGCGGGCAGGGCATCGCTCGGCCGTTCTTCCGGGGGCGGAGCGGTGGTGGGAACGCCTTTGGGAATAACCTTACAGCCAGCCAGCAGCACCATGGCGCCGAACATCACGGCATTCCGCCGATTGAAGGTCATCACTTTACGCTCTCCTCGTGGCAGTCCATTAACCGGGTATGGATGCGACGCTCTCTCCCGGACTGTACATTGTTGCCACCCCGATTGGCAATCTGGGCGATATAACCCTGCGCGCGATTACGACGCTGCGTGGCGTCACAGCGGTAGCTTGTGAGGATACCCGTGTCACCGGCAAATTGCTGCACCATCTCGAAATAAAACAGCGGCTTATTCGCTATGATGACCATGCCAGTGAAGCAACGCGCGATCATATCCTGAGCCTCGCTTCGGAAAATCCTGTTGCATTGGTCAGCGACGCCGGAACGCCGCTTATCTCTGATCCGGGGTTCAAACTGGTCCGCGCCGCGCGGGAACGGGGCATTGCGGTGCACAGCCTGCCGGGACCAAGCGCCGCGATCATGGCGCTGACCCTGGCTGGATTGCCGAGTGACCGGTTCCTGTTCGCCGGGTTCCTGCCCAACAAGGACAAGGCCCGCCGTGACGCTCTGCGCAGCCTTGCCAGCGTTGATGCAACGCTGGTCCTCTACGAAACTTCACCGCGGCTGATCGATGCGCTGCAGGCGATTGATCAGGAACTGCCCGGCCGCGAGGTGGCCGTCGCGCGCGAGCTGACCAAGCGGTTTGAGGAATGCCGGACCGGCTCCGTCGATGCGCTGATCGAACACTACAGCGCCAACCCACCGAAGGGAGAGATCGCCCTGGTGATCGCCCCGCCGCTCGAAACCGATGCTGGCGATTACGATATCGACGCACTGCTGCTCGCCGCGCTCAAAACCGACAAGGCCTCGCAAGCGGCGGCGGCGGTGGCCAAGGCAACCGGGCTTGATCGCAAGGTGCTCTATGCCCGGGCGTTGGAACTGAAATGAACCAACGGGCCCGGCGCGAGGCCCAAGGACGGCGCGGTGAGGCTTGGGCAGCCCTTTACCTGCGGGTGAAAGGCTGGCGGATCGTCGCCCAGCGGCTCAAGACCCCGCGCGGTGAGATTGACCTGATCGCCCGGCGCGGAAACACGACGATCTTTGTTGAGGTCAAATGGCGCGCATCGGCCGATCTGCTCGACCAGGCGGTCGATCCCTATCGCTTGCGCCGGGTCGCCGCCGCGGCAGAGGCCGTGGCCCACCGTTATGCTCAGCCGGGTGATCTTGTCCGGATTGACGTTCTCCTGCTTGCACCTTGGCGCTTCCCGCGCCATCTGGAGAACGCCCTGGTGGCTTGAGGAACTTGCATGACCCTGCGCGTCGCGGTCCAGATGGACCCTATCGAAACGATCAATATCAATGGCGATTCCAGCTTTGCACTGATGCTGGCGGCGCAGGCGCGCGGACACCGCGTCTATCATTATGACGTGAATGCGCTGACGCTCGATGCCAATGATCGGCTGACCGCCGTCGCCCACCCGGTGACCGTGCAGCGCGTGGCCGGCGATCATTTTACCAAAGGCGATCCGGTGCGGCTCGATCTGGGCCGCGATATCGATGTGGTGCTGATGCGCCAGGATCCCCCGTTCCACATGGGCTATATCACCGCGACGCACCTGCTGGAGCGGATCGAGCATGAAACGCTGGTGGTGAACAACCCGCGCTCGGTCCGCAATGCGCCCGAAAAGGTCATGGTGCTGAACTATCGCCGCTTCATGCCGCCCACGCTGGTCACCCGTTCGGTGGACGAGGTTCGCGCCTTCCAGGCCGAGCATGGCGCCGTGGTGGTTAAGCCGATCCACGGCAACGGCGGCAAAGCGATCTTCCGTGTGCCGGCCGAGGGTGACAACCTGTCGGCGCTGTTTGAGGTGTTCAACCAGACCTGGCCCGAGCCGCACATGGTCCAGCCGTTCCTTCCCGAAGTGGCCCAAGGTGACAAGCGGATCGTGCTGATCGACGGGGAAGTGGCGGGGGCGATCAACCGCAAGCCAGGCGAGGGGGAATTTCGTTCAAACCTGGCCGTCGGCGGCAGCGCCGAAGCGACCGAGCTTACTGCCCGCGAACAGGAGATTTGCGCCGCAATGGGGCCTGAACTGAAGCGGCTTGGTTTGATCTTTGTCGGCATCGACGTGATCGGCGGGCAGTGGCTGACCGAGATCAACGTCACTTCGCCAACCGGGATCCTGGCGATTGACCGTTTCAATGGCACCGACACGCCCGGCAAGATCTGGGATGCCATCGAGGCTCGCCTGCGTAACCGCTAGGAAACCTGATCATGCATGAGTGGATTCTCCGCCTGATTGAGCAAGGCGGCTACTGGGGCATCGCCTTGTTGATGTTCCTGGAGAACGTTTTTCCGCCGATCCCGTCCGAAGTGATTATGGGATTGGGCGGGGTCGGCGTCGCGCGGGGCACCTTTTCATTCTGGCCGCTACTGCTGGTCGGCACAGTCGGCTCGACGCTGGGCAATTACGTCTGGTTCGTGATCGGGGATCGGCTTTCCTATAAGCGGCTTGAGCCCTTCGTGGTCCGCTGGGGGCGCTGGCTGACGGTTGAATGGGACGATATTGAAAAAGGCACCCAATTCTTCCAGCGCCACGGGCAGTGGGTGGTGTTTGCCTTGCGCTTTTCACCCTTGCTGCGAACGGTTGTTTCGCTCCCCGCCGGCCTTGCTCACATGAACCATGTCCGGTTTTTGGTGTTCACCTTTGCGGGCGCGGCCATCTGGAATTCTGTGCTGATCCTTGGCGGGCAGTGGCTGGCAACCCAGCAGGAGCTGATCGGGCCGGCGGTCACCGCGCTGATGGGGCTGGCGGTGATCGCCTATCTGTGGCGGGTGATTACCTGGAAGCCAAAGGGCTAGCCCGCTTCGCGCGGGTGGGCATGGCGATAGACGTCCAGCAGTACCGCCGCGTCGACCTTGGTGTAGATCTGGGTTGAACCCAGGCTGGCGTGGCCGAGCAGCTCCTGCAGTGATCGCAGGTCGGCCCCGGCGCTCAGCAGGTGCGTGGCGAATGAGTGGCGCAATGCGTGCGGTGTTGCGGTTTGCGGCAAGCCCAGCGCCTTGCGCGCCGATGCCATGGCCTTCTGCACCATCCCTTGCGACAGCGGGCCACCCTTTGCGCCCATGAACAGCGGCCTGTCGCGTTCAATCGGCCATGGGCACTTGGCGGCATAGTCCGCCACGGCATCGGCAACCAGCGGCAGGATCGGCACGGCGCGTTGTTTGCCGCCCTTGCCGGTAACGGTCAGGACCTCACCCAGCGGCAAGGCGGCTCCGGTCAGGGAAAGCGCTTCGGCAATGCGCAGGCCAGCGCCATAAAGCAGCATCAGCACCGCCCGATCCCGTGCGCCGATCCAATCGATCGCGGCATTCTCCTCGACCCCGGCGGCCAGATTGATGGCCTCGTCAGGGGTGACGGGGCGAGGCAGGCCCTTCTTGACGCGCGGCCCGCGCATCCGCGGCGCAGTAGGATCGGCCATGCCAGCCTGGGCCCGGGCAAAGGCGATGAACCCCTTGAGCGCGGACAGCTCACGCGCAGTCGAAGCATTGCCCAGGCCTTCCGCCCGGCGCCGCGCCAATTGCTGCCGCAGCGCGCTGGCATCGATCCGGGCGAGGGCAGGCCAGTCGGTCAGCCCGGTAGCCTCGATCAGCCGCTCGGCCGTAGCGACATAGGCGCGCACCGTATGCGGCGAACGACGCCGAGCTTGGGCGAGGTGATCGTGCCAAGCATTGAGGATCGCGCTGGCGCTCATGCCTCGACGAGCTCCGCCGGGACCAGCTCGCCCAACAGGGCATCGAGCAGCGGCATGCCGGCTTCGGTCACGCCAAGGCGTTGACCCTCGCGCCAGACCAGGCCCTGCTGCCTGTAAAGCTTTGCCTTGGCCGGATCGAGCAGGGCGGCCTCGTCCAATTCAAAACGCCGCGCCATCGCGGTCAGGTCGATCCCTTCGCGCAGCCGCAGGCCCATAAGCATCGCCTCGGCGGCCTGCTCCTTGCGGCCCAGGGGGCGGCTTTCGGCAATGCCATTTCCCTTGGTGGCGACAGCGCCCAGCCAGTTCTCGGGCTTCTTGTGCCGGACCGTTGCCTCGCCCTTGCGACGGCCATGGGCACCGGGGCCAATCCCGACATAGTCCTGATAGCGCCAATAGGTCAGGTTATGGCGGCTTTCCTCACCCGGTCTGGCGTGATTGCTGATCTCATAGGCAGGCAGGTTCGCGGCCGCTGTAGCCTCGCGGGTCAGGGTAAAGAGGTCAGCGCAGGCATCATCATCGAGCGGGGCGAACTCGCCCTTGCGAACCAGGGTCTCGAACCGCGTGCCGGGCTCGATGGTCAGTTGGTAGAGCGAGAGGTGGGTGGTGCCCAGACCCATCGCTTTGGCCAGTTCAGAGTGCCACTCGGCCACGCTCTGGTTCGGGCGGGCATAGATCAGGTCGATCGAGACCCGGTTGAAGACCTGCTGCGCGGTTTCAACCGCCTTGAGCCCTTCCTGGGCGTCGTGAAGTCGCCCAAGGAATTGGAGCGTCTGATCGTCAAGCGCCTGCAGCCCCAGCGAGGCACGATTGACCCCGGCAGCGGCCAGATCAGCATAGTTTGCCGCCTCAACCGAGGAGGGATTGCCTTCCAGCGTGATCTCGATCCCCGGGGCAAATCCCCACAGCTTCTCAGCCTCGGCCAGCAACCGCCCGACCAGCGCAGGCGGCATCAGTGATGGCGTGCCGCCCCCGAAGAAGATGCTGTCGAGCGGTTCCCCAGCGGCCAGCCCGGCCTCATAGCGCAGGTCAGCCAGCAGGGCGGCTTGCCAGGTGGCATGGTCGACATTGTCGCGGACATGGCTGTTGAAGTCGCAATAGGGACACTTTGCGAGGCAGAACGGCCAGTGGATGTAGAGCGCGCGCGCCATATTGCGGTCTTACCCGCCAAACTGCTCCGCCACCAGCTTGGCGAAGGCATCGGCGCGGTGGCTGATCGCGTGCTTTTCTGCGGGGTCGTGCTCGGCAAATGTTCGATGGTCACCCAGTGGAACGAAGACCGGGTCATAGCCGAAACCCAAGGTTCCGCGCGGGGGCCAGGTGAGCGTGCCGTTGGCGCGCCCTTCGTAGACCGCGCTCTCGCCATCAGGCCAGGCAATCGCGAGAACGCAGGCAAAGTGGCAAGAGCGGTCGGCATCGGGCCCAAGCTCGCACAGCAGGCCCTCAACCTTGCCCATCGCCATGTACCAGTCGCGACCGGCGGGACCCTCGAACCATTGCCGCTCGGCCCAATCGGCGGTGTAGACCCCGGGCCTTCCATCCAGGGCGTCGACGCAGAGCCCGGAATCATCAGCCAGTGCGGGCAGGCCCGAGGCTTCCGCCGCGGCGCGGGCCTTGATCAGCGCGTTTTCAACGAAGGTCTTGCCGGTCTCGGCGGGTTCCGGAAGCCCCAGTGATCCGGCGGAGATGCAGTTGATGCCATAGGGATCAAGCAGGGCGCCGATTTCCTTGAGCTTGCCCGCGTTATGCGTGGCAATCACCAGGGTTTCGGCGCCCAGTCGCTTGGTCACTTGCCAACCGCCTTGTCCTGCGCCGCGAAGATCGCGTTGCAGCCAATCCGGGCGAGGCGGAGGAGGCGGAGTAGGCCTTCCTCGTCATAAGTTGCGCCTTCGGCCGTTGCCTGAACCTCAGCGATCTGGCCGCCCTCGATCAGCACGAAGTTGGCATCGGCATCGGCAGATGAATCTTCATCGTAGTCGAGGTCGAGCACCGGGGTACCCTGATGGATGCCGCAGCTGACCGCAGCCACCTTGCGCGGTAGCGGATCGCCAGAGATCAGGCCCTGCTTGATCAGGCCATCAACCGCGAGGCGCAGCGCCACCCAGGCGCCGGAAATCGCCGCAGTCCGGGTGCCGCCATCGGCCTGGATCACATCGCAATCGAGCGTGATCTGGCGCTCGCCGAGCGCTTTGAGGTCCGTCACGGCGCGCAAGGATCGGCCGATCAGGCGCTGGATTTCTTGGGTGCGGCCCGATTGCTTGCCCTTGGCAGCTTCACGGCTGCCACGGGTGTGGGTTGCGCGGGGCAGCATCGAGTATTCGGCCGTAACCCAACCTTCGCCCTTGCCGCGCAGGAACGGGGGGACGCGTTCTTCTACTGAGGCCGTGCAAATGACCTTGGTATGGCCAAAGCTGACCAGCACCGAACCTTCGGCGTGCTTGGTGAAGTGGGGTTCAAAGCTGATAGCGCGCATCTCGTCGGGCGCGCGGCCGGAAGGTCGCATAAAAATCTCCAGTACCACAAGGCCGCTCGCCCTGAGCTTGTCGAAGGGCAGTCCTTACTTGCTCCGACGAAGAATAAAAGGGCGGTGCTTCGACAAGCTCAGCACGAGCGGGTATAACTTGCAGGAATCATGACCACCCCGCCGATCACCGAACTGACCAGCCGCGCCCGGGATATCTTCCGCCTGGTGGTGGAAGGCTATCTGTCGTCGGGCCAGCCGGTGGGATCGAAGACCTTGGCGGGCTCAGGGGTCAATCTTTCGCCGGCCTCGATCCGCTCCGTGCTGCACGAGCTGGAGATGCTCGGCCTGCTTGCCGCGCCGCATACCAGCGCCGGGCGCATGCCGACCGACCAGGGGTTACGGTTGTTTGTCGATGGCATGATGCAAGTCGCGGAACCGACCGCTGAAGAGCGCGCCGCGATTGAAAGCAGGCTGGGTCAGCCCGGCCCGATCGAGGCGGCGTTGACCGCGACGAGCGCCATTCTCTCTGAACTATCGGCCGCTGCCGGGGTGGTGATGGTGCCGCGACGTGAACCGCGCTTGCAGCACCTGCAACTGGTGCCACTGGCCCCGGGGCGGGCCCTGGCGGTGCTGGTCGGGGCCGACGGTGGGGTTGAAAACCGGGTTGTCGAACTGCCGATGGGCTTGTCCGCCGGCGCGCTGGAGCAGGCATCGAATTACATCTCGGCCCATCTTGCGGGCCGGACGCTGGCAGAAGCAGCGCGGGCCATGCGGGCAGAGATTGCCGCGGGGCAGACTGCGTTGGATGCCGCGAGCCGCGATCTGGTGGAGCGCGGTCTGGCGGTATGGAGCGAGGATGCGGCGCGGCGCCCAGTCCTGATCGTGCGCGGACAGGCCAACCTGCTTGATGAAGGCGCGCTCACCGATATCGAACGGGTCCGGCAATTGTTGGATGACCTCGAAAACCGTCAATCCGTGGCCGACCTGCTTGATGCCGCGCGCGAGGCAGAGGCGACGCGGATTTTCATCGGCGCAG